>Ga0169931_10000411_pt1 | contig 69813 bp, 64 predicted proteins | sample Kivu_15m_20L_FD_129675 | JGI IMG/M metagenome (GOLD analysis project Ga0169931, IMG submission 129675) | Freshwater microbial communities from Lake Kivu, Western Province, Rwanda to study Microbial Dark Matter (Phase II) - Kivu_15m_20L... | ecosystem: Environmental > Aquatic > Freshwater > Lake... | reverse complement strand
TCAGAATAGGAAGATCAATCAATTTTCGAGCTATATCAGCAAACTAGGTATTTAGAGGCGGTCTTGATAGTCGGCGCGTGCTATTTGTGAAGAGGAATAGAAGAGACGGAACCTTTCAGGGGCGGTAGAGAAGGGGACTTTTGAGGGGGCGGCCGATGATTTCCCGCTCATAGTGGCACCTAGAGGCGCCGTTAATGCGCTAATCAGCACTAGAGAGCCTCCGGGGGATCGATCCTTCTGTCGCTCGTTAAGCCGCCGACTCGTGCCTAACTCGCGATATGTCAGAGAGCAGTTGCTCGATATGCTCGAAATTGAGCGGCTTAGCGAGGTGATGATTAAAGCCAGCCTCAACTCCGCGCTGGACATCCTCGGGTTGAGCGTAGCCACTTAATGCAACTAGGTACGTGTCCTGCAGCTGCTCCTCCGAGCGTAAAGCTCGCGCCACCTCGTATCCATTCATACCAGGCAACCCGATGTCGCACAGCACAACGTTCGGGCGAAATCTCTTAGCTACCTCGAGCCCCGTTTTACCGTCGCGCGCGATCTCTACAGCATGCTCTCCAAGAAGTAAGACCTCTCGTAGAGTTTCTGCTGAATCGACGTTGTCCTCTATGATGAGGATACGACCCGCATTTGCGGATCGTTCAGGAGGCTTCGCTATCTGTGTGGGTACCTGCTCGGTGAGAGGTAGTTTGAGCGTTACTTCAGTGCCACGACCTAACCCTCTACTGGTTGCATCCACAGACCCTCCGTGTAGTTCAATCATCCCTTTAACCAGGGCCAGCCCTAACCCCAAGCCGCCACGGTTCCGGTCGAGCCCTTGCTCAGCTTGAGAGAATGGCTCAAAGATCCGTTGTAGCGTATCGGGAGACATCCCTACACCTGTGTCAGCAACTTCAACTACGGCGTGCTCTGAATCAGCCGTAACCTTGATGCGAGTAACGCCACCTCGAGGGGTGAATTTCGAGCAGTTGTGCAGGAGGTTCCCAACGACCTGCACAATCCGTGTCTGGTCCACCAGAACAACAACTGGAAACGCAGGGCTATCGAACTCAAGCGTAATTCCAGCAGCTTCAAAGAGCGAACGGTTATCCTGTACGGCGCTTCGCACCAGGCTGTTCAGATCGAGGCGTTCCTTGGAAAGCTGAACCTTGCCACGAGTAATTCGCGTTACATCCAACAGATCATCAACTAAGTGTGAGAGATGGGCTACCTGTCGTCTGATGGTCTCGTGGGCGCGAACCGCCTGCTCACTACCTGGTGATACCCGGTTAAGCACATAGAGGCTATTTGATATTGGAGCGAGCGGATTTCTGAGTTCATGCGAGAGCATCGCCAGAAAATCGTCCTTGCGACGATCGGCATCAACAAGGGCCTGTGTAGCCTGTTTTTGCGCCGTAATATCGACAAAGCTCGACACTATGACCCTATTACTGTCCGTGAAGTCGAGAACTTGAGCTGACAGAAGCACCAGTAACTCCTCGCCCGACCGTGTTCGGAGTCGGAGCTCACGATCCTCAATAGATTGTAAGCTTAGAAGCTCTGCGCGCACGGTGTGATAGTTTTGCGGATCTACCCACAGCGACAGCTCGTGTGCGGAGAGCCCGATGACTTCCTCACGCTGATAGCCGAGTAGGGCAAGCCACTTTCTATTGACCTCAAGGTAACATTCATCGTCCATGCGAACGATACTTGTCGGTACCGCACTATTAGCAAACAGCATCGCGAAGTTAGCCAGGTGCTTGGCCCGTGCGACCTGCTTACGATCGGTAATGTCAACGGCCGCACCGAACCACTCTACGATCTCGCCACTTGGGTCGATGATCGGCACTGCGCGTGAAAAGGTATAGCCCGTTGAGCCATCGTCTCTGAGTACACGATGCTCATGTTCAAAAACGCTCTTCTGGGAGATGGCGCTGCCTATGGCAGCCCGTACCCTCTGGTGGTCGTCGGGGTATACGTACCTCTCCATCCAGTTCCGTATCGGAGCCTCTGAGCTACTGCCCATACAAGAGTCGGTCAGGTGATACATCTCCGTCCAATCGGGACTCATACGATAGACCACATCAGAGCTTGCAGTCACCAGCGCTCTAAACCTCTGCTCGTCTCTCTGTATCTTCTGCGTATGCTGACGGCGTTCATCGGAAAGCCTTAACTGTACACGCACCCGAGCAAGCAGTTCTCGAGACGAGAAGGGCTTTACGATGTAGTCGTCTGCTGCCAGGCTCGCACCCTCGATACGTGCTTCCTCCCCCCCACGTGCCGAGAGCAAGACGATGGGGAGCGCTCGTGTCCGCGGGTCGTCTCGCAGCGTTTTGACAAGGCCGAACCCATCAAGGTTAGGCATCATGATGTCGCTTAGAACGAGGTCAGGCATACGGTGAGCGATCGCAGCAAGCGCTTCCTGTCCATCCCTTACCAGTTCTACCTCTCCCAAGGGTTCCAGTAACCGCCGCAGGTAAGCACGCATATCAGCGTTGTCTTCGGCGACGAGAATGAGCTTAGAGCGATCCGCTTCAGTCGTAGATCCCTGAACGAGGGGCTGTAGTTGCGGCCGCAGAGTTTCATGATCAACCCAGGCCGAGGCTTCCTCGATACATGCACCTACTCCTGAAACGATCTGCGTGCAAGCCTCATCCCCAACGAGTCTATCTTGCGGTAGGTGTTTGTTACCGCGCCGCAGAGAAATAGTAAAAAGAGCGCCCTTTCCGATAGTGCTCTGCACCTCGACCGATCCACCGTGAAGGTGTACCAGCTCATGAACTAGCGCGAGGCCGATACCGCTACCTTCATGCGAGCGACCACGCGCACCCTCTATGCGATAGAAGCGCTCGAAAACGTGAGGCAGGTGCTCCTTATCAATGCCTGTGCCGGTATCACTCACGGTGACGTACACGGTGGATGCATCTTCCCTGAGGCGAACAGCTATCTCACCGGAGAAGGTAAACTTAAAAGCATTCGATATAAGATTGAGAATTATCTTTTCCCACAGGGTGCGATCAACGAACACAGGCTCGCACAGAGGTGGACAATCAATCGTGAGGAGTATTCCTGAGCTCTCTACAAGGGATCGAAACGCACTCGCGATCTCAGCGGTAAAGGAGCTGAGATCTGTTTTCTCGTATCTGGCTTGGATTCGACCAGCCTCGATACGGCTAAAATCCAAGAGTGAGTTGACGAGTTTAAGGAGCCTTAGAGCGTTTCGGTGGACGATCTCCTGGCGTTCGCGATGAATAGGCGACAGAGGATCGTGTGTATCGCCGAGAGCCTCTTCAAGAGGACCCAAGAGTAGGGTTAGGGGGGTACGAAACTCATGACTGACGTTGCTAAAAAAGGCCGTCTTTGCAGAGTCGAGATCGGCCAGCGCTTGCGCACGACGCCGCTCCTCATCATAGGCATGAGCGTTATTGATCGAGGAGGCAACCTGCGAGGTAAGGAGCTCAAAAAATTCAAGGTAGGAGCGATCGAGCTCAAGTAGTGGGCTGACGCCAGCGATCAAAAATCCTGATACCCGACCGGCCAGATTCGACGGTATCGGACACACCAGGGCGTGCTTCGGCGCATCCTCGCCATGCGCTGCGAGGTGTGCATCGGAGAGTGTAACGAGCTGATAATGCGCCTCATGAAGCGCCCTAAAAAGTGGCCATGGAGCACTACTATCCTCTCTACTCAGGTCAATCACGTGCTGGTTGGCACAGCTATCTGAGCTCGCTGTCGTCGTAGCAGTAAGCAGAGCTTGATCTTCTTGCTGATCGGTCAGGTAGAGAAGGGCAAAAGGTACATCTTTAGAGTGATGACTCAGGATCTCCGCCGTCAAAGCGCATGCCTGCTTTGCCGTTTTGGCTTCACTTGAGCGAGCACCGAGCGCATGTAAGATCCGAGTACGTCGTGCACCGATAACTTGATCGGTAGTTTCGTGAACGGTCGCCAGGACACCTCCGATCCCGTTGGGTGCCGTGACGTCAGGCACAGGACTATAGGCTACGGTGAAGTGAGCCTCCTCAACAAAGCCACGTCGGTGTAATCGAAGATCGAGATCCTCTGACCAGGTCGCTGGTCCTCCGTAAAGCGGCGTTAAGATCAGCGGCTTAAGGGTGTCCCACACCTCCGACCAGCACTCTCGTACGGGCAGACCGAGCGCATGAGGTGCTTCATTCCCAAGACCGGTATGTACGCGTCGTTGTAGAGCGAGATCTGGTCAGGTCCCCACCACAAGAGCAACGGAAAGCGATTTGCGAGCATGACGCTCGTCATAGTCCGCAACGCAGGCGACCAGGTTTCAATAGGACCAAGGGGGGTTTTCGACCAATCGAAATCCCTAATGAGCCTCTCCATCTCGCCTGCGGGAAAGGCCTGATGTGTCGATGAATCACCCATAAAAGTGCTTCCTGCGAGCGCTTCCTACGTTGTTCGAGTTGCGCGTCACCTACTACTGTTTACTTATTACATCGAGGAATTCAAATATCAACCAAGCGTAACTGTACCGCGACCCCTCTAGCTGGACATTCCCTACCCAGCTAGCTATTTTCTCAGTGACCGCGCGAACGAGATAAAATCAAGTAGTTAGTGTATGTGAGCCCGTTCATATACGAATGCGTTCACTGAGAGGGAGTTGCCATCCCGCGCGCTCACTGAGAAAAATATTTGGAAGCGCTCACTGAGAAAAATATTTGGAAAATAGTTAGGGGAGAACCCCTACAGATTGGCAACCAACCTTACGTTTGAGAGCACCTGCGGTGTACTTTCAGCATAATCAAGGCTCTCACCATGCTGGCTCAGATCAAGCCCCATCTCCTCCTCAGCGTGGCTAACGCGCAGCGGGATGATAGCGTGGGTTAAGCGATAGAGTAGGTACGAGCCTCCGGTCGTAAACACTGCAACGATGCCGAGAGCATAGAGATGATGAATGAAGGTTGTGGTCTCGCCAAAGAGTAGCCCCACCTTATCAGCGAATACCGCCGTGAGGATCATCCCAACGACCCCTCCTACCCCGTGACACGGAAATACATCGAGGGTGTCATCGAGAGAGCTCTTCGTCCGCCAGTGTACCGCCAGATTGCTGATGATGCTTGCAATGCAACCGATACACATGCTGGCGCCTACACTCACAAAGCCTGCAGCAGGAGTTATTGCTACCAGACCTACGACCGCTCCGATACACGCACCAAGAGCTGATGGTTTGCGCCCCCTCATGCCATCAAAAAAGAGCCACGCTAACATCGCAGCAGCAGACGCCGTATTGGTGGTTAAAAAGGCGCGCGCTGCTAATCCGTTAGCTGCCAGCGCAGATCCTGCATTAAATCCGAACCAACCGAACCACAACATGCCGGTACCGAGAAGCACGTAGGGGATGTGCGCGGGTACCTGTGGTGCCTGTCGTGAATGCGTAGCACGAGGTCCTAGGAACAGCGCTCCTGAGAGAGCAGCTAGACCGCCCGCCATATGCACGACGGTTCCACCGGCGAAATCGAGAACTCCCCACTGCCGTAAGAAACCCTCAGGATGCCAGGTCCAGTGTGCGAGCGGAGCGTAAATGCACAGCGAAAAGAGGCACACAAAGAGCATGTAGCTTGAAAAGCGCACCCTCTCGGCGAAGGCCCCAGTGATCAGCGCTGGGGTGATAATTGCGAACTTAAGTTGAAACAGGGCGAACAGAGCCAGAGGCACGGTTGGCGAAAGTGCTGGGTGAGGAGCTTCCCCAACGTTGTTGAACATAAAGAAGGTAAGCGGGTTCCCGATCACACCACCGATAGAGTCCCCGAATGCGAGGCTAAAGCCCACTATCACCCACAGGATGCTGACTATCCCCATCGAGATAAAGCTCTGGAGCATCGTTGAAAGCACGTTACGACGATCGACCATCCCGCCATAGAAAAACGATAGTCCCGGTGTCATCAGGAGTACCAGGGCGGTAGCTGTTAACATCCAGGCGGTATCGCCTGTGTTAATAGCTCCTATATCACCCGCCGGGGGCTGGTTGGGGAGCAGGGAGCCCGCAAGGCTTAAAGCTATCAAGGATGCGAGGGGAAGAAGCCAAAGGCGCGGATACGATCGTACTGATTGGGCAGCTGCCATAAGTAAATTAGCTTAAAATACGCTTGGTAAGCTTAATTATGGTGGTTTTTACGCTAAATCTCAATATATTTAACGTAAATCGGCGGTAAGATGCTGCCGAAGGGTCTTGGCAACCTCGTACTTATAGAGATGCGGCACCGCGCTATTAATCAGGATGGCGAAGCGCACCCGGCCCTTCTCGGGTAGCTCAAAATAGCCGGCTAAGCTGTTAACACCCGTGAGAGTCCCGGTCTTTGCCTGAAATCCGCTCTCTGTCGGTAGGAGTTCGCGGTACTTCTGAAACCTCTCTAAAAGCTGATTCATGAGGCGAGCGCTGACCTGATTTCGTCGCGAGAGGCCCGCGCCCTCTTCGATATGAAAATTGCTCCAATCCGCTTTCGACTCCAGACACGCTGTCAGCGCTCGTTGAGCTTTTTGGGCAGTCGCGGGGGTACCGTAGGCGTGTGCCCCGAGCGTTAAGAAGACCTGATTAGCGGTGAAGTTGGTCGAGTATTTAAGCATGCCCCGTGCGATCTCTGTCAGGTTTTGAGAAGAGCGATATCGTAACAGCGTGCGAGCCCCTGGCGGCACCGTACCAACCTCTATCTTCATCGCTCCGGCCACACCTGCCCGACGCAGGAAGGCTGCAAGGAGCTCCCCGCCATACTGCGCACCTGCTTGCCACGTTGAGCCCAGGTTTATTCTCTCGGTTTTTCCCTTGGATAGACGCAGGCCTGCCCTTTGAGCCAGTGGTGTCAGGGGAGTTTGAGGTTCAGCGCTAATGACGGTGCCATCTCGTCGATGGGTGATGTAGGCGCTGCTGAAATTAGCCACGAAGGCCGCGTTGCGAGCGTCATAAGGGTTGAGCGATCGGCTGTATCCATCGAGGTTAAGATCTGAGGAGAAAAAAGAGGTGTCGATGACTATCGTGTCAATTCGACCTACCTTGGGGGCCAATTCCTGCGCCAACAGATCCAACTCTTCGGATACAAGCGAGGGATCACCAAGTCCCTTGACGAACAATGTACCGGGGGAGCCCTGAAAAAAATCGGTCGTAAAGCGAAAATCCCCACCCAGGCTCTCAAGTGCACAAAAAGCCGTTGCAACCTTGACCGTCGATGCCGGAATAAAAAGCTCCTCGTCGCGGTGTTGGAGGAGTACCCGGCCGGAGGAGGCTTCTACCCGAACAGCCCCATTTTTTAACAATTTTGCCAGGTCTAGCGGGGCGGCTGATACCTCAAGGGCCGAAGCAAGAAGCAAAAGGTACGAAATTACAACATAGAACGGTCTCATGCTTCGATAGGAGCACAAAGAGCGATAAAAAGACAACCTGGTCGGTTGCAGCGCAGCCTTTCTGGCGATATTTTGGCCCCGGCGCAAGTCTTCTTCAGGTACAAAGCTGAAATGAGATGTTGTCGCAGGTGTAGTAGCGTGAAAGGACGATTATGAAAGGGATAATCCTCGCAGGTGGCTCAGGGACACGCCTCCATCCAGTCACCTTGGCTGTGAGCAAGCAGCTGCTTCCGATCTACGATAAGCCGATGATCTATTATCCGCTGTCGAGCTTGCTGTTGGCTGGTATCAGAGAGATCCTGATCATCTCCACACCACACGATAGGCCTGCGTTCGAACGCTTGCTCGAGGATGGTTCCAAGTGGGGAGTCTCGTTCTCCTATGCAGAGCAGCCCAGCCCGGATGGACTTGCGCAGGCTTTCATCATAGGGCGCGACTTTATCGGTGAAGATCGAGTTGCTCTTGCTCTGGGCGATAACATCTACTTCGGTCATGGATTTCCCGACCTTTTGCGTGAAGCGTCAGCTCAAGAAAAAGGAGCAACGGTCTTTGGTTACCGAGTGCGTGATCCTGAGCGGTATGGCGTCGTCGAATTCGATGCACAGGGGAAGGCTACCAACCTAGTCGAAAAGCCTACGCATCCTAAATCTTCATACGCTGTCACGGGGCTTTATTTTTACGATAATCAGGTCGTAGACATAGCCCATAACTTGAAGCCATCACCTCGCGGTGAGTTAGAGATAACGGATGTAAATGTAGAGTATTTGAAGCGTGGTGAACTTAACGTGCAGATTATGGGCCGTGGTATGGCCTGGCTTGATACTGGAACCCATGAGTCGTTGTTACACGCCTGTAACTTCATCGAGACCCTCCAAGAACGGCAAGGCCTCATGGTAGCTTGTATCGAGGAGATCGCGTTTAACATGGGATACATCACTGCATCTCAGCTCGAGCGACTGGCAGAAGGGATCAAGAAGAGCTCATACGGACAGTATCTGATCTCAATTCTGAAAGAGCAGCGATTCAGCTAGCTGTTACAAGAGCAGCCCTGATACGAATCTTCTCTTCGGAGAGGTCTGCTCATCGACCGTTATAAGAGAGCGGACGAAGAGTTTTTTATCGCAGCAACTCGCGAGCTCGCGTAGCCGAAACATGCTAGTTTATCAGAGTTTGTTTTGGCTCAAAATTGTCACTATCTGATCGGGTGCGCCTCCGACCATTATTTTAGCAAACACGCATCTGATACCATTTGCCGAGGCTTTTCGAACAGGTAGTAGGAAAGCAAGAAGGTTTTAGGGCAGGAGAGTTAAAATGCTCGAGTTGTTGTTTGGAGGCCAGCTGGAAGCAGCCGGTCGCACGGTGGTATTTTGGTCGATGGTCGTGGGGATACCGATCGCATTGGTGGTCGGGGCGCTCCTGTTCAAGGCATTCTTTATCTTTAATGTGTCGCCAGGCTATGTAGGTATGATCCTACGAGCTGGAAAGATAAAGCGGAGTGACTTGGATCCCGGATGGTACTTCGTGATTCCGATCCTGCAGTCCGGAGAGCGGGTCTACATAGGCCTGCAGCGGATTCCGCTCGAAGAGGAAGCTCGTACGAGGGATCAGGCGATCGTAACGGTCCGCGGCACCGGGCAGTACCGAGTTCTGCGCGAGAAGGCTGCGATCGCTGAGTTTGAAGTTGACGACCAAGATGATGTCATCAAAGACCGTCTACTGTCAGCGCTCCGTTCCGCCATCGGAAAGCGCTCAGCAGCAGAATGTTTTGAACACAAGGAGGAGATCTCCACAGACATCATCGACGAGGTCAACCAGGGCCTCCAGGCTCTGGGGTTCGAGATCGTGGAGGTGCCGATCACCGAGGTCGCCCCACACAAGGATGTGGTAAAGGCGATCAACGATGTGCAGGCCGCGCAACGCGCTACTGACGTAGAGCGTGCTCGAGCTGAGGCAGTCAAGGTGCGCACCGAAGCAGAGGCACAAGCGCAAGCGCAGGCAGCTGCGATTCGTGGTGCTGGTCAAGCCAAGGCCCTCGCTGCCCAGGCAGCAGGATACTTGGACATGCTTCGTGCAGTCACAGGAGACCCGCAGGCTCGGGTAGACGTCCGGATGGCCGCCACACTGATCATGTTCTTTGAGTCCATGGGGATGAAGAGATCGTTTGCGCAGAGTGGAAAGGCGTCGGCGGTGGTCCTTCCTGATGACCAAGAGGTCATCTCCGAAATTGCTCAGCTAGTTCCTGCGTTGGTATCGCACGAGGCGATAGACAATCAGGAGGCAGGTGGGGCAGAAACGGTGGACCATCTCACGCAAGCTGAGTTGGAAGAACTTCTTCGCGAGCGGCTCGCAGAGCAGCTTAAGGAAGCCGGAGACCAGTATCTGGATGCGCTCAAAACTGGAGCTTCAGATGCCGCAAACGCAGCCTTAGAGCGGATACCAAAACCGCTCAAGTGGCTAGCCAAGAAAATTGCTGACCGGATGTAAACGATCTGGTCTGCAAAAAAAAGGTTTTTCTATCAATCGCTAAATCACGCAGGTATTTTTGCGTGATTTAGCTTTCCTTTTTATCCTTCTCCTTGATCCCCCGAGGGGTAGACCCGTATAGTCTCACTAGAATTTCAAGGAGACTGCATATGAACATCAGCCACATCGAAGAGCTTTTAGGCGCTGAGGCCGCGAGCCTTTTAGAGCACACCTGTAAAGGTATCCCGAAGGAGAACCTTATTCTTCCCGGGCCAGATTTCGTTAGTCGGGTTTGGACCTCATCAGACCGTAACATTCAGGTCCTCCGCGCACTTCAGGCGCTTTACGATAACGGCCGCTTGGCTGGAACAGGATATCTTTCGATACTCCCGATCGATCAGGGTATCGAGCACTCCGCAGGGGCATCTTTTGCAAAAAATCCCGACTATTTTGACCCTGAAAACATCGTCAAATTGGCGATCGAAGGTGGATGTAACGCTGTAGCAACGACGTTTGGTACGTTGGGTCTGGTCGCACGCAAATATGCACACCGCATTCCACTAATTCTGAAGATTAACCACAACGAGCTTCTGACGTACCCGAACAAGCACGACCAGATTATGTTTGCACAGGTGCGTGATGCGTGGAATCAAGGCTGTGTCGCTATCGGTGCCACGGTCTATTTCGGATCGCCTGAATCATCAAGGCAGATAATAGAGGTCTCAAAGGCCTTCTCAGAGGCGCACGCACTCGGCATGGGCACGATCCTGTGGTGTTACCTCAGAAACTCAGGCTTTAAGGTCGGTTCCACTAACTATGAAACATCAGCCGATCTCACCGGACAGGGCAATCACCTCGGTGCGACGATCGAAGCCGATATCGTGAAGCAAAAACTCCCGGAAAATAATGGAGGCTTTAGAGCCCTCAACACAGGCTCATCGTCATACGGGAAGCTCGATGAAAGGATGTATACGAACCTCTGCTCCGATCACGTTATTGACCTCACGCGTTATCAGGTCGCGAACGGCTACATGGGTCGGGTAGGTTTGATTAATTCCGGGGGTGGCTCTGGCAGTAACGACCTCGGCGAGGCAGTAAAGACCGCTGTAATCAACAAGCGTGCTGGTGGTATGGGGCTAATCTCAGGCAGAAAGGCCTTCCAGAAGCCGCTTAAGGAAGGCGTTCAGATACTGAACGCTATTCAGGACGTGTACCTCTGTAAAGAGATCACCGTCGCCTAAGCCGCCTCGACGAGAACGCACGTACCAGCCATGGGAGCCCAATATGCGAGAGAGGCACGTAGTCGTTCTGTCAGGAGCAGGTATCAGTGCCGAGAGCGGTCTTGGAACGTTTAGAGGGGCAGGGGGGCTGTGGGAAGGTGTGCCTATCTCTCAGGTCGCCACCCCAGAGGCGTGGACCCGGAGCCCCTCAACGGTACTTCGGTTCTACAACGAGCGCCGGGTTGGAGTACGAAATGCTCAACCAAACGAAGCTCATCGAGCACTCGCCGAGTTAGAGGATATCTTTCGAGTAACGATCATAACCCAGAACATCGACGATCTACATGAACGAGCCGGTAGTAAGGCCGTAGTTCATCTGCACGGTGAGATAATGAAATCGCGCAGCTCAAAGGATGAAAAGCTGTTGTACGACTGCACCGGTGATATCTCGATCGGGGACACCTGTGAGCTGGGATCACAGCTTCGACCCCACGTAGTTTGGTTCGGTGAAGCAGTCCCGATGATGGACCGCGCCATAGAGATAGCAAAAAATGCTGATTTCTTTATAGTTGTGGGAACCTCGCTTGAGGTCTACCCGGCCGCGAGCCTCGTTGATTATGTGCCGTATGATTCCGTTAAGTTTTTCGTCGATCCGCATCCCTCAGGGCTAGCCGATGAGAGCTTTCACGTCGTGGAAGCCCAAGCCACAGAAGGTGTACCTCGTGTAGTTAGTCAGCTACGGGCTATGATGGCCTGAGCACCTACTCACTATCGATAACGATCGCCCCAGATGAGAGCAGCTCAGCAACGAATCGTTTACAGCCGCTATCTCGAAGCAGAGGCTCAATAGAGCTCACAGGAACCACGATCCGATCTGCGAGAGCTCGCCCTAACTCAGCCACCTTTCCGGTTAGCTCCGAGCGCCTACCGTTATCAAAGAACGAGATCCCCTTTGACCTCTTTATATATGCTAAGCGAGAGCCCTCCGATCGAACGAGCGCATGTGCCTTACGAAGCAGCGCTTGTACCCCAGAAGGAGTAGTTTTCCTCGCGGTAGCGCGCAGGTCAACGTCCGTGTAGCTTTCAGTGACCGAGTGTCCCAACCAATCCGTGATAGTGTCATCAGATAGAAGAATCTGAGCGATCTCTGCCTTGATTGTAGCGATAGCATCACTCGAGATCTCCCCGGGAGCCTGAGGCTTGAGATCCGGATCCACGTATCGAATCGATTCATCAGTATTGACGAGTGCGCTGGCAACTACGCCGTTAAGCACATCGTGCAGGGACGGTGAGCGAAATCCGACCGAGATAGTCATGCAGTCGCCACCTCGGGCAATTCCGTGATGCGGAAAGCGCGGCGGAAGATACAGGATATCGCCGGGTTGCAGCAGCCACCGGTGAGTAGGCTTAAATCGTTTCAGTAAACGTATTGGAAGACCCGGCATGAAATCATCCTCCATGACAGCTCTGTCCTCGATCATCCATTCCCGCGTGCCGTGAGCCTGTACGAGAAACACGTCATAGTTATCGACATGTGCCCCTACGTTACCATCTTCGACGGCGTAGCTGATCATCACATCATCCATCCGCCAAAAGGGAACGAATGAAAAATCATCGAGGAAGGCGTTGACCGCCGGGACAAATCGATCGACCCCATTTACGAGAAAGGTCCAGTTTTTCTTGGGAAGTTTCTTAAAGGTCGATGGCTTAAAAGGCCCTTTCCGGAGCTCCCAAGGGCTCTTTCCCCCCTTTTCGATAATCAGGCGCGACTCAATCGCGGGATCGCACGCCATACCGGCCAACTCCTCTGGTGTGATCAGATCAGGGAAGGGCACGAGCGCCCCCTTCATGAGTAACGGCCGCTTCTGCCAGTAGCGATTGAGGAAATCCTTTTGCGACAATTTACCGAGGATGGGCCACTTCTGGTTTTTCATAACGAAGTCTTTCATAATGAAGGCACACGATACCTGCGGAATAATGCCTTAAGCGTTCCGTTAGGGAAACGAGGGAAAGCGGACTCCATGCTATAAAGTAGAGGTTTTGTTGAAAATAGATCTTCACAGCACAGAAGCACCACAGGCCTTTGGCGACCTTCTTCCCTTACCAGAGGGGGCGCATGTCATCGTAGTGCTGGTTGAGCCGAAAGACCCGCGCAATATCGGCGCAGTGGCACGTGCCATGAGCAATCTTGGAATGTCGCAGCTTCGCCTCGTGTCACCGGCCAGATTTGATCGCGTCATGGCCCGCAGTGTGGCGTGTTGGGGGGGTGATATTATTGATGCTGCCGTGTGTTGCGAAAGCCTTAAGGATGCAGTTCAGGAGGCGCATGAGACGATCGGTTTTGCATCCGATAGTGCAGCTCATCGAGTGCCGCAACTGCTGCTCGATGAATGGGTTGAGAGCTTCGCCGCATCTCCGAAGCGTACCGTAGCGCTCGTGTTCGGCTCAGAGGAGCAGGGACTTACTCGGGATCACTATCCCCTCTGCCATTTCCTCGTCAGGATCCCGTCAAGTGCTGCAAATCGATCGTATAACTTGGCTCAGTCAGTCATAGTAGCGCTCTACTCGATTCGAAAACGGATGAGTGCAGCGATCGGCTCTGACCGGGGTGAGTGGCCCACCAACGCTCACCTTGAGCAGTTCGCTGAGATGGTGCTGAAGACAGCGGGGCAGGTTGGGTTTCTCAACGACAACTCTCCAGCGCATATGCGTGATCTACTGGCGAACACTGCGAGGCGTGGACACTACTCAACGCGCGAGCTCAAGATCTTAACCGGTCTGTTCGGTCAGATACAGAAGAGTCTAGCCAGTGTCTGTCCGCCAGGACAGAGACCGAAGAAACCAAGACCTTTTTAGCCTCTCGACATGATTTAATGTTTAGCAACGACATTAGCGGGACAATCGGTGTTTCCGGACAAGAACTAGGTAAAGGACGCTCAATCCTCCCGTGGCGGCACTCGCGCCAGAAGTGCCCGATACACCGCGATTAACCGCGTCCGAATAGGGATAGCTTCCTCTGAAAGCCGACGTTGCTCTCTGACATACAGTTCGCGACCCTCTGGCGACTCTATACGGATCGCCTCAAAACCGAGCTCTGCTAAGTCGTAGGGGCTCGCGCGCATATCGATCGTGCGCGCATCAGCGGCCAGCATAAACGCATCTGCGATAAGTTCACTTGAGCACCACGGCGCGATCTTATGGGCGAATTTGTACAGATCCATCGTGACGTGAATACACCCACGCTGGTCATGCTCGCTTGTTTCTTCTCGGCTCAGGGGCTGCTTATTGCGTGGTACAGCCTCGGTCGTGAAGAAGCGAAAGGCATCGTAGTGAGTGCAGCGTAGTTCGGCACCCTCGACAACATGGTCTATCTCAGACGCCTCAAGCCGCAAGGGGACCTGCTCGTGTCGCGGCTTGTCGCTACGGTAGACCATCGCCCATTCGTGTAGACCGAAGCAGCAGAACGAAGCCGGTCGCGTAGCGATACCCTCTAAGTACCGAATCGCCCATGAGAGGTACGGTACCCGGTGGCTCGGAAAGCTCTGCGCCGGAAGGAAAACACCCTGGCCCAGGGTATGAAAATCACCGCGCCAATCGACCTCCTCTGGCGAGCAGTCATCGAGCAAGACATCAGCCCCCGGCGACCACCTCTCGAGGAGTGAGGGTCGAAAAGGGTAATACGTAAAGAGGAAATCAAAGACCGGGTGCTTCTGGTTTGCGTTGGCGCGCGTAACACGATCGTGTGTCCAGCAAAGCACCCGCTTGCGATGCGCTTCACGACGAGACATCCACTCCTTTCGAGAGAGCCGTTCAGTGAGTCCGTTTGGATCTGACAGGGCCATACGATTATAGCCGATGTCTTCAGCAGAGCTGTGAAGTCGATTGTTGAATCACCGCCTGCGTAGAGGGATCCTCTACAGCGTCATCCTGAACTGCGCGTCTCACTATCGTAAACGCACTATCACGTTGAGCCGGGGTGAAGCCTGCCTGCCGAATGTGCATCTCAAGCTCCGCTGGACTCATCGACCACTTATTTGCAGTGGGCGCGCCAGCTTTAGACACAACATTCTCCTCCATCATAGTGCTGCCGATATCGTCACATCCTGCATGTAGTCCGATCTCTGCGACGTGTGGCCCACACGTAGGCCAGCTCGACTGATGGTGGCGAATGTTATCGAGAAATATTCGAGACCACGCGACGTTCTTGAGGTATTCGACCGCTCCGGCCCCATATTTTGCAACGTGCCGACTACGACCCAATGAGGTGCGCTCGTTAAATTGGTGTGTCCACGAGATAAAGAGGTTAAAGCCCTCATGCCCACGGCTCTTGGAGAGATCTTGCAGATTTCGCAGGCGCTCCAGGTGGTTAATGCGGTGCTCGATAGTCTCTCCGAACCCGATCACCATCGTTGCAGTAGTGATGAGGTCGAGGCTCTGAGCCTCCTGCATCACGTCGAGCCAACGCTGGCTACCGATCTTCTTGGGGCTAATGCGGCGTCGGATCTGATCGTCGAGTATCTCAGCGCCACCACCGGGGAGCCCGTTTAGGCCACAGCCTTTCAAATCCTTTAAAACCTCCAGCGAGTTCTTACCGGACACCAAAGTCATCTGGTGGATCTCAGAAGGCGAGAACGCATTCAGATCGAGCTTAAAGGTCGTATGGAGCCAGTCGATCATCTCAAGATAAAAATTATACGGGAGTTCGTCATTATGACCCCCTTGCAGTAGGAGCCGGGTAGCTCCGAGGGCCTTGGCCTCAGTGACCTTCTCCGTAAGGGTCTCACGAGACAGTACGTAGGCCTCTGGATCACACGGATTGTGGCGGTAAAAGGCGCAGAATGAGCAATCTGAATTACACACGTTTGTGTAATTGATATTGCGGTCGATCAGGTAGGTGACGGTATATGACGGGTTCTGACGAAACCGGATGCTCTGGGCGAGCCCAGCTAATTCGGTAAAATCAAATATATTCCAGATCTCAAGCGCATCCGCGCGAGAGATCCGCTCCCCTTGGAGCATCTTATCTGAAAGATATGCTTTGCGTGTTACTGACACTTGTACTTCCACGAGATCGCCTTAGGCGCACAACCGACACGGACTATTGTTGGTGTAAACGGCTTAATTGTAAAGCTAGGGGCCAGGTTGAAAGGTAGGTGAGTAAGGCTTTCGCCTGTAGTATGCTTAGAGGAGCTTCCGAATGTGTGATTACAGGGGCTTGGAGCGGCAAAACACGTCATGCAGAGTGACCTCTTCCTAGGGATAGACCAGGGCTCAAGCTCAACGAAGGCAGTTCTACTTGACGGTGCCGGTGACCAGCAGACCAGTTTTCATTCACCGGTGCCCGCCCGCATCGAAGAGGAGCGCTGCGTTGAGCAAGAGCCTGAGGGCCTACTATCATCGGTCGTGGAGGTTATCCTCAAAGCCCAGGAGTGGGCAGCCCGAGAGGGGCACGAGATTCGAGCAGCTGGCCTCGCCGTGCAGAGGTCCGGTGTGCTTGCCTGGAGAGCAGAGGATGGCGTCCCCGTCCATCCGATGATCACCTGGGCCGATACCCGCACCCACACCATGATTCAAGATATCGGTCGGGGGGGTGAGAAGATCTCGCAGGTAACCGGTATACCAACCATCCCGAACTTCGCGGCTGGTAAGATCCATCTCCTCCAGAGGCGTTTTCTCGAACGATCTATCCATGTAGGAACCCTCGACACATTCTTACTCTATAGACTAAGCCAACGTCAGATGCTCATGACTGAAGACACGATGGCAGCTCGCACGATGCTCTATTCACTCGCAGACAAGGGATGGAGCGATCTTCTATGTCGCCACTTTCAGGTCGATCCGAAGCGGCTACCCCCGATACGCACATCACTCGGTGCGCACGCAGTCTTCCAAGAGCTCCCCATAGTAGCCTGTATTGGTGACCAACAAGCGGCAGTCATAGGACGATCCCGCGGCAGCAGGCGCCCGCTACTTAATCTTGGCACGATAGCCTCGCTCTCAGTAGACACGGGTGCGGATATCGTTCAAAAGACCGGCTTGATGACCAGTGTATTACTCTCGCGCATGACCTCAGCCGGATACGTTCGAGAGATGCGATACCTTGTTGAGACTACCTCACCCATAACCGGCAGCGTATTGCTGGAGCCGCTGCGTCAAGGATGGTGTAGCGACACGCAGCAGCTCAGTGATCTATGCCAGAGCGCCGCAGCGGCCAATCCAAAAGGGCTCGCGACGGCGTATTTTCTCAATCGACAACCGATCATGCCGCGCTGGCCTGATGGGATACCCAATACAATCGTGGTCAAAAGTGGTGCCACAGATGCGGACCGAGCCCGCGCAGTAGTTGAGAACGTAGGAAACCTGATCGTCCGGATGCTCGAAGAGTTTTCCGACAAAGACCTCCTAGGCGACACTTTTCCGTGCGAGATAGACATCGCAGGTGGTGGCTCAGAGCTGGATTATCTGATTCAATACATCGCCGACGCCTCAGGGCACATCTTGCACCGCCTTAAGAGTAGGGATGCAAGTGCCCGAGGAGCTGCTCTCTGTGCGTGGATGGCAAGTAGCAATCGGTTTCAGGCGCATGAGCTAAACACCGAGGAGCCAGAGAGGACATTTCGATGTGAAAGTCCTGAGCGACGTCAGCGCTATCTGGTGTGGCAGCGTATGGAGCAGGACCTCGTAAACGATACCTTACCTGCACATGCAACGCAGGAGCACTACTGAAGTAGACGCTCGATTAATTGATTGCTTACAAATCCAAGGATGTCGTTGTGTCCGGCCTGTTCGATACGGATAAACTCACACGGCACCGAGCTGGGGAGGTGCTGAACTATGCGTTCAGCATGCGACACTGGAATCGTTGAATCCTTCGCCCCGTGAAAGAGCGTAATACGTGTACCGGCAGTACGACTCAGGTATTCAGCAGTCGGGAAGTGGTATTTGAAGAACGGCACCAGAAAGCCATACAGAGGCATCTCAGCTACGACATCTCTGATACTAAAATATGGCGATACGAGAATGAGCCTTCCTACGTTGTACCTCTGTGCTAAAAAAGAGGCAGGCCCAGTCCCAACCGAGATCCCGATAATAGCCATCGCATCGGCGGGGATTCCGTGTTTAGTGAGCAGTGCATTCATCACAGCCTCACCATCACGATAGATTCCCTCCTCGGAGGGCCAGCCACTACTGGAGCCCGTGCCGCGGTAATCAAACGAAGCGGTCGAGATACCGTGACGTGCCAAGAGAGCACGCAATCCTGAGGTGCCAGGGAGGCTATCAGCATTGCCGTGTAGTAGTAAGGCGACCTTACGCACAGCGCCGTCGGCAGCGGTCTCCCACACTCGCACCCGCACACCGTCAGAGGTTTCAACGAAGCTCTCCGTTACTCCAGTAGGTGGGGTGCCTGGATCTGCACCGACCAATCGAGGGAGGGTAGAGGGGAACACCTGAAGATCCTGGGTGGCAACCATAAATGCACCGACCAAGACGGTGGCGACCACAAGTCGCTTAAGAAAGCGTAGCGTATTGAAACGCCTTGAGGGCGTCGCCTCGTTCAAGCTATGCCTTTCACTGAAATGCCCCATTCGTCTGCACGGTACCCTAAAACCCCATTCCCCAGTGTAAAGGAGCCCCTTTTCACCGGTCAACATGTTTACCGAGGCCCGCACCCCGACCCAGAAGGGACGGCCTCCCCGCCGTCCGTATCAGCACGGCCATGTACACACTCAGGCACCGCCCCCCGCCAATGAACCACACGAAGCGCGAATATCTGCGCCACCGGAATACCGCCGCGCGATAGGCTGCTTCACATAGCGAGAGAGAGCATCCCTAAAAGCAGTCAACTCCTCACTCGTAGGAGGCGAGAACCGCCCTGAATGATCCGTAACATCGATCAGATCTAATCGAACCGGTGTATCCCCGATAAGCTCCCCTAATAGACGAGCATCGTCCTCACTAACGTTTTCTCCCCTGACACACACGTACGAGAGATTAATACGTTGCTTGCGAGTTACCGCGTGTCGTCGAGCCGCTTCCAATACACGTTTCACGGGGGTGCGAGCAGCAACAGGTACAAGCCTCGCGCGCTTCTCATCGCATGCAGCGCCGATACTAATAGAGAGCCTAAAGGGCAGATCAAGGTCGGTAAACGCCTCTATCTCCGGAACACAGCCAACAGTACTGACTGTTATCGCCTTACCCGATATAGCATGCTCCACAGGAAAGTGGAGCCAGCGAGCAGCAGTGATAACGTTACGGAAGTTAAGAAAAGGTTCTCCCATCCCCATAAAGACAGCACCCGTGACACGGCGCCCTTGAGAACGCACCAGGTTTCGCGCCTGTATAAACTGATCAAGGATCTCCCATGAGCGCAGATTTCTGCGCTTCGGCATGCGCGCTGTAGCACAAAAGACACACCCCATCACACACCCCACCTGAGAGGAGAGGCATATCGTGACCGCACCCTGTTTTGCCAAGGGGATCAGAACTGTCTCAAGGCTAAGATCATCAGCGGTTCGAAAGAGAAGCTTTTGAAATCCATCGAGCGGCGATGAGAGGTGTTGCTCTAGCCGCAACGATGGCAGCTCTGCCACACAGTGGAGCAGTCGCTTCGGAATATGACTAGAGCTTGCGATCTCCGTAGCCGCATAACAACCTCGACCGATCACAGCCCCAGCCCAGCGTCGTATAGAGTCTTCAGAAATCGCGCGTGCCCGCGCCTCTGCAAAAAAATCAAAAGGAGAGAGCTCTCGAGGATCGAGCTCACCACTGGTGCTGAGATCACTGAAGACTTTGGTGGACAGGCCCGAGGACACTACGGCGACCTTTGTTATATAGGCTATTAGCTGCTAGTCGTGAGTTAGCTAGCAGAGCATAGCGTAAAAAACAAACAATTCCACCTTCGCTACGAGGTGAGCTGTGAGTAGCTCGGGGGACTTCTATAACAGAAACCTTCAAATGGTAGTCCCCCGAGCCGTACCGTTACTTGTGCAATCTCTTAAAGAGACATTTCACAAGATGGCACGGTGTGAATACAGAGCTCTGTCCTCTGTACACGCGAGGGCTTGATTGACCATCAAACCCGACAAGGCCGAAGCCGACAGCCATCTCAATCGGCTCCTCTGAACTAGCAGAGCAGATCCCCACAAGCCGCCCAGATAGGTCGAACATGCCGCCTCCTGAGTCACCCGATCTCCGAAGTACAGACAGGTGATGGTAAGAGCCTGACGACTCACTACCCGGAAAGTATTGAATCGCTCGAGCTTGCTCGACCTTTGCAGGGGAGGCACCTCGACAGCCGACAACCAGTACCTTCTGATCGACCCTAATGTCCATCTCACCGAGGTGCATAGGCACGAGTTTCACCGTACCGTTTTCGATCTTAGAGGACTCGATCTTTACAGCGATGAGGCCCACGTCTCCGTTGGGAGCATCGCAGACAAAATCGAGCAACCTTGCGGGGAGTTGTTCATTGAATCCGTCCGAGCTTCTGCCATCCTTTGAAAGTCTTGGCAGAGATACAGCAACTCCTCCTCTGAGGGTGATACTCTCGAGGACATGGCCTGCAGTCGCCACCACGACCTCATTCTCCTGAAGAAGTCCCTCCATCTCTTGGGGGCACTTCACGAATGTCCCAGTTCCAAAGGCTGGTGCCCTTGTGCCTGGGTTAACATCGACTCTACAAGTAGCTTTTAACGCTACCTCGTAGACACTACCTTCTTGAGCGACCGCCTGCGTACAGCAGACCACCACGATCGCCCCAAAAACCGCGGATCTCATAGAGATCTCCTCCTTGTTCAAAGACATCCGAAAGGCAACCAAAACCGTTTTAGAAGCCCCGAGCGCTGAAGTAAAAGCTTCAGCGCTCGGGCCAAAAGAGCAGTCTACCGTACGATGAAAGTAAAAGAGCGTATTTGTGAGTCTCCTCCTTCTGAACTAGTGAATCAACGAAATTTTTACACGGCCTTATAATCGATCCCATACCGACTCAAAACTGCAGCAGATCACATCTGACTGTGCATCTTGATCAAGCAGTGCACATTGATTGACTGATGAACAGCACTCTGCGACTTTACAGCGATGCTTGAGCTAAGAATCGTGCCGACTGAAAACGAGTGGTATAATCTGCACTTTGTGTTTAGCCCTAGGGGCGGAATATCCGGTCTTCCGCAGGACTGCTCTCTAGGAAAAATTCGCCTTGATCACAAGCATGAGTCGATTGACGAAGAAGGTGTTGGCGACACGATAGCTGACTCATCTGCGACTCTAGGCGCACTAGTTGCTCCCCCGAATCCGTTTCTCCTATTAGAGGCAGCTCGCCAGCTCCTGGAGGTACCCGACCTACAGCATCCTGACTTCAAACCCAACCAAGATCTCTGGCCAGAGCAAGGGGTGCGTGTGAAGATCGTCAATCGCAATGACTCCCCGAATCCCGACGAGTCTGGAAATTACAACGTGTTCCTCAACGACAAATTAGTCGGCTCGATTCCTGATTTCGACAAGACAAGAGGCAGAATTGAGTTGCTCAAGGAGTCGCTCGCGCTCGCTATCCACTCTCAGCCTGACCGCTGACGAGCTCGCTACTAACCAAGCGCTCAAACCCCTGTGGTCTGCAACAGTCTTGCCTCCCTCTCTGATAGTCATCATGAGAGTAATCCGAACGAGAAGATACCTTCCTGTGGCTATGCTCAGTGAAGCATAGACCAAGCTGCGTATACAGAGCCGTAGAAGTCCTCTTCTCGAGCACTGACTACGCATCGCCTTAAAACTAAGACAAGGAGAAACAATATGGCATTAAGTGATCTACCGATTAGAAGACTACGCGCTCTGGGAGACGAACCGGCCTTGATGCCCCGTGCTTTTCAGCGCATGTGGGATACTATGCTGCAGGATTTCGTAGAGCCATCGCTCTTCGCACAACCGATGAGCTCGATGTACTCTTTTATGCCTCAGATCGACGTAGAAGAAGATGAGCAGAGGGTGAAGGTATATGCAGAGCTTCCCGGCATGACTGAGCAGGATGTAGAGATAGTGCTCGAGCCAAACGTACTGATCGTGCGCGGCGAGAAACGAGAAGAGGAGTCGCGACCCACCCGACGTGGAAGAGGTCGTATAGAGGAGCGTCGTTACGGTAGCTTTGAAAGAAGGATACCGGTCACTTCCGAGGTTCAGCAGGAGAAGATCGAAGCAAAGTTTGATCGCGGGCTGCTGACGATCACTCTACCAATGAGCGAGCAAGCACGAGCTCAAGCAAAACGGATCCAGATCCAGGGAGCAGCTCACACCCAACAACAGGTCGGATCTTCAAAGGCTACCTAATCGTAGCTCATACACAGGAGGGACGGCGGGGACGCTGTTCCTCCTGGATCGTGATTCAGATGACAGGAGGGTAGCGTATCGTGTAGACGATCGGATCACCTATTCAGGCACGGTTGTTGGCACAACGTATACATTCCTCGAAAGACAACCGAGCTCGCGCACAAATAAAAAACCCGGTCATCTTTCGATGACCGGGTCCGAAACACCGAGCCGCCTCTGTATTGTGACTATTACGTCACCAGAGACAGAAGCTGCCGAGGGGTTGGGGCTAACCATCTCCTGGGTTTAGCTCAAATGCCTCTTAATAAAAACTATACGTGATAGCCCTCCCAGCCCATATGAGCTTAGTCACCAGATGATTGTTTTTTCCGATAAAGCGGCCCTAACCAGCGCTAGCCTAGTGTAGTTTCTGTCCGCCAGGACAGAAACTAGTGTAGCGGCTGAGCAGCCTCGTACACACGACGAGGCGGAGTTCTTAAATCCCACACCAAACCCATCCACGACAGAACCTTCAGGATATAGTGCGAGATATCGATCTCCCACCAATAAAAACCCTGACGCTCTGACCCAGGATAATAGTGGTGATTGTTGTGCCAACCCTCACCCAAGGTGATGAGAGCAAGCAGCCAATGATTTTTACTAGAGTCAGTCGAAGGAAAGCGCCGCTTCCCTATCAGATGCGTGAAGGAGTTGATGCAGAAGGTGCCGTGGTAGGTTAATACCGTGCTGATAAAGAACCCCCACGTGAGCATCTGTAACCCTGAGGTGCCAAGCTCAGGATGCGCCGCTTGTAGCCATGCCCCAAGGAAATACGTCATCGCCCCCAGGAGAGCAGGCGGGATCATGTAGTACTTATCAAGCCAACGCAGCTCTGGATACTTTACGAGATCCTTAACAAGCTCCGGACGCGAGTCGATGAACTGAGAGCTTAGTACCCACCCGACATGAGCAAAATAGATCCCATGAACGATAGGAGAGTGAATATCCTCCTCCGTATCCGAATGCTTGTGGTGATGGCGGTGGTGAGACGCCCACCAGATCGGACCCTTTTGAGCCGCACTAGCACCGAGGAATCCGAGGATGAACTGAAACACCCGGCTAGTCTGGTACGAGCGGTGTGAAAAATACCGGTGGTACCCACCTGTGATGGCGAACATCCTCACGACGTAGAGCACCATACAGACAGCGAGCGCTACCCAACTGAAACCGACCCAAAGGGCAGTAAGACATGCAAGGTGCACTGACCAGAACACACCCTGCTTAAGTATGTTACTAAACTGAAAATCGCCCTCTTGGGTTGCGTCACCGTGATACATCTCTCAATCCTTATCCTGAAGTGTCAGGTGATCGTTACACGATCTTCGGTTGCGAACAAGAGATCTACCCCAGGAAGGGCGTAAACACAGATACGTAATAGTTGAGATCTGTGTTCATGATATCCATCGAGATCGAAGAAGATCGACACACAAGACGCTGAGAACTTCCAAAATATAAAAATTCCAGCGAGTTGCAGAGAGCTTTCAGGTCGCTACATCCCACTTGGAAAGGTCTCTGGCGGCTCCTCCAAAAAGGCCTCGTGTTTGAATTCAAGCGGTGTAACTGCGCTGGTTGAATCGATGTGCACCACAGCATCGAACTGCTGGTTTAATTGGGCATGGAAGTAGTGGCTCTGGCGCTCCGTATGTGGATGATACACAACACCGATCGACCGCTCCAGTCTCGGCTTCCTGAAGAGCTCCGATACAAGGGCGTTCCCCCGTAAGAGGAGTACGAACTGTTCAGCATCAACCCTGTGAAAGAGATCCTCAAAGCTTCCCTGCAAAGCATCTTGAACAACCTCAACCTCTCCAGGCAAACCCCACTCGGGAGCTGCCATCACCTCGCCCCCATAAGTGGTAAACCCAACCAGACAGGCAGCATTTCCAAATCTCTGCTTAGCCAGCTGCCCGATGTTGAGCTGCCCTCGAGAGGCGAACTCAGTAGCTCGCGAATCGCCGATGTGCGAATTGTGTGCCCACACGACTGCCCGCGCAGGCGCGCCCAGGCGCTCCTGATGCTGCATCAGCGCCTCAAGGGTCTCAAACATATGCGTGTCACGTAGATTCCAGGTCACCGAGGGCTGCTTGAACATCGCCCGATAATACTCTGCTGCATTGGCAACGATGCGCGCGTTTTGCTCAGCACTAAAATGCGCATCCTCTGCCAGTAAGCCGTTTGATTGCAGATACTCCCATTTCTGTTCTCGTAGCTCCTCGAGCTGCCGAACAGCACGCTGCTCACAATCGGGAGCTAATCCGATGCTGGCAGCAAATCCAAACCCGTGTGCATCTCCAGCGTAATGTTTGAAACACGCATACCGCTCCCGAGCCCTGCGTGCACCCGTCGGGTCCACCACCTCGAGATATCCGAGGACCGACTCTAATGAACCAAAGAGGCTGTATAGATCTAGCCCATACATCCCCACATGACGCTTCTCAATGAACTCCTCATTGTAATCCCGTAACCACTCTACAAACGAGCGCACCGTCGTATTAGCCCACATCCAAGTTGGAAATCGCGTAAATAAACCGAGCGCAGCATGCGCCGATATCTCACCATCTCGCCCTCGTACGAAGCGATTAACAGCATACGCCTCTGGCCAATCAGCCTCGACTGCGATCAGATTGAAACCGTGCTCCTCAATCAGGCGCTGCGTGAGTTGAGCGCGCACTGCGTAAAATTCCTCACTCCCGTGCGTTGCCTCGCCCAGCATCACAACACGCGCCTCTCGGATGAACGGCTGCAAGTATTGATAGATCCCTTCGACCGAATGCGGTGTCTCACCGACGCTACGCCTGATCAGATCAGTATCATCCCAAGTAGTCACACTCGAACCCTCCTCTATGCAAACCCTTTCGGGTACAGGGCAAAAGGCTGCTAACCAACAGGTTTCCCTCTACCCTAGAAATCCTAGCAAACTGCGGCCGTGTGGACCGTGATCTCCTTAATCCACCAGACGCCGATGGGCATATCACACCAACTTCTGTAAGACCGTGAGAGTCCAGAGCGGATCAGTGTAAGATTCGATTGGGAGCAGGTAGCGTGACCACGCGGCCAGTAATCGGGATAAAGATGACACAGCCACGAGATACCGTTCAGGTAGTTTGGTTTAAGCGCGACCTGCGCGTATCGGACCATGAGCCGCTGCTACAGGCTGCCTCAGCCGGGCCAGTAGTGCCCCTGTATGTGTTTGAGCCCATAGTCTGGCAGGAGCCAGACATGAGCGCGCGCCATCGGTGGTGGATCACAGCATCCTTGATCGAACTACGCGCCCAGCTCGCCACGCTCGGGCAACCCTTGATCGTTCGTAGTGCAGGGATCTGTGAGGTGCTCGAAGACATACGCAGCCGATACGGCTCATTTGTGCTCTGGTCACACGAAGAGACCGGAAATGGAGCTACCTACGCACGGGATCGTAGCGTACTCACCTGGTGTCGTGAACACGGCATCACCTGGAAAGAGGTACGACAGTTCGGTGTGATTCGGCGGCTTACCACCAGAGATACATGGAGCACCCGTTGGGAGTCCTTCATGTCGCAGCCGATCAGCGCACGCCCTGATCGGCTTATCCCTATCACTCTGGAGCCAGGGCCGATCCCCGACGCACCAGCAGACTTTGCCCCGTCATCACTGCATCAGTGCCCTGGTGAGCAGGCAGGACAGCACTGTCTCCGATCGTTTCTGCATCAGCGAGGCGAACGATACTCAGGCGGGATCTCAAGCCCCGTCTCGGCAGCGCAGCACGGCTCACGCCTGAGCCCGTACCTAGCGTGGGGTAACCTTTCGATGCGAACCGTAGTCTCTGAAACACGCCGGAGACAGAGTGACCTGCGAGCACTGCCCCCTTATGAGCGCGGCGCCTGGCTTCGATCGCTACGAGCCTTCGATGCGCGCTTGCATTGGCACTGCCACTTTATTCAAAAGCTTGAGAGCGAACCAGAGATAGAGCGGCACTGCTTCATTCGTTCCCTTGATACGATGCGCGACACTATCGGCAACGAACGCTACCTTCTCGCCTGGTGTGAGGGCCTAACGGGCTACCCCTTCGTAGACGCTTGCATGCGTTTTTTAAGAGCCACCGGATGGCTTAACTTCCGCATGCGCGCCATGTTGGTAAGCTTTGCAGCCTATGACCTCTTCCTCGACTGGCGACTCTTCGCAGCGTTCCTTGCTCGACAGTTCCTCGATTACGAACCTGGCATACATTACCCCCAGATTCAGATGCAATCTGGAACCACCGGAATAAACGCCATCCGTATCTACGACCCGGTGAAGCAAGGATACGACCACGACTCAACCGGTGATTTCGTAAGACGCTGGGTACCGGAACTCAATCTGATCCCGGGTAAGCTTGTGCATGAACCGTGGAAGCTCACACCTCTTGAGCAACGAGATTACAAGTATCAACCCGGTACAATCTATCCCGAAAGGATAGTTGATCATCAGACTGCAGTGCGAGCAGCCCGTGAAACCCTGACTGCCTTTCGCCGACGCATAGACACGAAGAGAGCAGCCAACGACACCCTACGCAAACACGGCAGCCGAGCCTCCCGCAATCATCGACCACGCACCTCAAAGCGCTCTCAAAAAAGCACACCAGATACGCAACTCACACTCTTTGCGTCTTCAGACGAGCCAGCGGACTAGCACAGTCGTATGAGCTGTGTGCGGGGGTCGCCACAAACAGCATGGGAGCGCAGCGAGGGCCAGGAGCCTAGAAAACCCAACATAAGAGCCCCTCGCTTCCCTGAAGGTAGAAACTACTGCGTCTCCAAAGCTCGCATCCGTTTAGCCGGATTCCCCATCATAGTTGCCCCGTCAGCAACCCGCGTAAAGACCACCGATCCCGATGCGATCGTAGCCTCGCGTCCCACCGAGATGCCTTGAAGGATCGTAGAGCCTGAACCCACCAGTGAGCCCTCACCGATCGTCACAAACCCACCCAACTGACAGCCCGGATTAACCTGAGAGTATGCGCCAACCACAGCGTCGTGACCCACACCGCAACAGAAATTGAGGTAACAGAAGTTCCCAAGCTGGACTCGTGGAGACACGGTACAATTCGGGGAGACCACGACGCCTTCTGACAGCAAGGCAGAGCTCGATACCACACTGCTTGGATGAACAAGGGTAGGAAATGAAAATCCAGCAGCTCTAAGCTTTTCAGATATCGCTCTTTTAACCCGCGGATTCCCAATAGCGATCACTGCCTGTGATGTTCCCACAGTGTCAGGAGTCACTTCTCCTGCAAAAAAAGCCCCTGGTAGATTGAATTGACCGTGTTCATCGAGATTGGTACTCGAGAACCCCACGATCTCCACAAGCTGGTAGTCCTCTGCAAAATAGGAGGTGAGCTCTCGCGCAAGGCCTCCAGTCCCGATGACGAGCACCTTAAGCATCTTATGCCCTCTTGAATCGATGTCCGACCGCCACATGGTCAACCAGAATTCTCTTGGGAACCATGTGAGGTTGCAGCCTCTCTTTGAGGAAACCGCTCAAGCCCTCCTTGTCGAAGGGCCCCTCAGTTGCCGGCTGAACGAGGAGCTCAACGTGTTGTCCTGTGATCGGATTCTGTCTCGGTGTAGCCTTCACCAGAGATACATTCGGAAACGTCAAAGCAACGCGCTCAACCTCCGAGGCCATAAACTTCAAGCCACCCACATTAATCACATCACTTACCCGACCCGTTACCTTGTAGTAGGCATCTCTGACCTCTACGATGTCCTTTGTGTCGTACCAGCCCTCTTCGTCAAACGGGGAAGGTGCGTTCAGATATCCGAGCATGCGCGTTGTTGACCGTATCTTAAGCACACCGTCAACAACCCTCGTCTCGACCCCTTCGCCCCCTATCTTCATGAACAAGCTGTTCCTTGCTTCCGATTTGACTCGGACAATCCCAAGCTCAGACATACCGAACGTCTGCCGGAAATCAACATCGGGTAAAAGTTCACACAGCTGATCTAAGGTCGGCTGATCCATACGCTCAGTGCCATAGGTAATCACCTTTAGGCACGCCGGAACCTTTGAGGGCACAGCGCCGCTCATCAGCATCATCCTGAGAAAGGTCGGCGTTGTCGGTAAAACCTCCACCTCGTATTTGCCGCACGTCGCGAGGATAGAATCAACCGTGCGCGACTCAGGTGCTATGACGACTCCTTTGTTGAACAAGGTGTGCAAAAGTGTGTTGATACCGCCGATGTGATCAAACAGCAGGAAGCTCATCGTTCTGAGAGTGGGTCGCGGCGTTTCGAACCTCACCAGAAAAAGGGTCAAATCATGCAAGATAGCCTTCGGTCGACCCGTAGTGCCGGTTGAAAACAGCACCAAGCCAGCATGATCCTTCTCACGCAGCGTCTCAAGCAGCTCATGAGTACCCTCCCGAGCCCTTCGGGTGACAACCCCTGAGTCGATAACGACGTCCACGTGAGCTGATTCAAAGAAGTACTCATGTTCGTGTTTGGTCTCAGTGGTCAGAGGAACTACGGTCACCCCGAGATCGATTAACCGTAGAAGAGTTAAGATTGACGCGGGATTAAAATCGCCGATGACCGCGACGACATCACCCCTTCGCACCTCAGACAGATCAACCGGAGTCTGAGAAAACACGTCCGAGAAGTGAAGCTCCTCACCTCTATAGATCAAAAAGGGATACTCGACACCTTCCCAGATTTTCGAGAGTTTCTCGAGTAACTTCATCAAGCACCACCAACGTGTAAGACCTGACCAGATAACGAAGAGCTGCGCGTGTCTAATAAGATCTCAACCAGGTCAGCCACAGCCTCAGGGGTGAACTGCTGGGGAATAATCTGCTGAGAGACAACTTTATTGATCTGAGCGGCGGAGAGCCCCTTGAGAAGATCGGTAGCTATTGGCCCCGGTGCGATGCAATTCACCTTTACATTAAAATCAGCCATCTCTCGTGCAAATGCGCGGGTGAACCCTTCGACCCCAGCCTTCGATGCTGCATAGATCGACTCACCCTTGAGCCCCAGCGCCACCGCTATCGTCGAGAAGTTAATTATCGAGCCCTGCTTACGTCTGATGATCAGAGGAGCAAGGAGCTGACAGCAGTAAATCGTACCCAAGAGGTTTGTGTTGACGATCTTTTGTGCAAGCGCCGGGGGTGTTGTCACCGCGAGGTTCATGGACGCAATACCTGCGGCGTTGATTAAACCAGTGACAGGTTTTGATTCTTTCTTTAGTCGCTGAGCGACCGCCTTGACGTCTTCCCAGACCGCAACATCACAGCGCATCGCTTCAAAGGGTAGCCCTTCAACATCTCGCGCCAGCCCAAACACCTGCGTATTGTTCGCAATTAGACGATCGCATATCGCCCTTCCCAGACCCTTACTCGCACCTGTAACGACGATCATTTCTTGCGATCCATCTGCTCTTGAAATTCAGCCACCAGTGCCCCTGCCGTTCTGAACATACTCCGCGAACGCGACATCGCCATGTCGGAGGTCCAATCAAACTCAAATCCCATCTCAGCCGCCTTGTCTTCGAGGGCAAGACACAGCTCAACGAGATTGATGGAATCAAGTGCGCTGTCTCCCCCGATGAGAGGCATCTCATCGGTGACCTCCGCGGTCTCATCTTTGAGCAACCGCGAAATATGAGCAAAAATTTCCGTCTTTACGTCGGCACTTGATGACATCGAACTACCTCCAGTATTGGTCGAGCGCTCGGGGAGTATAAAAAATAGACATACCGGATACAAGGGAAAGTCGTGACAGCCACGACTTTACCCCCTTTTCCGCAACTTCTGCCCTTGGATGCCAGGGAAAGTCGTGACAGCCACGACTTTCCCCCTTTTCCGCAACTTTTGCCCTTGGATGCCGAATTAGTAGCATGCCAAGACGCGGTCGAATCGTAATTCCAAACATTCCACACCATGTGACCCAACGCGGGGGGCGTAGGCAGGATGTATTCTTCTCTGATGGGGATAGGGAGGTCTACCTAAACCTTTTGGCTGAGAGCGCAGCCCGGCACGGCGCCCGATTCTTGACTTATGCGCTGATGACAAATCATGTGCATCACCTCGTGGTACCATTGGAAAAGGATTCTCTGCAGTGGACATTCCAAACCTCGCACAAGCGGTACGCGGAGTACATTAACGCCAGGGGTGGCTGGACCGGACACCTCTGGCAAGCTCGGTTTTACTCCAGTCCCGTTGACGACCGATTCTTTTGGACAGCCGTCCGCTACATTCTGCAGAATCCAGTCAAGGCCCACAGGGTCCGGCAGGCAACCGATTATCCATGGTCGAGCGCTCGTGCTCACTGCGCAGGCAGCGCTGACCGGCTCATTTCGACCGAGGGCCCCTACGCCGAAAGACTCCGTAGCAGGACGGATTGGGAATCATGGCTGGCTATCAGCGAGAATCCTGAGGATGTAGCTCACCTGAGGAAATGTACATTCCGTGACCTGCCCACGGGTTCAACGGAATTTCTCGATTCGTTGGAGAGAGAATATGGGGTAATCGCTCACCCTCCTAAAATGGGTCGGCCAAAAGTGGTAAAGTCGTGACTGTCACGACTTTACCTGTCACGACTTTACCTGAGTAGGAGCTCCTCAAGATACCGAGTCTCGCTCAACCCTGCCGAAGCGGCATCAGTTTTCAACTTCTCGAGTGCAGCCCGCTTCAGCCGAAAGGCCTTGGTTATACGGCGATCTCTCTCGGGCCTTGTTCGTTTATCAGGCAGCGGTTCATTCGCCCAGCGAAGCATTGCTGTGTACGGAATACCCGCGATAGAGGGGCCTGACTCTTCCCCAGAGCGAATACAGTTGAGAGTCTCTCTCAACTTCTCCGGCATATCTTCGTATCCGATGAAGGAGCGCGGAAAGTGCAGCATCGCTGCCGGGAGAACCTCGATAATTCGAGGCTCAACATGAAGCCCAACATTAACAACATCGGCGATTCGCAGCTTCACAGAGCTCTTCGGCGCTATATGAGGTGCGATAAGAAGCCCTTTGGCAACAAAAAAGCCAAATACTCTGCGCTCCAGACTCTGTGATATCTTTGGTGCTCGTTTGGCCATATTACAGCCTCAGCTTTCCGGCTACGAAGTAGTTGATATCTCCGCCGTACCGAACGATAGCTTCCTCGAGTGGCTTTCCAAAAACCTCTAGGCCTCTTCGTATCAGATACCGATTCTTTTCCTTCGCCTTTATCGCTTTACTCGTTAACGCCGATATCGAATCCAGATAAGAAACAATCAGGTGTTCAGATGAATGGTACGGGATAAACACAGCAGCATCAGGTAGCCAAATCTCTTTACTGAGCTCGTCAAACACAAGGTTGTGCGATTTTATTACGGCTCTGAATATATTTATCGCTGGGAGATCCCCCATCAACAGCGCGTCGATATCCCGAGTCGCCGCAGGATTAAGCGATTGCCCGACCGGATCCATCAGCAAGCACATCTGCCCCAGCACTTTGATTTCAAGCGGCTTGAGCCCTGGAAGATCTTCTGAACGACGCTCGTCCGTGAGGCGAGAAAGCTCTTCGTCGACTTGCGTTACGATCGCTCTGATCATGTCCATAATTACATTCTAGGCGAAATCAAAGATAGTGTATAGCACTATTAAGTATTTGTAATATCAGCAGGATAACTATCCCTAATACATACAGAAATAGAAGGGTGAGCGCAGTCGTGAATCTAAACATCAAACGGGTCCGTAGTTTTTAGGAGGGACAGCGTCTCACCGTCCGCGCCAGCCCCCCAACCAACCCCCGAATCACATTGGCGACCGTGTCGGTCGCCGTTCGCTGGCACCCTCGACCTACGCCATCTCTACCAACAGAAAAATCGTTCCATCGACATCATACGTCGATCATTCAAACGACCCCCCCTTCACGCGACTACACCCGAAACGCCACCCCACTCCGAACAGCCTCCCGAGCCAACACAGTAGCCCGCGTAACATTCCGAACCTCATCCCACGAAGGAGCCACAACCTCCTCCCCACGCACCGCCCGCAGAAACGCATCCATACACTCCGCATGCCCCTTCTGCTGCGACCACAGCCGTTCGCTCTTCAGACCCTTAAACCCAAAACTCCGCACCCCACGAAAGTTCTCAATCACAACAGTGCGCCCATCGGCATACCCCACAAAGCGCTCCTTAGGCACCTTGCGACTACCGTTAGCAAAGTAATGAATCGTCCCGATAGATCCATCCCAATCTAAGTGCATCGAGACCGCACAGGCTATGGTTTGACAGGCTCACCACAAGGCGATGAACACCCTTCGTAAGACTCATTCGAGACTCTCGTGATGAGCAAGGTCGAACCATCGCTCAGGGCATCAGCGGTAGGTAGGGAGCCGCACGCGATTGGAGGCCACTAAGAAGCCACCACAGCCTCAGACTGCAGCACGTCCGAATACTCGATCGATTCTGACACCAGCCGCCACCCAGCGCTCCTTGACATGTGCTCTTCTTCCACCTTCAGCTGCTGGCATAGCCAGAGAGACGACAGTACCGTCTTCGATATCCGGAACTCGTAGTCTCTCGAGAGAACAAAGATCGCGTGGATTAGGGGTGCCGAGCTTGACCTCGATTGGGTAGATCCTTCCCTCCGTTTCTACCAGAAAGTCAACTTCATTACCGTCCTTGTCTCGCCAGAAGTGAATCTGATAATCGAGGCCCCGGTGCGAAAAGTATCTGACTAGTTCACCGAAAACTGCAGTCTCAAAAAACGCTCCAGCCCACGGCCCGACACGAATCTGCTCGCTATCACGCCATCCTGCGAGATAGGCACACAGGCCAGTGTCCAGGAAGTAAAGCTTCGGTGTCTTTATCAATCGTTTGGTGCGATTGTTGAAATGAGGATGCACGAGCCGAATAAGGAAGCTGTCTTCCAAGATCGATAGCCATTCTTTAGCCGTGGCTGCCGACACTGACGAATCCCGCGCCAATTCTTCATAGTTAATCAGCTGGCCAGTCCGCACTGCGCACGCTTTCAAGAAGAGTTCGAACTCTCTGCGCTTTTGGATACCCAGCAGTTCACCGACATCTCGTTGAACGTAGGTCTGCACGTAACTGCTCATGTAGCGCGTCCAGACAGGATTCTCACTGGTACGGAGCGCTGGAAATGTCCCGATGAAAAACTCCTTGAAAAACTCCATGGGCGAAGTCTGGTCAGATAGCCCCTTCTCGGATAGCGACAGTCCGAAAAGATTGAGAATCGCAACCCTACCCGCGAGGCTTTCGCGGACACCACGCATCACCTCGAAACTCTGCGAGCTAGTGAGAAAGATCTTGAGCTCTCGCGGGAAGTGGTCAGCAAGTATTTTGACCTGACTCAACAGGGCAGGCGCATACTGAATTTCATCGATGAGGAGCGGAACCTCTAGCTCTCGGCTGAACAACGCAGGATCTTGATTCGCTTAAGTGCGGACGTCCAAATCATCGAGATTCACCATCTGGGTGCCGAGTGGCGTGCACCGGTCGAGAAGCGAGCTTTTCCCTACCTGTCTCGGGCCAAGTAGGAGCAGCACCGAGAAGGGCCCCAGAGACGAGGCAGACTCTAAAAGGCCTTCAAAATCTCTTTGTATCCAATTGCTTGGCCAATCCATAGTGATCCATGGTATAGCCGGCCGGCGTCAGCGTCAATGCAATTCCTCGGTGGGAAGTCGTGACAGCCACGACTTTCCCCTTTTCCGCAACTTCTGCCCTTGGATGCCGAATGAGCAGCATGCCAAGACGCGGTCGAATCGTAATTCCAAACATTCCACACCATGTGACCCAACGCGGGGGGCGCAGGCAGGATGTATTCCTCTGTGATGGGGATAGGGAGGTCTACCTAAGCCTTTTGGCTCAGAGCGCAGCCCGGCACGGTGCCCAAGTCTTGACTTATGCGCTGATGACAAATCATGTGCATCACCTCGTGGTACCATTGGAAAAGGATTCTCTGCAGTGGACATTCCAAAAGACTCCGGAGCAAGACGGATTGGAATTCATGGCTGGCTGTTAGCGAGAATCCTGAGCTTGTAGCTCAACTGAGGAAATTACATTCCGTGACCTACCCACGGGATCGACGGAATTTCTCGATTCTTTGGGGAGAGAATATGGGGTAATTGCTCACCCTCCTAAAATGGGTCGGCCAAAAGTGGTAAAGTCGTGACTGTCACGACTTTCGTGCTAGCCACGCGAAAAAATCGCCCCACGGCATAAAATCGACTCCCTGTGACGAATAAGCTCGTGGTCCCGTTGTTACGCAGATACGCTTCGCTAGCTCTCCGTGAGCGCTCAAGGACTCAAAGCCCGCTCCAAGATCCGCGGGTGCAACATCGCTTGCGCTCTTGATCTCTATCGCGTACCTCGCGCGGTTGGGATCGATGATGACAAGATCGACCTCGGCGCCGGCATCGGTACGATAAAAAAATGTCTGCAGGTTCTTTTGGTAGTAGCTATTGATCCGCCATACCTCGTTGATAATCCAGGATTCGAAGAGTGCGCCAAACTCGTACGTGCCTGGGTGTAGTTGGGCACGTTCGCGCCCTAGAATTGCTCGAATGATCCCCGTATCGAAAAGATAAAATTTCGGTCTCTTCGAAAGCTGTTGTCGTGTCGAGCCTGCCAGAGGAAGTAGAAATCTCCCGATGAGTGTATCTTCCAGGATCTGATAGTAAGATTTAATCGTGTTGTGGTTCGACAGACACACGCGTGCGATCTTCGAGAAGTTCAGCTCCTGTCCATTCGACTCGGCAGCGAGCGGTAGGAAGCGCAGGAAGGTCGAGAGGTTTCTCACTGCAGCCTCGGCTTGAATCTCCTCCTTGAGATAGTTGTCGACGTACGAACGCAAAAACGTAGCGCGCTCCTCCTCGTCGTTCTCGAGGTACAGCTTTGGAAGAGTTCCCCACGCCAGTGCGCGATCAAGGAAGAAACGATCTCCGAGTTCTTTGTAGGTGAGAGGGAAGAGTTCGATAGTGCTCGCTCTTCCACCCAAGAGGTTCGCCTTCGCACGCTTGAGCTTTCTGGCGCTGGAGCCAGTTAACACAAAGTAAGGAGCGTTAGGTGATTCGATCAGATGGTGTATCTCATCGAGCAGCTCGGGAACCCGCTGCACTTCGTCGATTACGACGTAGCGCACCTCCGGCCCACGGCCGCCAACATCGCTCGCGATCAGCCCGGGGTCTAGCTTCAGCCGCCGATACTCCTGACTGAGCAGCAAATTAATCGAGAGTGTCTCATGTGCGTCAAAAGCCACCCTTACGAGCGAACTCTTCCCTGTTTGGCGCGGACCGAAAAGAAAGAAATGTCGATTTTTCGGTAGCTTAGCTAGTCTGTCAATCATGTTTACAGATTAGCGCCGATGTTGTAATTAGGCAATCGGGTCTTAGCTGGCCGATATCTGGCCTTGTTGCACATATATCCAGGGGGGCAGCATCTCGCTATCCGCGCCAGCACCCTCGACCTCAGCTATTAAGGAATTCCCTCCCCATGGACCGCGACCCTCCCGGGTCGCCTCACGCCCGACCCACGACAACCACCACGCCACAACCCCACTAAACCCGAAACGCAACCCCACTCCGGATCGCCTCCCGAGCCAACACAGTAGCCCGCGTAACATTCCGAACCTCATCCCACGAAGGAATCACAACATCCTCCCCACGCACCGCCCGCAGAAACGCATCGATACACTCCGCATGCCCCTTCTGCTGCGACCAAAGCCGTTTGCTCTTCAACCCCTTGAACCCAAAACTCCGCACCCCACGAAAATTCTCAATCACCGCAGTGCGCCCATCGGAATACACCTCAAAGCGCTCCTTAGGAACTTTGCGACTACCGTTAGCAAAGTAATGAATCGTCCCGATCGATCCATCCGCAAACCCAAGCGAAAAGCTAGCTGACTGCAACTCTCTACCACTCTCCCGCAAAGCCAACCCCGATATCGAGCTAACCAAAGACCCCGAAACCGCCACCATCAGATCGATAAAGTGGCACACCTCACTGATAACGCGGCCACCACCTTCAGCCTCATCCATGATCCAACTATCCGACGGCAACCGCCCCGCATTCACCGTCATCACCATCGAGATCGGCGCCCCACGCCCCGCTAGAGCACCCTTCACAGCGCACGTCAGCGGCGAAAAGCGACGATTGAAGTCGACCATCAACACCCGATCCGATCCCTTCGTGAGCACCCGCTCAACCTCATCGAGCTCCGCAAGCGAACACGCAAGCGGCTTCTCCACAAACACATGCTTCCGAGCAGCAAGCGCCCGACACACAAGATCCGCATGAGAATCGTGCCGACTAGCGATAACAACCGCCTCGTTGCCATCCCCACACACAACCGCATCAACATCCGAAGTAGCAGCAAGCGCCCCAAACTTCCGAGCAGCCAACCCAGCGCTCTTCCCCGAAGGACTCGCGATCTCCGTAATCTCCGCCCCGTTCTTCTTCAAACACGGAAGCAGCACCGCGCTACAAAAATTCCCAGCACCAACAACCCCAACCCGAACACGCCCCGCAGCACGCTCACTACCCGCACCATCCCGAACACCGAGTTGAATAGTTTTAGCTAATACACCCTTAGCCAACCCGCCTTCAGACCCCTCATACCGAAACAGGATCCCCAGAGCACTCGAATCCTCGAGTAAACCATCGTAGCGCTCCGGAGCCTCATCAAACGGCAGCGTAGACGTCAAAAGCTCCGTAGTGTCTATCTTCCCGTCCTTCATGAGCGTGAGCACAGCTTCAAAGTTCCGCTGCTCCGTCCAGCGCACAAACCCGATCGGATAATCGAGCCCCTTCTTCTCGTAGTTACTCTCGTAGCGCCCCGGCCCGTACGAACACGAAACCTGAAAAGAGATCTCCTTCTTGAAAAACTCCGTGCGATCGAGCTCCAACCCAACCACACCAACCAGCACCACCTTCCCGCGCTTACGACACATCTGCGCAGCCTGACGCACCGGCTCACAACTATCCGTAGCCGCACAGATGAGCACACCGTCGACCCCGTAGCCGCCCGACCATTCCTGCGCTATCCCCACACTATCGACACCATCACCCGCCACCACACCGCGAGCGCCGTACACCCGAGCAAGAGCAACGCGAGCAGGATTGAGATCCACCGCCAACACCGAACACCCAGCAGCGCGCAGGATCTGCACAGCCAGAAGCCCCACAACCCCGAGCCCGATCACCACGTAGCGTTCTCCCACCTGCGGCTCCAAGAGACGTATCCCCTGCATTGAGATAGCGCCGAGCACCGTAAACGAAGCCGTTTCGTCCGAAACCCCTTCAGGAACGTGAGCCACCAGATTCTCCGGTACAACGACCGCTTCGGCGTGGTTACCGTTACACACCACCCGATCCCCCACAGAGAATCCCGTAACCCCGTCACCAACCTCAGTAACCGTTCCCACAGCGCTGTATCCGAGCGGCAACGGTTGATCGAGCTTGTTGCGAACCGCCTGCGCAGTAGCCAAAACCCCATCCGTTGCGACCTTCTCGAGCACCTGCCGCACCTTGTCAGGTTGACTCTGAGCCTTCTTGATAAGCCCCGCCTTTCCAAACTGAGACAACATCCGCTCAGTCCCCGGAGAAACCAGCGAGCATTGCGTTCGAACCACCAGCGTGCCACGAGTTGCCGAAGGGGCAGGGACCTCAGGAGAGAAGACTTTGCCGTCTTTTAGATTCTGAAATAGCTGGCGCACGGGGGTTCTCCTGGGTAATCTCTAATATCCATGATGATGCCCAAGTAACTACCTTTTCTCAAGGTAAACGATAAGGGTATACTGACTTCCTTATTCAGCAGATCGTATGGCAAAGAAGAAGATTCACCTCATCATGGCAGCGCGGCCCAACTTCATGAAAGTTGCGCCCCTCTACCACGCCTTGAGGAAAGAGGAGTGGGCCGAGCCAATCCTGATCCACACCGGACAGCACTACGACAAGAACATGTCGGACTCGATCCTCGCCGATCTCGAACTCCCCGCTCCCCATCACCACTTAGGCGTAGGCTCCGGTTCCCACGCCGAGCAGACCGGCAAGACCATGATCGAGTACGAGAAGGTTTGCCTTGCAGAGAAACCCGACCTCGTAGTCGTAGTAGGAGACGTGAACGCCACCGTTGCATGCGCACTCGTTGCCAGCAAGTGCGGCAGGCCACTAGCGCACCTCGAAGCAGGCTTACGCTCCTTTGACCGCACAATGCCCGAAGAGATCAACCGCATAGTCACCGACTCGATCTCCGACATCCTATGGACACCCTCACCAGATGCCGACGAGAACCTGATCAAAGAGGGCATCGATCCCCAAAAGATCCACCGAGTAGGCAACATCATGATCGACTCACTTGAGATGTTGCGGCCGAAGTTTGAGAAGATTGATGTGAAGGAGGCCTTTGGGGTTGAGCCGGGGAAGTACGGAGTTGTTACGATTCACCGTCCCTCTAATACTGATAATCCTGAGGTGCTTTCGGCGCTGATGCGGAACTTGATTCAGGCGTCGGAGATTGTGCCGCTGGTGTTTCCGCTGCATCCTCGGACTAAAGGAGCGCTAGAAAAGGCGGGTATATTTGGCGAGCTTAACCGACGAGAGAGGATCCGCATATTAGAGCCTCTGTCGTACCTTCATTTCATGGCGCTCCTGGTGAAGTCTCGCGTTGCGATCACTGACTCGGGAGGTATACAGGAGGAGACAACACATCTTGGTATTCCTTGTTTAACTTTGCGAGAGAATACCGAGAGGCCGATAACGGTGCACGCTGGAACGAATCGATTGCTAGCCAATGCAGAGCAGGTACTGCTGGCTCTTTCCAATACAGACAGCTGTTTCTCTCTACCTCCTATTTCACTGTGGGATGGTCAGACGTCGGCAAGGCTAGTCGCGGCTATGAGGGCAGAGGTTCTTGGTAGTTCAGTTGTATGACAGCAGATACCAAAGCTGATTTAATATTCGACAAAGCTCCTAAAGTACGACTCGCGGTACTCCAACGAGTGTGTCCACCTTACCGTGTTCCACTATTTCGAGAGCTGACCAAGGTGCTTGGGGATGATTTTTGTTTATTTATTGGTGATGATCTACCGGAGAGTAAGGTTCGAAATGCGAGCGACTTGAGCGGGGTGAATCACCTGAAGCTAAAGACTAGGTTCTTGAAGCTGGGAGCACGAGTTCTGCCTTATCATGTAAAACTACCCCAAGCACTTAAAGCGTTTAATCCTGACGTTGTGCTTTGCGAAGGGGAAAGTCACTTTTTGGGCTACCTACAAGCCATTTGGTATCGATATCTCTCTAAGAAGAAGGTTGGCTTAATACACTGGTGTTTCATTTCTCTGCCTGGAGATCCCCTTGGAGGCAGAGGCATTCGAGCAAAAATTAAGGCTCAGTTTAGGCGCTTTTTTGATGCTTTTCTGGTCTATTCCTCCTTCAGCAAGGATGTGTTGCGCGCCTTAGGGGAACCTGAGGAGAAGATTTTTGTAGCCACGAACGTGACAGATACAAGTCGAAGCCTGCAATTGGCAGACTCGGTTCACGTGTCTAAACAGCAGGCACGAGACGCTCTTGGGCTAAGGGATGCATTTACCGTTCTCTATCTCGGTACACTGGATGAGGTGAAAAAGCCGAAGCTACTCCTGGATATCGCACAGAGACCCAGGGCGAAGGATTGGAGTTTTCTTTTTGTGGGTACGGGTCCACTGCTTGATACTATGACGAACGAAGCCGCTGCGTTAGGGCTGTCGAATGTCCATTTTGCGGGGAGGGTCACGGAGGATCTGCCGCATTATTTAAGGGCTTCGGATGTCTTAGTAGTGCCGGGCAGAGGAGGGATAGTTTTTTCGGAGGCTATGGCTTTCGAATTGCCAGTGATAGTACATCAGGCAGATGGAACTGAGTATGATCTCGTGCGACAAGGCGAGACAGGTTTCCGGATGGTCGATGGGGATGTTGAGGAGTTTGAGACAGCACTAATGCGATTACACATAAATCTGGAATTGCGAGCTGAAATGGGGCGGCGCGGACGACGCTTAGTAGAGACCGAATACACTATCTCGAATATGGTAAAGCAGATTATTCGGGCAGCGACTTATGCTGCCGAAAAGGTAAGGCCAGTCCGGGCAGTCGCTTGAGAGCGCCAAAATATTCCGAACGACTGATAAGCTAAAGACAGCCGTGGTTTGCGGCGTAACCTAGACGGGATGAGGTAATTATTCAATCGGAACAGTTTTGGGGGCTTGTAACGGCAGCGCAACAGCCTGGATTGGTTAGGTAGAAATGGCAACTATTTTCGTAAATGGGGCAAATTCGAAGATTGGGGGAGGGCGAAGTATCCTAACTAATTTTTTGAAGCTTCTTAAAAATCATAAGACCAATCATAAGTTCATTGTCATGACCCCCGATTTGGATGGTTTTAGGGAATTTGCCTGCGACCACATTGAGCTTCTGCCACCATCGTTAATGGCTCGTCGAGGATTGTGTGTACCGATATGGAATCAGCTAATACTGCCGCGGCTATTACACAAGCTAAAAGTAGACGTTCTGTTTAACCTTGCTGATATGGTTGTTCCATCAGCGGTTCCCCAAGTGTATTTGTTTGATTGGCCCTATGCAGTCTATCCGGATGCAGATATCTGGGAGCGTATGCCGAGGCGAGAGCGGGTGTATCGCTCTGTGAAGCTGTTGTTTTTCAAAAAATATCTTCGCTTTAGTAAGTACGTGATAGCGCAAACTGAGACCATGCGGCGGAGATTGACCTCTTTGTATGGGATCTCTGATGTTTCCCTAGTCGGTAATGCCGTATCCCTTGACCATTATGAGTCGAACCCTGCTCTGTTTGACCTCCCATCCGCAAAGTATAAATTGCTGTACTTAACTCGGTATTACCCTCATAAGAATATCGAAGTTTTTCTATCGCTTGCGGAATTAATACGCGCCCGAAATCTCCCATTCGTCTTGGTCACGACGCTCGAGCGGTCGGAATCGTCCGGAGCTGCAGCCTTTCTTCTTGAGGTAGAGAGGCGGAAGCTTTGTTCTATAATAGTCAACTTAGGTGCCATAACTATGGACAAAGTGCCAAGTTTATTCGCTGGCTGTGATGGATTGCTAATGCCAACTCTGATGGAATCCTTTAGCGGAACATATGTCGAGGCAATGTTCCATAAGAAGGTAATCTTCACCTCTGACTTAGATTTCGCTAGAGATGTTTGTAGAGATGCGGCTGTATACTTCGATCCAATGAGTGCCGAAGATATTTTGGAAAGAATTGTAAGCACTTTTGAGAGTAGCGATTTAATGAAAGAGAAAGCTAATCTTGGCGCTAAGCGACTCGAGGAGATGCCTTCCTGGCCTCAGGTGTTTGCGGCCTACATGCAGATGATTGAAAAAGCTGTTGCTCTCGGATTCACCGGTAAAGCCTGTCAAGAGAGTCTTGAAGATAAGATATGTGATTCGGATGCAAAAAAACCTCTGAGCACCTCAGGTGTTAAAATCTGACGTATCAGTTGGCAGAAGCCCGTCTGGAGCTTGCAAACCTTTAATGGCAATGACAGCTCTCGTAAAAGATAGAAGCCTGGTGATTTTTACCGCGCTCACGGCCGTCAGTTCGATTCTGGCGATGAGCTTTTCTCTTGACGGCATTCGTCAATTTCTTTGGTTTTTATATCTTCTTCAGTTGGTCGGTGTTGGGCATGTATTACTACGGTCCTTGGATCGCTGGATGGTGCTTCTTTCTCCGTCCTTCATCTGCGTCAGTTACGTATTACTAAATAACTTTCTCGGAAGTATCGCCTTCTCATTTGAAAGAGTGCACCACGCACCCGATTATTATGCCTATCAGAAATGGAATTACCTACATCTGAGTGTAGTATTCACGCTTGCTTGTAACTGGGCGGTCGTCTTGTCGCTAAGACAAGCATTAAGGGGCGGGATAGCTAGAGTGGTCCAAGCGTCGCGCCCGAGAATAAGTTCCTTAGAGTTTTTCTTAATACTCGCATTCTCAGGGATTGCGATCGCTTTCTTTTCATTTGTCGACTTAAATCTTTCCTTTGCGGGGGGAGATGGAAGCTTTTCTATCTTTCCGAAGACTCTAGCAGCACTTGTGCTGGCAGTTGCTTTGCACAAGCGTGGCTCTAGATGGCGATTTCTCTGCTATTTGCTTCTCATATCATATTTTGCATCTTTTTCTGCGGAAGATAAGCGCCAGGCTATTTTCCTATTTCTTCCAATAATAATGATAGAGGCGCTGAATCTGCCCTCCTTCAAGCTAAGTCTCCGGTTTTTCACTATCAGTGCGCTTGCCTTCGTATCGGTTGTTTTCCTTATCCTGATGATGTCTATCTATCGCGGATATGGGCAATACAATCCAGAGGGGTTTCTTGACTCTGCCCGTTATGTCGATGACTATATTCTAGAGGATAGATTTTTGGAGTATTTGCTCGCTAATACTGAAGTTAATTACCTTTTCTTTCACAGTCATCAAGCGCTTGAGTATATTTTAGAGGAGCCAAGTCAGGTCCTGTGGGGGAGTACGTTCGCAAAAATCCTCTATATCCCAGCGCCTAGATATCTATATCCTGACAAACCTAAGAGTATTATAGAGCGTTACACCGGCATTCATTCCCCTGAGTTTCGCGCTTTGGGAGGATCTTGGGCGAGCGGCATCTATGCGGAGTTTTTTTGGAATTTTCATTTTCTTGGGCTCATTCCGCTATATCTGCTATTCCTGATGCTGAATAAGGGCTACTTCTGGCTGGCAAAATATGTCAGGGAGGGGATGGATCTTCAATTCGTCTTTCCAATATATGCGTATCAGCAACTAATGGAGCTCTTTCGAGGCACCGGACTGGATCAGTTTGTTACGTATTGCCTAGTATCTGCGGTGATATTCTTTGCATTCCTTTATCCAATGTTGGTGCTCATACTATTCGCGACCCGCGGTAGAAGTCGAAAATTAATTCCTGCCGCGATAGGATCAACAGTGAGCCATATAGTATAGCGGCTTAGTATGACGAAGTATAACTGTCTCGTGAATGGATTCTTGATGATGGCGGGTTGTCTCGTAGCCATCTGTGCAGCGGAGCTTACCTTACGAGTCTTTGCCCCTCAATCTACAGGACCGGCGCAGTTTCAATTTCATCCGGCGCTAGGACAGATACCTGTGCCAAACCAAATTGGCTTTCGAAAGTTACCAGGAATCTATGAGTATACTTATTCAAACGATCAAGATGGGCATCGAGTGGTGCCGTTTGCGCCTTTCGTGAAGAGTGCTCCCCGGGTCCTCTTTTTGGGCGATTCTTTTACCTATGGTATAGGAGTCAACGATGATGAGACTTTCGTGGCTCTCCTTCAGCGGAAGCATCAGATGGTCCGAATGGTGAATGCTGGGAATGGGGGAAAAGGGACGGACTATGCGCTTAAGTACCTACGGGAGAGAGGGGAGCAGCTGAAGCCTAAGCTGATAATTCTTGGATTTTTCAGAAATGATTTCTGTGACAACGTGCATGGTACTTACTTTGATCTTATGCAGCCCTCCAAGTTAATTGTTAAAGATCTGAAAGGAAGTCTGGGGCAGAAAAAGGAGATTCTTCAGCGTCTGCCTGGCTACAACTGGGCTGTTTCTAATTTACATACTGCTGGTTTTATCAAGCAGAGGGCCATAGAGTTTTTCAAAAAATCCGAACAGGAGACCCCTTCAGGGCTTCTGAGTGACGGAAGTATTCCAAGTGCTGGCTGCGCAACTGACAGAGCCAGGGAGCTAACGGAGGTCTACATCAGAGAGATAGCTGCAGTTGCTACATCCTTAAATAGCCAGCTTTATGCAGTTTACATCCCACAAAGAGAGGAGGTATTAAGCGCACAAGTCTCAGCTGACGAGGAAAGCTTTGATCTCATTGTAAAGAAAGTCAGGATATCCTCGCTCTCTTTGCGAGAAGCTTTTCACGCGCAGAATCAAAGTTTAGACGAGTTATATCTTAAGGAAGGACACTGGTCTGCAGCCGGACACGCCTTGGCTGCTGCAGCGATTGAACACCGGCTGTTTAGCGATGACGGTCCCCGCCGGCTCCTTGGGTCAGGCATGCTGACGGACGGTCTTCCCGACGATGGATGGCTTTTTAAGGATATAGCTCACTGATGCCGGGCCTAGCTTTTGAAATAGTGTTGTTCGATGGTAAGTCTTATTCGTTTGAAAAATTTGACTAAAAAAACTATCGAGAAGAGTCAAAAAACGAGAGTTGTACGGGACACATCCGAGTCGATTAGCTAGTACAGCGATAGGTCGAAAATCGCACATCGACCTGCGGTTAACGATGAATCCCAGATTACTTACGGTATTATCGAAAAATTTAATGGGAATTCCGCGCTCTCTTTTTGTTAGTCCGCGGCGTGGATGCCGCCAATCGCCCATTGATACCACCGGCTCTCTGACGAGAAATAATCCGCCCGGCTTAAGGCATCGATGAGTTTCCTTTAGCACGTGGGTTACATTCGGGATGTGATGAAGCACTCCGAAGCATGTGATGAGGTCGAATGAGCACTCTGGAAATGGCATAGTGCCGTCCGCCTTTGGCGTGACACGGCAAGCAGGAGTACCGTTTACGCTATCGATGTTAAATGCTTGAGACGGGTCGAGAATGGTTATCTTTGCAATTTGATTAGCAATCGGAGCAAATTCATCGCCGTATGCACTGCCCAGTCCTAGTGCTTCCGGGAAAAAACTAGACTTCATGAAGCGAAAAAAGTGGTGATAATTCAGCGCATGATAACAGTAGCTATACGATGAGCGATTCATCGCGCCCAACTCTGCATACCCCTCAGCTTCGTCGGCAAACCATGCCTCAATTTCTTCAGTAGAAAAGTCGTCTCCGTAAAGGTGCTCTCCTGAAAGATACTGTGAGATGTCGGTGAAGGCGCTCTGTTCGATGGTGGCCATATTTAAGCTTGTGCCTCTAAAGTTATCCGCGAGAACGTTACGTTGTACGATGTTGGATTCCTCGAAACGAGTCGGTGTCCCATTCAGAGTCCACATCTGGCCGTAGACTGAGGCTGGTGATTTTGTGCCATCTCATCACATTAGCAACTTCGAGCGACCGTGTGCCGCTCTTATCGAAGTTGCTAAGGCAACGGAGCGATAGGCGATTGCATTTACTGCGATAACTGAACAACTTTCGCTAATTAAGCTCGCCCACGCTGCGCCTACTATGCCGAAAAGTGAGACCCACAACCAGTTTAGTCCGACGTTCAGACTGCATGCAAGAAAGCTGATCGCTGGTAGCGATCCTGTTCGCGAATTCAACATTAAAATATACTGCCCATGTAAGAAGAGAGGAAGAAGCCCAAACTTTGCTAGAAGGATGGGCATTATTGGGAGCCCTTTGTTGTAATCCGGCAAATAAAACTCTCCGACAATCATGAAGAGAAAATAGAGAAAGACGGAGGTTCCCAGCACACACGCAATTCCCCAAGTTGTCATCTTCCTCAAGTATCGAGCAGACTCGGTGCAGAAGCGCTTGAAACTAAAAAGATTAGGGAGACATGTTAGTGTTAACATATTTAGGAGAAAAAAATTAGCACCTGCTACTGAGCTTGCAAGGGAGTAAATAGCTACCTCCTTCGAGCCTAACCGCCATTCCAACAAGAACCTGTCTCCGAAGCTCATGGTCGCTATACTTAATCCCGACAGCAGCAGGGGTGCTCCGAACTGTAAAACCTTTCCGGCGATTACTCGATTAAATCGATGCCGTTTATGCAAGAGCTGCCTGCCGTAAGATATGAGAGTCGCAAAGCCGATTAAATTAGAAATGAGGCACGCCCACACATATCCCTCCTCTGCGCCGATTGACTGCGTCAGGGTTATTGCTAGAAGAAATTTCGCCGAATGGGCCAAAATCTTCAACGCTAGATAAAGTCGTATATTAGCCTCGATCCTTAGAATGCTAAAAACGTTCTCTCTAAACGCCAAAAATAAAATATGTATTGCGAGTACAAGGTTTAAAAGATGTTGCGATCCATCATTTGAGCTTTTGGTTAGTATGACGCTGCAGGCGGTAAATAACAGGAGCGTGGCAGGAAGTGCCCAACTGAGCCAGCCAAGACAGGCTGATAGAAGAAACACGTGGGGATATTTTTTTAAGCGCCCGTATAGCCTCAAGAAGGTCGGGCCGCCGCCTCCGCTGATTAGTACAAAACCTATAGCTTCCGTGGCCATGAGAAGCGCAATTCTACCGAACTCCTCCTGGGTTAGCAGGAACGGAAGTACAAACACCAAAAGCAGATTGAGCCCTTTGGCTACTACCTCTCCAAGGCTGTAAGAAAGGAATATTGACCGAGAGGTGTTCATGTGGAGCGAATCTACAATTCAGGGAGGTCGTCGCCAATAGGCGACTGTTGCTAAGGCGCAGGAAAGCGGTGTCTTCCTACGCTGCGATCTTGGCCTGAGGCATACTTCGAGGTAGTTTAGTCAATTTTGCAAGGTGGTGACCAGCTCGCACAGAACGTTCTCGGAGGCTGGCAAGTCACTGCTCAGTGGTCAAGGCAGTGATCTCTAGCAAAGCGAGTCGGATGTGGGCAACCTGTCGCCAATGTAGATGAGCCTGGTCGACTTTATTAGGCGTAGGCTTTAGTTTGCGTTAGTGGAGCTAAGGTGTGTAATGCGTAGTTTCAGGTGTGAGTTCACCTTATATGGTTAGGAGGTATCAAATTTGTGAGAAATGCATCATGGATACCTCCGATTCGGCGATCAGCTTTAATTCTGACGGCGTCTGTGATCACTGTTTGACTTTTTATTCAAAGGTCGCGCCCGAGTGGGGTAATGACTACCCTGCAGAGGCAAAGCTTCGGAGCCTGGCAGCGAAAATCAAGACGAGCGGACATGGCAAAGACTTCGACTGCATAATAGGCATGAGCGGGGGAATCGATAGCTCTTACCTCGTACATGTAGCCAAAGAGCAATTAGGTCTTCGCCCCCTCGTCTTCCACGTCGATGCAGGCTGGAATTCTCAAGAAGCTGTCAATAACATTGGTCGCCTCGTCGAAAAGCTAAATCTTGATCTCTATACCGAGGTCATCGATTGGCCTGAGATGCAGGATCTTCAGCTCGCCTTCTTCAAGTCAGGCGTGCCGCACATCGATACCCCCCAGGATCACGCATTCTTCGCAACGATGTACAAGTTTGCGGAGCGCGAGGGGGTGAAATACATCCTCACCGGAGCTAATTACTCTACTGAGTGCATTCGTAATCCTATCGAGTGGATGTACTACCAATCCGATGCAACGCAGCTTCGGGATATCCATGCGAAGTTTGGGACCCGGCCGCTGAAGACCTTTCCTACAACGTCGATTCTTCGCCACAAGGTCTACCTGCCATACATAAAGGGCATCAAAGTAGAGCGTCCTCTCAACTATGTTCCCTATATTAAAGAGGACGCCAAGAAGCTGCTTATTGATAAGTTCGGCTGGCAGCCGTACCCGCAGAAACACTTCGAGTCGCGGTTTACGAAGTTCTATGAAGGGTATTGGCTCCCTACTCGGTTCGGGTACGACACGCGACGGGTGCAGTTTTCTAGCCTGATTCTGACGGGTCAGATGACCCGAGAGGCGGCTTTGGAGGAGCTCAAGAAGCCAGCGCTTGAGGAGGCAGAGGCTAGGCGTGAGTTCGAGTTTGTGGCGTCGAAGCTCAATATCACCACTGATGAGCTCGAGAGGTATCTGCACCTGCCTAAGAAGACCTTCAGAGATTACAAATCCCAATTCCCGATCTATGCTGTCGGTGCCAGGGCGATGCGCCTGCTTGGCTTTGAATTGGGCGGAAAGCGATGATCGCGGTCGTAAACTACGGATTAGGAAACGTTCAGGCCATATTAAATATATACCAACGTTTGAGAATGCCTGCCGAGGGTGTCACCTGCGCGGAGCGGTTGTTGTCTGCCGAGAAGATCGTCTTACCTGGGGTCGGGGCTTTTGATTGGGCGATGTCTCGCTTGTCTGACTCGGGCATGCAGGATGTTCTCACCTCGCGTGTGCTCAACGATGGGGTTCCTGTGCTGGGGATCTGTGTTGGGATGCAGATGCTAGCGTCGTCCAGCGAGGAGGGCTCGCTTCCGGGGCTCAATTGGATTCCTGGAGAGGTAAAGAGATTGGCCCCGAAGGGTGACGCAGGGGCGCTTCCGTTGCCTCATATGGGATGGAATTCGACTACTCCGGTAGAACGGAGCGGTCTTTTCGCTAGTTTTGAGAGCGACCCGAGATTTTACTTCCTTCATTCGTTTTATTTTGCGCCGAGTAGTACAGAAGATGTTCTCTCCGTGACGTCGTATGGCGGAAAGTTCGCGGCCTCTGTCCGACGCGGCAACATCCACGGGGTTCAGTTCCATCCCGAGAAGAGCCACGAGTGGGGCATCCAGCTTCTCAAGAATTTCGGAGCGATGTGAGTATGCTGCGCCCACGACTTATTCCATGCTTGCTCGTAACTGCGAATGGGCTCGTTAAAACGGTGAAGTTTTCCGAGCCTAAGTATGTAGGCGATCCGTTGAATGCCGTTCGAATCTTCAACGAGAAGCAGGTCGATGAATTGATCGTGCTCGATATCGAGGCTTCTCCGGAGAAGAGGGAGCCGAATTACTCTTTGATAAAGTCGCTCGCCTCAGAGTGCCGCATGCCGTTGTGCTACGGGGGCGGGGTTACATCTCTTGAGCAGTTTCAGAGGATAATTGAGCTGGGCGTCGAGAAGGTTGCGATAAGCTCTGCGGCTGTGGAGCAGCCCGAGCTTATTTCAAAGGCGGCAGAGACGATTGGAGCGCAAAGCGTTGTTGTTGTGCTCGATGTCCTTCAGACCGGTAGTGGCCTTGAGGTGTGTACTCAGCGTGGGCAGCGGCGCACCGGATTAGATGCTGTGGAATACGCAGTGCGCATGCAGAAGCTGGGGGCGGGGGAGATCGTCCTCAATAGTATTGATCGAGATGGGACCGGACTAGGATACAACACAGAGCTTATTGCTGCGGTGCGGCGGCGCGTTACATTGCCGATTACCGCGCTCGGTGGTGCAGGTACGTTGGATCACGTCCGGGAGCTTTTTTCGAACTTTGGAATTATCGGAGCAGCGGCGGGAAGTTTGTTTGTCTTCAAGGGTAAGTACCGCGCGGTTCTGATCAGCTACCCATCGGCCGAGGAGCATGAACGGTTGCTGCCTGGGAGCGGGGTATAGCGGTCCGAAGGTGAGGGTTTCATCGGCCGAGCCGGAATTACCGCCGGAAATTGCGTCAAATCAACGTACACCCGGGGAGGCCGACCGTGTCAGTCGCCGTTCCTTGGAACGCTCGACCTGCGTTGTTTTGTGTGATGGGGGTGTTTTTCCGTAAGAGCTGATGTCGATGATGCGAGTGGACGGCGACCGACACGGTCGCCCTCCCCGGGGATTGATTGTCAAAGACCATCGGATGGGGTTTGTGTGTGTGGCTTTTCCTGCCCTGCCTACTCTCGCGAGGGCGCTGTCGTTTTTCGCTTGTACATCAGATCGCCCGTTCTTTTGTCGATTGACTGGGAGAGCTGTTGAAGCCTCTTTGAGGGGAGGGCGAGCTCCTTTAGCCGAGGACGCCATTCCGTCGTCGCTGCTAGGACCTCGTCGAGCATAGCCTCGACTGCTGGTGCGCGCAGGTCGAAGCGTCCTGCAAAAGCGATGAAGTCGGAACGCGAGATGTTGTCGGTGCGTCCCTCGAACTCCAGTGCCATCTTCGTATCGCCGTAGGGGATCGTCGACACGAGGTCGTATGCCGGAGTGAGTCTGATGCGGCCAGTTGTGGGATCGGTGGCGACACTCACGTTCTTCGCGTGCAGATCGCCGTTGCCGATCAGGTAGGAGAAAGCAAGGAGCCTCAGAAATAAAAGTGTCTCGATGATCGGAGCGCTTACGACGTTACACAACGCCTCAACCAAGGTGGATGTCGAGATCCGGTATTTTTCGCTGGGGTAACGATCGAGCAATTGGCATCCATCTTCTTGATGAATGGAACCGATGCTCGCACCGCGTTTCAGGATACGGTCGAATCGCTTTACGAGCAGCCCTTCCTTTCCATCCCGGTCGTGTACGATGGCGTGGTCGGGCGTATTGAGGCCTGAAAGTTTTGCAGCGGTGAGGAAGAAGTGCTCGTTCTTCACGAGTCCCGGATACTCGGGTGGATCGAGCTTCAGGAGCGATGGCCCGCGCTTCCAGAGGCTCACGGGAAACGAGATCATTGCTGCCGAGACCTTCGGTTGAACTCCCGAGGTCGATACGTCGCGAGCTCTCTCCTCAACTGTGGATGCTGAGATGCTGCGCTCGAACAGCTCCATAAAATTGACCTGTGACAGATCGTGCGGCACCGATAGATCTCGAGGCTTTGGGGCGCCCTCGATCTGTACGGATACATCGCCTATGGTGTCGCTTCCGGCCGCGATGAAGAGGGAGAACAGATCGTCGGCCGAGGTCTTTACCGCCTTCACGAGGGCGGTAAGTCGTCGTCCCTCGGGCAAGAGATTTGCAAAGAATGGATGAAGATTTTCACCCTGTACCGCATACTCGCGGCGGGTCGGAGGCATCGAATACGCGATCCCATCGCCGGACCACTTCGGATCGTATCGAAACACGGCACCGTGAGTCGTCCGTTCGAGCGTTCCGACGTTGACCCCGTTCTTTACGACGAGGGCGCGCTCGATCCCTTTCAGTCGATCGATATCCATGATCAGTCAACGACTCGCAGCACGGGCTTACCGTTTGCGATGGTAAGGGATAACCCAAGCACGTGCAAAACCCCGAGCACCTTATCGAGTCGCACGGACGGCTTTCCCATCTCTAATTGATGAACGAAGATCGGCCCACACCCTGCAAGGCTCGCTAGTTCCGCCTGCGTGATCCCTAAGAGCTTTCGCTCCTTACGAATACGCGCACCGAGGAGTGCAGGAGATTGTTTAGTCGATCGCATAAAAGTGGTCTTCAATTATAGTCGTAGCCATTTTGGGGGATAAAAAATATTCGTTCGAATAATAATATCCTATATTAAATCCCCCCAGGCCCGCAAGTCGCGTTTTTTTATTAGATAGAATAAGAAAGGGTCGGCTTTAGGGCTAGTGCGAAGGTAATCTTTCCGTTGCCGATGGCTCTGGTCACAAGGCAGAGGTTGCTCTCTTTTGAGTAGAAGCGGGGTGACGCGGGGGCCTCCTCGAGGGCTACGTGAGCCTCTCCGGTTATGGTTAACACGATCTCACCCTTGTCTGTTTTCACGTAGAACGATGACGGTGAACGTGCCTCAATACTGTGCCTCTGCGCCGCAGGTATGCCGAGGAGCCAGCGTGTTTCAATCTGACACGTCGCCGAACCGGAGTAGCTGTCTTCTATTTCCAGCTTGAGTGTAGAGGGAACGTGTATCGCTCTCGTTATCTGGACGCCGTCTCTGGAGAGCGATGCGGTTCGAGGTGCGGTCGAGCTGGGGGATGGCTCGCGTCGTCCAACTCGGAATGCGCCCCACATCTCGTTAGGCTCGCCGGAGTTGATGATCGGGCCGTTATGAGCCCAGGCAGAGCGAAAGTATTCTCGATCTTCTCCAGCTTCGTAGGTGTAGACGCCGGAATCGATGAGTACCGGTAGGCCATCGATGCTTACAAGCGCAGAGAGGGTATCACTGTGCGCATGCCCCGGCTGCACATCGGGCCCAATCGGCCCAACATCAAAGGTCACAGAGAGTCTTTTCGAGCGATAAATGAAGAGGCCGGTAACCGCGAGGTGTTGATCGAGCTCTGGATACGAAGGGGCGGGGATCTGAAGCTCCTGAGCTGCATAGGCGATGACTGCCTGCGGATTGGGGACGAATTCGGGGGTTGTGTCGTTTAGGCCGGGCAGTTTTCCAAAGTCGAGTATCTTCGCCAGGAAGTGTGTCATCGCCTCGATCTTTTCAGCTAGCAGTGCGGGGATATCTCTGCTGCCTTGTCGTAGTGCTGCATGAGCATCGAGAAGAGCTATCAAAACCCCTGTGTGGTACTGAGGCGATCGCTCGTAGTGTCCGCCATCGCTTAGAACTTGTTCTGGTAGTTCACGGAGGAGAACATTCATTCCGTGAGAGACGAAACGCTCTTGGTTCAAGAAGATGCCGCCTACTGTGAGGGCTCGACAATTCTCGATGAGGTGGTTAGCGAGCAGGTCTTCCTCTATGTGCCAGAGGAGGTGTCGTAGCTGGTTGTAGAGGCTCGAAAGGAATATCTCCTTCTCTGATTCCGAAAGGAGCTGCTTGATGGACGGATAGCTCGCTATCCAGTTGCAGATGCGAAGGGAGGATGTATACGGGTGCCAACCGACGGGGTGGCATATCGGAACACGGGTTATCCAGTCGAATATGAATTGCTTTTGTTCGTTAGGACTTTCGATTTCGTCCAGGAAGTCGAAGTAGTGGAGGTTAAAGAGCCAGAGGAGTGAGGCTTCGCTCGGAAACCAGGTGTCTTTGCAGATGAGGCGTTTACTAAGGAATTCAAAGATGGAGTCGCCTAGGTAGTGTTTGTCTGGTAACGGTAGCCGCGTTAGGGTGAGGTCGGTGATCTCATACTTAGTTAGTTTCTGAGTGTAGAGGTTGGCTACTGCTGGGATGCGCTCTGCTGCTGTGAGCAGCCGACGAAAGATCCGGGTGCGGATCTGAGACACACGGAGGTGTTTTACTGTGCGGTAGTACCGTCCTAACAAGAACAGGGCTTTCTTCATCCTAATCGTCGGTTTTTCTGGCTCTTCGGTGATGAGTCTTGATAGAACTAGCTAGTATACCAGGTGGAATCTATATGGATAGTTCGGGACAGTCGACAGGTGGATTTCAAGGGGAGATACCGCGCAGTTCTGATCAGCTATCCATCGGCAGATGAGCCGGAACGGTGGCTTCCAGTGAACGTGCCTATAAATAGTGTATCCTCAGAGTTGGCTGCCAAATCTTCGTTCCCAGCAGATGCGAATCACGATAGTCTAGTACGGATCAGAAAAGAGCCTATAACCTTCCGAGGTTGGCTCTGCGGACTCTTGGCCGGCAGATAAAGGCGATATCGGGTATGTCAGTAGAAAAGATAGCTGATGAGTTTTCGTTGGACCTCATCGTTATGTTTGGCTCGCGAGCGCGGGGGCAAAGCATTCGCGGTAGTGATACTGATATCGCGGTGAGAAGCACTCGCACGCTTAGCCGGGACGACGAGCTTCGGATAGCAGCAGCTCTTGATGCTTTTTTTCCGGATGTCGATCTGTGTGATATTCGAAAGGCGAGCCCTCTCCTGTTGGGGGCTATCGGGCAGGACGCCAAGCTGATTTATGAGCGGAGGGAGTCTCTGTTTGAGGAGTTCAAGATATTTGCTTGGAATCAGTACATGGATTTTAAGCCTCAGCTTGACCGCATTCGTGAGCGGAATAAGGCCGAGATTGATGCGTTTGACGAGGATTCGGAATGAACCCGATAAAGCTAGACGTCATTGAGAGAAAGAAAACCACGATCCTGAGTGAGCTCAAGGTTCTTGTCGAGATACAACGGCGCTATGAAGCTAAACAGCAAGATGCAATTCTCGAACACGCGCTCGCTCATGCGATGCAGAATTGTATCGCAGCGGTGATAGACATAGCACAGCATATCGTAGCCGAGAAAATGGACGCTCCGCTTGAGTCATACAGTGAGGCGATATCGGCCCTTGGTACCCTCGGGGTGCTTCAGAAGCCTTTCGCTGATGAGTTTTCGCGAGTGGCAAAGCTACGTAATGTGCTTGTGCATCTCTACGATAATGTAGATCACACGTTTCTTTTTTCGCTGGTCCCTAACTTGATTAGAGACAGCAAGAAATTCGTGAAGCAGATATCGGAGTACTCGTTTTAGTTAGAAGGCCCGATTTAGTGGGAAAAATATGGATAGTTCGGGACAGTCAACTTTAGTGGGAGCCCCTGTAAGCTTCCGAGAGCGGCTCGACAGGTACTGGTATCCGCAGCTCGGGAAGAATTGGGACGATACCCTCTTTCGGGAGGTTCTGCTTGGCTACATCACGGATTCGAGTGTGGTGCTCGATCTGGGGGCTGGCGCGGGTATCATTCCGCAGATGAATTTTAAGGGGAAGGCTGCGCGGGTTTGTGGTGTGGACCTCGATCCACGGGTTGTTGATAATCCGTTTTTGGATGAGGGGATTGTAGGAAACGGCGATCAGCTCCCATATGCAGATGAGACGTTTGATGTGGTTTTTTCCGATAATGTCTTTGAGCATCTGCCAGATCCGCGCGCTGTATTTTCAGAGGTAAAGCGTGTCTTGAAGAGAGGGGGATACTTTATCTCCAAGACTCCGAATCGGTTTCACTATGTACCGGTATTGGCACAACTTACGCCGCTCTGGTTCCATAAGTTTTTCAACGGTCTTCGTGGTCGTGAGACTGAGGACACGTTTCCGACGCTCTATAGGGCTAATTCGGAGGGAGCTGTTAAGCGGCTTGCAGCGGAAGCTGGTCTGTCAGTGAAGGAGATTCGGCTGATAGAGGGGAGGCCGGAATACTTGCGGTTCTCTGTTCCCTCATATCTTGCTGGTATAGCTTATGAACGACTCGTAAACAGTGGTGAGTTGTTCCGGCAGCTTCGCGTGATCCTGATCTCTGTGTTGCAGAAGTAGTGCGGGCTGTAGTTTTGTATCCTTGGTTATCACAGTGAAGATCCTTTTCCTCACCGATAATTTCCCCCCAGAAGTAAACGCTCCAGCCACCCGCACCTTCGAGCACTGTCGGGTATGGGCTCGGGAGGGGCATGAGGTTCATGTGGTCACCTGTGCGCCGAATTTTCCTCGTGGGAGGGTTTTTGGGGGGTATCGCAATCGGCTGTACCAGCGCGAGGTTGTCGAGGGGATTACTGTTCACCGCGTGTGGAGCTTCATCTGGCCTAACAAGGGGCGGGTGTTGCGGATCGTTGATTATCTCTCCTTTGCGCTCAGTAGCTTCATCGCCGGGTTGTTCATCAAGGCGGATGTCATTATTGCGACCTCGCCGCAGTTCTTTACGGCGGTTTCTGGTGGGCTGCTCGGGTTTGTGAAGGGTACTCCGTGGGTCTTTGAGGTGCGAGACCTGTGGCCGGAGTCTATCGCTGCGGTGGGGGCGATGCGGCGGTCGTTTGTTTTGTCGCTGATCGAGAAGCTCGAGCTTCGGTTGTATCGCTCGGCTGCGGCTGTGGTGGTGCTGACGGAGAGTTTTCGGGAGAACTTGGTTCGGCGTGGGGTGCTGGATGAGAAGATCTCTGTGGTGACGAATGGTGTTAATCGAGAGGAGTGGCGCTGTTCGGATCTTGCTGAGCGGGAGGCGGCTCGGGCGCGGCTCGGGGTGAGTGGTAAGTTCGTGCTCGGATATGCGGGTACGATGGGGATGGCTCACGCGTTGGATTTCATTATTTCGGCTGCTCGGAAGCTCCATGAGGTGCTTCCGGATGTTGCGATCGTGCTGATTGGAGATGGGGCGGAGCGGGAGCGGCTTGAGAAGCGGGCTGCGGAGCTGGGGTTGTCTAATCTTATGATCTTGCCGCCGGTTTCTAAGGCTGAGTTGAAGCCGATTATGAGTGCTTTTGATGTTTCTTTGGTGAATCTGCGGCGCTCGGACACCTTCAAGACTGTACTTCCATCGAAGATCTTCGAGAGTTCGGCTATGGGGAAGCCTATTCTGCTGGGGGTTGATGGTGAGGCTCGGGCTTTAGTAGAACTGTACGGGGCGGGGGTGTTCTTTGAGCCTGAGGACGAGGGGGAGTTTATCGAGAAGGTCCGGCTCCTCAAAGAGCAGTCAGAGGTCTATGCGCGGTGTGTGCAAGGGGGGGAGGCGCTGGCATCGGCGTACTCGCGAGATGGGTTGGCTCGGGTTATGATTGAGCAGATCTCCGGTCGGGTAGTTGCTCAGGAGCTGCCGGGTGCTTCGGACGCGGTGTAGTAAGTTTTCTGGCCCATAAAAGCTCAGAAAAACTACATGTCCTAGCAGGTTTGTGCTTGAGCGAAGGACAGCACCGTGGGAGTCTATCCCTTAGCAATACAAGGTTTGGGAAGCAGGTGTTCATTTATCACCTAGTCAAATATCCGGTCTTAATTTTCTTTGCTTTTGGGATCTCCTATCTTTTGACCCCAAGGGTGCGGGACCTTGCGCTCCGTTTCAGGCTCGTTGATCTCCCAAGTGACCGGCGGCTGCACTCGATCCCTGTTCCAAGGCTCGGAGGTATCGCTGTTTTTGCGGCGTTCCATGCGGCTTGCGTGCTGGCTTATATGTTGACCGAGGGTACTACGGTAGCTTGCTCCCTCGACATCAAGTGGTGGCTCGCCTTTTCATTCGGTTCGCTGGCGCTTTTGGTTCTGGGGGTTATTGATGACGTCAGGGGGCTCTCTTGGTCGGCTAAGCTTTTGGGGCAGGTTATAATCGGTTTGGGGGTCTTTGCCTTTGGGGTGCAGATGAACCGCATCCAAGGGATTGATCTTTCGCCGGCGCTCAATATGGCCGCTACGGTGGTGTGGCTCCTGGTGTTCATCAACGCCTTTAATCTCATCGACGGTATGGATGGCTTGGCTGCGGGGCTCGCGTGTCTTGCGGCTACGGGGTTAGCGGGGGCGGCGTTTCTGCGCGGAGCTCCTGGGGATGCTCTGGTGTTTCTGGCTTTGATGGGGGCTTGTCTCGGGTTCCTGCGTTATAACTTTCATCCTGCTTCGATATTCCTTGGTGATTCGGGGAGTATGTTTCTTGGCTTTACGTTGGCGGCGCTGGCGCTGACGACATCAACGAAGGGTTCGGTGGTTACTACTCTCGCAGTACCGCTCTTGGCGGCAGGGGTGCCGATCTTCGATACGCTACTGGCTGTGTGGCGACGCTCGATGCGGGCCTTTTTACGTTCGGGGGAAGGGAAGGGGCTCTTGGAGGTGATGGGTGCGGATATGGAGCATCTGCATCATCGATTGCTCGGTGCGGGATTGAAGCAGCGCCGGGTAGCGGTGAGTTTGTATCTGGCTAATTCTGCGCTGATCTCTGTAGGGATCCTTGCTCTTCTCTTTCAGAATCACTCGACGGGGATCTTTCTCGTGGCGTTTCTTGCGGGCTCGTATGCGGTAGTTCGTCATATAGCGTACGTGGAGTTGTGGGATAGCGGGCATGCGATCATGCGTGGGCTCAAGAGACCGGAGCGGCGTATTCTCTCTGCTGTTGTGTATCCCATCGCAGATGTGTGTACTTTGGCGGTAGGGCTTGTATGCGCGCTAGCAATAACTGCTGAGTACTCGGAACCAGGGCAGCTGAAGCAGCTGTTTCTGAGAGAGGTTTCAGAGTGGATCGCTGTTCCGTTTCTGGTGTTGGTGTTCGCAGGAGCCTATCGACAGGTATGGAGCATGGCTCGGGTAGTTGAGTTTGCATTTCTCGAGGTGGCGATAGTATTCGGCGTTGGTTTGAGCACAGCTTTTGAGCTTCTGTGGGATGATGCGCGCTTGGTGGAGCAGGCAGGATTCTCCCTTATCTTTTTTGGCATTACAGCGGCGGGGATTACGGGCGTGCGGGCACTGCCGCGGGTCGTACAGGAGCTTATGAATTCTCTCTCTCATTGGGTAGTCAAGGATGCGAAAAATATCGAGAGGGTTGTTGTCTACGGCTCTTCGATTGCAATTCTGCTGTATCTCAAGGAGACGAATGCCTCATACAGGGAGCGGGGAGTTGTGCGGGTTCTTACTGCGATTTTGTCTGCACAACGTGGGCTTCATGGTCGTAAGATGTTCGGAGCTAAAGTTATCGGTGGGGTGGAGCAGCTCCACGAGCTTGCGCGAGACGGGCAGGTCGATCGAGTGGTGTTTATAGAGCAGTGCTCCATTGAGGAGAGGGATTTGGTGGAGGTCATCGCACATGCTCATGGGCTCGTCGTTTCGGAGTGGCGATTTTCAGAGCATGTAAGCGAGGATGTGAAGGGGTCTTCCGCGATGATTGCGTAGTTACGGTACGCTAAACCTCCCGCGTTTACATAGGGAACAGTAAAACAAGCGCTACGATCATACTGCGTTGCACACATAAATTACTCCAAAGATAGTGGGGACCTCCATATTCGATTGTCGGTGTTGACTCCCAGCGTAAGCAGGCGACAGTCGCGGCGTAGGGTTCTTTTTGACAATTTGATTTTCGACATGCGTAATTTGTTGTGACGTGGTCGTTATATGCGGAGATGACGCAGGTCGTGGGTTCCGGCGCACGGCGACTGACACGTTCGCCCTCACATGTGTGCAGGGATTTTTTGATGTGTGCAGGGATTTTTTGGCGAATGCCTCGATTTATGCGAAGCTGGAGATTGGATGTGAGTTGTATCGTCGAATCGATCGGTTAAACGGGAATAACAGCGCGAGCATTATGTTTACACTGCGGTGCACCAAGACACTGCTTTATAAAATGGGGGCAACCCCCATCCTCGATATGAGAAAGCCCACCACGGTGCTGGGTGATTGGTATGCGAACGTGATCCCAACGTGCCGGGGGGAGATCGTGATCTGTACGAATGAGCGTACGCTTCTTACGGTTATTCTGCCGCTGATCGATGGTCAGCATCCGCTCTCGATGTTCACGCTGCGAGTTTATAACCTGCTTCGGTTGATAGGGGTGTCGGAGAGGCGAGCCGAGGCAGAGATGACGGAGATGGAGAGTGTCGAGATTGGTAAGACGCAGAGCCGCAGGGTGCTCGGCTCGATGAATGAGATAGCGTTGACGTTGCAGATCATGGCTGAGGATGCACCATCGGGGGCACTCAAGGCGTCCGAGGGCGAGCTGCAGATTGCAAGGAGTCTCTTTAGCTACACGGAGTATATGTATCCAGAAGAGCTTGTGCGGGAGCTTTTGAGATGAAAGAGGTAGCCCAGCACGGGTGGTGATACTGGAGGAGCTGGTGCGATCTGTCGGTTGAGCAGGATCAAAAACGCTTCACGATCTGCTCAATAGCCTGGGTCCAGTGCAGAGCATCAATGCTAGAGAATTTTTTCGCCGCAGGATCGTTTGAGATCACCAGCGCCTTGGCGTCCTTGAACTCCTCTCGTAGCGTCGCTAAGGCACGTGCGTGACGCTCGTCGATGCTGGTAGTGGATTTAATCTCGATAATCCAGCGAGCCTTAGAGGATTGCTCTATGATGAGGTCGATCTCTGTGTCATCGCTCACACGTAGGTATGAGAGCGAAAACTGCTTATCGAGGTAGGTCAGCCGCCTCTTGATCTCGTTGACGATGAAGCTCTCGAATAGCTGGCCGTACTCAAAGGTTTTTGGAACGAGCTCATAATCAACTCGTTCGGCGAGCGCCCTCGTAACCCCGGTATCAAATAAGTAAAACTTCGGCGCTTTCTTTTGCTTTCTTCGTATCGATTTACTGTAGGCAGGTAGTCGAAATCCTAAGAGTGTATCCTCAAGGATGTCGTAGTAGCCCGATACCGTCTTGGGATCTGAGTGAATATCTTTGGCGATATTACTGTAGTTTATTACTTCGGTGTCACCTTGAGCAGCAACGTCAAGGAAGCGCCGAAATGGGGGGAGGTTTCGAACGATCTGCTCACTGATGATCTCTTCTTTGAGGTATGTCTGTGCGTATGACTTGAGAAACTTGGCTTTAGCAACCGGACTCTCCACACTGAAGATCTCGGGTAGGGAGCCGAACTGAAGTATGTCCATCAGCTGGGCGTCTTTACCTAACTCTTCGCATGTTAAGGGGAACATGCTGTAGACAAGGGCTCTGCCCGCCAGAAGGTTTGCCGATCCCCTTTTTAATTTGCGAGCGCTTGAGCCGGTCAGCGCGAATTTGAATCGCTTCTCCTTAATCAACTTATGGACGATGTCCAGTAGCTGCGGCGCCTTCTGCACCTCATCAATAACTACCCACTCTCGCAAACCCTCATACGGCGCCAAGCGCGAGAGTAGATTATTGGGATAACTGATCAGCTCGTCTGCAAGCTCAGGGTCTAGAAGGTCGAACGTGACCCTCTCTTCGTCTCTAAGGAAGCCATCAAGGAACGTTGACTTGCCAGTTCCGCGCGGGCCAAAGAGGAAAAAAGACTGTGATTTTAGTATGCTAAGCAATCTTTGGTACACGACCCAAATTTTACCTCCTTTTATGGGTCTTTGTCTATCGGGTTTCTAGTTCGGGTAATCATCCACTGACGTATGGTTGGGGGAGTCGCTGTTCGGTGGGGTTGTCGTTGGTGGAGATGGCGCAGGTCGTGGGTTCGGGCGCATGGCAACCGACACGGTCGCTCTTCCATGGGTGCCGTTGTGCGACGTGGAGTGGTTGGGCAGCAGACTTTCTAGTCCGCGCATGAGCTTGGAGAGAGGTTCGATCTTTACCGGTATCTTTCGTACGGTGGACTTGCTCGTTTTTGCACCTAACCTTGCCACGCGATACGATTCATGGCACGTCGCCCTTCAGCAGATTCGGGAAGCGATGGTTGTGGTGGCTGAGTCTGGTGCTGGTAGTACCTCTTGTTGCTAGGGAAAACTATGTCGTACGCAATTCGTCCTACTGATTTCTGCCGCTGCCACAGCGGTAAGTTGTATCGTGACTGCTGCTCGAGGATCACAAAGCTTCCGAAGAACGCCTCTACAGATCTACGCAGGAGGTATTGGGGGAAGCTCGTGGATGAATGCGCTGTGACTATCCTCGATTTTTTGGATGAGGAGGGAGTGCTCGAGCCGATCCGTGACAGGGCTATGGACTACTTACTGACAGGGGTCACGCAGGAGGTTGACATAGAGCCGTTTGTGGCTCTGTTGGATGCGTACGCCCTTTTCCACTATCCGATCGACTTGCCGACCGATGACGAGTCTGATGAAACCGTTTTGGAGGATGAAGACGATGAACTCGATGCGGTGCCTGCAGCGCTTTTGTACGTCATGCAGGACGAGCAGAGGGTGCTCGGTAAGGGGGGCCGTAAAGAGGTATTCCGAGAGCTCGTGGAGAGCCACTTCTCTTGGTATCGGGTCGTAGAGGTTATCCGGGGAGATGGTGTCCGCCTTCAGGATATTATCCTCGACCAGGAGATGTTTGTTAAGGATCTCATGCTCTCTCGCTCTGCCGAGAAGGGATGGATTATCTGTGCAAAGGTGCTCCACTTTGACGGTGTTTCACTTGTGCATGGTTTGGGTTCGATGCCTTTGCCAGCGATAGCCCTTACCATGATGCGTGAATTGAGTGACAAGGTACGAGAGGCGCTGGAGGCGGAAAGTAGTCAGTCTCCCGACAGGAGGCTACTCGGTAGGGTTGCTCAAATCGTCCTGAATACGTACCTACGGTGCGCGATAGACGCGCGACAGTCAGCACGGCCGGAGATGCGCAACACTGATGGAGATCCGATGGAGCCGTCTATTATTAGGTATGCCTTCCAGGCTGGCTCAGTCGCGCAGGTCGTGGAGCGCATTAAGGCGGTGCTTGACCGGGTGAAGGACGAGCCGGATGAGGAGGTAGAGGAGAGGGATGCGAGTGGGGCCCCGTCTAAGGTGATGGTTCCTTGCGTGAGGCCGCCGTTGCGGGAGGGGATGATGGATGTGGTGTTGGTGGCTCGTTTCACCGTTGAGTCGCAGTCTGTCAAGGTCGAAGTGAATTCGGTGAATCGTGCCACGGAGATGAAGCAGCTTGTTGAGCAGAGGCTAGGGGATCTTCTCTCGTTCGTGAGTGAGGAATCCGAGCCGCTCGAGTCGCTCATGGGTCGTCAGCATCCTGGTCAAATAACAGGGGGAGAGATGCCACCAGAGGTTCGAGAGGCGTTGGAGAAACATATGCGAGGTATGCAGGAGAAGTGGTTGACACAACCGGTCCCTGCGCTTGGAGGCTTGACGCCGCAAGAGGCTGCAAAAACGCCGCAGGGACGGGTGATGCTCGAGGCCCTGCTCGACGATTTCGCCGCCAGGCGTGCGCAGGTCACAGCAAGTGGCTCTAGTGTTGGGACCTTCGATGTCGATGAGTTGCGTGCTCGGCTGGGTATGAAGGATTTGGATTGAGGGCGCCAAGCGGCAAAACATAAAGGTCCGCACAGGGAGAAGGGCGCTCTCGAGCGATGTATGGAACACGCTATGGTTTGCTAAGCCTACTTGATAGATATATAGCTCTTGCTTTTAGGAGGCGCATCTCCTAAAATGACGAAAGATTCATATATGCCTGAATATAATAGACATTTTTCTGGGGTTTTACGTGCGCGTCTGGGCGAATCGCTCAATTTTATGCAGGTTGTGATCGGCCCTCGGCAGGTGGGCAAGACAACCGCAGTCACCAAAATCGCCGAGGATTGGGACGGGCCGGTGCACTTTGAGACGGCAGATGCGCCGACTCCTCCTGGAGTGGAGTGGCTCAATTTGCAGTTTGATCTCGCTGAGCAGCGTGGGGCAGGCACTTTGTTGATAGTCGACGAGATTCAGAAGATCAGCGGGTGGAGTGAGGTTGTAAAGGTACGCTTCGATAAGATTCGAAAGAAGCGCTTGCTGAAAATAGTCCTACTCGGTTCAGCGAGCCTTTCTCTCCAGAAGGGGCTCACAGAGAGCCTTGCTGGGCGGTACGAATTGATTCACGCCCGGCATTGGAGTTTCGCTGAATGCCACGAAGCATTTGGATGGCCACTGGCTACCTATCTTGCATTCGGTGGTTATCCTGCTGCAGTAGATTTGATAGGGGATGAAGACAGGTGGCGCAGGTTTATGCGCGAATCGATTGTCGAGCCTGTGCTCGGGCGGGATATTCAGGGAGCTGTGCGTATTGATAAACCGGCGCTGTTTCGGCGATCGCTGGAGGTCGCGATGAATTACCCGGCGCAGGTAATCTCTCTGCAGAAATTTCTGGGACAGCTGCAGGAGGGGGGGAATGTCTCTACGCTCAAGTATTACCTTGAATTGCTCGAGGGAGCATTTTTGCTGAAGGTGTTGCCTAAGTACTCTCGAGGATTTGCGACGACTCGTGCCTCGAGTCCAAAGCTCTTACCTCTTGCACCTGCTCTCGTTCACGCATTTCAGTCACCGCAAAAGCTTAATAGCGATCCGACTTGGCGCGGGCGTGTTTTCGAAGCAGCTATAGGAGCGCACCTTGCGACCCTTCCGGGGGATCTCTATTACTGGAGTCAGGGGGTCCATGAGGTGGACTTCGTTCGTGAGTGTGACGGAGTGGTAACGGCATACGAGGTTAAGTCTGGCATAACGGGTGGTGTGTCAGGATTGATACAGTTTAAAAAATTGTATCCACACGCGTTACTCGAGATCGTCGATTGGAGTCGCGGCGAAGAGTTGCTGCTTTCCGCAGGAGATGCATGACCTCAAGGAGGAGAGGAAAGGCGTACAGACGCCAGGACGGAGTTCGGAGCACGATTCTACCTTTCTTTCAGTAGCTTCTTGATGATGACGAGGAAACCGGTGCATGTGCAGGAGGGTGAGAAGGAGGCGGATTAGGGGGAGGATTTGCTGCGGCGATGAGCCCAAAAAGAGAGGTCGGGGGCTCGGGCGCACGGCGACCGACACGGTTGCCCTCCCATGGTGTGCAGGATCAAAAACGCTTAACGATCTGCTCAATAGCCTGGGCCCAGTGCAGGGCATCAATGCCAGAGAAGTTTTTCGGCGCAGGATCGTTTGAGATCACTAGCGCTTTGGCGTTTTTGAAGTCCTCTCGTAGGGTCGCTAAGGCACGTGCGTGACGCTCGTCAACGCTAGTAGTGGATTTAATCTTTATAATCCAGCGGGCCTTAGAGGATTGCTCGATGATGAGCTCGATCTCTGTGTCATCGCTGGTATCAAATAGGTAAAATTTCGGCGCTTTCTTTTGCTTTCTTCTTATCGACTTACTGTAGGCAGGTAGTCGAAATCCTAAGAGCGTATCCTCAAGGATGTCGTAGTAGCCCGATACCGTCTTGGGATCTGAGTGAATATCCTTGGCGATATTACTATAGTTTATTACTTCGGTGTCACCTTGAGCAGCAACGTCAAGGAAGCGCCGAAACGGGGGGAGGTTTCGAACGATCTGCTCACTGATGATCTCTTCTTTGAGGTATGTTTGCGCGTAAGACTTGAGAAACTTGGCTTTAGCAACCGGACTCTCCACACTGAAGATCTCCGGTAAGGAGCCGAACTGAAGTATGTCCATCAGCTGAGCGTCTTTATCCAACTCTTCGCATGTTAAGGGGAACATGCTGTAGACAAGGGCTCTGCCGGCTAGAAGGTTTGCTGCCCCCTTTTTAATTTGTGAGCGCTCGACCCGGTCAACGCGAATTTGAAACGCCTCTCCTTAATCAACTTATGGACGATGTCGAGTAGCTGCGGTGCCTTTTGCACCTCATCAATTACTACCCACTCTCGGAAACCCTCATAAGGGGCTAAGTGTGAGAGTAGGTTATTGGGATAACTGATCAGCTCGTCTGCAAGCTCAGGGTCTAGGAGGTCGAACGTGACCCTCTCTTCGTCTCTAAGGAAGCCATCAAGGAACGTTGATTTGCCGGTTCCGCGCGGGTCAAAGGGAAAAAAGACTGTGATTTTAGTATGGTAAGCGATCTTTGGCGCACGACCCAAATAATACCGCCTTTTTTGAGTCTCTGTCCACAGGATACTCCGTTGCCGTGATGGATATCGAGGCAGCTGTAGAGAGTGGTCGCTGGGTATTCATCGATCAGGTTCACAAGGCTCCTCGCCAGCTGCTCGATATCGCGCAGCTGTGCATTCTCCGCTCTTGTGTATATTTACCCCTACACGAAATTACACTTGTGTATTTTAGATTAGGGTATAAAATACACAGATATGGAGCGTTACGTCACCAAACTCATTCGCGATGACTTGGAGCACAAGATGGTCTTCCTGGGAGGACCTCGCCAGGTCGGAAAGACAACCCTTGCTCGGACGCTTATAGCTTCAAAGAAAAACTACCTGAATTGGGACGACGATACCGGAAGAGGTAAGATCCTTGATCGCGAGATACCCGACTCAGGGTTAGTGGTATTTGATGAGCTGCACAAATATCGTCAATGGCGACGATACCTCAAGGGGATCTACGACACTAAGGATACATCGCTTCATATCCTGGTCACTGGCAGTGCTCGACTCGATCTGTACCGCTACGGGGGAGATTCGTTACAGGGCCGTTACCATTATTGGCGACTGCACCCCCTTTCGGTCAAGGAACTTGGATTGAGCAGCCAAAAGGATCTTGAGGCTCTCTTTACCTTGGGTGGATTCCCTGAGCCTTTTTTTCGAGGATCCGCGAGGGAATCGCGGCGCTGGTCGCGCGAATATCGAGCTCGGATAGTACGTGACGATGTCAGCTCGATCGAGCAGGTTAAAGACCTCGGCTCCCTTGAGCTTTTGCTTGGATTCATACCGGCAACGGTCGGTAGTCCACTATCCGTCAACAGTCTTCGTGAACAACTTCAAGTCAGCTTTGCGACAGCAGCCAAATGGTTAGACATTCTGGAGCGGATGTACGCCTTTTTCCGCATAGCGCCATTCGGCGCACCTCGCCTACGCGCGGTAAAGAAGGAACAAAAAGCGTATGTATACGATTGGTCGGTAGTAGAGGACGAAGGCGTGAGGTTCGAAAATATGGTGGCGGTACACTTACTGAAGTACGTTCACTTTATGCAGGACTCGGAGGGCTTTGATTACGAGCTTCGCTATTATCGAGACACCACGCCGCGAGAGGTCGATTTTATACTTTGCGACAAAGGCAAACCCTTTCTCGCCATCGAGTGTAAGCTTAGCGACACTCACGTCTCGCCTGCACTACGATACTTTCATTCGAAGTTTCCCCAATGCCGATGCATACAACTAACTCTGCGGGGCAAAAAAGAGTTCGTCACGCCCGAGGGCCTCGAGGTAAGGTCCGCGCTGCCGTGGCTTGCCGGTCTTGTGTGAGCAAGAGCATGGGAGATGAGCCTCTTCCCCTTAACATCACCCTAACTATCTAACTATTTTTCCCTAACTATTTTTCTCAGTGAGCGCGCGGGGCGGTGGCTCAGCGAGGAGCACATGGAAGCTTCATTTACTATTGTTAGGATGGGACATACCCAGCCTAAGCCAACCCAGTACTACCGGCATTCATTCCCTTGATGTACTTCGGATTTTCGATTGCAATTCGAAGTATGCCAACCCGTTTCTGCAACCCCTTGATTACTAATAGCTTTTTACTGTTTGGTGCGCGTGGAACTGGCAAGAGTACGTTGGTTAAGGCGCTGTTGGCGTCGCTCGATCCCTTGATTATCAACCTACCGGCGTCGACTCAGATTGAGAGTGCATTGTTTGCACTCCCGGAGCTGGAGGCTCGAATCGAGGCAGCTGTTGAGAGTGGTCGCTGGGTATTTATCGATGAGGTTCAGAAGGCTCCTCGCCTGCTCGATATCGCGCAGCGCCTCATAGACGACAAACGGGCACAAATTTGCCATAAGCGGCTCTAGTGCTCGCAAGTTGCGGCGTGGGGGCGGAAACTTACTAGCCGGTCGGGCGTATTCGTTTCAGCTCTTTCCTCTCACGAGCGTCGAGCTCGCCGATCGCTTGGATCTCGACACTCACCTGGCATTCGGCGGACTGCCGACGATTTGGAATATAACGGATCAACGGGAGCGAGCTTTGTATCTTCGCAGCTACGTAACGACATATCTGAAGGAAGAGATATCGGAAGAGCAAGTCGTGCGGAAGATTGAGCCGTTCTCTCGATTCTTGCAGGTGGCGGCGCAATCAAGCGGTATGATCGTTAATTACTCAAAGATTTTAAGAGATGTTGGAGTTTCCGATCAGACCGTCAAAACCTTTTTCCAGATCCTCGAGGATACCCTGCTTGGCATGATCCTTCCGCCGTATCATCGCTCAATTCAAGAGGCGCAGGGTCAATCTCCCAAGTTTTATCTCTTTGATACAGGAGTTGTTCGCACTCCGAATCGCCAGATCGATCGGCCACTCTCGGATGAGACGTATAACTACGGAGCACTCTTTGAGCACTTCGTAATCCATGAGATCACGCGGAGATCCATCTATTAGGAGAGAGACTGGGCATTCTCTTTCATAAGAACGGCAGATGATCAGGAGCTGGATCTTGTCATTGACCGACCTGGAATGAAAACCCTCGTGGTCGAGATTACATCAACAAAATTCATCCGCTCTGAACATACCGAGGTAGCGGCACGATTAGGTAAAGATATCCCCGATAGCGAAATAGTGGTGCTATCGAGGGATACCGAACCGAAGCAATACGGATCTGTCAGGTGTATGCACTGGCGCGAGGGGATCCGTCAGATGTTTGAGGCGTAGCCCTTCAGAGCTTGTGTGCGAGCTTCTTAGATAAAATGACTCTTCGCCAAAGGATTCTCGTCTACTTTTCGGGCTGGGTATGAGGTTGTTACCGGAACTGGTCTCGAATCTATCTTCTGCTCCTCAGAGTCGGCAACCAAATCTTCGTTCCCAGCAGAAGCGGAACACGATAGGCTCGTGGGGAAGCGATGCAACAATCTGTAGAGGTTGGCTCTGCGGACTCTTGGCCGGCAGGAGAAGGCGATAGTCGAGTATGTCAGTAGAAAAGATAGCGGATGAGTTTTCGTTAGACCTCATTGTTATGTTCGGCGCGCGAGCGCGTGGGCAAAGCATTCGCGCTAGCGATACTGATATCGCTATGAGGAGCACTCGAAATCTTAGCCGAGACGACGAGCTTCTGATAGCAGCAGCCCTTGATGCTTTTTTTCAGATGTCGATCTGTGCGATATTCGAAAGGCGAGCCCTCTCCTCTTGGGGGCTATCGGGCAGGACGCCACGCTGATTTATGAGCGGAGGGAGTCTCTGTTTGAGGAGTTCAAGATATTTGCTTGGAATCAGTACATGGATTTTAAACCTCAGCTTGACCGCATTCGTGAGCGAAATAAAGCCGAGATTGACGCGTTTGGCGAGGATTCGGAATGAACCCTCCTAAATAGGATGTTTAATGTTTTCACAACTCAACACAAGCCAACGCTCAATCTCCCCCGAATCGGCCTCGCGTTTAATCTTGGGCGAGGATCTTGCCTGGGAGGCTCGGGAGCTCCTGGGGCGCTTGGTCGGAGGGAAGTTTGTCGAGAGGGAGGGTGGCTCTCGTCGGGCTGATGGAGAGGTTCACGTATCGGTTTCGGATAATCCCGATGATCAAAAGGCTCGTATTCGATTGAACTCGTTTCAAACGGCTACTCTTGTTGTTATTGCCGTTGATGTCGGGCGAGAGTCTGTTGCGGTATCCTCAATGCTGCGGAGAGAAGGTAGATTCGGAGCTGATGATCGGGCTGAATTTCTTATACCGGTGGCACCCACTGTAGAGGATCGGTCGCTTATCGAGAACGTTATCGGCGCGGCGTGTCTATGTCTTGGGCGTGGCTCGGTACGGGTTGATAGATGTGCTGGGAAAGCGACTTCTGTAGCGCGTAGTTCAAGTCAGTCTGTGATGACCTATGAGCTGTTTCTTCCTTCCAGCAAACCGCTTCCTTACTTCGATAATGAGTTTAATGTGCGAGGGCTTCCCTCGTTGTACTAGGCCTGTTGTGCTTCACATCTTGCCCGAGAGATCCCGAAGGTTGTGGCTTTTAGCCAAGTGTCTCTGAGCTGGTACCACGCATGGCAGTAAGATCACGGAGCGGGCTGTAACGAATAAGTTGTATAGGAGCTACAGTCATCATAATCGGCAGTTATCGGTGAAAGGGCTCAAGGCATGCGACGGTTCTGCCGACACCTCTGGTGGGTAGTTTAGATCGTGAGAGGTTGCTCAATGAAAAAGCTAGGCATTCTTCAGTTTGTAGTGCTGATGTGTATCCTTATTCCTCAAGGCCACGGGGACAATTCTCCATGGGCTGTCCCCGCATGCAACTGTGTCTTCCAGAATCTCGCCAAGTACGAAAAGAAATTTGATACCGTAAAAGGGTTTTATTGTGTAAAGGAGTCATGCAATAAGCGGTGTCTTGCAAGTCACTTTGCACCCGAAAATACGGGTGCTCTTAAGCTTGAAGTGGTAGCGATGGGCTTTTGTGATGAACAAAAGCGTATTTGTGACCAGATAGCTACCAACCAGGAGAGTGAAGAGCCAGGTTTGTATGTGCCGCCTGTTTTTAACGAGTAGTGACGGGTACCGTACAGACAACAGGTAGTCACATCGCGAGCTGGTGAAGTTAATTTTGAGCTGCACGAGGATCCTCTTCAATGATTAATAATCGCTCCGAAAAAAGTGCGGGTTTTCGCGGATTCAAACGCTGCAAGCGAATGTCGGTGGTGAGTATTGAATCATTCCCAGATGCGTAAAAGGCCCTGTCCTCACTGGCTCTTGTCTAAGCGGACAGAAACTAGTCTACGCCGATGCTCTTTTCCGAGGAGTATGTTCGCTCCTATAGCGTTCTCCAAAAGTCCGTAAGCGAAATAGTGTGTATCTAAAACACTGCTCTACTGGCCTATAAGAGGGAGTGGGACGTAGTGCGATTGAAATCAATCTGGAGAACTGTACGGTAGAACAGCTTTCAGTGTTCTATGAACTGT
>Ga0169931_10000410_pt1 | contig 70024 bp, 70 predicted proteins | sample Kivu_15m_20L_FD_129675 | JGI IMG/M metagenome (GOLD analysis project Ga0169931, IMG submission 129675) | Freshwater microbial communities from Lake Kivu, Western Province, Rwanda to study Microbial Dark Matter (Phase II) - Kivu_15m_20L... | ecosystem: Environmental > Aquatic > Freshwater > Lake... | reverse complement strand
TGCACCTGTTGAGCGGGGTGGACGCGGTGAGCACCCGCGCCGCTACTCACCGGTTCCAAGTTCGACCCGACGAGGCACTCGAGCTGCTCAACAGCACGCAGCTTCAACAATGAAACAGCCCTGTTGAACGGCCCGCCTTTCTGGGTGGTGAGGTCGATGTGCTTGGGCGATTTGGCTTCGTCGAGTTTGATCGTGCCTTTGTCGTCGTTGCCGGGCAGGGTGATGGTGTAATCCGTCCCCTTCACGACGAGTTTCATGCCCGCGAAGTCGTCGATGTGGTCGCGGGCGGCGAGCGTGGCGGCGCGGATGTTCCAAGTGCCTTGGAGCGCCTTCAGGTCGCCCGCGGGTTCGTCCGCCGCGAGCGCGGAGGAGGTGAAGAGGAACACAGCGAACAACGCGCGGCGCATGGGGTTACGCTCCCAACACGACCATGTGTTGACGAATCCAGTCCGTGAGTTGGTCGCGCGTCATCTCACCGGCCGCCACCACCAAGATAGCCCGTTCGCCCTCGTCGGCGCTGACGACAAGGGCGCGGCCGTTGAGTCGGAGGAACACGTCCATAGCACTGAATCCGACGCGCTTGTTCCCGTCACAAAATCCGTGATTCTTGACGAGCGAGAAACCGAGCGCCGACGCCATCGCCGGCAACGTGCGGTTGAGGTAGTGGCCGCCGAAGGAGGCTTGCGGTTGGTACACAGCGGAAGCAATCAGTCCGAGATCGAGTACGCCCGGTTCGCCACCGTGTGCGCGAATACCTTCGGCGTGGATCGTCAACACCTGTTCGAGGGTGAGGAACGTGATGTTGTCCTCACCCGAGTAAATGGCGACCATTGCCGGGCCTCACTTTGCCAAGCGGCGCAGCAGTTCCTCGTTCGCCTTCATGCTCTCGGCAACGGCGGTGTCGAACGACTGGCCTTTCGGCTTCGGGTCGGTGGCGAACAGTTCGCGCGAGACGATTTCCGTCGCGAGTTGCTCGGGCGTGAGACCGAGGGCGGCGGCGCGCTCTTGGAGCGCCGTGAAACCGGTTTCGTCGATCGTAATCGAAAGCGTCATATGTCACCCCTTCTGGCTGTAAATCAGCGCGAGCGCGTCTTGCAGTGAGCCGAACGGCTTCCCACATGTTAGCAGACCGTCCAACCGCGACCGCGCTTCAATCGGGCTGTGCCCCAGACCCATCAGCGCCTGATACACGTCTTCGATCAGCGCGCTTTCGGGTGCAACAGAGACACTCGCGGGTTGCTCGGGTTCACCGGCCGGCTTACGCCGGCCGTTCGCCTTCTTTTCTGTTGGCGCGTCGGCTTCCGGCGGAAGTTCCGGCGACTTCACCACCGTGTACGCCGCCACCTTCTTCTTCAGCGTCGTTACGATCTGTTCGGCGGTCGCCGCGCCGATGCCGGGGAGCGTGGAGAGCCAGCGCGAATCTTGGCGCAGAATCGCGTCCGCGATCTCCTTCACCGGGCGCGCCATCGCCTTCAGCGCCTTTTTCGCGCCGATCTTGTCTACGGTGCAGAACAGGTCGAAGAACTCCAACTCGGCTTCGGTGAGGAACCCGATGAGCCGCGGGATGAAGCGGCTGCCGGTGTTGTTCCCCTCGAAGTATTGGAAGACGTGGAACGTGATCTCTTGGTTCACGCGCATTTGGACGACGCGCCGAACGGACTCCGACACCGACAGGCCGTATTCGATCGGCCCGACCTGAACCCGCACCTCTTCGTCCAGCACGCGGTTTAGCGTGCCGGTCATTTTGGTAATCATGCCGATTCGCTCTGCGGTTCGGGTTCGTTCAGGTCGTCGGGGTCGTCGCCGAGCAGCGCTTTCAGGTTCACGCCGGTGAAGGTCGCGCCGCGGGCACCGCCCATGATGCCGCTTCCGCTGGCGAAGTAGTGGCACAGCGCGATGCCGAGCGCGTCGGCCACGTCGTGCGGTTCGGGCGGCCCCGCGAGGCCGAGTTCGCGGGCGATGGCGTGCTGCATCTGCTCTTTGCTCGCGCGGCCGCTGCCCGTCACCACCTTCTTCACCTTCGTCGCGGCGTAGCTGAAGACCGGGATGCCGCGCTGCGCGCCGGCGAGCAGGTACACGCCGCGGGCGTGCGCCATCAGGATCGCCGTTCGCGGGTGCTCGTAGTGCGCGTACAGTTGCTCGACCGCGAGCGCCGCGGGCTTCCACTGGTCCAGCACTTCACACAGGCCATCGTAAAGTGCCTTCACGCGCTCCGCCATGTCCGCAGGTGCGCGGCCCTCGGCGGAGCGGATGACGCCGGCTTCCGCGACGCGCGCGCCGCGGTCGGTGAGGTCGATGACGCCGTACCCGGTGGTTTGCAACCCCGGGTCGAGGCCGAGGATGCGACGGGGCGCGGCGCTGGAGGGCGCGGTCATGGGAACGCTTCCGGGAGTGTGATACTCCGCAAATAGCCGACGCGCGCCGCGAACAGAAGGTCGGGAGGCCACAGTTCCCCGCCGCGGTTCACCCCACGCGCCACGTTGTGCCGGTGGCGCGGTCTTCGAGGGTCACGCCGAGTTCGCCGAGCCGCTTGCGAATCAGGTCGGTCTGGTCGAACAGCGGCTTCTTCAGCGGGTTGTCCTTCGCCGCTTCCTTCGCAATACCGCGCAGGTTCCCGCGCAGGTCGAGTAGGAGCTGCATCAGCCCGGATACCAGCTCGTTTCCGCCACCGATTTCCTTTTTGGCCGGCGGTTCGAGGAACAGCCCCAAGACCGAGCACATTTCGCGCAGTGCCGCCACCCCGCGACCGAACGACAACACGTTTTCCATGTTCCGTTCGCCTGTTTCCAAACCGCTCTTGTCCGCGAACTTGTTGAGCAGCGAAACGAGTTCGTACAGCACGCCCACCGCGCCGCCGGTGTTGAAGTCGTCCTCCATGTACTCGTGGAACCGCTTCCACAGGTCCGGCATCGCCTTCGCGAGGTCCGCGTACGGCCAGCCCTTCGCAAGGTCGGCCGCCGGTGCCCAGCGCTCGCTCATGCGCGCCGGAAGTGTGTAGAAGCTCTCGCCGCGCACGCGCTCGTACCGCTCGAAGAACCGGTGGAACGATTGCACCGACTCCGCGGCTTCGACAAGTCCGTTCGGGATCGGCGTATTCGGGTTCTGCCAGTCCCAAATGCCAAGATCAATGGGCGTGCGGTAGTGCGTTTTCAGCATGAAGAACCGCAGCACTTCGCCCGAAACGTGCTTCAGCGCATCCGCGACGTTCAGCACGTTGCCGAGCGACCCGGCCATCTTCGCGTCTTTGCCGTCTTTGTCTTTCAGCTTCAGCAGCCCGTTGTGCATCCACACGCGCGCGAAGGCTTTACCGGTCCAGCTTTCGCTTTGGGCCAGTTCGTTTTCGTGGTGCGGGAACTGCAAGTCCAAGCCGCCGCCGTGGATGTCGAGCGTTTCGCCCAATTCCTTGATCGCCATGCAGGTGCACTCGATGTGCCACCCGGGGCGGCCGCGCCCGCACTTGAAGGGGCTGGCGAACTGCACCTCTTCCGGCTCGCCCGGCTTGCTCTTCCACAGCGCGAAGTCGCCGGGGTTGCGCTTCTTCGGGTTCGGTTCGAGCCGCGCGCCCGCTTCCATCTGTTCCGGGTCGCGGTTCGTGAGTTTGCCGTAGTCGTCGTCCTTGCTCACGTCGAAGTAGACGCCGTCGTCCACCTCGTAGGCGATGTCCTTCTTGATGAGGTCGTTGATGACGTCGATCATCCCGCCGATGTGCTGCGTCGCGCGCGGGAAGTGGTCGATGCCCGCGGGCGATTCGACGGCGATGTTCAGCGCCTTCAGGCACTCGAAGTAGTCCGCGGTCATCTTCTCCGCGAGCGCCGGAACCGTGGTGTTCAGTTCCTTCGCGCGGTTGATGAGCTTGTCGTCCACATCCGTGATGTTGACGATCCACTTCACCTTGTAGCCGAGGTAGGTGAGGTACCGTTTCACGGTGTCGAAGATGACCGGGCCGACCATGTGCCCGATGTGGCTCGGCTTGTACACCGTCGGCCCGCACACGTACATCGTGACGGTTTCGCCCGGTTGCTTGTGGAACGGCTCCTTCTTGCGGGTCAGCGTCGAATAGACTTGCAAAGCCATTGCCGGAAATCCTTTCACCGCAGAGACCGCGGAGACCGCAAAGGGATGGCAGAGAGATTTCAAACTCGGTCTTTCTCTGCGTTCTCTGTGGTCTCCGCGGTGAATCACGCTTTCTCAATAAGAACGACCGCGTGCGCGCCGATGGCCTCGCCGCGCCCGATGTGGCCCACCTTCTCACCGGTCTTCGCCTTCACGTTCACGCAGTCCGCGGGCAGGCCGAGCAGGTGGGCGAGGCTGTCGCGGATCGCGGCCTTCACCGGGCCGAGCTTCGGCTCTTGCGCGAACACCGTCACGTCCAAGTTGACCGGTTTCCAACCCTTGAGGTTCAGCCGTTCGAGCGCCGCGCGGAGGAAAATGCGCGAGTCCGCGCCCTTCCACTGTGGGTCGGTGTCGGGGAAGGCGTCGCCGATGTCGCCGAGGCCGGCCGCGCCGAGAAGCGCGTCCGTGACCGCGTGTAGCACCGCGTCCGCGTCGGAGTGCCCGACGAGACCCTTCGTGTGGCGGATGGCGACGCCGCCGAGAATCAGCGGGTAGCCCTCCGCGAGCCGGTGCGTATCGTGGCCGCTGCCGACGCGAATCACCGCAATCCCTCGCGCGCGAGTGGGTAACGTGGGGAGATTTTAGCCGCGGGTGGGGAAACGGCACAACCTCAACGCGAACCGGGAACGGCCCGACCGAAGGTCGGCCCGTTCCCGGTGTCCGCGCGGCGCCGCTCACTGTGAAAAGTACGTGTACAGCGAGAGGCCGAGCGAGAGCGCCATCAGCACCCACGCGATGCGCACGAGTAAGAGGTAGCGGCGCTGGCGCGCTTCCAGCAGCGCGAGGCGCTCTTCCAACAGCGCGATTTGCGCCCGGATGATGGCGGTTTCCGCGACGCGCTCGCGCATGCTCGCGCTGAGTTGGTCGATCTGCGCTTCGAGCCGGCAGATTTCGATGCGCAGTTCGCGCACGATCGGGTCGGTGTCTTCGAGGTCGTCCCGGTCGTCGAGGTCGTCGTCGTCAAAGTCGTCGTGCATGGCGAACCCCTCTTAGCCGCCGATCGCGTGCATGGTGCGGTCCGGTTTCACGAACGTGGCCGCGTTAATCTCGTGGCCTTCCCACTTGGCCCACACGGTGTCGCGGAACGCCGCCGCCAGTTCCGCTTCCATCCGAACCGGCCGCAGCAGTCCCTTCACGTCGGTTTCGTCGAGGGCGAACAGGCAGTTCCGCAGTTTGCCGTCCGCGGTGAGGCGCAGCCGGTTGCAGTTGCTGCAAAACGGCCGCGACACCGACGCGATCACCCCGACCGTTCCGCCCCCGTCGGCGTAGGCGAAATCGAGCGCCGGGTTGGTCGGGGCACCGTTCGCCGGCACCAGCGCACCGACCTCGCGCGCGATGGTGCCGAGCAGTTCGCTCGCCGGCACGCACTTGTCGCGCTCCCACGGCTCCGCGCCGATGGGCATGTACTCGATGAAGCGTAGCTCAAAGTTGTTGTCGCGGCAGTACCGCGCGAGCGAAACCGCGTCGGACTCGATGAACCCGCGGACCGCGACCGCGTTCAGCTTGATCGGGCCGAACCCGGCGCGCTTCGCTTCGGCCAAGCCTTCGAGCACCCGCGGCAGTCCGTCGCGGCGCGCCAGCGCGCGGAACCGGCCCTCGTCCAGCGTGTCGAGCGAGACGTTCAACCGGCGCAACCCGGCCGCGTGCAACTCGCGCGCGTGGTCCGCGAGCAGCACGCCGTTCGTGGTGAGGCCGATGTCGTCGATGCCCGGCACCGCGACCAGCATGCGCACCAGTTTGTGCAGCTCTTTCCGCATCAGCGGTTCGCCGCCGGTGAGCCGCACTTTGTTCACGCCCAGCCCGGCCGCGACCCGCACCACTGCCGCGATTTCTTCGAACGTGAGCAGTTCGGACTTGTCCCGAAACGTCACCTCCTCCGGCATGCAGTAGGTGCAGCGCAGGTTGCAGCGGTCCGTGACCGACACGCGCAGGTTGTTGTGCCGGCGGCCGAACGAATCGACGAGTGCGGAAGTGGGAGCGCGGAGCGCGGAACCGGAAGCCGCGGCCCGTGGCGCGCCCGCGAGCGGCAGCGGCACGCGCGTTCCGAGTTCTTCGTTCCGCACTCCGCGCTCCACGTTCCCCGCTCCCGTCAGGTGTTCCACGTCTTGATGGCCGGTTCGGCGAGGTTGTGGTGGTTGAAGCTCAGGACGCTGAGCGTCGCGGTGCCGAGCAGCATGCAGGTCGCCAGTTGGATCGGGAACTCGATCCACCGGGCCGCGATGACGCGCAGGATGTGCCCGTGCGCGAAGCAGATCACGTTGCCGGTCAGCCCCTTCAGTTTCTTTACCAGCGCGTCGGCCCGCGCTGTCACCTGTTCCGGGCTTTCGCCACCGGGCGCGCCGTCGCGGAACAGGTTCCAGCCCGGTCGAATCTTGGCGATTTCGACGCTCTTGAGCCCCTCGTGCTGGCCGTAGTCCCACTCGTACAGGCCTTCGTCCAGCACCGGGTTGGGGAACCCGGCGAGGTCCGCGGTGTGCTTCGCGCGGCTCAGCGGGCTGCTGAAGACGTGGCTGAAGGTGATGCCCGCGAGGCGCGCCTTCAGTTGTTTCGCAATTTCGATCCCGTTGGCGGTGAGTGGCAGGTCCGTTCGGCCGGTGTGCTGGCCGGACTTGGACCACTCGGTTTCGCCGTGGCGCGCGAGGTACACCGTGGGCAGATCGCTCATTGTCAGGTCGCTCCGGGTTTGGCGGACTGGTGAACCCATTCCCCGGTTCCGTCCGGGCCGTTCTCCTTCTTCCAGATCGGCACGAGTTCCTTGAGCGCGTCGACCGCGTAGCGCAGCGCGTCGAACGCTTCGGCGCGGTGCGGGCAGCTCACGACGACCGCGACGCTCACGTCGCCGACCGCGAGCCGTCCGAGCCGGTGAACCATCAGCACTTCGCGCACCGGCCACCGCTGCCGCACGGCCGCTTCGATCTCCGCGAGTTTCTTCTCCGCCATCGGCGCGTAGGCGTCGTACTCGAGGAACACGGTGACGTGTTCGCCGGTGAGGTCGCGCACGGTGCCGAGGAACAGCGCGACCGCCCCGCAGTGCGGGTGCCGCGCCTCGTTCGTGAGCGCGGCGAAGTCGATGGCGTCGCGCGTGAGCCGGACCATGCCGACAGTATACCGGCTAGCCCCCACTGACGGGCGGAATCACGGCGACTTCGTCGCCCGCGCGCACTTCGCACGAATCGTCGGCGTACTCGTGGTTCACGGCGATCGCGCTGCGCGCCAGTAGCGCCGACGGCAGCACGCGCGCGAGTTCCGCGCGCAGGGCGCGCACCGTCGCGCCCGCGGGCAGGTTCACTTCGACGGTCGGCCCCGCGGCGTCGCGGAGCGCGGCGAACAGGAGCACGCGCACGGTCAGTCGCTCACCAAGCGGCCCAGCGGCTTGCTCAGCCGCGCGTCGAGGTCCGGCAACAGTCCGTAAGCGTAAGCCAAATACTGCACCGGGTGAAGGGTCCGCTTCCCGGTTCCTTCCTGCATCTGAATTCGGCACGCGCTACATTCGGTCGAACCGAGGAGCACCCGCGGGCGGTCCAGTTCGGCGAACACGGCGCGCCCGGCGGCGAGCGAGTCGGCGTAGCGGTCGGCGCGCAACCCCCACGTTCCGCCCATACCGGAGCACCCGGCGTCGACGGTGTGCACGCGCACGCCGGGAATCAGTTCGAGCAGGTCCGGCCCGCGGATCGCGCCGCGCAGGGCCTTCTGGTGGCACGGAACGTGGTGCCCGAGCGCGAGGTCGAGGCGCTTGAAGTCCGTGCGCAGCTTCCCCGCGGTGCGCAACTCGCCGAGGTACGCCATCAGTTCCACCGTGTGAGAAGCGACGGCGCGCGCGTCCGGGTCGTCGAGCAGCGCGAGATAGTCTTGCGTGAGCATGAGTGCCGACGTCGGTTCGAGGCACACGATGCGGAAGCCCTCGCGGGTGAGGTCCGCGAGCGCGCGCACGTTGCGCACCGCGGTGTCGCGGGCCGCGTCGAGGTCGCCTTGCGCGAGTGCCGCCGCCCCGCTGCCCCGCTGCCGCGGGGGCACGTACACGTCGATGCCGTTGTGCTGAAGCACCGCGACCGCCGCTTCGCCGATCAGCGGATCGTTGTACGCCGCGAACACGTCCACGAAGAGCGCCGCGCGCGGGGCGTCTCCGCGCGCGCGCTTGCGGTGCAAGCCGAGGCCCCGCGCGCGGCGAAAGAAGTTGCGCAGCGCGAACGACGGCAGGCGGCGCTTGCGCGACAGCCCGAACACCTTCTCCGCGAGCCACCGCGGCCCGCGGCGCGCGAGCAACACGTTGACGAGGGGTGCGAAGTTGCTGCCCAGCGCCGCGAACCCTTCGGCGCGCGCCAAGAACCAGTCCGCGCGGTCGAGGCCGTGCTCCGCGTGGTGCCGCGCTTTCGCTTCGAGCATCAACTTCGGCACGTCCACTTTGGAGGGGCACTCGTCGCGGCACTGCTTGCAGTTCAGGCACCGGCCGGCGGCGGCGCGCAGTTCGTCCGGCGTCACGCCTTCGCCCGCGCCGAGCGCGTTCAGCATACCGCGGGGCGAATCGGCTTCCTCCCCGGTCGCGCGGAACGCCGGGCACATGCGCGCCGGGGTCGCGCGCGTGCGACAGTCGCCGCACCCGTGGCACCGGGCCGTTTCCGCCTCCGGCGCGCCCTTCCACACCAGCAGCGGCACTCGCGCGCCGTTGCCCTCACTCTCCCTTGTCCCCGGTTCCCTGTCCCCTCGTAAGGGCCACGCCTCGCGGCTCGGATCCGGGCCGACGATCTTCCCCGGGTTCAGAACGCCCTTCGGGTCGAAGACGCGCTTGAGTTCGCGGAACACCGGGAACAGCGGGCCGTACTGCCGTTCCACCCACGGGGTGCGCAACAGCCCGGTGCCGTGCTGCGAACTGACGGTGCCGCCGAGTTCCAGCGCGAGTGCGTGAACCGCCTCGGCGAGGGGCCACATCTTCGACCGGTCGGCCGGTTCGTCCGGGTTCAGCAGCGGGCGCGCGTGCACCTGCCCCGTGAGGACGTGAATGAGGAACGACGCGCTCACCTCGAACCGCCGCAGCACTTCTTGCACGCGCCCGAGGAACTCCGGCACCGCGTCGGCCGGGACGCCGACGTCTTCCACGAGCGCGAGCGGGCGCGGCCCGCCGGCACTCAAGAGTCCCGAAACGGCCGCGGCGCGCGCCGCCCACACCTCCGCGACGCCCGCCGGGTCGCACGTCGGCTCCGCGAGCACCCGAAGGATGTGCTCGCGGCGGAGCGCTTCAACCGCGCCCCACGCGCGCTCGAGCGCTTCGCGCTCGGTGTCCGCTTCGAAACTCACGACGAGCGCGGCGCCCACCGAGGGCAACCCCGCGGCCCGTGTGGAACCGACGAGCCGGCGGTCCAGCAAATCGGCGCTGACGGGGTGGTGCGCGCGGAGCGCCAGTCCCGCCCGGACCGCGGCTTCGAGCGTCGGGAACCCGAGGAGAGCGACGCTCGTGCCCCCCGCGACCGGCACCGTGCGGAGCGTCGCTTCGGTCACGACGGCGAGCGTTCCTTCCGAACCGACGAGGAGCCGGGCGAGGTCGACTTCGCCGCCCGCACCGAGCGCGCCGTGGAGCTGATACCCGCACCGGTCGAAGGGCGTGCGCGGGCGCGTCAGCGCGACGCGCTCCGCGTTCGCGCGCAGCAGCGCGGCGACCGCGGTTTCGATCGCCCGCGTGCGGGGGGCGTCGGGGCGGGGCGTCGGGGGGCCGATCGCTTCCGCGCGGCCCACAACTCCGGGTTCGCCCGAATCCCACACCACACCGAGCGCCGCGACGTGGTCGCGGGTGTACCCGTGGGCGAAGGCGTTCCCGCCGCTCGCGTTCGTGGCGATCATTCCGCCGACGGTGCACGTTTTCGCGCTCGCCGGGTCCGGGGCGAACCGCCGCCCGTACTTCGCCAGTTCCGCGTTCAGGTCCGCGAGGACCACCCCGGCTTGCACGGTGACGGTGCCCGCGCCGACGCGCAGCACCCGGCGGAAGTGCGCGCTGAGATCGAGCACGACCGCGGGGCCGAGGGACTCGCCGGCCAGCCCGGTGCCCGCGCCGCGCGGGATCAGCGGCACGTTGTGCCCGTGACAGTACCGCACCAGTTCGCTGACGCTCTCCGCGTCTTCGGGCACCGCGACCGCGAGCGGTTCGACGTGGAACAGGCTCGCGTCGGTGGCGTACCGGCCGCGCGAGAGGCGGTCGAAGTGCAGCGCGCCGCGGAACCGGTCGCGCAGGTCGTCGGTGAGTTGCTTCTCGTCGAGCACAGTGGCTAGGGGTCAGTGGTCAGTGGGCAGACAGGCAGAGAGTATCAGAATCGCGCGCTCAGCGCATTCTCATTCTGCCCACTGCCTGTCTGCCCACTGCCCACTGCCCACTATTTCCCGAACACGAGCGCCATCAGTTCGGCGCGGGTCGCGGGGTCTTTGAGGAACCCGCCGCGCATCGAGCTGGTAATGGTCATCGCGCCCGGTTTGCGCACCCCGCGAATGCTCATGCACGAGTGCGCCGCTTCGACGATCACGCCCACGCCGCGCGCGTGCAGGTGCGTCATAATCAGGTCCGCGATCTCTTCCGTCATCCGCTCCTGCACCTGCGGGCGCTTGGCGACGGCGTCCACCACGCGCGCGAGTTTGGAAAGGCCCACGATCTTCCCGTTCGGCAGGTACGCGATGTGCGCCTTGCCCGTGAACGGGAGCAGGTGGTGTTCGCAGCACGAAGCGAACTCGATGTCCTTCACGAGTACCATTTCGTCGTGCTTCTGCGTGAACGTCTTTTGCAGGTACACGGCCGGGTCGGTTTGCAGGCCGGCGAAAATCTCCGCGTACATGCGCGCAACGCGGTCGGGCGTTTCCTGCAAGCCCTCGCGGTCCGGGTTCTCGCCCACGGCTTCGAGGATGTCGCGCACGGCGCGGCGCAGTTTCGCGTGATCGACTTTTAGCGGAACGAGGTTGCTCGACGGCGCGGGCGCGTCGTCGTCGTGCGGGTCCGGGGTGCGAACGACGTGCGGCAAGGTGCGGCTCCGAGGGCGCGACTTCGGGAGAGATGCGTATTGTACGCGCGTTGCGCCGCGGGCGCGCCGGTGCGTAGAATACAGCGAATCCCGGCCGCGCCTCTCTCTCCCGTCTCGCGGCCGATATATGGAGTCCGCAAATGGCCCTCACCGCGCAACAGATCGCCGAACAGCGCAAGGACGTCGAAGAACTCATCGCGGGGTCCGATGTGGGCTTCGCGAAGGCCCTTTACTTCGGGCGCTTCAAGAGCGAATGGCTCTTCCCCTACCCGGTGCTACCGGCGGATAAGCAGAAGGCGTCCGACGAAATGGCCGCGAAAGTGCGCGCCTATGCCGACGCGCACATCGACCACATGCAGATCGACCGCGACGCCCGCATCCCCGATTCCGTGGTGAAGGGCCTCGCGGACATCGGGTTGTACAAGCTCACCATTCCCACCGAATACGGCGGCCTCGGCTTCGGCCAACAACAGTACCTCCCGTGCATGGAGATCCTCGGCGGGCACGACGCCAGCGTCGCGGTGTTCGTGAACGCGCACCACAGCATCGGCGTCCGCGCACTGTGCTTGTTCGGAAGCAAAGATCAGCAAGCGAAGTGGCTCCCCGGTCTCTACGACGGCTCGAAACTGTGCGCCTTCGCGCTCACCGAACCGGAGGCCGGATCCGACGCCGGCAACGTGCAGACCACCGCGACGCCCACCGACGACGGTAGCGCGTTCATACTGAACGGCACGAAGCACTACATCACGAACGGCGGCATCGCGCAAATTCTCACCGTGATGGCCCGCACGCCGGATTCCAAGAACCCCAAGGGCAAAGTGACGGCGTTCCTCGTGACGCCGGACATGCCGGGGTTCGAGGTGCTCGAAGCGCGCGCACCGAAGTGCGGCATTCGCGGCACCGCGACCGGCAAGATGCGGTTCACGAACATGCGCGTGCCGAAGGAGAACGTCCTCGGCGAGATGGGCCGCGGTCTGCAAACGGCGCTCACCGTGCTCAACTACGGCCGCGTGACCTTCGGCGCGACCTGCACCGGGCACGCGAAGGTGTGCCTGAAGGCGATGACCGAGCACGCCAAGAAGCGCGTGCAGTTCCAGCAAACGCTCGCCGAGTTCCAACTGGTGCAGAAGAAGATCGCGTTCGCGGCGGCGCACGCCTACGCGATGGAAGCGGCGACCACCGAGTGCGCCGCGTTCATCGACAAGGGCGCACCGGACTACATGCTCGAAACCGCGATCCTGAAAGTGTTCTCGACGGAACACCTCTGGACCATCGTGAACGACACGCTTCAAGTGTGGGGCGGGAAGGGCTATTTCAGCGACCAACCGGTCGAGCGCTGGATGCGCGACGCGCGCATCAACACCATCGGCGAAGGCGCGAACGATGTGCTGAAAGCGTTCATTGCCGTGGTGGGCTGTCGCGGGCCGGGCATGTACCTGAAGAGCCTGCAAGACGACATGCTCGGTGGGCGGTGGAGCCTGCGGAAGATCGGCCAATCGCTGGGCGTGGTGGGCAAACTCGCGGCCCCGTGGCTGACCACGAGCGCGCCGACCGTGCCGGTGAAATCGCCGGACCTGCGCGACGACGCCTACACGCTGGGCCGCCTCGTGCGCGAGTTCGGGCTGAAACTGCCGCACGTCTTCATGGCCGCGAAGACGGAGGAGAACTTCGCGGTATCAGAACTGGTTCATGAGCGGATCGCGGACATCGCCATCGACTTGTACGTCGCGTCGTGCGTGCTGGCGCGCCTCGACCACCAACTCACGACGACGGCATCGAACGGCAAACCGACCGCGCCGGAACCGAGCGCCGACCCGGTGGCCGGGAAGTACTTCCTGAAGCTGGCGTTCCGCCGCATCCGCGAGCGCTTCGCGGGCCTCGACGACAACGACGACGCGAACCTGCTGGCAACCGCGAAGGCGATCACCGCGCAGTTCTGAGGAATGGGGCAGCATCGATGTCGGTTCGGGAGCAGACGTGATGCGGGAAGCAACTTGGCTGGCGTCCGCTGATCCGACATGGATGCTCAAATACCTTCGCCGGCGCATGTCGCGGCGGAAACTGCGGCTGTTCATTGGCGAAGCGTTCCTGCCAATTAGTCAGCGTGGTGGGTGTCCGCTCGACGACGAGAAACTCAGCCTCCTTCCGAACGAAATCGACGAATGGGCCAATGGGAAGTTGGACTCGCGAACGGTTCCGTACAGCAGCCCGTTAGGCCTCTTTAGTTGCAACCTATTAGAGAACGACGGGTTCCACTACTTCGACTTCGCCCGACTCGTGTGGGATCACGACTGGCTTGACGCCCACCGGCTTGCAAAAGCACAGCGCGGTGTTGAAGCGGCTCGGTTTGCCGTGCTGCTCCGCGACATTGCCGGCAATCCCTTCCGCCCGGTCGCGTTTCTTCCCGCGTGGCGCACGGATACGGTGGTCGCGCTCGCGCGCACGATGTACGATTCGCGCGAGTTCTCTGCGATGCCCATTCTCGCGGACGCGCTCCAAGACGCCGGGTGCGAGAACGAACAGGTCTTGAACCACTGCCGCGACCTCAACCAAGTCCACGTTCGCGGGTGCTGGGTGCTGGACGCCGTCCTCCAGAAATCTTAATCGCCTCTACTTCCGCCGCGCATCATAGCTGCCGCCTATGGCTCACAATGGGGGCGCGGGGATAACACTTCGCTCGGCTCGCGGTTACAGTAGGCGTGCGAGACGCACCTCTCTCGCGCTTGCCCGACCACACCGTTGGAGGAGCCATGACCAAGTTCACAGTGCTGAGGGGCGTCGCGCTCGGCGGGGCCGCGCTCTGCGCCGCCGCGCTCGGGTTCGCGCAAAACCCGCCGGTCGCGGCACCGGTTGCTGCGGCCGTGCCGGAAGTGGCCCCCGCGAAGCCCGCGGTTCAGCCGCAAGCGGACGCGAAGTGCCCGCTGGGGTTCGTCGCCGCGGACGCGCCCGGTGCGCCGAAGCCCGCGATGGCACAAGGCTACAACTTCTTCCCGAACAGCTTGGACCTCGACCTGCTGCACCGCAACTCGCCGAAGGGCAACCCGCTCGGCGAAGACTTCGACTACGCCGAAGAGTTCAAGAAACTCGACCTCGCGGCCGTGAAGAAAGACCTCGCCACGCTGATGACCACTTCGCAAGAGTGGTGGCCCGCGGACTACGGCAGCTACGCGGGGCTGTTCATCCGGCTCGCGTGGCACAGTGCCGGAACGTACCGCACGCTCGACGGCCGCGGTGGTGCGGCCGCGGGCATCATCCGCCTCGCCCCGGTCGGCAGTTGGCCGGACAACGCGAACCTCGACAAGGCCCGCCGCCTACTGTGGCCGATCAAGCAGAAATACGGCTCGAAGCTGTCGTGGGCCGACTTGATGATCTTGGCCGGGAACGTGGCGCTCGAATCGTCCGGGTTCAAGACGTTCGGCTTCGCCGGCGGGCGCGTGGACGTGTGGGAACCGGACGCCGCGATCTACTGGGGCCCGGAAAACAAGTGGCTCGACGACAAGCGGCACGCGGCCAACCGCACGCTCGAAAAACCCCTCGCGGCGACGCAAATGGGGCTGATCTACGTGAACCCGGAAGGCCCGAACGCGAAGCCCGACCCGGTGGCCGCGGCGCACGACATTCGCGTCACGTTCGGCCGCATGGGGATGAACGACGAGGAAACGGTCGCGCTCATCGCCGGCGGGCACACGCTCGGCAAGGCGCACGGGGCCGCGGACCCGAACAAGCACGTCGGCCCGGCCCCGGACGAAGCCGCTCTCGAGCAAGGCGGCCTCGGGTGGAAAAACACCTTCGGTAAGGGCAACGGCGGCGACACCATCACGAGCGGCCTTGAGGGCGCGTGGACCTCGACCCCGGCGAAGTGGTCCCGCGGATACTTCAACAACCTGTTCAAGTACGAGTGGAAGCTCATGAAGAGTCCGGGCGGCGCGCAGCAGTGGATTCCGACCGATGAAAAGGCACAGGGCACGGTGCCGGACGCGCACGACCCGAAGAAGAGCCACGCGCCGATCATGTTCACGACCGACCTCGCTCTCAAGATGGACCCGGCGTACGCGAAGATTTCCAAGCGGTTCCACGAGAACCCCAAGGAGTTCGACGAAGCGTTCGCGAAGGCGTGGTACAAGCTCACGCACCGCGACATGGGGCCGGTGGCGCGCCTCCTCGGGCCGGAAGTGCCCCCGGCGCAAGTGTGGCAAGACCCGGTGCCGAAGGTCGATCACAAGCTGATCGACGCGAACGACATCGCGGCGCTGAAGACGAAACTGCTCGCGTCCGGCCTGTCCACGGCGCAACTGGTTTCGACCGCGTGGGCCTCGGCCTCGACGTACCGCAGCACCGACAAGCGCGGCGGGGCAAACGGTGCCCGGATTCGCCTCGCACCGCAGAAGGATTGGAAGGCGAACAACCCGGACGAACTCGCGAAGGTGCTGGCGATTCTTGAGAAGGTGCAGGCCGACTTCAACAAGACCGCGGCCGACGGAAAGAAGGTGTCGCTCGCGGACGTGATCGTGCTCGGCGGCTGCGCCGGCGTGGAGCAAGCCGCGGACAAGGCCGGCTACAAGGTGACCGTACCGTTCGCACCGGGCCGCACCGACGCGACCGCGGAGCAGACCGACGCGGAGTCATTCGCGGTGCTCGAACCGACCTCGGACGCGTTCCGCAACCACTTCAGCCGCGACATCACCAAGCCGGCCGAAGCGCTGCTCGTGGACCGGGCGGCGCTGCTCGGCCTGAGCGCTCCGGAAATGACCGTGCTCGTGGGCGGCATGCGCGTGCTGAACGCGAACACCGCGGGCATTCAGTTGGGCGTGTTCACCAAGACCCCCGGCACGCTCACCACCGACTTCTTCACCAACGTGCTCGACATGGGCACCGAGTGGAAGAAGTCCCCGGTGTGCGAACACTTCTTCGACGGCCGCGACGCGAAGACCGGGGCGGCGAAGTGGACGGCCAGCTCCGCCGACTTGGTGTTCGCGTCGAACTCGCAGCTCCGCGGCATCGCCGAGGTGTACGCGAGCGAGGGCGCGGGCGAGAAGTTCGTGCGCGACTTCGTGTTCGCGTGGAACAAGGTGATGAACGCCGACCGCTTCGACCTCACCCCAGCGCAGCGCACCGGCACCAAGCCCGCGGTGACAAAGAAGTAACCCCACGCGTGAGCGAGGGCAGAGCGTGCGGCGCGCGTCTTCATTGACGCGCGCCGCTTTCGTTTTGTACCCTCTGGGCATGAACGCAACGAAATGGGCCGCTTGTCGCACTTCGCGCACGATGCTCGACGCACTCGAGGGTAAACTCTCCGAGCGCAAACTGCGGCTCATTGGTGTCGCGTGCGCGAAGAAAATCGTCGCGGGATGGAAGTTCACCGAGTGCGCCGACGCCTTGCTCCTTGTGGAGAAATCGGCCGACGGCACCGCGACCGCGAAGGAGCGGAAGGAACTCGCGCGTCTCGTGGCCGAGGTGTATCGCTTGTTCACTGCGCCTCAGCGGACCATCCCAAAGCGCTATCACGGCTTCCCCGCGAAGTTCGTCACGGGTGCCGTGTGGGACATCTCCCGCGAACCGGCCGAGCCGGCTGAGCGCCTTGCGGTCCTTCACGATAACATTTCCGAAGCGCTCGAATCGCTGTGTACGCTGTGGCGCGTTCCGTCGAAGGAGCGATTGCGGCAGGCACACATTCTGCGCGAGATACTGGGGAACCCGTTCCGCTCGGTCGCGTTCGATGCGTGGCGCAGTTCTACCGCGGTCGCGGTCGCGAAGCAGATGTACGATTCGCGCGACTTCGGCGCGATGCCCATTCTCGCGGACGCACTCCAAGACGCGGGGTGCGACAACGACGAGGTGCTGAGCCACTGCCGCGCCGAACCCGAAGTGGAACACTTCCGCGGGTGCTGGGTGGTGGACGGCGTGTTGGACAAATCCTGACGCTTCGCACTCCGGGCGAACGTGCCGCGGTTGCCGCGTCCGCGAATCTGCGGTAGCCTCTACATATTCGCAGGTTCCCGCCCCCGGAGCACTTCCACATGCCTCGCGCTCTTTTCGCCCTTGCGCTGTTTGGCGCAGTCGCGGCAGTATCCGCGGTTCCGCCAATCGACCCGACCGAACAAGCCAAGCAGGACAAAGACAACGCCGCGGCCGTCGCGCAGGTGCAGGCCGCGAAGGGGCTGAAGGTGAACGTGTGGGCCGCCGGGCCGCTCATGATGAACCCGGTGGCGTTCGCCTTCGACGAGAAGGGCCGGTGCTTCGTCGCGGAGACGACCCGGTTCGAGAAGGGCGTGCCGGACACCCGCGGCCACATGCAGTGGCTGGACGAAGACCTCGCGAATCGCACCATCGACGATTTGCTCGCAATGTACAAGAAGCACAAATATCTTGGCTTCGAGAAGTACAACGATCAATTGCGCGTCGTGTGGGACAGTACGAACAGCGGTAAGGCCGACAAGAGCGAAGTGTTCAGCGGCGGCTACAACCGCCCGCAAGACGGCCTCGCGGCGGGCGTGCTCGCGCGCAAGGGCAACGTGTACTTCACCTGCATTCCCGATCTGTACCTGCTGCGCGACACGAAGGGTGAGAACAAAGCCGACGTGAAGGAATCGCTGTTCACCGGGTTCGGCCCGACGGTGCAGTTCCTCGGGCACGACTTGCACGGCCTTCGCATGGGGCCGGACGGCAAACTGTACTTCAGCGTCGGCGACCGCGGGTTCGTGGTGAAGACTAAGGAAGGGCAAACGCTCTCGTACCCGAACCAAGGGGCGGTGTTGCGGTGCGACCCGGAGGGGAAGAACCTCGAAGTGGTTCACGCCGGCCTGCGCAACCCGCAAGAGATCGCGTTCGACGATTTCGGCAACCTGTTCACCTACGACAACAACTGCGACAGCGGCGACCGGGCGCGGTGGGTTCACATCGTGGAGGGCGGCGACAGCGGTTGGCGCGGCGGGTTCCAGTACGGCACCGGGTATCACACGCCGGCCGTGCCGCAGGGTAATCGCGGCGCGTGGAACACCGAGAAGATTTGGCACACGCAGCACGAGGGCCAACCGGCGTGGATCGTGCCGCCGCTCGCGCACTTCGGCAACGGCCCCGCGGGCATCACGCACTACCCCGGCATCGGGCTGAACGACAAATACAAGGACCACTTCTTCGCGTGCGACTTCACCTCGAACGCCGGCAGCAGCGCGATTTGGGCGCTGGCTGTGAAGCCGAAAGGCGCGAGCTTCGAGATCACGAAGCCGGAGAAGTTCCTCGGCGGGATGGTGCCGACCGACTGCGAGTTCGGGCCGGACGGCGCGTTCTACTGGTCGGACTGGGTGGGCGGCTGGGCACCGCAGAACCGCGGGCGCATCTTCCGCCTCACCGATACCGAGGCGATGAAGAACCCCCAAGTCGCTGAAGCGCAGAAGCTGATCGCCGGCGATTGGTCGAAGAAGAGTATTGCGGAGTTGGCGAAACTGCTGGAGTTCCCGCACCAACTCGTGCGGCAAGAAGCGCAGTTCGAGCTGGCTACGCGCGACGCGCGCCCGGCGGTGCAGGCACTCGCGAATTTCGTCACGAACTCGAAAGACCGGGTCGCGCGGCTCCACGCGGTGTGGTGCGCCGGCCAACTGGTGCGCCAGAAGAAGGACTTCGCAATTGGGCTTCTCGTCGCGGTTCTACGCGACGAAGACGCCGAAGTGCGTCGCGCCGCGGTGGAGCAACTGGGCGCGGTGGTGCGCCACACCGGGCGGCTCGAGATGCTGCCCGGCCCGTCCGAGATTCAAGAGATGCTGGCGAAGCTGTTCACCGACACCGACGACCGCGTGAAGGCTGCCGCCGCGGTCGCCTACGGCAAGATCGGGCAACAGCCGCTCGTTGTTCGTCCGGTCGGCGAACTGGGCACCTATTCCCCGCTCTTCGATTTGCTCCGCGCGAACGCGGACAAAGACCCGCACTTGCGTAATGCCGCGGCTACAGGGCTGGCAAAGCTCGCGGCGAACCCGGCCGACTTGGTGAACGTGTGGAAGCTGGCGGTTCAGCAAAGCCGCGAGAAGTACGACGTGCCCGCGATCCGGCTCGGCGTTGTGCTCGCGCTTCGCAAAGCCAAGAGTGAGAAGCTCGCCGAGTTCGTTGGCGATTCGGACGCGCGAGTCGTAACTGAGGCGGCCCGGGCGATCTACGACGAACGCATCGGCTCTGGCGCGGAACTGGCGAAGCTCGCGGAGAAGCCGCAACAACCGGACGCGATCAGCTTCCGCGCGCTGGCGGCGAACTACGTTCTCGGCACCCCGGAAGCGGCGGCGCGCGTCGCGGCGTTCGCGGCCCGCGGGAGCGAGGCCGACTACGTTCGCGCGTTCGCGCTGAAGCTGCTCGGCGACTGGGCGAAGCCGCCGCGCCGCGACCCGATCACCGGTCTCACGCTCGACATCGCGGCCCGCGACGCGAAGGTGCCCGCGGACGCGCTCCTGAAAGCCGGGGCCGGTATCTTCCGCGGTTCGGACGCGGTTCGCCAAGCCGCGTCGCAGGCCGTCGTGAAACTGAACGTGAAGGAGTTCGGCCCGGCGATGGCGGCGCTCGTGAAAGACTCCGCGGCCCCGGCGAACACGCGCGCCGAGGCGCTGTACGCGGTGGACGCGCTTCGCGATCCCGGCACCGCGGACCTCGTGACGTTCGCGCTGACCACGAAGGAACCGAAGTTGCGCGCCGCGGCCCGCGTCGTGCAAGGGCGCATCGACCCGAACGCGGCGCTCGCAGCCGTGCAAGAATTGCTCAAGGACAACGACGCGTCGGTGGCCGAGAAGCAAGCGGCCTTCGCGGTTCTGGGCAGCTACCGCAACGCGGAGACTGTGGACAAACTGCTCGCGACGTGGCTCGACCGCGCCGCGGAAGACATGATTCCGGCGGCGCTGTTCCTCGATGTGCTCGAAGCCGCCGAGAAGCGGACCACGACCCCGAAGCTGAAGCTGTTTGCCCCGCTGAAGCAGAAAGTGGACGCGGTGCGCGCGGCGCAAGCGAAAGCCGCAAACGCCCCCGGCGGCGACAAACTCGCCACACACTTCGAGGCGCTCGAGGGCGGCGACGCCGACCGCGGGCGCGACCTGTTCCTGAACAACTCCGCGGTGTACTGCCAGCGGTGCCACAAACTCGACGGGCAGGGCGGCGACGTCGGCCCGATCATGAACGGCCTCGCCGCAGACAAGGAGAAGACGCGCCGCTACCTGCTCGAAGCGATTGTGATGCCGAACGCGAAGATCGCGAAGGGCTACGAAACGGTCATCCTCACACTGGCCGACGACCGCGTGGTGAGCGGCATCATCAAGAGTGAAGACAAGAAGGTCGTGAAGCTCGTAACCGCGGAAGCAAAGGAGCTGTTGATCCCGGTGGAAGACATCGTCGCGCGGCGCACAGGGCCGAGCGCGATGCCGGACGACCTGCACAAGAAGCTGAGCCGGCGCGAACTGCGCGACTTGGTGGAGTTCCTCAGCGGCTTGAAAGACCCTCCGAAGAAGTGATACTCTGTGTTGGAACCGAGCGCGCCGCGGGGTTCACGCCCCGCGGTTTCGCTTTCAGGAGGGCGCGCGATGCCGGTGATGATCTACGACCCGGAGATGGAAGCGGAGATTCGTGCCGAGTGCGACCGCGAGGGGACGAACCGGCACGAGGAAGTCTGGGAAGGGGTACTCGTCGTGACCGCACTCGCGAACAACGAACACCAACGAATCGTGATGACCCTGTGCTCGGCGTTCGGCAGCGCGCTGAACTTCGAAGCGGGCGATTCCGTACTTCCGGGCGCGAACGTCAGTGATCGCGATTCCGGTTGGAAGGACAACTACCGCTGCCCGGACGCGGTGGTGTACCTCGCAACGAACCCCGCGAAAGACGCGAACACGCACTGGGTGGGCGGGCCGGACCTCGCGGTGGAAATCTCCAGCCCCGGCGAAGACCCGCGACTCAAACTCGACTTCTACGCGAAAGTGAACACGCGCGAACTACTGATCGTGGACCGGTACCCGTGGGCGGTCGAACTGTACCGGCTCGCGGGCGGGAAGATGGGACTGGTGGGCACGGCGACCGAGGCGAACGGCGCTGTGTTGGCAAGCGCCGTTCTCCCGTTCACGCTTCAGGTGAAGGCCGGGGCGAAGCGGCCCGCGGTTCACCTCGTTCAAACCGCGACCGGGCAGACGTGGACCGCGTGACAGCCGATCACTTCGCCCGCTTGCACACCGCGACGACCACGCCGCTGCCCGCGGCGCTCTCGAACTTCGCGGGCCGGTCCTTCCCCGGTTCCGCGAACGCGATCGTCATCACGTCGCCCTCCACCTTCACGATCCCCAACAGCGTCTTCCCGTCGTAGTTCCCGCCCTTCGGCATCATGTCGAGGGCGATCGGCGACTTGCTCGCGTCGATCTTGAACGTGCCGCTCGTCGGCATCGCCTTCGACCCCGCGGCCGGGGTGATGGTGTACTTGCCGTCGGCGTGCTCGCGGGCCGCGCCCTTGAGCGCGTCGTTCGCTTTCCCCTCGCGCGTGACCGATTCGATCACCCACTTCCCGGCGGTGGGGTCTTTCTTGTCGTCGGCGAGAGCGAACCCGAACCCCGTGAGCAGCAGACCGAGCGTGAGCAGCGAGCGCATGTTGGCAGCCTCCGAGAAAGAACGCGGCCCGCGCAAGTGCGCGGGCCGTGTCGGTATAGGGAAGCGGTGGGTGCGCGGTCACGCGCTCTTGAGCGTGAACAGAGTCAGTTCGGGGCGGCTCGCGAACCGCACCGGGACGCCGGAGCAGCCGAGGCCGCGGGAAACGTAGACGCTGGTGTGCGGCGCGCGCACCATGCCCTTCAGGTACTTCGACCCGTAGCGGCTCGGCACGAACGGCGCGCTGCCACCGGGGAACACCACCTGCCCGCCGTGCGTGTGCCCACTCAGCATCACGCCCACGCGCTCGTCGGTCAGCGTTTCGGCCAAGTCCGGGTTGTGGCTCACCAGCACGCACGCGTCTTCAGTGGTCGCTCCTTCAAGTGCGGCACCGACGTTCGCGCGCCCGGTCCAGAGGTCGTCCACCCCGGCCAACCGTACGCGGTAGCCGGCGCGTTCGAGCCACACGCCTCGGTTCGTGAGTTGCGCGATTCCGCTGCGCTCGAACCCCGCGCGGCTCGCCCCGATCCCGTGCCAGTAGTCGTGATTGCCGAGTACGCCGAACACCCCCAGCGGCGCGCGAAGGGCGCTCAGCACCTCGAAGCACGGGCGGATGTACTTCTCGTGCTTGAGAGAGTAATCGCCACCGAGGACGATGAGGTCCGGGCGCAGCGCGAGAGTGGTGCGGACGACGCTCGCGACGTAATCCAACTCGGTGAACGGGCCGTGGTGGATGTCCGCGAGGAACGCGACCGTCGTGCCGTCGAAGGGAATCGGCAGTTTCGGCACCGCGAGTGGGACCCGTGCGATCTCGACGTTCGCGGCTTCGAACAGCCCGTAGGTGGCGGTGCCGAGAGCGGCCGGAACCGCGGCAGCAGCAGTCGTCCGAAGGAAGGTCCGGCGGTTCATGCGTCAGGCTCGCGCGAAGGGGAACGCGGCTCACTGCGCACAAGATAGGCGGAACACGGGGGGAAAAGCTAGTGCGCGTTTCGCGCGATGCAAGGAAAACGGACGGATTGCGTCCGAAAACAAGTCGGTGCGAACGGAAGTGTTGCGAACGGTTAAGCGCCGCACGCGGCGCGAGTCAGTCGGGGTGGCGGGATTCGAACCCACGACCTCCTGCTCCCAAGGCAGGCGCGCTAGCCAGGCTGCGCTACACCCCGTTTGCCGCCCGCACCGAAAGACACCGGCGCGGGCAGCGGGTTCACTTCTTGATCTCGAACGACTTCACGAACTCGTCGGCGTCCTTCCCGTTCACGACGTCCTTTTCGCCAACCACAAGCACTTGGTACAAGCGCGTCCCGGCGAGAACCAGCGTAACGCGGAAGTGCTGGTCTTCCTTCTCGGCCAGAATCTCGCGCGCCGGGTACTCGGCCCCGTTGCTCTTGAATTTCAGTTCCTTCGATTTCGTGAGCTTGGCTTTCGTGTTGGCGATCATTCCGGTTTCGCCGCCCTCGAGCACCTTCTCGGCCCCGACCTTGAGTGCGACCTCCGGCAGGTCGGCCACGATCACCGCGAACCCGCTCTTGCCCTTCTCCACGATGGTGATGACCATGTCGAGGCCGGCGGCCTTCTGGTTCACGATCTTCGGCTCGCCCGGAAACTTCGCGGCGAACTTGCCCTCTTTCGAAGTGTACTTCTTCTCGTCTTGCGCGCTCAGGCCCGCCGCACACGCGAGCACCGCAAGTACCGTCACCAGTTTTCGCACGAGTACACTCCGAAGAATGGGTCAGTTACGGATCTCGAACGACGCGAAGAAGGCGTCGGCTTCTTTTGACGCAATCGCGTCCTTCGCGCCGATCACGAACACTTGGTACAGCCGGGTTTCCGCCAGAACGAGCAAGAACCGCATCTGAAGCCCGTCCCGCTCGCAGACGACCTCGCGCGCCGGGTACTCTTTCCCTCCGGTCTTGTAGACAGTGGGTTTCGCGGTCAGCACCTTCGCCTTCGTCTGCGCGGTCAAGCCCTGCTCGCTTTTCTCGAGCACCTTCGGGGCCGGGGAATCCTTCAGGGCTTCCGCGGTCAGGTCGGCGTACCCGACCGTGAAGGCCAGCGCGCCCTTGTCCGAAGTGCAGAGGGCGACCTCTTGACCGGCGGCCTTCACCTTCGCGGTGGAGACAATCGTTCCCGGTTGCGTCGGGAACTTGGCGACGAACTTGCCCTCTTTCGACTCGTACACCGCGGGCTCTTGCGCGCCTGCCGTCAGCGCGCAGACAGCGAATACCGTGATCGCCAGAACCGTGCGCATGGTCTGCCACCTCAGTTAATCAGCGCGAAGGAGTCGAAGAACGCGGTCGCGTCCTTGCCGCCGGCAAAGTCGGCGGTGCCGATTACCCCCTGCTGGTACAACCGCGAGCCGCTGAGCACCACGCGGTACCGGGTGCGCTGCTTCCCTTTGTCTACGGTGAACTCGCGGGCGGGCAACTTGCCCGTCCCGAACTCGATGTCTTTCTCCGCGCCGACGAGCTTCCCGTCCTTCGCCTTGATCGCCTCGCGCACGCTGTCGAAAAGCGCTCCGCGGTTCTCGGGCTTCGTCGCGCCCGCCGGGAAGTCGGTGTACGAGACGATGAATATATAGCTGTCGTTCGTGGCGTAGGTAGTGGCGACCACCTTCAGTTCGCCGACGTCCGTCTTCACCGGCTTCGTCTGACTCTTCGGCTCACCGGGAAAGAGCGCCGCGAAGCGTCCCTCCGCCGACTTGTAGGCGTCCTTGGGTTGTGCGCTCGCCACCGAAGCGAGCACGAGGAAGGCGACAGCGAGTTGCGTCCAGCGGCGCATGGTGCGGTTCCGTGTGTGTGGAATCAGCCTACCGGACGCGACGTGCGGGCACAACTGTCTGCGCGCAGCGTTCGGTGCGTCTTCGTATTCGCCCTGAAGGGGCGCGGTTCCTCAGCCCCGGCCACCGGACGGAGAACACGCGGCGCGCGACTGCGTGCCGAAGGAGCACGCTTCCGAAGCGCGTCCCTTCGGCACGCAAGACCCTAAACGCAACAACCCCGGCCGGTGGCCGGGGCTGAGGAACCGCGCCCCTTTAGGGCGAACACCAACTCGCGCTCACTTCTGGAGCGCTTGCATGATGCGCTCGAAGTCGTCGTTGGTGTCGAACCCAATCACGATCTGGCCCTTGTCCTTCGCCTTCACCTTGATCTCCACCTTGACCGCGAGGCGCTGGCGGAGGTCGTCCTCGAGCCCCTTCACGTGCGCGGTCTTTTCGACCGCTTCGCGCTTGGCGGGTGCGGCTGCCGGCTCCGCGGTGCCGCCGTTCTTGTGCTGCTTCACGAGCAGGTCGAGCGCGTGAACGGAGTAGTTCTTCAACATCGTTTCTTTGGCGAACGCGATCTGCTGCGCCGGGTCGTAGACCCCCTTCAGAATCTTCGCGTGGCCCACCGACAGTTGCCCGTTGCGGAGCGCCGTCTGAATCTCTTCCGGGAGCGCCAACAGGCCGACGAGGTTGCTGATCGTGCTGCGGTCGAGGCCCAACCGCGCGCCGAGTTGGTCTTGGGTGAGCGAGAACTTGTCGAGGTACTCCTTGAACCCGGTGGCCTTCTCGATCGGGTTCAGATCGCTGCGCTGGATGTTCTCGACGAGCGCGGCTTCGAAGACGCTCTGGTCGTCGAACTCGACGAGGTGAACCGGCACGTCCTTCAGCCCGGCGAGCTTCGACGCGCGCAAGCGGCGCTCGCCGGCGATCAACTGGAACGAGTCGCCGACCTTCCGCACCACGAGCGGTTGGAGCACGCCGTGCGTCTTGATGCTGTCGCACAGCCCCTTCAGTTCGTCGTCGCTGAACTGCTTCCGCGGTTGGTACGGGTTCGGCACGATCGAATCGATTGCGAGCGTCGTACCGGTTGCGGCGGTGGTGCCGGCTCCGGTGTCGCCCACTTCGCCCAACAGGGCGTTCAGCCCGCGCGCGAGGCGCGGTTTGGTCGCGGTCGCTTCCATGCGTCGGTCCCTCTTCGGATCGGTCTGGGTGGCGAACCATAGCAACGGCGGCGCGGGTGGGAAGCCGAACCGCCGCGCGGCCCGCTCGACGTTCCACGAGGAACCTTTCCGCGGCCCGGATCGCCTGCGATTCGTTGTGAGAAGCTGCGCAAACGTTCCGCGCGGAACGTTCCGCGCGACCGGCAGATTCGGTTCGCGCGGGGGCGAAAAAAATGGGCTTGTGGCGCGCGCGAAAACGGGATTACAGTCCGCCCGCTCGGTCGGAGGACCGGAACCCTTCGAGCGAGTGCGACCCGCACCGGACCGGAACCCGCCTGCGGATTCGCAACACCGGTCAGCAACTGACCGGCCCGGAGAAGAGGTGTGTTCGTGCGAACCCCGCGGTCGCGGGCGGAGCGCTGCCACACCAACCGGAACGCACACTCGCCGCACCCGTCGCGCGGAGCGCGACCGCAGCGGGCGTGCGCCTACCTACCCTCGGTTGACGCAGGAGCGTTGCGCATGGACGCGACCCGTGGCCCCGTTCTGTTTCGTTGCGACGGCACGTTCGAGCACGGCTGGGAGCCGTTCTACCAGTGCCTCTCGCTCGCCGCGGCGCTCCAGCGCCGCCGCCGCGGGACGCACTTCTTCAGCTACCTCGACCCGCTCTCGCTCGCCACGGTCGTGAACCGCGGCAACAACGACTGGATTCCCGCGGAGCGGCAGATCGGCGACGGCGGCGACCTCGAAGCCACGATCGCGCAAGTGTACCGCCTCGGGGCGGCCGCGGTCGTGCTCGCCGGCGACCGGTACGACGCCGACTACCTCCGCGAGCTGAAGAAGACCGGCGCGCTCGTGATGGCGCTCGACTCCACCGCCGACATGAAGTTCCCGGCGGACCTCGTGGTGAACCCGCTGCTGTACCCGGTGCGGAAGGCGTACCGCGTCGAACCCGGGTGCCAACTGCTCCTCGGCTACAAGTACGCGCTGTGCCGCGGCATCTTCCGCCGCCAGCGCACGATCCGCGCGACGGAACCGCCGGCCCCGTTCCGCGCGCTCGTGGCGATGGGCTACGACGACCTGACCGGCGACGCGCTCACGCGCACGCAACAGTTGCTCGACATGCCGAAGGTGGCGAAGGTGACAATCGCGTGTCGCACGCACCACCCGAAGTACGACGAGATGCGCGAACTCGCCGAGAGCAGCGGGAACACGGTCGAGATCGTGACCGAACCGAAGGAACTGATGACGCGGTTAGTGCGCGTCCACTTCGCGCTCACGAGCGGCGACGGCTGGTCGCCGGAACTGTGCGTCGTCGGCATCCCGCAACTGATCCTGAGCCAGACAAAGCGCCACGCGGGCAACGGGAAGAAGCTCGACGAAGAGGGCGTCGCGAACTACCTCGGCAACAGCGCCGACGTGACTTTCGAGCAGTTGAAGGAAGCCGTTGACCTGCTGCTCGACGACCCGATGGAGCGCAAGGGCATGGCGCGGTGCGGGCGCAACACGTTCGACGGCCGCGGCCCGGACCGCATCGTGAACGGGCTGGAGATCATGTTGCACAGCCCGCTGCGCAAGCGCGCCGCGGCTCCGGTGCCGCTGAAGATCGCGGCGTGACGTTTTCAGGGTAGTAGGCACGCTCCGCGTGCCGTCGCTGTCGTGCGAAAAGTACCTTCGCACAGGTGATTTCAGTTCCGAAGCGACAGCTCGCGGAGCGTGCCTACTACCCTCTCGGCACGCTTCGCGTGCCTCCCAACATCCCTTCGCCAGCGCACTTCTGGTATCTTCTCCTCACCCTCTGAGGAGCTGGCCCATGACGAAGGACGATGTCGCGGACGTGCTGGACGAGATCGCCACGCTCCTCGAACTGAAGGGTGAAAACGCCTTCCGCACGAACGCGTACCGCAACGGAGCGCGCGTCGTTCAGGCGCTCAACGGCGACCTCAAGGAACTCGTCGCCACGGGCCAGATTCGCAACACGCGCGGCCTCGGCGACACGCTCGTCGAGAAGATCACGACGCTCGTCACCACCGGGTCGCTGCCGTATTTGGACGAACTGCGGGCGAGCATTCCCGCCGGGTTGGTGGAGATGTTGCGGCTCCCCGGGATCGGGCCGAAGAAGGTGAAGGCCCTTCACGAATCGCTTCAAATCGACGGCATCGAAAAACTGAAGTCCGCGTGCGAAGCGGGCGAAGTGGCGAAGCTGAAAGGCTTCGGCGCGAAGACACAGGCCAAGATTCTCGAAGGCATTCGCTACCTCGACCAGATCGGGAAGCGCGTCCGCATCGACCTCGCGCTCCCCCTCGGCGACGCGCTGCTCGCGCAGGTGAAGGCGTTCCCCGGTGTGCTTCGCGGTGAGCTGTGCGGGAGCCTGCGGCGGCGCAAGGAAACGGTCGCGGACCTCGACATCCTTGTGAGCAGCGCGGACGCGGCCCCGATCATGGACGCCTTCGTGAAGCTGCCGGAAGTGATTCAGGTGCTCGCGCAAGGGCCGACGAAATCCAGCATCGTCGCGGCGATGCACGTTCGTGGCGAGAAGGTGACGATGCAGGCGGACCTGCGCGTCGTCACGGACGAGCAGTTCCCGTTCGCGCAGCACTACTTCACCGGGAGCAAAGAGCACAACATCCGGATGCGGCAGCGCGCGATCGACCGCGGCCTCACGCTGAACGAGTACGCGCTATCGAGCGAAGACAAGTCGCGTACGGTGCCGTGCAAGACGGAAGCGGACATCTTCGCCGCGCTCGACCTCCCGTACATCGAGCCGGAACTGCGCGAGGACACCGGCGAGATCGAAGCCGGGGAAGCGAAGAAACTGCCGGCGCTGGTCGCGGACAAAGACATCCGCGGCGTCTTCCACAACCACACGACGTACTCCGACGGCAACGCGTCGCTCGAAGAGATGGCGCTGAAGTGCAAGGAACTCGGCTTCGAGTACTTCGGCGTGGGCGACCACTCGCAATCGCTCACCATCGCCCGCGGCATGCCGGTGAATATCGTCCGCAAGCAGTGGGCGGAGATCGACCGCGTAAACGAGAAGTTGAAGGGCGTTCGCATCCTGAAGGGCATCGAGGTGGACATTCTCGAAGACGGCTCACTCGACTACACCGACGAGTTACTCGCGGGGTTCGAGTACGTCGTCGCCAGTGTTCACACGCACTTCGCGATGCCGGAACCGGAAATGACGGCGCGCGTGTGCAAGGCGCTCGCGCACCCCGCGGTCACGATGCTCGGGCACGCGACCGGGCGCTTGCTCCTCCGCCGCGAGGGCTTCAAGATCGACCTCGACGCGGTGCTCAAGGCCGCGGCGCAGCACGGCAAGATGATCGAGATCAACGCGCAACCGTCGCGCTTGGATCTAGATTGGAAGTATGTGAAGCGGGCGAAGGAGATGGGAATCCCGATCGTCATCAACCCGGACGCGCACAGCCCCGGCGAGTTGGAACTGTACAAGTTCGGGGTTCACGTCGCGCGCCGCGGGTGGCTGACGCCCGCGGACGTGTTCAACACCCGCGGCCTTAAGGACGTGCAAAAGGAGTTGGTGCGCCGAAAGGCGATGCCCACCGCGTGAGCGCGGGCCGACGGCTCACCCCGCCGGCTTGAGCACGGTTGCGGGATCGATGCCCAACTCGCGCAGTTTCGCCGCGAGCAGTTCCTTTGCTGCCTTCTCCGCTTCCGCGCGCTCGCGTTCCGCTTCCGCGCGCCGGAACTCTTCCTCGGCGCGCTGCTGCTCTTCGTGCAGTTCTGCGACGGCTTGGTTCGCGCGCTCCCGCTGCTCCTCGAACGCCAGCATAGTCTTGCGCAGTTCCTCTTCGATCTCCGCGACGCGCTCCTCGCGCGTACGGAACTCGTGCCCGTCTTCACCGAAGAGTTTGAGGTGGCCCTTGCCCTCTATCAAAGCGAATGCCGAGTCGCGGGCTGATGTACTCGTTCAGAGGTGTGACCGCTTCCAACTCGCCATCGATGCGTACCCACCCGTAGGCGCGGTTCTCGTAGGGGTCGAGGAAGTAATACTCTTCCACCCCGTGCTTGTTGTAGAAGCGGCGCTTAGCGACCATCTCGTCGCGCGTGTTGCTCGGAGAGAGGACTTCGAACACCACTTGCGGTGCAACGCCACCTTCTTCCCACTGCTTGTAGCTCCCGCGATAGCCGGCAGGCCGGCCGAACGCGACGAGCGCGTCCGGGGCCTGCACGGTCTTCGGTTCGCCCTTCACCGGGTACCAAAACAGGTCGCCGGCGACGAATACGTCTTTGCCCGCGAACTGCTCGCGCAGTTCGCCGACGATTTTCACCATCCAATCCCATTGGAGCGTGTTGTCGGCCATGGGCTTCCCGTCGCTCTCCGGGTACACCACCGGTTCCGCGGCGGTCGCGTCGGCGCTCATCGTTCGCCCTCCTGCGTCGGTGCGTCACTGTACCCGGTACTTCGGGTGCGCGTCGAGGTAGGCTTTCACGCGGTCGGTACGCGTGATCGCGTCCTTCAAGAAGGCGACCGCGTCCACCAAGCGCTCGTCGGGTTCGGCACAACTGAAGCGGATGAACCCGGCACCGGCCGCGCCGAAGCACTCGCCGCCCAGACACGCGACGCCCTTCTTGTCGTCCGCGCCTTCCAGCAGGTACATCGCGAGGCCGTGCGTAGTGATGCCGAGCCGCTCGCAGATCGGCGCGACGCGGGGGAAGACGTAGAACGTGCCCGCGGGCATCAACACGGTAACCCCGGGAACTTGGCGCAATTCGTTCACGAGCAGTTCCACCTTCTTGTGGAACTTCACCATCACCGCGTCGCGCTCCGCGGCGTCGTTCTCCAGTGCGGCCTTGCCCGCCATTTGCACGATGGGTGGGACACACGAGAGCGACGTGTTAATCATCTTGCCCACGATTTGTGCGACCCGCGGCGCGGCAATCATGTACCCGCAGCGCCAGCCGCTCATGCTGTAGCTCTTCGAGAACGTGTACGCCCCCACGCAGTGTTCGAGCATTCCCGGTTCGGCCAGAATGCTCGCGTGCTTGCCGCCCCAGATCATGTGGCAATACGGTTCGTCGCTGAACACCGCGATCCCCGTACCGCGAACGATGTCCGCAATGCTCTTCAGGTCGTCCTTCGTGGCTACTCCGCCGGTCGGGTTGTGGGGCGAGTTGAGGAAGATCGCTTTCGCGCGCGGTTCGCTCTTTACGAACTTCTCGATCGCGGCCACGTCCGGGCGGAACTGGTTCTCTTGCTTGAGCGGCACATACACCGGGCGCGCGCCGCGCCGCAGAATGTTCGGCTCGAACGTCGGGAACGCCGGTTGGAACACCAGCACCGCGTCGCCGGGTTCGAGGAACGCTTCGCAGAAGTACGTCTCGAACACCTTCGCGCCGGGACCGACCACCACGTTCTCCGCGGTCGCGGGGATGCCGAACTCCGCGCTCACGGTGCGCGCGATTGTCTCGCGGAACTCCGGCAGACCGAGCGACGGGCAGTAGCGCGTCAGACCCGCGTCGATGGCCGCGTGCGCCGCCTTCAGCGCGCTCGCGGTGCTGGGGAACGGCGAGTCGCCGATCTGGAGCGCGATCACGTCCTTCCCGCCGGCTTGCAACTTGCGGGCGACCGCGAGCACGTCGAACGCGGTTTCGGTGGTCAGGCCCGCGGCAAAGGTGGACAGCGCGGGAACGGCGGAACTCATTGCGGCGTCTCGTGGTGTGGTGCGAAGAGGTAGTGTTATCAAACGAACGCCGCGCGCGCGCGTCTACCGCCCCTCCCCGGTTCGCGGCGCGTTCATAGAGTACCCGCTATTCCCCGGTTCGCGCCGGGGCTTCGTTTTGGGAGTTCCGCGGTGGCCGACGCCAAATCCGATACGCCCCGACCGTTCGACGTGAACGTAGTCGAAACGCTTCTCAAACTGATGAGCACGCACGACCTCGCCGAGGTCGATCTGGCGGAAGGCGACAAACGCATCCGGTTGCGGAAGGCCGGCGCGTTCGCGCCGCGCGCGGTCGCGCCCGCTGCGTTCGGACCGGCCCCCGCCCCCGCGCAGAGTGCCGCCCCGCCGGCCGCGCCGCCGGTTGCCGTGGCACCGGCCGCGCCCGTGAAGAACCTCATCGAAATCAAGTCGCCGATGGTCGGCACCTTCTACGCCAAGCCGAAGCCAGACAAGCCGGACTACGTTTCGGTCGGCACGAAGGTGACGCCCAAGACCGTTGTGTGTCAGCTCGAAGCGATGAAGTTGTTCAACGAGATCACGGCGGACTGCAACGGCACCGTTGCGGAAGTGTGCGTGAAGAACGGCGAAGCGGTCGAGTTCAATCAGGTGCTGTTCCGCGTCGAACCCGCCTAATTTTTTCAGTGCGGAGTGATGAGGATTGAGTGCTGAGTGTTGAGTGCTGGAGCCTCGCACTTGTGCCGTTCATCACTCATCACTCATTACTCATCACTCATTACCGAAGCAAATGTTTTCACGCATCTTGGTGGCGAACCGCGGCGAGATCGCCCTCCGCGTGATCCGCGCTTGCCACGACCTCGGCATCGAAGCCGTCGCGGTGTTCTCCGAAGCCGATCGCGGCGCGCCGTGGTTGGACGTCGCGGACCGCGCGATCTGCATCGGGCCGGCGGTCTCGGCGGAAAGCTACCTCAAGATTCCCCGCATTATCGCGGCGGCGGAAGTTACCGGGGCGCAGGCCATTCACCCCGGTTACGGGTTCCTCTCCGAAAACAGCAAGTTCGCGGACCAGTGCCGCGCGAGCGGGATCGAGTTCATCGGCCCGCCGGTCAGCGCCATGGACGCACTTGGCAACAAGGATAAGTCCAAAGCCGTCGCGAAGGCCGCGAAGGTGCCCACCGTGCCCGGCAGCGACGGGCTGGTGGAAACCGAAGACGAAGCGCGCAAGTTCGCGCACGCGGTCGGCTACCCGGTGCTCATCAAGGCGTCCGCGGGCGGCGGCGGGCGCGGCATGCGCGTCGCGCGCGACGACGACTCGCTCCGGTCCGGCTACGCGCAGGCCCGCGCGGAAGCCGAAGCCGCGTTCAAGGACAGCAGCGTGTTCTTGGAGAAATACCTCGACCGCCCGCGGCACGTCGAAGTGCAGCTCATCGGCGACCAGAAAGGGAACGTCGTTCACCTGTTCGAGCGCGACTGCTCGCTCCAGCGCCGGCACCAGAAGTTGGTCGAAGAATCGCCCTCGCCGAACCTGCCGGACAAAGTGCGCCGCTACATGTGCGACGCGGCGGTGCGGCTCGCGCAGAAGGCCGGCTACTATAACGCCGGCACCTGCGAGTTCCTCGTAGACCAACAGAACAACTTCTACTTCATCGAAGTGAACGCGCGCGTGCAGGTGGAACACCCGGTCACGGAACTCGTCACCGGGGTGGACATCATCCGCGAGCAGATTCGCGTCGCCGCGGGCGAAAAGCTCTCCTTCTCTCAGAAGGACATTCAGCAAACCGGGTGCGCGATCGAGGTGCGCATCAACGCCGAAGACCCGGCGCACGACTTCCGCCCGAGCGCCGGGGTGGTGAAGGTGTGGCGCCCGCCGGGCGGCCCGGGCGTGCGGCTCGACACGCACGTGTGCGCCGGCTACCGCGTGCCCAGCAACTACGACAGCATGGTGGCGAAGTTACTCGTTCACCGGCCGACGCGCGCGGAAGCGTTCGCCACGATGCGCCGCTGCCTCCGCGAGTTCCGCGTCGAGGGCATTCACACCACGATCCCGATTCTGCAAACGATCTTCGACAACGAAGCGTTCATCGCCGGGAAAGTGGACACGACGTTCATCGAGCGCGAGTTGATGCCGAAGAAGGCGTGACGCGTTACGGCTTGCGGTCGCGGAGTTGGGAAATCACCTGCTTGACCGCGTCCGCGGGGTTGTCGGCCGCGCCGCTAAACTGCACTTTCGCCCCAACTCGCTCCGGGTGCGGCACGGTCGCGCGGCACACCCACTGCCCGTTTTCGCGCTCGAGCGTGCGATCGCCCGCCGCGACCCCGAGTTTGCTCAGTTCCGCGAGCAGCGGTTCCACGCTCGGCGGAGGAACCTCCGCGCCGCCCGTGGGGATGAGCGCCACGCCGGGCGCGTCGAGCTTCAACGCGTCGTCTTTCGACCAACCGGAGAGCGCCGCGGGCGTACTCCCCTTGCCCGGTAGGAACGTGCCTTTGAAGCGCTCCGGGTCGTCGGTGTAGCCGGTCGTTTTGCCGCCCGTCGGCGCGATCAGCGGGTCGGTTTTGCCCTTCGTCGCGGTCTTCGAGGGAACCGGCAGGTCTTGGCGCGGGATCAGGTTCCCGAACAGCGGGTCGCGGCCGCGACTCACACCGCTGCCCCGCGCCTCTTTGTCGGACTTGCAGCCGGCGAGCGCGCACACGCCCAGCGCCCCCAAGAGCGCGGCGAAGGTGCGTCGGCGGAAGTGCGTGTGAGCCGTCATCTTGACCCGCCCCCGTAGGCGGCTAAACAAGCCCTGCGTTTCGCCCACCTCCACTTTCCCCCGCCCGGTCGCGCGCGTCTACGGGCGCGCGCCGGAAAGCCGGTCCCACTCTTCGTTCGCGGGTGCGCGCGTGAAGGGTGGGTAAACTGTGCGGGCGGAATACCCAGCACCGAAGGCGAGTTCAATGGCGGTTCACAAGATCGCGGTCATCGGCGGCGACGGCATCGGGCCGGAAGTGATCGACCAAGCCGTGCGCGCGGCCGAAGCCGCGGCGAAGAAGCACGACGGGGCGACCCTCGCGTGGACCCACCTGCCGTGGAGCACCGCGTACTACAAGCAGCACGGCCGCATGCTGCCCGCCGACGGTTGGGAGCAACTCACCGCGTACGAAGCGATTCTGTTCGGCGCGGTCGGCGACCCGAGCGTGCCGGACAAGGTGACGGTTCACGAACTGCTGCTGCCGATGCGCCGCAAGTACGACCAGTACGTGAACCTGCGGCCCGCGTACCTGTTCGCCGGCGTGCCGTGCCCGCTCGTGGGGAAGAAGCCGGGCGAAATCGACATGCTCGTGTACCGCGAGAACACCGAGGGCGAATACGCCCCGGTCGGTGGGAACCTGTACCCCGGCACCGAAAACCAAATCGCGGTGCAAACCGGCGTGTTCACGTGGAAGGGGTGCGAGCGCATCCTGCGCGCCGCGTTCGACGCCGCCCGCAAGCGCCCGCGGAAGAAGCTTACCAGCATCACGAAGTCGAACGCGCAGGTCTACGGCCTCGGCCTGTGGGACGACGTGTACAACACCGTGCGCAAGGACTACCCGGACGTGACGAGCGAATCGCTGCTCGTGGACGCCGCGGCGATGGACTTCGTGCGCCGCCCGGAAGCGTTCGACGTGGTGGTGGCGAGCAACCTGTTCGGCGACATCCTCACAGACCTGAGCGCCGCCGTAACGGGTAGCATCGGGTTGGCGAGCAGCGCGAACATTAACCCGACGAAGAAGTTCCCGAGCATGTTCGAGCCGGTTCACGGCAGCGCCCCGGACATCGCCGGGAAGGGCATCGCGAACCCGCTGGCCGCGATTCTCAGCGCCGCGCTGATGCTCGATCACTTGGGCCTCGCCAAGAGCGCCGCGGCGCTTCGCGCCGGCGTGTCGAAGGTGCTGGCCGAAGGCACCGTGAAGACGCCGGACCTGAAGGGCACGAGCACGACAACGCAGATGGGCGACGCGGTGGTCGCCGCGGTAAGCTGACCGCCTTCGCGAACGAAACCGGTTCGGAGGTTTTCCCGTGCCGACTTGGGGTTGGGTGTGCGTTGCGCTCACCGTGCTGGGCGTGATCTTCGTCGTGGTCGTGAACGTAATCGACCGCAAGCGGCGCGCGGCCACGCTCGCCAACGGCGAGCACACGCACGGCTGGCTCGTCCAAGCGAACAACGCGCTCTTCGAAGAGGGCACGCTCGACAACCCGGCGCTCGTCGTCGTCTCGCCGGACAAGGCGACCAACGACGACGAGGACTTCATGACCGAGTTGGCCGAGCGCATCATGGAATTGAAGTCTGTGGGCGAAGTGATCGGCGACAACAAGGCCGAGCGCGCCGTTTCCAAGCTGATGAAGGACGAAGCGTACATCGAGGGCAAGCGCGACAAGCTGCCGAAGGAGTTCACGAACGGGCGCGAGGTGTACTTGGTTCACATCTACATCTACCGCGACCACCTGCCGGACAAGCGCCTCGGCGGGCGGAAAATTTACTGCGCGATCGTGTGGGACGACCCGAAAGCGATGGTCTGCACGCGCCCGTTCCCCGAAGATGAAGACGAGTGACCCGCAGCGCGTGCCGGGGCGCGAGAGTTCGCGCCGGTGCGCACTTTCGCCCGCCCGAGTTGTGCCGCGGGCAGAAATTACGGTCGAACGCTGGGGCGCGAGGCGGCTTCTCGTGCCAGAGTAATTGGCATCTTCCCCTTGTTCCGCGGGTGCCCCATGCTCACCGGTTCCGTCATCATCATCACCCTGAAGGTGCTGGTCTCCGCGGTCACCATCTTGTTCGCGGGGTCGCTCGTCGCGCTCGCCGCCAAGCGCACCAAGCTGCACGGGCGCATCAACACCGCGTTCTTCGCGCTCACGATGCTCACTGTGGTCGCGTTCGAGGTCGTGTTGCAACTGGTGAACGTGTCCGAAACGTTCACCCCGGAGGCGCGCGCGGCCCTGCGCACGCACCTGTACTTCTCCGTTCCGTCCGCACTGCTCTTGCCCGTAATGCTCGCAACTGGCAGGATGCACAGCCGCCGGTTGCACGCGACACTCGGAACCGCGCTCCTCGTGCTGTGGACCGGCACCGTGATTACCGGCCTCGGCCTCCCGCACTAAGTCACATGGCTGCGCCTTCGGATTCGGACGCCACCGACCCGCTCGCCCTCGGGCGCGCCGCCGCCGCGCACCTCGGCGGCGAGTGGCAACTCGACGTGTGGGAAGAGCCGCCCGCGGACGAACCCCCACCGGAGCCGGAAGCGCCCCCCGCGGCGCGCGAACCGGAAGCGATCCTCCCGCCGCTCGCGCCCCCGGAACCGGAGGCGCTGCCGCCTTCGCCCGAACAACTCGTGGAAGCGATGCTCTTCGTCGGCGGCCCGCCACTCAGCGCGGAACTCGCGTGCGCCGCGGTGCGCGGGCTGAGCGCCGAGCGGTTCCGCGCCGCGGTGGACGCGCTGAACCGCAAGTACCGCTCGCAGTGGCGACCCTACGGAATCGAAGCCCGCGGCGGCGGGTTCGTGCTCGCGGTGCGCCCGACCTTCCGCCCGCTGCGCGAGCGCCTGTTCGGCGGGCCGCGCGAAACGCGCCTCACGCAACCGGCGCTCGACGTGCTTTCCGTGGTCGCGTACCGGCAACCGGTGGGAAAGGCCGAAGTGGACGCGCTCCGCGGCACCGATTCCGGCGCGACCCTGCGCCAACTGGTGCGCCTCGGGCTGATCGGCGTGCGGCACCGCGCGGAAGCCGGCGGGCGCGAGGTGCGGTACGGAACGACGCCCCGGTTCCTGCAAGTGTTCGGGCTGTCGTCGCTCGACGAGCTCCCGCGCTTGGGCGAATCCGAACAGGTGTAGCTCACTTCGCGGCGAAGACGACCTTCCGCGCGCCGCGATCGATGCCCACCAACCCGCCGGTCTTCGGGTCGCGAGCGATCCCTTGCCCCGGCAGCGGGCACTCCAGCGCTTCCACGAACTCCAGTTCGCCGCCGGCTTTCGGGAGCTTCACCCGGTACAGCACTTTGAAGTGGTGGTGCGTGACGAGCAGCGAATTGCCATCCCAAATCCCGCCGGACGCGCTCATCTTGTCCCAGTCGTCGCTCACCTTTTTCGGGAACGTCCAGCGCTTCAACTCGTTGAACTCCGCGGTCATCTGAATCAGCACGGTCTTCGCGTTGTCGTCGCCGTAGTGGGCGAAGCAGCACCACCAGTGTTCGCGGTCGAGCAGGTTCCACACGAGGCTCCCGGGCGGGTTCTTGAACTCGTGGAACACCGCGAGTTTGTTCGTCGCGGGGTCGTACACGCGAATCTCGCTCGTCTCCGGCTTCTTCGGGTAGTTCGAGTGGGCGCAGTACACTTTGCCCTCCCACACGAACGCGCTGTTGAGGTGCTCGGCCGGCCCCTCGCTCACCGCGAGTTGCTTCCCGGTGGCGCGATCGTACACCGCGACCTTCGTGCTGCTCACCGCGAAGACGTGCTTCTCGGTCGCGGCCGCGGCTTGGATCGCGTGTTCGGACTTCAGTTCGCCGGTGGCCTTGAATCCGGGCTTCAGCGGAAGGGCGGAATTCGGATCGGCGGCGCAAAGCAGCAACAGCGCGAACATGGCGAACCTCCGCGACTTGGGCTTTTTGTTTCGCGCGCGTGCGGCTATTCCACGACCCTCTCGCGAGCAGGACGCTTGCGAGGAGCACGGAAGCCGATTCATGCGCACGGACGCGCTCAGGGTATGGATTCCCGCCGTCGCCGCGGTGGTGGGCGTGGCCCTCTGGTTCACGCTCATCCCCGGCCGGTCGGGCGCGGGGTGAACCCCGGTGGGCTGCGGCCCGATCGGCGGTTCGCCGATCTCCGACCCGTTCGGCGGCTTCGCGCCGCAACCGTACTTCGCGCAACCGCGGCCCCAACCGCGCGTGCAACCGCAACCCGCGCCGGTCGCAGTACGCCCCGCGCCGAAACCGCCCGCCCCGGCCGTCGTACCGGTGCGCGTTCTGGTGCCGGAACCGGGCGCGTTCGGCATCGATCTGAGCGAACCGCTCGCGGTGCCGTCGCCCGCGGAATTGGGAATCGACCTCCCGTAAACGCGAACCGCGGGGCCAAGTGGCCCCGCGGTTCGTTCACTTCACCAGTTCCAGCACCGCCCACAGCGACGGGTCTTCGCCGAACGGGAAGTCCCAGCCGACGCTGAGGAACTGGTCGCCGAGTTCGCTGTCGCGCACGTAGTAGTACACGCCGAGTCGCGGGTGTTCGGCCGGGTCGTAGCCGTTCAGCGCCGCGACCGGGAAGAACGCTTCCAGCCGGTACCCGCCCTTCTTGCGGTGCGCGCGAAACAGCACGTCCGCGAGATTCGCACTCGGCGCGTCTTGCAGCGCGCGGTTGATCTTCTGCTGAACGACGAACGGCTCGTCTTTGTCCGCGCCGCCGCCGGTGGGGAACAGGGCGAACGTGTGGCAGAACCGCGTGCCCCGGTGCCCGGTGCGCGAGTCGCGGGTGTCGATCCACAGGCGCAGCCCGTCGCCACCACTGGGCTTGTCCGAATCGCCGACCGGCGCTTCCTTCTTGCCGCTCACTTCGACCTGCACGGCGATCCCGAAGTCGTTCCACGCGAGCCGCACGTCCGCGAAGTTCTGCTTCTCGTCGAGCGCCGCGAAGTTGTCGATGCGCGCGTGTTCGGGTAGTTCCACCAAGTGCTCGTCGTCATCAGAATCGCGCGGCGCGTCCTTCACGAGTGGGCACGGGTGCGCGAGGCGCACGAGGAACCGGTTCGGCACGAGCGGCGGCATACGGGGAGTCCTTTCGCGCGAATCGGGATCGTGTCGCGTTGCAAGCGGTGTTGGAGTACGATACTCGAATCGTGAACGGGTGCCCAGAGGAACCAGCCGTGAGCTACCGCGACGCACTGCTGGCGGCCATCGCCGCGAACCTTTACGAAGACACGCCGCGATTGGCCCTTGCCGACTGGCTCGACGAGCGCGGCGAGCACGCCCGCGCCGAGTTCATTCGCGTGCAAGTGGAACTAGAACCGATCCGCGACCAATACGAACTGCCCCGCGCCGCGGAGCTGCACGCCCGCGAACGGGATTTTGGCTCGCGCGGGTTGCACCAGCACGACGAGGCACGCGCGTGGCTCGGCGCGATGCCGCCGGAATGGGACGATTGGCGGAAAGCGATCAAGTTGGAATTCCGTCGCGGGTTCCCAGACACGCTCGCGTTACCCGCGAGAACCTTCCTCGAACTCGGAGCGGAGTTACGCCACCTCCACCCAACAATCCGGCGCGTCGTCCTGTTCCGCGTCAACGGCTACGGTGAGAGAATCGCTTCGTGCCCTGCGCTGGAAGGATTGGCCGAGTTGGAACTCGCTTGCTGGTACCACCCGCAAGACGCCGAAGCCATTGCGCAATCGGCGCACCTGAAGCAACTTCAAGTGTTGGTCTTCTGGCTCGGCACCGTGTGGTACGGTCAGCCCGATGTTCGGACGTGCCGGATCTTCGGAGCGTCGAAAGCGTGGCCGAACCTGCGCGAGTTGACGCTGCTAAATCCATACGCCGAGAAGGAGCGAACTCGGAAAAAGCTCGTGACAACTCTCAACAAGGCCGCGGGCCGCGAGATCGCCGTGTATCGTGTGGGTTATCCGGCGCTGTTCCCGTTCGCCCCGGACTTCTGGTACGCCTTTCCCGGCTTTCTGCCCAACGGCAGGATGGCGCTGGGTATTGAGGACCACCGAACAAACCCGCCGGGACTTTGCGTCATCACGTTTGATAAGCGCGGAAAGCAAACGAAGGAAGTGATTCGCGTTCCCGCTCCGGACGAACTGCTCGCGGTACCGACGGACGCCTGGTTTCAGCACAAGGACCGACTTCAGCAACAACTCGTCGATGTGTTGGGCTTCACGCCCGGGTTCATCCGTATTCGCGACTGCCGCTTTCCGAACGACGAACACCAGTACAACAGCCCGTCACCGGAGATGATCGGCGAACTCGGCCAGCTAGACACCGACGACGAAGCATCGTGGGATCAGTTCCCAGAAGGATTCGGTGGTCGCGCTTGGCGCGACGTGCATACCGGCGAATGGGTGTTCGGCTGGGACCGCTACGGCGACAAGAGCGGGCGAATTCATTCGACGTAATGCGGGGCCTCAGTCGGCCCAGTTGTCGAGCTTCAGATTCGGCACGTTGGCGAAGTCTTTGGTGTTCCGCGTCACGAGGGTCGCATCCTGCGCCAGTGCGATTGCCGCAATGATCAAATCGGCTACGGCCACCTTGCTCAACTTTTTGACCACACGGAGCCGGTCGAACCGTTCGGCTACATCCGCATCGATGGGCAGCAAAGGAAGCGGCGCGAGCGCGGTTTCGGTGCGCACGAGGAGCTCGTACATCGCCCGCGCGGTCGCACCGTCACCAGCTTTCTTCACCGACGCGAATCGACCGAGCAGCAATTCGATGCGCACAAGCGCCGGAACCGCGACCGCGTCGTTTCGACCGACCGCCTCGGCGTATCGCGCGCTGATGCGCTCGTGCCCTTTCAACAGGTCCGAGACGATATTGGTGTCGAGCGCGTAAGTCACGCTTCGTCTCCGACGAGCCGCTTCTTGCGGTCGCGGTATATGTCTTCGACCAGCGCCGGCAACGTTTCGTCGTCGGCGAGAGCACCGGCGACGGCCAGCATTCGCTCCTTGGAGGACTTCGGCTTCGGGGCGAAGTCGCTGCCGGCGAGCCAGTCGCACAGCGCGGCGCGCAGAAAGCGCCACTCGCCCTCGGCGAACCGACCGGGCAAACTTCCGGCGCGCGCGAGCCGCTCCACTACCGGTTCCGCGAGGCGCAGCCACGCAGCGGCTTCGGCGAGTGTCAACACTTCGTGCGCAACCGCGCCGTTCGCTCCCGGCTGCGGTTGCGGCTTGGTCTTCGCGGTCGGCATGGCGTCAGTCCCCGTGCGGATGGACGGGCGCGGTGATCGGCGGGTTCAGCAGGCTCCGCGCCAGCACTTCCTTCGCCTTGTCGAACTCCGGTTGCCACAGAATCTCCGGCGACCGGTTCTTCATGCAGTCCCGCACCTTCTCCAGCGTGTTCCGCGCCATGTGCGGGCACTTGTTGCACGCGCACGTCACGCCCGCCACGCCGATGTAAGTGTGCCGCGGGTGCCGGCGCTCCAGCTCCCACATCATGTTCGCTTCGGTCGCCACGAGGAACTGCGTCGGCTCCGCGAACCCGCCGACGTGCTTAATCATCGCCTCGGTGCCGCCCGCGAAGTCCGCGAGGTCGAGGATGTTCTTCGGGCACTCCGGGTGCGCGATCGTGCGCGCCGTCGGGTGCTTCTTCTTCTGTTCGAGCAGGTCCGCGACGCTGAAGATTTCGTGTACCATGCACGAGCCGTCCCACAGGATCATCTCACGGCCGGTCACTTCCTGAACGTAGCGCCCGAGGTGCTTGTCCGGCACGAACAGGATTTCGTAGCCCGGGGGCACCTTGTCGCGCACCACCTCAATGGCGTTGCCGCTCGTCACCACCCAGTCGCACAGCGCCTTCACCTTCGCGGAGCTGTTGATGTAACAGACCGTTTGGAACTTGCGGCCGTTGATGCGGAGCCGCTCCTGCTCGGCAGCGAGTTTGTCCGCGGGGCACGCGTCCACGAGGCTGCACCCGGCTTGCAGGTCGGGGAGCAGCACGGTCTTCGACGGGTTCAGCATCTTCGCGGTCTCGGCCATGAAGAGCACGCCACAGAAGACGATGACCGGCGAATCGACCTTCGTGGCTTCGCGCGCGAGCTTCAGGCTGTCGCCGGTCACGTCCGCGAGGGCTTGGATTTCGCCCTCTTGGTAGTAGTGGGCGAGAATGGTTGCGCCGAGCTTCTTCTTGAGTTCGAGGATTTCGGCGGAAACGTCGTCGAGAACGGGCGCGGAAATGGCGGGCATCTCTGGCTCCTTGTTTTTTCTGTGGCGGAGGGCCAACCCACTGCATCGAGTTGTCTTCATTCAAGTATACGCCGTGAAGGGACAGAGCTTAGCTGGAAATCCGAGTTCGGTGGGTGCTAGCGTTGGGCCGCGTGGCCGGTATTATGTGCGTACCCAATCAGTTGCGCACCCCGGAGCCGACACCATGCCCGCCGCCCCCGCGCACTACGACCTGATCGTCATCGGGGCCGGTCCCGGGGGCGTCGCCGCCGCCGACACCGCCGCGCTCCTCGACAAGCGCGTCGCCATCGTCGAGAAGAACACCGCGGTCGGCGGCGCGGCCGTGAACACCGGTACGATTCCCTCCAAGACACTGCGCGAAACCGCACTCGCGCTGTCCGGTGTTAAGTCCCGCGAGCTGGTCGGCGTCGATCTCAACTTCCGCCGCCAAGCGAAAGTCGAAGACCTGCTGCGCCACGAGCGCCACGTGAAGGCGAGCGAAGCGAACCAAATGCGGACGCTCCTCGACCGCTACGGCGTGCAAGTGTACCACGGCACCGGGGCGTTCCTCGACCCGCACACGGTGCGCGTCACGCACCCGTCCCCGCCCGGCGGCTATACCGACTTGCGCGCGGACAAGATCGTCATCGCCATCGGCTCCACGCCGGTGCGCCCGAGCGTGTTCCCGTTCAACCACCCGCGCACGCACGACTCCGACGAACTGCTCTACATCACCACCATCCCGCGGTCGCTCGCGGTGATCGGGGCCGGCGTCATCGGTAGCGAGTACGCCTGCATGTTCGCCGCGCTCGGGGTGCGCGTCCACCTGATCGACGGGCGCGACACGCTGCTCCCGTTCCTCGACCCGGCGCTGTCGCAGCGGCTCACCGAAGCGATGACGGCGCAGGGCATTGTGTTCTGGTGGAAGAACCAAGTCGCCGCGTGCCGCGCGCCGAAAGCCGGCGAGATCGAACTGACGCTCACCGACGGGCAAGAGCTGTCGGTGGATCACGTGCTGGTGTGCGCCGGGCGCACCAGCGCCGCCGACCGGCTGAACCCGGAGGCCGCGGGGTTCGGCCTCACGTCGCGCGGCCTCATCACCGTGGACGAACACTTCCGGACCACCGTACCGCACATTTACGCGGTGGGCGACGTCATCGGGTTCCCGGCGCTCGCGAGCACCAGCGCCGAACAGGGCCGCGTCGCGGCCTGCCACGCGTGCGGCTCGAACGCCAAAGAAGCGCTCGCGCAGTTCCTCCCCGCGGGCATTTACACCATTCCCGAAGTGAGTTCGGTGGGCCTCACGGAACCGCAGGCGCGCGAGAAGGGCGTCCCGTACGTCATCGGGTACGCCGAGTACGACCAGAACCCGCGGGGCAAGATCATCGGCGACAAGACCGGGTTCCTGAAACTCGTGTTCGCGCGCGACGACCTGAAACTGCTCGGCGTCCACGTGATCGGCGAACAGGCCAGCGAACTGGTCCACATCGGGCTGATGGCGATGATGACCGGCGGCGACGCGAACCTGTTCCTCGCGACGTGCTTCAACTACCCGACGCTCGGCGACCTGTACAAACTGGCGACCCACGACGCTATTCTTAAAAGGAACGAGCAAATGGGCCGGGCGCACGCCGGCCTGAGCCGCTGGTGAGCGCGAACGGAGGCGGGCCATGTTCGACGAAGCGCGCCGCGAGGCCGAGAACTACCGCTGGATCGAGAGCGAAAAGGCCGGGTACGACCTCGGCGACGCGGCCCTGCGCGCATGGGTGGCGCGGCACTGGGCCGGGTTCGTGCGCGCCCGCGTGCTCGAGCACCTGACCGGCGCGCGCTTCTGGCCCGAACTGGACCGCGGCGACTTCGGCGCGCTGGTGCGCCGGTTCCCGAACGACTCGGCTCTCGTGCGCGAGATCGCCGACCAGTTCGCCGCCGGGTCGGACAACCTCACCATCATCTCGTGGGCCATGACCGCGAACCACCCGATGCAGGTGGTCACGGACATCTTGCAGGCGCTGGACATCAACGCGCGCCGGCTCCCGTACCCGTTCCCCGAAGACGACGCCGACCCGCCGCACATCGTACACGGCTGACCGCGAAGGCGCTTCCAATGGCACACCATCTCGAACCGCCGCCCGCCGCGCCGCACCCCACCGACACCCCCGCGCCCGCGGAACCGGCGTACCTCGCCCGCGCGCGCCGCATCCTCGCCGGCGACGTGAGAACGGAAGACTACCTGCCCGTGCCGGACAGCGTGCGCGCAGAAGTGAAGCAGTATCTCGCGACGTTGCCATTTGAAGCAACCGAGGCGGGCGAGCGCGAACTGCTGTTCGATTGGGTATTCCAACACCACCACGCGCGCGACGTGGTACTCGCCCGCACCACCGAGCGCGGCGTGCTCGTGCTGGCGGTCGGCCTCGACCAAATCGGCCCCGTGCTCGAGCGATTCGTGATCGACCACCACACCGGCTTCGTGTACATCTGCCCGTTCACGGATTGACTCGTGCCGCCCACCCTCACGTTCCCCATCGTCGCACTGCCGGGCCAAAGCCCCGTTCGCAAGCGCGTGCCGCTCGTCCTCGAATTGCGCACCCGGCGCGGCTTGTGGGTCGCGGTCAACTTCCGCCTCGACACGGGTGCCGAGCTGTGCCTCGTCCCGCTCGCGCTCGCCGCGCCGCGAACGCCCGCCAACCCCGTCGGGCGCGATCTCGCAACTGATACCACCGTCCGGCGCGTCGCCCGTACGCTCGCCGACGGCCGAACCGAACTCGTGGACTTGCAATTCGGTACGTTCACCGCGCGGTTCCCACACCTCCCGCGATTCGTGTTCACTTGGGAGTGCGTGTTCGACCCTGCGCTCGCACCGACCGCAACGGCGCTCCTTGGCATCGGTGGGCGCGTCTTGTCCGACGTGGCGCTCGCGCTCTGCGATCCGTCGCGCGAACACCCCGCCGGTGCGCTCGCGGTCGATGTGCTCGTTTCGCCGGTGCCGCTGTTCCCGCCCGCCGTGTAACCGCCCCTCACCATTCGCCTTGACCCAATTTCCGAAGCCGCCTATGTCCGCCGATCGTGTGCCGGTTCACCTGAGCGTGCTGCCGGTCGAAACGCTGGAGTTGCTCGACCCGCGCCCGGGCGAGGTGTGGGCCGATTGCACCACCGGCGGCGGCGGGCACACGCGGTTGATCGCCGAGCGCGTCGGCCCCAACGGTCGCGTGCTCGCACTCGACCAAGACCCGAACATGCTCGAACTGGCCCGCGAGCGCCTCAGCGGGTTGCCGGTCGAACTGGTGCGCGCGAACTTCGACCAACTGCCCGAAGTGCTCGCCGCCCGCGGGCTGGCGCGAATCGACGGCGTGCTCGCGGACCTCGGCTTCAGTTCCGACCAACTGGCCGACGCCGCCCGCGGGCTGAGTTTCAAAACCGACGGGCCGCTCGACATGCGGCTGGACCCGAGCGCCGGGGCCACCGCCGCGGACCTCGTGAACACCCTGAGCGAGGCGGCGCTCGCGGACACGATTTTCGAGTTCGGCGAAGAGCGCCACAGCCGCCGCGTGGCGCGCCGGATCGTGGAGCGGCGCACCGAAAAGCCGTTCGCGACCACCGCGGACCTTGCCGACGTGGTGCGCCGCGCGGTGCCGCGGTCCGGCGGGATCGACCCCGCGACGCGCACCTTTCAGGCGCTGCGGATCGCGGTGAACGACGAACTCGGCGCGCTGGATCGCCTGTTGGCCGCCCTGCCGGCGGTGCTGAAGCCGGGCGGGCGCGCGGGGATCATCAGCTTCCACTCGCTCGAAGACCGGCGGGTGAAGCACGCGTTCCGCGCCGCGGGGTGGAGCGCCGTGAACAAGAAACCGGTGGAAGCGGGCGACGCGGAAGCGGCCCGCAACGTGCGAGCCCGTAGCGCGAAGTTGCGCGTCGCCGTGCGAACCGAACCGGACCGACCGGACATCTAACGCGACGGACACACGCCAACCACGAGGTCAGGGATGACCGAACCAATCGCAGTCGACGCGCCCAAGCCGGCGTTTTCGCGGTCCGCTCCCGTCGGCGGCCCTTCGGCCCCGGTCGCAGTTTCACCGCCCGCACCGAAAGCGGAGCCGGCGAAGCCCGAGCCGTCGAAACTCGAAGCGGTGCTCTCGGCCCTCGCACCGGTTCCCGCCGCACCGGCGGCGACTTCGCCCCCGGCCGCTCCCGGTGCCGATGTCCCCATCTTCGCCGGGTTCACCGCGCGCCATTTGAAGTTTGGGGCCGCCGCGCTCGCGAGCCTCGTGGCGGGCATCGGCGGTGTCCGCGTGCTCTTCCCGTCGAAAGACGCGCCGCCCGCGACGCAACCGATTGTCGCCGCGAAGGAGCCGCCCGAACAGCCGAAAGTGCCGAGCGTTCCGCCGCCGCAAGTGAACCGCGAACACGAATCGCCGGAGAAGCCCCTCCTCGGCGCTGACGGCTGGCCGGTCGCGCCGAAACCGCCGAGCGGCGGACCACCGGCCCCGCTGCCCGTGAACACGATCCCGCGCGAGCCGGAAGTTCCACCCCCGGGCGCGGGGAGCCTCTACATCCCGGTGCCCCCCGCGACCGGTCCCGGCACGCTTCCGCCGCCGCGCGTGGAACCGCCCGCGCCGGCGCTCCCGCCGATCATCCCGGTCGCGGCACAAGACAAGCCGCCCGCGCCGGCGCTCCCGCCGATTCCCGGCACCGGGCCGTCGGTTCCCGCGCCGCCCGCGGGCACCGGTGGCCCGAGCGTGCCCCCGCTTCCCGCGCTGCCCGGCGCGCCCGCCGGAGCGGGTGCGCCCGTCGCACCGCCCGCGCCACTCGCGCCGCCCCTCGGCCCGACCGCGCCCGCGGTTCCGCCGGTCGGCGATCTGTTGCCACCCGTCGCCCCGGTCACGCCCCCGGGCAACCTCGTTCCGCCCACCGCCCCGACGGGTATGGGTGCGCCCGCGCCGACGGGTATGGGCACTCCGCCCGCGCCGGCGCTCCCGCCGATTGGTACCGGACCCGCGGTCCCGCCGGTTCCGCCGCCGGGCGGTCTCGATCTGACCCCGAAGCCGGCACCGCTCGATCCGCCCGCGCCGTTGCCGATGACACCCGTGCCGAAGTTGGAACCGCCGAAGTTCGAGCAGCCGAAAGTGGAACCGCCCGTGTTCGCGCCGATCGGTGCGCCGCCCGCTGGCGGAACCGGCGCGGGTGCGCCCGCGGCCTTCACCAAACCCGGTGGTAGCAGCGACGCGCGTCCGGTCGTGCCCGAACTCGCGCCGCGCACGAGCTTCGATGTGGAACTGTACGAACCGCGCAAGGACGACAGCTTCGATTCGATCAGCAAGGAGTTTTACAACGACGCGCGGTTCGCGAAGGCGCTCGAAGCGTTCAACCGGGCGCGCAGTCCGAACGGCGTGCGCACGGTGGAAGTGCCCCCGCTGCACGTCCTGCGGAAGCAGTTCCCGCAACTGATGGGCGGAGCCGCACCGGTGATTTCGCCCGCGAGCGGCACGAACGGAACCGGCGGCACCTTCCCGCCCCCGCCCGCGGCCGGCAGTGGCGGCGTGTGGGGCCGCGCCAGCGACCCGCCCGCACCGCCGACGCCCGTTCGCAGCAACACCTATCGCGTGCCGGCCGGCGGCATGACCCCGCGCGAGATCGCCCGCTCGGTTCTCGGCAGCGAACAGAAGTGGCGCGACCTTTACGACCTGAACGGCGGCATTCTGCCGGACAGCCTACTACCCGCCGGCACCGAAGTGAAACTGCCGTAGGACAGGCTTCCAGCCTGTCCCGTCTACCCACGACAGCGACACGGGACAGGCTGGAAGCCTGTCCTACTATCACGCGCCGTAGTCGATTTCGTCCACGCTCTTCAGGCTGTTCTTGAAGATGAACGCGCGGCGCTCTTGCACCTCTTTGCCCATCAGCGTGCGGAACATCTCCTCCGCTTTGAAGGCGTCGTTCAGCGTCACCTTCATCAGCGTGCGGTGCGCCGGGTCGAGTGTCGTCGCCCAGAGTTCTTCCGGGTCCATTTCGCCCAGCCCCTTGAACCGCATCACGCTCAGGCCCTTCTCGCCCAACTTGCGCACCTCCGCCACCAGCTCGCGCAGGCTCGCGAACGGCTTGCGGCTGTCGCCGTTGTCGAGCGCGTACCGCACCGGCGGCTCGCGCCCCGCGATGCGCGGTAGCGGCACCAAGTCCGCGTGCCCGAAGCCGAAGTCGCGCAGTTTCGCCAGCGCCCGGTTCAGCGACTTCAGTTCGTGCCACTCGTCGAGTTCGTAGTCAACGCCCGGCACCGGCTCGCGCGTCAGCTTCTCCGCGAACGCGGTCTTGAACGCCGCGAGTTCGTCCGCCGTGCGGAACCAGTGCTCCTTGCCGCCGTCGCGCTCCACGACGTGGAACACTGGGAACGTGCCGTCGGTGGCGTGCGCCTTGAGGTCGTCGAGCGTGCGCCCGCGGCGCTCCAGCCCGACCACCGCGGCTTCGGCGTCGGCGAGCACCGTGAGCAACTTCGCCATCGCCTCTTCGTTCAGCTCGCGCGCCGGCGTGTCGGGAATCGTGACGTGCAGCGTGGTGCCCTTCAACCCGCGCGTCGTGAGTTCGCCGAGGATCTCTTCGCGGGTCATCACGAACCGCGTTTCCTTCTTCTGTGTGATCTTGAACAGCGGCGGGCGCGCAACGAACACGTGCCCGGCCTCGATGAGTTTGCGCATCTGGCGGAAGAAGAACGTCAGCAGCAGCGTGCGGATGTGCTGCCCGTCCACGTCCGCATCTGTCATGATGATCACCTTCCCGTAGCGCACCTTGCTCACGTCTTCGACGTTGTCGATGTCGATGCCGATGGCCGCGATGAGCGCCGAGATTTCGTTGTTGTCGAGCAGCTTTTCCAGCCGCGCCTTTTCGACGTTCAGCACCTTCCCGCGAAGGGGCAGGATGGCTTGGAACTGCCGGTTGCGGCCGCTCTCGGCGCTGCCGCCGGCCGAATCGCCCTCCACGAGGAACAGCTCGCTCTTGTCGCGCTCGCGGGTGGTGCAGTCGTAGAGCTTGCCGGGCAGCCCGCCGCCGCTGAGCGCGGTCTTGCGGTCGCGCACCGCGTCGCGGGCCTTCTTCGCCGCGATGCGGGCCTCGGCCGTGAGCCGCACCTTCTCGCAAATCTTCTTCGCTTCCTTCGGGTTCTTTTCGAGGTACTCCTGAAGCGCCTCGTACACGACGCTGCTCACTTGCCCTTCCACGTCCGGCGTCGTCAGTTTCACCTTCGTCTGCGACTCGAAGCTCGGGTCCGGGTGGCTCACGCTGATGACCGCGGTGAGGCCCTCGCGGTAATCGTCGCCGCGGATCTCGATGTCTTTGAAGATGTTTTCCTTCTTGCCGTACGCGCCGATGGCGCGCGTGAGGCCGCCGCGAAACCCGCTCAGGTGCGTGCCGCCGTCCTTGTTGTAAGCGTTGTTCGTGAAGCACATTTCGAGCTTGCCGTCGCCGCGCGTGTACTGGAGGCACACGTCCACCGTTACGCCGTCGATCTCCTTCGTGATGGAAATCGGCACGTGTTCCGGCTGCTCGGACTCGTTCAGGAACGCGACGTATTCGACGATCCCCTTTTCCGAGACGTAGGTGTCGCTCCGGTTCTCGCCTTCGTCCTTAATGGCGAGGATCAGCCCCCTGTTCAGAAACGCGATCTGCTGGAACCGGGTCGCGAGCCGGTCGTAGTCGAACTTCAGCGCGCCGAAGATTTCGGGGTCCGGCTTGAACTTGATGACGGTGCCGGTTTGCCCCGCGGGCGCGGGGCCGACGTCTTGCAGCCCGCCGCCCTCGGCGACGTACCCGCGCTCGAACTCCATCTTGTACACGCGGCCGTCGCGCTTCACGACCGCCTCGCACCACTCCGAGAGCGCGTTCATCGCCTTCGCGCCCATGCCGTGCAGCCCGGCCGAAACGCGGTACGCGGCGTTGTCGAACTTGCCGCTCGTGCCCGCGATGGTGAGCGCCTCTTCGAGCGTGCTGCGGCCGGTGTCCTTCTTGATCCCCACCGGGATGCCGCGGCCGTCGTCCGCGACCGAAATGGAACCGTCGTGGTGGATGGTCACGTCGATGCGCTTGCAGAACCCCGCGAGCGCTTCATCCACAGAGTTGTAGACGATTTCGTAGACGAGGTGGTGCAGCCCTTCGACGTCCGTGTTGCCGACGTACATGCCGGGGTTCTGCCGGATGTGTGCCGCGTCCTTGAGGGTCTTAATGCTGTCGTCGGTGTAGACTTGGCCCAGCGCATCGGTGCTCATCGCGTTGCGATCCTTCCGTTACAGGTACTCGACGTGATTTTCCATCTCGGCCGGGGTCATCGCGCCGTGAACCAGTGTCAAGGCGTCGATGAGTTGGCCGACCGAATACTTCGTCGCGGGGCACCACGCGATCCCGGCGTGCGATTCGCCGTTCGCGTGGAGCACCAGAAAGTCGCTGTCGAACGTGACCAGCACGCGCCCTTCGGACGTTGCGAACGCGAGCTGATCGAGGTCGCTGAACCCGCACCGCCCGGCCTCTTGCGCGGTCTGCACGTCGATGCCGCGAGCGCGCAACCCGGCGGCGACCGCGGGCGATTGTTGCTGGTCGAGGTAGAAGCGGATCGCGTCAGCCATCCGCCCGGTTCCCCAAAATGCGGTCGCGCAGGCCGGGGTCGGCGTCGAGCTTCGCCTTCAACTTTGAGGGCTGCGTTTTGCCGAACTCGGCCCACTCGCGCTCGTTCGCGAAGTCCGCTTCGATCTCGGCGCGGTGGTCGTGGTAGTACGCGAGCGCCGCGTACACGTCCGCGAGCGTGACACCGGGGAAGTGTTCGAGAATCTCCGCCGGCGTGCGGCCCGCGTGTTCGTGATGCGCGACGATGTCCAGCACGCGAATGCGGTGGCCGGCGATACACGCCTTCCCGCCGCACACGCCCGGCGTTTTCGTGATGTGTTCGACGCTGAGTGTTGTCATGGTGTCGCTCATTTTACCACGCCGCGGCGCGGAACTTCAGGTCGGTGAGCGTGACGCCCGGCAGCGCGGCGCGCAGTTTCGTGAGCAGGCCGCGCTTGTGGAACTGCGTCAACTCTTGGAGCAGCACCGCGTTCCGCACCGCGATCTCCAACACGCCCCGCTTCAGCCCCAGCACGCTGGTGTCGGCGAGGAACTCCGCCGCGGCCGCCTTCCACGCGGTTTCGAGCCGCACGCGGTCGTTCTTGCGGCCCCACCCGCGCGACGTGAACAGCCGCCCGAGAATGTCGCCGAGGTTCTCCGGCCCTTTGTTGGTGTTTGGTGTTTGGTGTTTGGTGTTTGGTTTTTCGGCCACTCTTTGCCCCCGTTGTGGTCAGCGCGAACCACCTGTTTCCAAACACGAAACACCAAACACGAAGCACCAATCAGCCAGAAAGCGGCATCACGAGGTACACGTAATCGGTGCCGCAGGTGAACAGCGCGGCCTTCGCCCCGGTGGACATCTCCAACGTCACCGTCGGCTCGCCGTCGATCGCCCGGAGGAACTCCACCAAGTATTGCGGATCGAAGGCGATTTCGGCGTCCGGTCCGCTGTACTCCGGCAGGTCGAGCGTCACTTCGCTCGAACCGGTGTTCGCGCCGCGAGCGGTCATCGTCAGCTTGCCGGCGCTGAACGCGAGGTCCACGCGCTGGCTCTCGTCGTCGGTCATAATCGCCGCCTGCCGCACCCGCGACAGGAACGCGTCCGCCGGTAGCGGAATCTTCAGCGTCGATTCCTTCCGCGTCTTCGAGATGATGTCGCGGAACGGCGGGAACTTCCCTTGCAGCAGCGACGTGTAGATCATCGCGCGCTCGGTTTGGAACAGCGCGTCGTTCGTGCGCAGCCCGACGCGGACGAGTTCGTTGTCGTCCATCAGGTTGCGTTCGAGCAGCGCGATCGTCTTCAGCGGGACGAGGTGCACGGCCTTCACCGTGTCCGCGGGGCCGTGAATCGTCGCGGGGCCTTCGCACACCGCGAGCCGCTTCTGGTCGGTGCCCACCAGCCGCACCATCTTGCCGTCCGCTTCCCACAGCAAGCCGGTGAGCGCGAACCGCGCGGTGCTGTCCTTCTTGTCGCCGGCGAACGCGGTGCGTTTGATGAGCGTGCGGAGCGCACCGGCCGTCACTTCGTGGTACCGGCCGCCGTCGTCGAACGCCGGGATGTCCGGGAACTCGTCCACGTCCAAACTGAGCATCTCGAACTTGCCGCCGCCGGTCTTGGCGACCACGGCTTCCTTGCCCGCGTCGATGGCGATGTCCGCGTCCGCGCTCTCGCGCAGGATCTGGATGAGCTGGTCTTTGGGCAGGATGCACGAACCGGCCCGCTGCACGTTCACGCCGCGCAGTTCGTACCGAATGCCGACGCCCTGCGTCGGGTCGTAGGCGACGAGCATGAGCGCGTCGTCGTGTGCGGTGGCCTTGATGTTCTTCAGCGCGGGAATGGTCGTATTCGATGGTACCGCTGCGGACACCAACTGACACGCCATCTGCAAGCTGTCTCTTTGGCACGTCAGCTTCATGGTAAGCTCCCTTCCCGTCCGTGGGTTTGTGTGCGCTTCGGGCTTCGTATCCCTTTACTTTTCATCCTTGAATTTAAACAACCAGTAGCAGTAGTAAGGTGGCGCGCGGTTTTGGCGCGCACTCACCGGCTCGGTGCGAATCCCCTTGTTCCGCCAGCGATCCGCGAACCGCACCTGCTGTGGAAAACCCGGCGCGCGAGTGGCGCGCCGGTGGTGTCCTGCGATGCCGCAATCCGCCCTCGCGTTCGCCGTTCGTAACCGTGACCCGTGCGCGCCCGCTAGAAGCACTCGCGCGCCAAACGCGCGCCGCGTTTTCCACAGGCTTGTTGCCTTTCTTCAAGAGTAGGCCGCACGCTCCGCGAGCGGCCATTCGCGCTCGCAATCACGCATTCGTTATTCGCACCGCGAATGGTCGCTCGCGGAGCGAGCGACCTACACTTGAAGAACCGCGCGCAGTTCGCGCACTCGCGTTGCGAGCGCCGCGTCGGTCGCCAGTTCCGCTTCCACCTTCTGACACGCGTGAAGCACGGTCGTGTGGTGGCGGTCGGCGAACGCAACCCCGATGCGCGGTAGCGACAGCCCCGTGAGGTCGCGCACGAGGTACATCGCGACCTGCCGCGCGCGAAGTACGCTTCGGAGGCGGCTTTCTCCGAGCAGTTCGCGCTCGCTCACCGCGAACGCACTCGCCACACGCTTCACGATCTCACCCACCGCCGATTCGCGCGAGGTCGGTTGCCCGGTCGCGGCGAGAACTTCGGCAACGTGTTCGGGTTGTACCGGCCCCGGCAACCCCTTCGCCACTTGCGCGACGTTCTGCAACAGACCGAGCGCCGCGCGAACGGTCGGCGCTTCGCGGGCGATGCGCTCGAGCGCGTCCGGTGTCAGCCGCACGCGGAGGCGCTTCGCGGCGTCGCTCACAACCTCGGCGCGGCTCGCGGCGGACAGCGGTTCGAGCGCGACCACCAACCCGGCGGCGAGGCGGGACGCGAACCGCTGCGGTACATCCAGCGCCGCGGGGCCGGCGGTCGCGGTGACGAGTGTCGGCAGCCGGCGGGCGGTGCGCCGGTCGAGCAGGTCCGCAAGCGCGAGTGCGGTTCGTTCGGTCGCGTGGTGAACGTCTTCGAGGCAGAGCACATCGACCGCGAGCAGGTCCGCTTCGGTCGGGTCTTCGTCCGCGGCGAGTACGCGAACGGTGCGCCCTTCCGGCGCGCTCGTGAGGCACGTTACGAGCGCACCCACGAGTGCGGTTTTGCCGGTGCCGGGCGCGCCGTGGAGCACGAGCGGGTTCGGACCGGGGCGCTTTCCGGCGAGGGCGCGCTTCGCCAACCCGCGCGCGGCGCGGGCCGCGACGGCGTTCTCGGCGAGCACGCGGAACCCGTTCCAGCGCGCGATCCGTGGGGCGCTCAGAGGGGCCTCGTCCGTGAGTGCGGGGCGTGCCCGCGGCGCGGTAATCATTCAACCGTTACTTTACCGATTTTCGCGATCCACTCAAGGTGAATCGATGCGGCCGAAGCCTTGAAATTGCAGTAAATTGAGCAATTCTTGAGGGATTCCGCGAAGGTCCGAAATCGGGGCGGTTGAAACGCGATGGCGAAGCTGGTCGAGAAAGAACTGTTGCGGGCCGCGCACCGGCCCAGTTGGGCCGGGTTCCGGCTCGCGCTGCTGTACGCGGGCGTGTACTTCGGGTGCCTCGCCGCTGCGTGGTTCGCGCTCGAAACCGGGGCGCACCTCGCGCTCGTTCCGGTTGTGCTCGTGCAAGCGTTTGTGATGCACGCGTACCTGCTCGCGCTGCACGAAGCGGCGCACGGCGGGTTGTGCCCGGTGCCGTTCATCAACGGCTATCTCGGGCGCGTGACCGGCGCGCTGAGCTTCATCAGCCTCACGCTGTTTCGCGCCGCGCACCACGGGCACCACGCGCACATCGGCACCCCGCGCGACGACGAGTTCTGGCCGTTCGCCGACCACACCACCTCGCGCCGGTTGCGCCGCGCCTCCGCGTTCCTCGCTCTCACGGTCGGCATGCTGTGGACGCCGTTCGTTCTGCTACGGTCGTTCTTCCACCCCAAAAGCCACATCACCGACTCGCGCACGCGCCGGCTCATCTGGCTCGAACTCGCGGGGATGGTCGCGTTCTGGACGGTCACGGGCGCGCTCGCGGTGTACTTCGATCTGGTGCCGGTGCTGCTGTTTGGGTTCTTGGTGCCGGCGTTCCTCGCGGGGAACGTTCACACGTGGCGGCAGTTCGTGGAGCACATCGGGCTGACCGGCGAGCGCAACACGGCTCTAACACGGAGCGTGCGGAACCCGTCGCGGTTCGGGCGGTGGCTCTCGTGGCTGCTGTTCGAGGAACCACTTCACGACGTTCACCACCTGTACCCGAAGGTGCCGGCGGAGTGCGTGCCGGCGCTGGCGGAAGCCGAAGTGCTGCCGCCGGAACTGCCGGTGTTCCGCAGCTACACCGCGGCGGTGCTCGACTTCCTCCCGCACCTCGCCGACCCGAAGTTCGGCAAGGGCTGGCCCATTCCTGCGAAAACCGCTTGAAAAATAGCGTTTTTGGGCCGTGCGGCACTCGTTCCGAGTTCGCGCTAGTCAACGAAACACCCGACGCCGCAGTCAACGAAACACCCGACGCCGCGAGCGGCGCGCTCTTGTGAAATAATATGCTTATGTTCAAATCTGGTCAAGGCTTGACGGCGCAGATTCGGTGAACGTAGTATCACATCTGAAGCCTGTGCCGCACGCGCCGCGGGTGGGAAAGGTGCGCACTTGCGGAACTCTCGAGTGGGCAACTGTTGGCGACAAAGTAGGCGCGGCGCATGGCCCGTGGTAATGTGGGCGCAGAGGTTCGTGTTCGTGAGTGATGGCTCTTGGGGTGAGCGCGGATGCACCTTGAGTTCGTCTTGCCGGGGCCGCCGGTCTCGTACCAAACGAGCGACAAGGCGAATTTGAAAGCGTGGAAGGCGCGCGTTTTGGAAGCGGCGATGGAGTCGTGGAGCGCGCCGCCACTCACGGGCAAGTTGAAGTTCTTGCTCATCAACTTTCACGAGGGCGACAAACCGCCGCTCGACGACGACAACATGGTGAAGCCGATTCGGGACGCCCTGAACACCTTCGTGTACGAGGACGACCGGCAGATTCGGTACTCGGAAACGATCCAACTTTCGATTGACGAACCGGTGAAGTTGCGGCGCGCGTCCGTGCTGCTGCTGACGGCTTACAGCAAAGGTGACGAGTTTCTCTACGTGCGGATCGAGGACGCACCGACCGTAATTCAGTTGCCGGAAGGGAACCCATGAACCTTGAGAACGAACTGCGCCGCGTTGCGAAGCAGTACCAAGACGAGGGCTACACCGTCACCCTACGCCCCCACGGCGATGCGGTGCCGGCGTTCGCGCGCGAGTTCGATCTCGATCTGATCGCGGCGCGCGGGAGCGAGAGCGTCATCGTGGAAGTGAGTGCGAATCGCTCCGCGCTGGCGAGCGACACACAAGCGCTGCGCCTCGCGGACGCAATTTCCAAGCAACCCGGTTGGCGGTTCGATGTGGTGGTGGTTCAGTCCGACCGTGATACGCGCAACCCGTACGCGCACGCGGGCGAACCGACCGCCGAGCAGGTGCGCGGGATGTTCGCAGAGGCCGAGCGGCTGCTGGGCGTGAGCGCGTCGGCGGCGCTCGTGACCGCGTGGGCCGGGTTCGAGGCGACGATGCGCGGCCTCGCGCAGAAGGCGGGCATCGGCGGGCGCACCGGTACGAACCCCGCAACGCTCTTGCGCGAACTGTACGCTTCCGGGTTCCTGTCCCCGGACGAACTGAAGTTCGCTGACGAACTACGTGCGGTCCGGTCGGCGGTGGTTCACGGCTTCGCACCGACCGCGGTGAGCGAACCCGCAGCGCGCCGGCTCATCGAACTCGGTCGGCACAAGCTGACCGAAAGCGAGCGCTTGCAACCCGCCGTCGCGTGACGATAGGCGCTTTCAGAACTGGGTGTGCTCGTCTGAAGTGGCGCTTTTGGCAGATGGCTGACGGCAGAACTCTGGAGGTGATCGGACGGATGAGCAACATCACAACCGAGTTTCACGCGGCGGTGACGTCGCACTTGGAGCGCTTAACGCCAGCACTCGTTCCGGTTCTGCGGCAACTGATTTCGCAACCGTATCCTCCGGAAGTCGTCCACATTCGCTTCGAGGTATTTTGCGACGGGTTCACCGACGAGTTTCCCGTTCGGGCGTTCTTTATGGACGTGGATAACTGCGAACACTTCGTTTACGTCAACGGGAAGGCCGAGTACCCGACAGCCGTGGACCCGGGGCTTCTCGAGATCGATGGGGTTTATCCAAGGAGTCTGGAAGAACTGTTCGCGGAGCGCGATTCGAATTTCGACTACATAACCGAAGCGGGCAAGGCACTCGTGCCGTGGTTCGCGAAGTGTTGGCTCGCCGCGGGCGGTACAGCGTTCGCGCTGGGCGCGTCCATCGGCTTACACGACGACTGGGACCGCTACGATCTCGTCAGTGGAGAGTGGAGCAAAGAGCCGTCCTAGCCCTTCCGCACTCGCGCCGCGCATTCGGCGATGCACCCCACCGCTTCTTCCACTTCCTCCGTGGTTTGCGTGGCGCTCAGGCTGAAGCGGAGCGCGCTTCGCAGCACGTCATCGGAAACGCCCATCGCGCGCAGGACCGGACTCGGAAGAAGGCTGCCGCTCGAACACGCGGAGCCGGTAGAGCACGACACGCCGGCGAGGTCGAGCGCCATCAGCAACAGGTCGGCGCGGCAACCGAGGAAGGACACGTTTAGTGTGGTCGGGAGCGCGTCCGGTGCGCCGATCTCCGGGCCGTTCAGCACCACCGGGGCGCACATTCGTTGAAGCCCCAACCACAAGCGCTCGCGCAGAAGCTCTAGTTTCGCGCGTGTGGCCGAAAGGTCGCGTGTGGCGACTTCGAGCGCGGTTGCCATTCCCACCGCGAGCGGGACCGGTTCCGTTCCCGGTCGCAGGCCCTTCTGCTGGTGCCCGCCGAACGCGAGCGGGGACAGCGCCGCGCCGCGCTTCAGCAGCAGTACGCCGATTCCCTTCGGGCCGCCGAACTTGTGCGCGCTCGCGGAGAGCGTGGTCGCGCCGAGGTCGCGGAAGTTCACCGGCAGTTTGCCCACCGCTTGCACCGCGTCGCAGTGTAAGCGCGATCCCTTCGGCAGCGAAGCCGCGATCTCGCGCACCGGTTGGAGCGCACCGGTTTCGTGGTTCGCCAACATCACGCACGCGAACACCGGTTCCGAAGGCGCGCGCCACGCGATCACGCCGCGGGCGTCGGCGGGAAGCCATTCCACGCGCGCTCCGCGGCGCTCGAGCTGCCGCAGTGGTTCGAGCACACACGGGTGCTCGATCTGCGAAGCCACGACCGGCGCGGCCGGCGCGCCGAGAACCGCCAAGTTGTTCGCCTCGGTCGCCCCGCTGGTGAATGTTATTTCGTCTGCCTGCGCGCCCAGAAGCGCCGCGATGCGCTCGCGGGCGTCTTCGAGCGCGCGGCGGGCGGCGCGCCCGGCACCGTGCGCGCTCGCGGGGTTGCCCGAAGGCGCTGCGCGCACCGCGTCCCACACCTCCGGCAGCACGGGCGTCGTCGCGTTGTGATCGAGGTAGATCGGTCGCATGCCGGCTATTGTAAGTGCCGGCGCGCCGCGGCATAATCGGGTTCCCGCCTCCACTCCCGCCGGTGCCGCATGTTCCACCTGCTCTCGCGCCGCGATTTGCTCAAAGCCGGTGGCGTCGCGGTCGGGTCCGCGCTCGGTGCGGGCGCGCGTGCGCGCGAAGCGAAAGCGAAGAGCGTCGTGTTCCTGTGGCTCGCGGGCGGCGTCACACACCACGAATCGTTCGACCCGAAGCCGGACGCGCCGCCCGAAGTGCGCGGCACGCTCGGCACGTTGCAAACAACGCTCCCCGGCGTGCGGTTCGCCGAGGTGATGCCGCAGATGGCGCAGCAAACCGACAAGATCGCGCTCGTGCGCACCTTCGCCGCCGGTACCGACGATCACTTTCAGGCGCAAGCCCGTGCGCTGAGCGGGCGCATGGTGAACCTGCAACAGATCGACACCGAACCGAACATCGGGGCGGTGGTGTCCAAGTTGCGCGGCGGGCGCGCCGGCTTCCCCGGGTACGTCGCGGTGCCCGGCACCACGCGCCCCGGGCCGCCGCCGAAGAACATGTTCGTGAGCGGTTGGTTGCCCAAGCAGTACGGCCCGTTCCTGAGTGGCGGCAAAGCGAAGAACGAGGACTTCACCGCGGGCGTGAAGGAAGACGTGCCGGACGAAGAGTTCGCGCGCCGCGCCGTGCTGCCCGGCGCGGGGCTTGATGCGGCGCGCTTGAACGATCGGCGCTCGCTCCGCGAACGGCTCGACGGCGCGCTGAAGCACACCGAGAGCGCCGCGGTGAGCGCAGAGTTTCGCGGCGCGTTCGACATGCTGCTGTCGCCGAGCGTGCGCGCCGCGTTCGACCTGACGAACGAACCCGGGAAGGTGCGCGAGAAGTACGGGCGCACGAAGATCGGCACACGGTGCCTGCTCGCGCGGCGGTTGGTGGAAGCGGGCGCGCCGTTCGTGATGGTCGATTACGGCTACGACCCGGAATACGGGAACCTCTGGGACCAGCACAACGCGCCCGGTCAGAACTTCCCGCACGTGTGCGAAATGGCGAAGCGGCCGTACCACCTCGCGGGCGTGGACCGCGCGTTCGCGGCACTGTTGGACGATCTCGCCGTTCGCGGGCGGCTGAGCGAAACGCTCGTGGTGTTCCTCACCGATTTCGGGCGCACGCCGAAGATCAACGCGAACGGCGGCCGCGACCACTGGGGGCGCAGCGACAGCATCTTCTTCGCCGGCGGCGGCGTGAAGGGCGGGCAGGTGATCGGCGCGACCGACAAGCAGGGCGGCGACCCAATCACACCCGCGTACACCCCGGCCGACACCGCGGCGACGATCTACGCGGCGCTCGGCATCGACGCGGGCACGGTGCTCACCGACCGCGAGGGCCGCGAGATCGGGTTGCTGCCGGTGGGAGCGCCGATCCGCGGCGTGCTATGAACCGCGGGCGGCGCGCAAAAAGTCTTCGGCGGCGAACCAGAACCGCTCGTCTTCTCCGTGCGGGCACCCGGCGGCGCGCCACAACCGTTCGGCGAGCGCCCGCGTGAGGTGCTCGTTGGCGCTCGGGTCCCGGACCGGGGCCTGTGGCGGCACCAGTTTGTCCGCGATTTCGAGTAGTTCGGTTTGGGTGGTGCAGCGGCTCAACCGGTCTGCCAGCCCGTTGCCTTCCCGCGGAATCCACGACGCCCGGCTCGGGACGTTCAAGTCCCGTAACTGTTGCAGCATCCGAACGCACTGTTGCCCGGCGTGCTGCCCCGACTTTCCGTTGCGGGCGTTGACACCGTCAATGACGGCCCTTGAATCGCCGTAGATCACCAACCGTTCCAGCGAGCGCAGTTTGCACACCCACAGAAGGCCCGCTTGCAGGGCCTCCCACTCGGCGAGAGTCGAGTTCTGGGTGCCGCGGAACTTTTGTCCCGTGTCCATGGCGAGGAGGCGAACCGCCCCGAAGGTGATTCCGAGCCAACCGAATTGTGTGGTCCAACCGTCCGGCTTGAGCGCGCGCACCGAGCCGTCGAAGTACAGGGACACCTCGACGCGCGGCACGGGCGATTGGTGTTCGCTCACGGCTTCTTCGGGTCCTTCAGTTCCTTCGGTTCGGGCTTCTTCCAGCCCATGAGTAGTACGGTCGGGGCGTCCGCTTTTGCGTCGAGCGGGATCACCAGTTCGTTCGTGCCCGGCGCGCGCTTCACCTGCTCCTTCTTGAACTCGCTCAGGAACTCCTCCGGGCCGGCCAGTTCGTCGTAGCCCGGTACGCCGTAGTGCATCGGCAGCACGTACAGGCGCGGCTTCAGCTTCTTCGCCACGGTCGCGGCCTGTTCGCCGTTGATGGTGTATATGCCGCCCACCGGCACCATGAGCACGTCGATCTTGCCGATGCCCTTGAGTTGCAACTCGCTCAACTCGTGGCCGAGGTCGCCGAGGTGGCAAATCGTCAGGCCGTCCACTTCGACGACCCACGCGCTGTTCTTGCCGCGCTGCATGCCGTTGGTGGTGTCGTGGTAGGTGGCGACGTTCCGAAACTTGATCGGGCCGCGCTTCTCCTCGATCAGTTTCCACTCCTGCTTGCCCGGCTTGGGTTCGATCACGCCGCGGTACACGTCGTTCTCTTTGATGCGCGCGTCCTTCGTGCCGGTGTCGAGGATCTCGACCAGCGCGTGGTCGTCGTGGCTGTGGCTGCACAGCGCGAAGTCGGCGCGCACGGGGGTGCGGCCGAACGCGGGGATCGCGTGCGGGTCGATGGCGAACGGCCGCCCGGCGGAGTCCACGATCTGGAAAAACGACTGACCGAACCAGCGAATCGTGACCGCCTTTTGGTCCTTCGGGTCTTGGGCGGTGCCGGCGAGCGGGGCGAGGGCGAACAGGAGTGCGCCGAGTGCGGTGCCCGCGAACGATCGGGTCATGGGAGTCTCCACAGGATGCTTGCGGGGTTATCGTAGCGGGTGCAGGGGGCGCGCTCACTTCTTCCGCTTCGGGACGGTCCACAGCGTGCGAGAGTACCAGAGTGCGAGAGAGAACGCCGGGGTGTTCTCTCTCAGCTCTGGCACTCTGGCACTCTGGCACTCTGGCACTCTGGCACTTCTGGAACTACACCAGCGAATCGAACACGCGGACCGCGGCCCAGTTCGCTTTGCACTCCTCGATGAACTGGTTGTGTGTGGGGTCGTCTTGGTAGGCGTCGTGCGCGGCCTTGTCCACGAACACGAGGTGCAGGCCGACGTGCCAGTCGCGGTCGTTCACCTCGCGGGCCAGTTCGGCGCACAAGCCGCCGGCCGCGAAGAACAGGATGCCCGGCTGCACGTTCAGGTACTTGTGGCACGCGGCGATCAGCTCTTGGACCTTCGCGGGCGCGGCGTCTTTCAGCTTGAAGAACACGTTGTGGGCGAGGCGCGGACCGGGCATGGGGTGCTCCTTTTCGTGAGGGCGCGATGAGGGCATAGTAGCGAGTTTCGTGCGCCCTTGCCCGCGACCGCACGGGCGCAGATAATCGCCCAGTTGGACACGCGCGCACCGCTACCGGAACTTCGCACATGTGGATGACGGACCCGCCGTCGGCGGCACTGGCCGAGGCGCTGAAGTTGGTCGCCGCCGGGAAGACCGGTGAGGCCGAAATGGTCGTCAAAAAGGCGGCGATGGAGGCCAAGAACAGGCACGGCTCCGGGTCGCACCCGCTGGCGTGCGCCTACGCGGACATCGCCCGCGTGCACCTGCAAATGGGCGAAACGCAAAAGGCCGCGGTCGAGTTCCAGCACGCGAGTAAAGGCCCGCTGCCGCCCGAGACCGCGGAGCGCGTCGACCGGCTCCGCTTCATGTACGGGTTCGGCGAGGCGCTCCTGCGGCTGGACAAGTTCGAGGAAGCCGAGAAAGTGCTGAAACAGTGCGAGGTGTTCGCCAAGAACCTGCACGGGGCCACCAGTACCGCGGCCATTGCGGCCAAAGTGCCGCTCGCGCGGCTGCTGCTGAAGTCCGAGAAGCCGGCCGAGGCGCTGAAGCTCGCGCAAGAGGCGTTCGACGCGCTGTGGGCGCAGGGCGATCCGCTCATCGCGGAGGCGTTCCCGGTGCGGGCCGAAGCGCTGAAGGCCGCGGGCCGCGGGGAGAGCGCGTTCGCGGACCTGCCGGACCTGCCGGACGAGTTCGCCACCAAGACCGCGCGGGCGGTCCTCTTGCAGGCCCCCCACGGCGACCCGGGCCGCGTGCGGGCCGTGCTCGCCGATCTGCTCGCCGCGGCCGACAAGAAGTTCGGCGACGGCCACCCGGTGACGTGCGACGTGCTCGCCGCGATCGCGCACCACGAGGCGCGCCAAGGCGCGGCGGCCGACGCGAACGTGCGGCGCACGGCGGTGCGGCGCTCGGTGTGGTCGTTCGCGGTGCGCCGCGCCCCGGCCGGGCTGCTGTCGAACTTGGAAGTCGCGTTCGAGGCCGACGGCGGGCTGCACTTGGTGCCGCACTTGGCGCGCGAGGCGTCGCCGGTGGAAGCGGCCCAACTCGAAAGCGTGCTGACGCAAGCCGTAGACGACCTGTACGCGCGCTGATGCGGGGTGCGGTGTGCCCGATTTCAGTTACAAGGGCGCTCGGAACGAGCGCACCGGCGAGTTCCGCCCGTTCGTGGTGCCCGGCATTTCGGACGCCTCCGCGTTCCCGCGGCTCGGCGCGGAAGCGCTCGCGCCGGACCAGATCACCGGCACCTACGACGACACCCCGCTGCCCGAACTGCCGCCCGAACTGCACCCGGCCCGCGACAAGCACCTCGCCGAACTGGTGCGCAACGCCAAGGGCAAGACGTGCGACAACAACCGGTCGTACTCGCTCGCCCGCGTGGACGTAACGCGCCCCGAGGTGGACGGGCGGCGGATCGTCGTGTTCCAGCTCCAGTTCCGCCCCACCGACTACTTCCACTTCCAGTTCCCCAACAACGCGCTCGACACCGCCGTTGAGGTGTCCGGCGCGGTCACGACGCCGCGCGCCGCGCTGCGCCTGTCGGCGGAGCGCCTGTCGCTCGACGAGTTGGACTCGGCCCCGTGCCACTTCAAGGTGGGCACCGGGACCGTGCTCGTGTGCGCGCCCGAGCGCGCCGGCGCGCCCGAGCGCGTGGTGGTGTCGATTCGGTCCCGGCGGCAACTGGTGGCGGGCGGAACCGAGGGACCGAAGTACCACCTGTCGACGGCCGAAGGCATGTTGCGCCCCGCGGACGGCCCGAACGGCGCGCCCTCGCCGTTCCGCACCGCGGAGCGCGCGCTGCACGAGGAACTGGGCCTGCGCCCCGGCACCGATTACGACCCGGCCGCGCTGCGGTGCCTCGGCCTGTACCTCGACACCTCGCGCGCGCAACCGTTCTTCCTGATGTTCGCGCGCGTCCCGCTCGCGTTCCCGGAGGTGGTCGAGCGGTGGAAGGTGGCCCCGCACCGGCACGAGAACCAGAAATTGGTGGGGCCGAACTGGGACGCGCGCGCCGCGCACCGGCTGCTGATCGGCACCTTCACCGACGCCGACGGCACCTTTTACGACGTGGCCTCGAACCACGCGCAACTCGGGTTCCTGATGGCCGCCGCCCACGAAGACGAGTTGCGCCGCGCCGCCACCGGCGAGCGGTTCGTGTTCCGCGTCTAGGCCGGTTCGACGAGCACGACGCGGAAGCCGGTGTCGTCGCGCGGGCTGTCCGGCGGGTAGCCCTTGCGGAACGACGAACTGCACTGGTCCGAGAAGTTGCGGAACGAACCGCCCCGCTGGGCGCGCCACCCGGGCACCCCCTCGAACGGGTCGGCGCACCACTCCCACACGTTCCCGTGCATCCCGTACAGGCCGAAGGCGTTCGGCGGGAACTCCGCCACCGGCCCGGTGCCGTCCGGCGACGGCTCGAAGTCCGGGGTGAACCGCGCGCGGTCGGCCGTCAGTTCCGGGCCGAACGCGAACGCCTCGTCGCTCCGCGCCCGGCACGCGAACTCCCACTCCGCTTCGGTCGGCAACCGGTACCGCCGCCCGGCCGCGACTTCCGCCGGCAGTTGCGACAGCCGCGCGCAGAACGTCACCGCGTCGTCCCAACTCACCGTCGCGACCGGGTGGTCGGCGCGGTCGGTGGGCACCGGTTCGCCCAGTACGCGCGCGTACTGGGCGCGCGTGACTTGGTGCGCGCCCAGCCACAGCGGTTCGGCGGCCGGCACGCGCACGAACGACATGCCCACCGAATTGAACCGCGCGTCGATCTCGTCGGCGAGCAGCGCGCGCAGCGCGTCGGCGAACTCGGCCGGCGTTTGGAACCGCTCGGCCGGTTCGCGCCGAACGGCCTTGCGCAGGAACGAGCGGTGCGCCGCGGTCAGGTCCGGGCGCAGCGCGGGCAGGTCCGGGAGGTCGTGCAGATACGCCTTGTACTCGTCGAGGGGTACCGCGCGCGTGAGCAGGTGGTAGAGCACGGACCCGAGCGCGAACAGGTCGGCGCGGGCGTCGGCGTGCTTGAAGGCGGACCACTGTTCCGGGGCCGAGTAGCCCTGCGAGCCGTACCGCTCGCCTGTGCGCGTGAGCGGGTCCGCGCCCGGTTCGCGCCGCCGCACGAGGCCGAAGTCGATTAGCTTTACGGTGCCGTCGGGCAAGCGGTACAGATTGCTCGGCTTCAGGTCGCGGTGGACCAACCCGTGCGCGCTCAGGTGCGCGACCCCCGCCGCGGCCTGAAGGACGAGCGCCGCGGCTTCTGCGAACGGGAGCGGTTCGTTCGCCTTGTACGCCTTCAGGTCGTCGCCCCCGTCGAGCAGTTCCATCACGAGGTACGGGCGCGGCGCGGCGTGGTCGGCGTCCACGAACCCGACCACGTTCGGGTGCGGGGGCAGCGCGCGGAGCGCCGCGGCCTCGTTGCGGAACCGTTCGACGAAGCCGGGATCGCTCGCGTCGGCGGGCGCGATCACTTTGACCGCGAACGGCGCGCCGTCGTCGCGCCGCGCGCGGAACACTTGACCCATGCCGCCGTGCCCGAGTTGCGCTTGGAGGGTGTAGCGGCCCACGCGCCGCGGGCTTGCGGTGAGCGGTTCGGCCGCGCCCGGCGGGAGGAGCGCCGCGGGCGTACCGGTCGAAGGGACGGTCAGTTCGTCGGGCGCGTCGGGCATGGGTGCGGCACTCGGAGGCGGCCGCGCGCGGCGCGGCCCGTTCCGCCATCGTAGCGGAGCGGGCCGCGCTCACAAGCGAATTGGACCGGCTACGGCAGCAGGAACGCGCCGCCGGTGAGGATCGCGGTTTCGGCCGCGGTCCCGGTGATCGTGAGGCCGAGCGGGTACAGGTAGTACGGCGACGGGCACCCCGGGCCGGCCTTACCCGCGCTCGTGTCCCACGGGCCGCGCACGCACGCCGACGCCAAGCTCTGCGGCCAGAGCAGCGTGTCGCGCCAGAAGTAGCCCGTGCTCAACAGCGCCTGCGCCGGGCCGAGGTCCCACCCGCTGCGCTCCGCGTTCCGCTCTTCGAAGTGCAGCCGCCGGTGAACCACGTAGTTCGGTTCGATGAGCACTTGGCGCGGCGCGTAGTCGAGCGTCTTGGGCCGGTACGCGACGCCCGGCGGCGACACCACCGGCAGTTCGGGGAACGCGTACGAGGCGTCGGACGCCGGGTCCAGCAGCGTCTTCTTGTCGCGCGCCAACCGGGCGCGCAGGTCGTCGATCGTTTTCGGGTCGGTGGCGCTCTGAATCTGCTTCTCGAGCGACGCGATGTTGTCGCGCAGCACGCGGTCGCGGATCGCCGCTTCCAGTTGCCGGTCGTCGTACACCGTGAACACGCTGGCGCGCGTCGGCAGTTGCACGAACTCCGGCGGCACGGGCGGAATGGCCTTCTTCGACGTACTGGTGACTTCGCCGGGCTGCACCGCGGAGAGCGGGGGCTGCGCGAGCACCGGTTGGGGTAGCGACACCGTCACGGCCGGGGGCGGCGCGAGGCCGCCTTGCGGCGGCAGGTAGCGCGAGGCGGGCGGCGGCAGCGGCAGCGGCGGCACGTCCGGCACCGGCGCTTCGGCGGCCCGGAGCGGCGGTTCGTTCAGCGCGACGCCGTCCACCGGGCGCACCGGCTGACCGTTCGCGCCGTTCGCCAGCGCCGCGTCGGCCGGCTTGTTGAAGTACAGGATTTGGCCGACGGACCCGGGCAGCGGGCCGCCGGTCGGCGACACCGCCGGGCGCGCCGCCGGTTGCGGCTGCGCCGGAGCCGGTGGCGTGCGGGGCTGGTAGCCCTTCGGCAGGGGCAGTTGCCCCGGTTGCGCGGACAGCGGCCCGACGACCAGCGCCAGCGCCGCGGCGCTAACCGCCAGCGTCGCCCGCGTAATCGCCCGGGCTGTAATTCGGCGCTTCCTGCGTGATAGCGATGTCATGCGGGTGGCTCTCCTGCACACTCGCGGCGGTCACTTGGATGAACCGCGCGGTGGTGCGCAGTTCGTCCAACGTTTTGCAGCCGCAGTAACCCATGCCGGCGCGAATGCCGCCGACCAACTGGTACACGAACGGGGCCAAGTGGCCCTTGAACGGCACGCGCCCTTCCACACCCTCGGGCACCAACTTCCCGTTCGCGGGCGGGCCTTTGGTCGCCCCGTCCCCGCCCTGCTGGTAGCGGTCGGCGCTCCCGGCCATCATCGCGCCCATCGAACCCATGCCCCGGTACTGCTTGAACGAGCGCCCGCGGTACAGGATCAACTGCCCCGGGCTTTCCGCGAGGCCCGCGAACAGCCCGCCGATCATCACCGCGTGCGCCCCGCCGGCGAGCGCCTTCGTGATGTCGCCGCTGAACCGGATGCCGCCGTCCGCGATCACCGGTACCCCGGTCCCTTCCAGCCCTTTCACCGCGTTCGCAATGGCGCTCATCTGCGGCACGCCCACCCCGGACACGATCCGCGTCGTGCAGATCGAGTTGTGGACGATCGCGTTATCCGCGATGAAGCTGTGCGTCTCGCAGTCCACCTCAATGTCGTACACCGGCACCGCGACCTTGAGTTCCCGGTGCTCAAGTACTTTCACCACTTGGTAGGCGTCCGCGTGCCGTTTGCGGTGGCTCACGTTCAGCCGCGACCGGTAGCTCTCCCGACAATTCTCCAGTTTTGCGCCTTGCAACCCGCCGGCCGTCGGTTCCTCGGTGTCCGAGTTCGGGAAGCTCCCGTTCACGAGGAAACACAGCACGTTGAACAGTTCGACCAGTCGCGCCGCGGTGTTGTGAAACCCGATCCGGCCGTCCGCCGCTTCGTACCCGTCGCTGTCCACCAAGCCGTCGTACAGCCCGCGCAGGTACTCCGCGTTCCCGCACAGGTACTCTTCCGGCAAGTGCTTCTCGTGCTTCTTGCCGAAGGCACCGAGAAGCCGAGCCCATTGCAGCGAGTACAGGTTGACCGTGTCCACCTTCTCGCCGGGCACCACCTTCGGCCGCACGCCCGTCACTCGTTCGACCGCCTCGACCAACTTCGCGGTCACACCCGGTTCGTTTCTGCCGAAGTACCACGACACCCGCCCGATGTCCGAGTTTCGAACGCGGTTCAGGAACGCGTGTCCGTCGCCGAGGAACGTTCCGAACACATAGCCGAGGTCGTAACTCTCCTGAATCTCAGTTTCGTACCGCTCCAACTTCGACTCGCGCACCGCGAAGGCGCTGAGGTCGATCTTCAGTGCGGCCGGCATCTCGAAACCGATCTCCTTCGGGAGCAGCATCGCGTCGAGGTCGAGTTTGCCCACCTCTTTCCACTTCAATTTCGTCGTGCCGGTCTTGGTCGGTTTGGTCAGCAGTGCGACGTAGCCCTTGTTCGCAAGCGTTTTCCGCGTGCTGCTATTCAAGTCGCCCACCCAGTAGCGGTGGTCCGGGGTCACGACCGTTTCGCGGAACGACGCGGTGTGTCGCACCGCCATCACGTCACGAACCCCGGTACACCACGCCTTCACCACCGTCACCGCGCGACCGTTCATGTTGATGACGCGGTCGCCGGCGCGAACGTCTTCGATGTTTCGGTAGGTGCCGTTCGCCATGAGCACCCGGGTGCCCGCCCCGAAACACCCCGGGCCGATGCCGGCCTTGACCGCGTCGGCCCCGGCTTCGGCGAGCGCTCGCGCGCCGTCGGGGGTCGCGATGTTGCCGGCGATAACGTCCACGGTGTGGCGCTTCTTCAGCTCGCGCACGGTTTCGAGCACGTTGCGGCTGTGCCCGTGCGCGGAATCCACGACCAGCACGTCCACACCGGCGGCGATGAGCGACGCGGCCCGCTCGAACTCGCGCACCCCGATCGCGGCACCCACCCGCAGCCGCCCTCGCGAATCTTTAGCCGCGTGCGGGAACTTTTGCGTCTTCTCGATGTCCTTGATCGTGATTAACCCCTTCAGTCTGAATTCATCGTCAATCAGGAGCAGTTTCTCCACCTTATTCTTCGTCAGCAACTTTTCGGCCGCTTCGAGTGTAGTGTTCTCCGGTGCCACGACGAGGTTGCGCTTCGTCATCACCTCTTCGAGTTTCTGCTCGTTGTCGTCCAAGAACTTCAGGTCGCGGCGGGTCAGAATGCCCTTCAGGACGCCGTTCACGGTGATGGGCACCCCGCTGATGTGGTGCTCTTCCATGAGCGCGCGGGCGTGGCCGACGGTGTCGTCCGGCGGGAGCGTGAGCGGGTCGGTGATGATGCCGTTCTCGCTCCGCTTCACCTTGTCCACTTCGCGCGTTTGTGCCGCGATACTCAGGTTCTTGTGAATGATGCCGAGGCCGCCCTCTTGGGCGAGCGCGATGGCGAGTTCGCTCTCCGTGACCGTGTCCATCGGGCTGGAGAGGATCGGGATGTTGATGCGCACGTTGCGGGTGAGCTGCGTGCGCACGTCGGTGTCTTTGGGAACGACGTCCGAATAGCCCGGTTCGAGGAGCACGTCGTCGAAGGTGATGCCCTGATACGCGATGCGGTCGTGCATGGCGGCGCGCTCCCGGAGGTCAGAGGGGATTCGGGATTATAGGGAGCGGAGGCGACCCGCGTCGATGCGGGTTCGCGCGCCCCCATACACTACCCGCATGAGCGAACCCATTTGGACCGCGCCGCCGGGCACCGCGGCGCTCATCTTCGATTGCGACGGCACCCTCGCGGACACCATGCCCGGGCACTACGTCGCGTGGTGCGCGCTGCTGGGGCGGCTCGGCATCGCCTTCCCCGAGCCGCGGTTCTACGCGATGGGCGGCATGCCCACCGGCACAATCATTCGCGTGCTCGCGGCCGAAGCCGGCGTGCCCGTGACCGACGTGGACGCTCTCGTTCACGAAAAGGAACAACTGTTCTTGCGGAACTTGAGCGCCGTGACGCGCATCGAACCGGTGGTGCGCGTCGCCGAGTGGCACCGCGGCAAGTTGCCCATCGCGGTCGCCAGCGGCGGCTACCGCGACACCATTTCGCGCACGCTCGCGCAACTGAACCTGAGCGACTGGTTCGACGCGACCGTTACGGCCGAAGACACGACCCGGCACAAGCCCGAACCGGACGTGTTCCTTGAGGCCGCGCGGCGGCTCGGCGCGCCGGACCCGGCGCGGTGCGTGGTGTTCGAAGACACCGACATCGGGTTGGAAGCCGCGCGCCGCGCCGGCATGTTCGGCATCGACGTGCGCCCGTGGGTCGCGAGCGCCCGCGGCGCTCGGGCGTAGCCGGCCGTTACACGCACGGGCTTGCTCCGCGAGCGCTCTTGTGTTGAATTAGGCCATATTGACTGAAGGTAGGCGGTTTGCGATAGCGAGGCGGCCATTTTCCCGGTCGGGAGCCGCCAATGTTCAGCCGCCACGATTTGAGCGACGAGCACTGGGAGCGGATCGCGCG
>Ga0169931_10000409_pt1 | contig 70054 bp, 72 predicted proteins | sample Kivu_15m_20L_FD_129675 | JGI IMG/M metagenome (GOLD analysis project Ga0169931, IMG submission 129675) | Freshwater microbial communities from Lake Kivu, Western Province, Rwanda to study Microbial Dark Matter (Phase II) - Kivu_15m_20L... | ecosystem: Environmental > Aquatic > Freshwater > Lake... | reverse complement strand
CCAACAGAATCCGAGCATGGTGCCGCAGTCGTCGACGTGAACCAGCAGCCCGGTCGGATCGAACCAATCGCTGGCGAAGCGAGCCTCGAGTGACGCGTGTGTCCAGTTGCCCTGGTCGGGATGGCGCTCGAAGGCCAGGTTGTTCACCTCGAGGAGTGCTGATTCGTCGACGCCTGTGATGAACTCGCGGGTGGGGAGCGGCGGGCGCGTCGGGGCGGCACCGAGATGCGTCTGCATCTCGAGTAACTGACGCGTTGGCAGCAAGCCATGTCGTTCGGCGGTCGCCCGATCGGTGGCGGTGGCCTCGTGACACCACCACTGCACGCTCTGGGCGTTGCGCGCTCGGACCCATTCGATCGCCGCGCCACACGCAGTGTCGAGAATGCGGGCACGATCGGCGCGGCTGTGAGGATCGATCGCGATGTCGAGGATCCAGGTCGGGGCAGGTTCCGCCGTGGGGGTCGCTTGGACGTATGCCGCAGGGTTCAGCGATCGATCGAGAACGGTGAACGCTCGGGCGGTGAGCGTCCGATGAGTGGCCGCGCTCAACGCGTGGTCGCTGAGCGGGGGCCGGCCGTCGACCTCCTGGCATCGATCGAGCAGTTCTCGAACCGACGACCGGCTGATCGCGTCGAATGCGTCGATGTTGATGACCGAGTAGGGCGATTGCGCGGTCATGTGTGTCGGCGCAAGGTCGTCACGGTGGCGATTGCGAAGCAGGCCACGGCGACCAGCGCAATGGTCGGGCCGGGCGGGGTGGCGAGGTGATAGCTGGTGGTGAGACCAAATAGCGCGGAGAGCACTCCGATTGCGATTGCGACTGCGGTCATGGTCTCGATTCGCTGCGTTAGGAGGCGCGCGCTCGCCGCTGGGATGACGAGCATCGCAACGCTCATCAGCAGCCCGACGGTGTCGAGACTGACGACGACGGTGATGGAGATCAGCACGATCAGCACGAGCCGTAGCGGACCGACCGGGATGCCAACCTGACGGGCGTGGGCGGCATCGAAGGTGACGTTGCGCAGATCGGAGAACGTGACCGCAACGATGCCCAAGGCCGCGGCCGTCAACCCGCTGTTGACGACGATGTCGCTGCGTGTCGTGGTGACGATCTGGCCGAGCAGGAAGTGGGTGAGGTCGACGCCGATGCGGTCGTTGCGCGAGATCAGGATGAGGCCGGTTGCGAACATCAGCGTCTCGGCCACTCCGATGGCGCTGTCGTGCCCGAGTCGTCGCTGCCGATCGAACAGGGCGACCAGGAGCCCCATGATCACTCCCGCCGCGAGTGCGCCGATGGTGATGCTGACGCCGACGAGGTAAGCCCCGGCGACACCGACCAGCGTGCCGTGGCTCATTGCGTCGCCGAGGTAGGCGAGCCGCCGCAGGACGACCCACACGCCGATGGTGGGGGCGAGCACGCCGATGAGCAGCGCGGTGATCGCTGCGTGCTGCATGAACTGCGTGCGATAGGGGTCCGTGAACCAGTCGATCATGCGGCGCTGCTCGGCCTTGGGGGAATGCCGAAGGTTGCCTCGATGTGATCGGGGTCGAGTGCAAGCCCGGGTGGGCCGTCGCCCACGAGCCGCCGGTTGACGGCGAGGCAGCGACTGAACCGCCTGCGGGCCAGCGAAAGGTCGTGGGTGGCGACCAGGAGGGACGTGCCAGACGCAGCGAGGTCGGCGAACAGGTCGAGCAGCGCCTCGGTGCGGGGCTCGTCGACACCGCTGAGGGCCTCGTCGAGCAGGATCAGGTGTGCTTCCTGGGCGAGCGCGCGAGCCAGCAGGGCGCGCTGCACCTGACCTCCCGACAGCGTCCCCAGTGGACGCCGGCGCAGATCGGCCATCCCAACGCGTTCGAGTGCGTCGTGCGCGGCCTGACGGTGCCGTTCGCCGGGTCGTTGCCCCAGGCGTAGAAACCTGCGTCGGCCGGCGAGTACGAGCTGGCCGACGGTGATCGGGAAGTCGCCGTCGAGGTCGTTGCGCTGAGGGATGTAGGCAGCTGCGAGCCGGTCGCGCCGGTGGTGGCAGTGCTTGCCGCACAGCTCTACCGAGCCGTGGTGACTGACGAGTCCGCTGATGGCTTTGAACAACGTCGATTTGCCGGCACCGTTGGGCCCGACGACAGCGATGAGTTCACCGACGTCCACCTGGAACGACACGTCGGCGAGTGCCTCGGTGGCGGGCGGGTAGGTGACGCCGACCCCTGTGATCTGGAGGATCGGATGGTTGCGAGCCACGTCGCTCATCTGGCGCAGTCGAGGCCGACTGCGAGGCGGCGCAGGTTGTCACGCATGATCGATGCGTAGGTGTCGCCAGCGTCGAGCTGGTCCCGGGTCAGGCCCTCGATCGGGTCGAGCAGGTCGAGCTTCGCGCCGATCTCACGGGCGACCGTCTTCGCTAGGTCCGGCGATGCGATCGACTCGAGGAAGATCGTGGTGACCCCCTCGGCTCTCGCCTCGGCGGCGATGGCTGCCAGGGTGCGCGGGTCGGGCTCGACATCGGGGGAGATGCCGGCGATCGGGATCTGGCGAAGGCCGTAGGTGTCGGCGAGATACCCGAACGCGCGATGACTGGTGACGATCGCGCGTGAGCGGCACTTGGCCAGGCCGACGCGGTACTCGCCGTCGAGCCCGCGCAAGTCGGCCAGATACTTCGCTGCGTTTGCGCGGTAGGTGTCGGCTTTGTCGGGGTCGATCTTCACGAACGTGTTCGTGATGGCGTCCGCCATCGTGATCATGCGGCTCGGGTCGAGCCACACGTGAGGGTCGACATCGCCCTCCAGCACCTCACCATCCACCTCGCCCTTAGTGCCGGCGAGTTGCTCGTCGACCCCGAGGAGATCTACCGAGTCGAGGAGGTCGAGCCTGGTCACGCGTGCAGGCGACTTGGCGAGCGCAGCCTCCACCTGCGGCTGGAACTTGCGGCCGAGATAGATCGCCACGTCAGCAGTTTCGAAGGCCCTCATCTGGGCCGGCCGCAATTCCAAGTCGTGGGGTCCCTGCCCAGGCGGCGTTAGGTCGATGACCGACACCAGGTCGCCGCCCACACCGCGGGCCGCCTCGCCGAGGGGATAGAACGCAGCGAGCACGGTCAACCTCGGCTGCGAGCCAGCAGGGTCGGAAGTACCCTTGCCGTCGCTACTGCACGATGCAACAGCCAGGCTCGCCGACACGGCGAACACGGTGACGAAAGTGCGGAGCCGTCGTATGCAGAGCGGAGTAGGACGCATGGGCCTAGTCTATCGGAACGAGACGCATTCCGATTTTTGACCTGACCAGTCCTGCTTGCGCTCGGTGAGGCGGTGCCCGGTCAGTTGCGCGGTTTGCACGACTCGACCCTGGACGATGAACCAACCGAGCACAGGCATGAGGTGTCCGAGCCACTCATTTCGCAGCATCTTCGGGTGCTGCGCGACGCACGGCCCATCGTCGGTCGGCGCGCCGGCAAAGAGATCCGCCACTCGATCGTAGACGAGCACGTCTCACACATCGTTCACGATGCAGTTCGACGTGCCGAGGAGGCATGACACCATGGCACATACGGTCCACGACGATCAGCAGCACGAACACGGCCCCAACTGTGGCCATGCCGCAACCGAGCACGACGGCCACCGCCACGCATTGCACGACAGTCATTGGGACGAGCACTGATTTCCCGGTGCCACCGGTCAGCTGAAGGTGCACGCCCTCACGCCAGACGTCGCCTCAGCTCCACACCCTGACTCTTGGTCGAGTCGGAGCCGTTCGAGAACACCCGTGCTGCGACCGCCGCCGGGACCGGGGTGATGGCGCCGGTGGTGATCCAGTCGCAAAGCTGGCCGATGATCTCTTCGTTGAGGACACCACCGACCCAAACACGATCAGTCGAGATCCCGGAGGGTCGCACAATCACGACGTTCGAGTATTCGCACGCGCCAACGCACCCGACGACCCGACTTCGGCCACCTGCGGAGAAGGCGGCAGCGTCGATGCGCTCGCGGATGCTCGCGTGGTCGACGCCGGGGTGTTTGCGGTCGGTTCCGCAACAGCACCCGTCGCACACCTGGACTCGAACGTTCGACCAGCGTTCTAGGCGAACCGCACCAGAGCCTGCGGCGCCTGTCGTCACCGCTTCTCCAGCGATGTCGCTGTGACGGATCGACGTTCCAACGCGCCATCGGCGCGCCCGACCAGAATCGAGCCGCCTGCGGGATGCCACACGACCGTGGCGATGGCGACGTCTCCGTCGCACACGTCGTCGGGTGTCAGCGGTTGCTTGACCGAGCGCGGTGATGGCCAGAGGGCGAGCCGGCCGTCGGCGCCCCCGGTGAGTAGTCGTGTGCCGGCGGGTTCCCACACGAGGCAGCTGATGTGGCGCCCGTGGGCGTTGCCCGTGGCGGGCCTGGTTCCCTTCGGGCCCCTGCCCGAAAAGTCCCACACCGTGAGTTCGTCGAGGCATGCCGACGCCATCCACTGGCTGTCGTCGCGGAACGCAAGGTGCTCGATCTTGGCGGGGTAACCCGACATCGACAGCTCGTCGCCCGACCAGAGCCGCCACAGATGGATGCTCGAGTCCTGGAACCCGGCGCACGCCCATTTGCCGTTTGGTGCCAGCACGAGCGCGAGTGGTGACCCCTTGAAATGATGAGTTCGTGACGGCCTTTCAGCGGGCAGATGGTCGGGGTCGTACCAGGTGATACCCCCGTACGAGGTGACACCGGCCCGTTTGCCGTTGGCTGACCATGCGACCGCAGTGATCGTCGACGAAACCGACGGATACCGCTGGACCAGCACCGCGTCGCTGTCGCAGAGCACCAGGTGACGGCCGTCTGCCGCCGCCAGGAGCGAACCGTCAGGTGACCAAGCGACATGGGAGATCCACGCCGTGCCGCGATACGTCCCGACCTCGTTCCCGGTTTGGTCGTGCACCCGAACCACGCCGTCCTGGCCACCGAGCGCAAGTCGCGACCCGTCAGGCGACCACGCCCCGCACAGCACGCCCATCGGGTGCTCCGGCAACTTGCAGACCAGCACACCATCGACGGTGACGATCGCTGCATCGCCGCCGAGAGAACCCGCGGCGAGCAGATCTCCGCGCGGGGAGATCGCCAGCGCGGTGACGTAGTCGCCGAGCAGCATCTCCCATTCGACGAGACCGATCATCGGACCAGACACTCCCGGAAACTGCGCTCCAACGCAGCACGGTCGAGGTTGCGGCCGATGAACACGAGCTTGTTGCTGCGGGCCTCGTCCGGGCGCCAGGCACGGTCGGCTTGACCGTCGAGGAGCATGTGGACGCCCTGGAACACATACCGCTTGTCCATGCCGGCAATCGACAAGATGCCCTTGGAGCGAAAGATGTCGGTGCCCTGCTCTGCGAGGAGTCGTCCGAGCCACTTGTTCAGCCGGTCACCATCCAGATCACCGTCGGCGTGAATGCCGACCGATGTGACGGTGGCGTCGTGCTGGTGTTCGGCATCGGGATCGAGGAACTCCGGGTCGTCGATCAAGACACGATCGAGATCGAATGCGCCGACGTCGAGGATCAGGTCGAGATCCACCCGACCGTGACTCGTGTGGATGTGTGGCGCCAACGAGTTGATCTCGCGGATCCGGCGCTCGACCTCGGCCAGCTGGGGGGCGTCAACGAGGTCGACCTTGTTGATCACCACTCGATCAGCAAACGCCAGCTGCTCCACGGCCTCGTTCTCGACCCCCTCGGCCTTGATCTCATCGAGGTGCAGCAGGAGGTGCTTCGCATCGACCACCGTCACGATCGCATCGAGGCGTAGCTGGGCTGACACCTCAGGATCGACGAAGAAGGTTTGCGCCACCGGGGCTGGATCGGCGAGTCCGGTCGTTTCGATCACGATCTGATCGAAACGGTTCTTGCGCTTCATGAGGTTGCCGAGGATTCGGATCAGGTCGCCGCGAACGGTGCAACATATGCACCCGTTGTTCATCTCGAAGATTTCTTCCTCGGCATCGATCACGAGCGCGTCGTCGATGCCGACCTCACCGAATTCGTTCTCGATCACAGCGATCCGCTTGCCGTGTTGCACCGTGAGGATGTGGTTCAGCAGCGTCGTCTTTCCCGCTCCGAGGAACCCGGTGAGCACGGTGACAGGTACCTTAGAGTCGGTCGCCATCGGCGAATCATAACAGGTACGATTCCGATACCGTAAGGGGCCACCCCAAATGTCTGTTGCGCCCAGTGTGAGCCTGCCTGCCCGAGCCTGCCTGAGTCGGCTCGAGCGCGAACGGGACGCGAACACCACAGCCACCACCGGGTGCCCACGAGCGCTGGACAGACCGACGTCCAGGCACGACGAAGGGGTGGTCTACCTGCACTGACACACTCGGCCGCCGACCAGAGCGGATCTGAAGCTGTCGGCTCATAACCCGAAGGTCAGAGGTTCAAATCCTCTCCCCGCCACCAAGTACAGAACCAGTTCAGAGGCCCTTTCCCGGGAAATCGGGAAGGGTCTCTGCGCTCTTGGCACCCGGCCGTCCGTGCAGCAGGTGTACGACGGATCAGCGTGATCTCGACAAGCGGAACGGTCCACCGTCGAAGGGGCACTGTCAGCTGAGCTGACCGTCGAGCGCTCTGGCGACGGTGAGGAGGCTTCGGCGGAGCCATCGATGTGGTGGGTCGTCGTGGTTGCGGGCGTGCCAGATGGCATCGACGCGCACGATCGGGAGCGGGAGCGGCGGTGTGAACGATGTGATGGTGGCGGGGCTGCCGAGCACGTCGAGGAGTCGGCGTGGGGCCAGGGTGGTGAGGTCGCTGGTGAGGCACATCCCCACCGCTGCGGCGAACGAGGGCACCACGGCGACGACGTCGCGGTGCAGGTTCTTGCCGGTGAGGAGGTCGTCGATGGGCCCGCGGGCGATTCCGCGTCGCGAGGTGACGACGTGTCGGAGGGCTGCGAATCGTGTGGTCGTGATGCGCTGGCCGGCCATGGGGTGACCGGATCGGAGCATGCCGACGAGGTGTTCGTCGACGAGCTTCTGATGGTGGAGGTCGTCGGTGAGCGTGCTGTAAGAGCCGATGGCGATCGAGACGTCTCCGTGCCGGAGGGCGTCTGTGTCGTCGGTTGACTCGGATTCGAAGCGAAGCCGGATGCCCGGTGCTTCGTGGGCGACGGCTTCGAGCCAGGGTCCGGCCAGGATCGCGAGGATCACTTCGTTGGCTCGGATCGTGTAGGTGGCGTGGTGCTGTCTCGGCTCGAATGCGGTGGGCCGTCGCAGCGTGCGTGCGATCGAGTCGAGCGTGCTGCTCAGTTCGGTGAGGAGTTCTGTGCCGCGGGGTGTGATGGTCAGGGCGCGGCCAGCGCGGACCAGCAACGGGTCGCCGAACGTGGCGCGACATCGGTCCAGTGCGCGGCTGGTCGCAGGGACGGAGAGATGGAGGCGGGCGGCGGCCCTGGTGACGCTCTGCTCGGTCAGCAACGCATGGGCGATCGGTAACAGGTTCAGGTCTGTTGATTGCACAGCACGCAAGTTACGGCTTGCAAAACATGCAGTAGACGACAACCGCGTGTCTCCGTACCGTGACAGCCGTGACGACAACCGATACGCAGCCCGCTCCGACCGCCCTCCCTGCCCGGCAGGTGAACCATGTGTTCTTCATGCTCGTCAGGACGACACCGACCTGGCTCGCGCTCACTCTGACGGAGCGGTTCGCGTTCCTGGGCGACACGATCGTCCCGCTGCTTGGCCGTCATCCCGACGTCTCGATGCGGTTCTTCGACAGCGAAGCGTTCAACGCTGCCTACACCGACGTCGTGATGTGGGAGACCACGACGCTGCTGTCGTACCAGGCGATCGTCGAGGAGCTCCGCGAGACTCCCTTCTGGGGCAACTACTTCGAGGTCGTCGACATCGTCGCTTCGATCGAGAACGCCTACGCCATGCACTACGAGGTCGATCCATTGTGAGCCGGCTCGACAACGTCAGCATCGGCCTCCCCGTCGACGGGCTCGAACTCACCCGCCTCCACCGCCGGCGATGACCACGATTGCTGGACGCCTACGCGCCAAGCTCGTTCCCTACCGAGCGCACATCACGAGCCGAACCGACCTCACCGAGGCACTGGTCGAGATCTCGTGCACCTCCCCAGCGACGTTCGACGCGGGGCAGGTACTCGCTCTCCGGGTCGACGGCAACGGGCCGGGGCCCACCGGCACCTGGCGCCGCTACACCATTGCCGAAGCCACTGGACACGAGTTCCGACTCATCATCCAACGAAACCCCGACGGCGCCGCCGCTCCCTTGATGAACACCATCACCACCGCGGACACCCTGACCATCCGCGGACCGGCGAGCCCCGTACTCCCATCGGCTGGAGACGGCCTGCTCCTCATCGCGTCAGACCTCACCGGGCTCGCCACGATCGCCGCCCTTACCCACCGAACGTGCTCTGACGATTCAACCCGACGGGTGGCCATCGCGGTGTTCAGCAGGGACGCCGATATCGACCCATCGGTCATCGCTCGCGTCGTCGGAACCACGGCCCAGCACGTGACCGTCCACGCCCGTCACGAGCACATCGAGGCCTGGATCCGCAGCCACCGCAGGGACGATGACGACGACCTCCGACTCCTTGGCGTCGGCGAACACGGCCTCACCCGAACCGCGAGACGTGCCGCAGTCGCATCAGCCATCGCGCCGGGTCGTGTCCGAACCCACACCTACTGGAAACCAGGTCGACGTGGCCTCGAATGAGTGAACGGGACTGCACGACGGCAGCGGCAGCGAGGGCTGCTGCGGCGGTCCGTGCGCACCGACCCCGTCACCGTGCGCATCGTCGACAACGGCCCCGGCATCCCCCGCCCCGACCGAGAGCGGCTCACCCGGCCGTTCCAACGGCTCGGAGACACACCCGCCGGACCCTTGGGGTGAGCTCGGGGGGTTGTCGGACACCGTGACGCTCACGTCGAGCGTCCGGCCCGAGGCGAAGCGGAGCGTGGCCACGAAGGTGTCACCGAGCACGAGTGGGCGAGCGAGGTCGACCAGCATGATGTGGTTGCCTCCTGGTCGGAACTCGATCGAGGTGCCGGCATCGATGTCGACCTGCGTGACCTGCACCATCGTCACGGTGTCACTGCCGACCGCACCGTGTTGGTGTCCGCCGCTCCCCGCTGCGTTGGAGGTGTGCAGTTCGGCGTGGGCGGCGATACCGGCCGGGACGGTCAGCGTGCCAGCCGCGGCGTCGAGCTCACGACGAGCTTCGTCGATGGTGAGCGGCTCTCAACGCCCGAAGAGGTCATCGCTCATTGCGACTTCATCCTTTGGCTTGGCTCGCACGGACACGTGCGACGGGTGAGGTCGTGGCGGCTGTGGTGGTGCTGCGCGGCCATCTGTGGCAGGTCGTTCGAGCCGGTAGATGCGGGTCGGTCCCTGGTCGCGTGGATTGCTGACGTCGAGCTCGCCTTCCCACACGGCGCAGTAGCCGTTCTTCTCCAGGGCACGCCATGACGGCGGGTTGGCCGGGTCGACATCGACGATCGAGCACGTCGCGTCGGGGTAGCGGCGCCATCGGTCAGCGAGGAACGCCCCGATCATCGCGGTGCCGAGGCCAAGACCGATCAGCGAAGGTTCCGCTATGAAGTAGTCGACGGTGAAGGCGTCGCGTGGCGCGTCGACGACCTGGAGGGCGTTCCACCACTCGTCCTCGTCGTGGAGCTGGCAGCTCTCGATGAACGCGCACTCGTCGCCGTCGATCGCCACGATGAAGTACTCGACCGGGTCCTCACCGTCGATTCCGGGTCCGAAGTCGGCTTCGACCGAGGCCGGCGAAGGATCGTGGTGCCACCACGCGAGGACGTGAGGTCGGGCGAGCCAGTCGCACAACATGGCGACGTCGTCGCGGCGAAGCGGCCGGAAGCCGACGCGACCGGCCGAGGTCGTCTCGTCACGCTCGTCGACCACCTTCGTGAGGGTAGCGAGGCACACCCCGAGGGCAAGCGCGAATTCTCGACCTCGCTCCGACCGCGCTGCCCGGCAGCTCAGCCGCCGAGGCCCCCTGACGTTGAATCCCAACGAGTTCGGCAGGGCCATGCTTTACATGTGTTGGTCGAGCGGTTCAGGGAGAGCCCGGTCGGTGCGCTGGTGTCGATCAGCGGTTTCGATCGGCGTTTCGGCGAGGAATACGAGCACTGCGCCTTGACCCCCTATCCGCTTCCGGAGGAGATCGAACTGAGCCCGCGCACGTGGGCGCTGTCTTCCGAGGCGATGTTCTCGATCGGTCGGCTCGACCAGGCTGGCCGGCAGATCCGCAACCCGGCACTGCTCCGCCGGCCGAGGCTACGCCGAGAAGCGCAGAGCACCTCCGCCCTCGAGGGCACGTACGCCCCCCCACCGAGGTGCTCGAGGTCGATCCCGACGATCTGCCGCGCCGGTCACCGGAACTCCTCGAAGTCCTCAACTACGTGCGTGCCGCTGAGTATGCGTACCTCACGGTCGCAGACCGGCCGCTGAGCGGTCCGTCGCTCCTCGAACTCCATCAGTTGCTCGTCGCCGGGACGCGCAGCGACGGTGGAGGCGCTGGCAAGGTTCGCGGTCATCAGGTCGTGATCGGTGCTGCCTCGGGGCGAGTTCGAGACGCGCGGTTCGTTCCACCTCCCCCTGGGCCCGAGCGCGAAGCCGGCCTGCGTGCTTGGGTCGACTCGGTGAATGCGCCCGACCCGGCCCTGCCTGCCGTGGTCGCTGCTGCGCTCGCTCACTACCAGTTCGAGACGTTGCATCCCTTCAACGATGGCAACGGCCGTATCGGTCGTCTCGTGATCGTGCTGCAACTGATGCGAGCCGGTGCACTCCGCGAGCCCCTGCTCACCGTGTCGCCGTGGTTCGAAGCCCGGCGCAGCGACTACCAGGACGAGCTCCAGCGCGTCAGTGATTGTGGAAACTGGGATCGTTGGGTGATGTTCTTCGTCACCGGCTCGCGTCGTGCTGGTCAGAGGCCGAGCGTGCGACGGAGCCGGCGGGCGTCCATCGCCGCCGGGTCGTCCGTCTCGAACGAGCGCAGCAACCGATCGAGCGCCACGCGCTGGACCGGATCGGCAGCGGCGTTGCGTGGCGTCATCCCGCCGAGCGCAGGGATGGCCTCGTCGAGCCAGCGCCGCTCGAACTGCGCCACGACCTCGGCCATCACCGCCGCCCGCGTGGCCTCGTCGGGCCCACCGTCGCTGTTCTGTGGGGCCTGGCGGGTGGCGAGCTCGCGGAGTTCGTCGGTGTCGTAGCGGTCGTGACCGAGCGGGCGTGCGTCGGGAACGAGCCGGGTCACGAGGGCACGGGCCTCGTCGGCCCGCCGGTCGCTGTTGGCCTCCACGGTGAGCGTGTCGCCGTCGAGCCGCGCGGTGAGCACGATCGTGTCGGCCTGGTTGACGGTGTCGCGCACGAGTCGGAAGGCGATCCCGTCGTCGGTCGTGAACGCTTCGGCAAGCGCGCGTGCGGCGCCGGCCGGATCGGGGAGCCGAAAGGTGAGCTGGTGGAGCCGCAGCGGCTCGCCGTCGGTGTTCGACAGTGCAGGAGGCGCGAGCAGGTGACCCAGGAACGACGCCACCTCGAACGGATCGGCCCGGTCGAGCACGGCAAGTGCCTCGGCGACCAGATGTCCGCCGACGGGGAGAAACCCGCTGTAGGCCCGCCAGGTGTCGCCGACGGGAACCGGTCGGCCGATGAGGTACACGCCCGGGCGGGCCGGTCCCTCCGGGTCGACGTTGGTGATCTCGACCCGATCTCCGGTGCGGACGTCACGTAGGCCGAGCCGGTCGCCGCGGACCGACTCGACCTCGAACACCGTGCGGCCGGTGAGCGCCCAGCGGGCCGCCGTGAGCGCCTCGTCATCAGCAAGCAGGGCGCTGCGCTCGTCGCAGAACGCCCGAAGCACGCCGCCTTCGCCGAGTACCACGTCGATCGTGAGCGGGTGGTCGAGCAGCTCGAGCAGGCCGACGCCGCCACGGGTCGCCCGGGCGATCTCGCGGGCGATCTCGCCGGCGAGCGTTCGGCCGACGCCGTCGCGCACGAATCGCATCGCTTTGTCGTACAGCCACGGGCCGCGCTCCGACAGCGGCATCTCCTCCCGACCGAGATGGCACTGCTTGTACTTGCGGCCCGACCCGCACGGGCACGGGTCGTTGCGGCCGGCGGTCGGTGCGGGCCGCCAACCGGCGTAGCCGGCCACCTCCTCCCACAACTCGTCCTGCGCCGGCGTGCCTGCGGCGCGCAGCAGCGCCACCGCGCCGCGGGCGTCCCCGCGGTCGGCCGCAAAGGCGGCGAGCGACCGGGCGACGAGGCCCGCCGCCGGGCTGTCGGGCTGCTCGGCGCAGATGGCCCGCAGCAGTTCCTCGGACTCGGGCGCGCGGCCGTCGAGATCGAGGGCGCGAGCCGCCAGCCAGCGGATGCCCGCCGTGTTCGTGGGCTCGACGCGGTCGAGCACGGCCTCGCAGAGCCGATGGAGCGGCTCCCGGTCGTCGTCGGGAAGCTGATGGCCCCACAGCGCCCGCGCAACGTCGGGGTCTTCGACGCACCAGGCCACCAACGCAGCCAGCTTGTCTGCTTCCTCCCCGGCGTCGGCGAACACCTCGTCGGCGGTGGTGGCCCGCCTGGCGAAGTGGAGGCCGACCTGGGCGAGCTCCCAGCGGTCGGCCTGGTCGTCATCGAGTCCGAACCGGCTGGCGGCGCGCCGGCGCTCCATGTCGGCCTCATAGCCGACCCAGTCGCTGCCGACCGGTCCGACGACGCTGCCATGGCGCTCCAGGCCGGCCGCAGCGAGGAGGTCGTCGAGCGGCGCCACCGGCGACGCTGCGAAGACCGAAACGTTGGCCGCCAGCGACTCCCAGACGATCTCCTCGGTCGGTGCGGTGGTCAGCTCCACCGGCGTCGTGCCCAGGTTCCGCAGGCCGCCGACCGACGACGTCTCCGCGAGCGCGGCGAACGCGGCCGCCACGGCTGCCACCTGTGCCGGTGCCGGCACCGGCACCGCCGGCAGTCGGTCGACCCGCAGCACGCCGCCGTCGAGTCGCACGGCGATCGGGCCGGCTCTGCCGGCGAGCCAACCGTCCGGCCCGATGACGGCCTCGCCGTTGTCGTCGTCGTGGACGGGCCGGCCGTCGGGCAGCGCCACCGGTCGGTCGATCACCCACCAGCCGAGCACCGGCAGGTCCTCGACGGGCAGGACGTCGTGGTCGGCGTCGTCCGGGTCGAGCACGGTCGTCCAGGTGACCCCGTCGGCGATCGACGGCACCCAGCACCACCGCTCCCCGGCCAGCTCGACGAACGCCGTGCTGGCGTCGAGGGCCTCGAGCACCCGATCGGCGGGGTCGGCACCCAACTCCACCCCGTCCGCCACCAAGGCGGCCAAGACATCGACCGGTAGCGGGCCCTCCGTGAGGTGCCGACCCGCCACCTCACGGACTCGATGCAGGCTGGCGAGCATCACGGTGTCAGCCTCGCGCACGGCGCCAGCCTCGATACTCCCGTGCGAGTACGCGGCACCTCCGGTGGGCGGATGTGGCCCGGGGCCGACGTCGTCATCGTGTGGACACCACCCACGCATCGGAGGTCCCGTGTTCCCATCGATTCTCACCCCGACCGATCGGCGATCCGACGGCACCCTTCGGTCGCCCGCCGACGACGCGGCAGCCATGCTGGTCGGCGCCGTGAAGCGGTACGGCTCCGGCCCTTCGGCCGTGGTCGCGCTCGACGACGTCACCATCGCGTTCCCCGTGGGCCGCTTCACGGCCGTCATGGGGCCGTCGGGTTCGGGCAAGTCGACGATGATGCACTGTGCGGCCGGTCTGGACCGCCTGTCGTCGGGCCGTGCCTTCGTCGGCGACGCCGATCTGTCGACCCTCGACGACCGTGCGCTCACCACGCTGCGCCGCGAGCGCATCGGGTTCGTTTTCCAGGCCTTCAACCTGGTGCCGACACTCACCGCCGGAGAGAACATCTGCTTGCCCGCGACCCTGGCCGGTCGCCGGCCGAACCCCGAGGTGCTCGAGCAGGTCGTGACGCTGCTCCGCCTCGGCGACCGCCTGCACCACCGACCGGCCGAATTGTCGGGCGGTCAGCAGCAGCGCGTGGCCGTCGCCCGTGCGCTGGTCACCCGGCCGCAAGTCGTGTTCGCCGACGAGCCGACCGGCAACCTCGACACCCGGACCGGGCAGGAGATCCTCGGCTTCCTGCGGGCGGCGGTGGACCTGCATCGCCAGTCGATCGTGATGGTCACGCACGACCCGAACGCCGCAGCCTGGGCCGACGAGGTCGTGTTCGTCGTCGACGGCCGTATCCACGATCGCCTCGAGCGTCCGTCGGCTGGCGCCGTGCTCGACGTGATGAAGGGACTGGGGCGATGATCGGCCTGGTCAGAAGTGCGCTTCGCAGCGTCACGGCGAGCCGCAGCCGGTTCGTCCTCACCGGACTGGCGATCATGCTGTCCGTCGGGTTCCTCACGGCGACCCTGGTCCTGACCGACTCCATGCGGGGACGAGCGGCCGACGACATCGCCCGCGCCCTGGCCGGAACCGACGCCGTGGTGCAGGGCGTGGTCCTCGGCGAATCCGACGGCGGCCCCGGCGAACTGGCCGGCTCGGTCCGGCGGTCGCTGGCTCCCGACATCGCCGAGCGCGTCAGCGCCCTCGACGGGGTCGCCGCCGCTGCCCCGCAATGGACCGGCTTCGCAAAGCTCGTCGTCGACGGGTCGTCGGTCGGTGTCGGCACGGCGAGCGACGTGGGTCGCAACTGGATCGCCGAGCCGTCGCTCAACCCGTTCCGACTCGTCAGCGGGCGACCGCCGGTGGCCACCGGAGAGATCGTGATCGATCGGTCCCTCGCCCGGGACGCCGGCGTCGCACCGGGCGACGCCGTCCAGGTCCTGACCGCGACCGGGATGCACGGCGCAACCATCACCGGTATCGCCACCTTTGCGTCGGCGGACGCAGCCCCGCTGCAGCGCACGGTGATCATGCCCCAGCCGGCGGTGCCCGGATGGCTCGATGCCGAGGCGCCGACCGAGGTGCTCGTCGACATCGAGGACGGATCCGACCGTGCCGACGTGCTCCGTCGCCTCTCGGCGATCCCCGACGCCACCGTCACCGACGGGCCCGTCCACGTCGCGACCTTGCAGGACGCCGCAACGTCGCCGTTGCAGTTCCTGACCGTGTTCCTCCTCGCCTTCGCCGTGATCGCCATGCTGATCGGGGTGACGATCATCTTCAACACGTTCGCGCTCACCGTTGCCCGCCGGCGGCGGGAGTCGGGTCTGCTGCGTGCGATCGGCGCCGAGCGTCGTCAGGTCCTCGGCGGCGTGGTCGTCGAGGCGTTGTTCATCGGGACGGTAGCGACGTCGCTCGGACTCGCGAGCGGTGTGGCCGGCGTCGGTGTGCTGCGCTGGCTCGTCGGGCTCACGGGAGTCACCCTCCTGACCGGACCGTCGATCGTCAGCCCGACGTCGATCTCGATCGCCGCGACGGTCGGGGTGGGCGCCACGCTGCTGTCGGCGTGGATCCCAGCGCGCCGCGCCGCAGCGACGCCGCCCATCGAGGCGCTGCGCGACAGCGCGGCCGAGCCGCGCGTCGTGAGCACGATGCGGACCACGGCCGGGCTCGTGCTCGGCGCGCTCGCCGTCGTCGGTGGCGTCGCCGCGGTGGTGCAGGCGAGCGCGACCTGGCTCGTGCTCGCCGCCGCAGTCGTCCCCGCGCTCGTGCTGTGCGGCCCCGCGATCGTGACCACCGCCGCTCGCTGGTGTGCACCGGTGGCCCGCCGCACGGTCGGCGTGCGGGGCGTGATCGCCGCCGGGAACCTGGCGGCGAGCCCCCGCCGAGCATCCTCCACGGCGCTCGCGCTCATGCTGGGCGCGGCCATGGTGACCGTGTTCGCGATCATCACCAGCTCGCTCACCAGCGCGGTCGGGACCGACGTTCGCGAAGGCCTGCGGGCCGACCTGGTCGTCACCTCGGCGACGGCCGACTTCGCGACGATCGACCCCACGCTGGCCGGACGGATCGGGACGCTCCCGGAGGCCGCCTCGGTCGCGTCGCTCGCCGTCGCGGAGGGGATCGTGGCCGGGCAGCCCGCGGCCATCGGCGGTATCGACCGCATGCGGTTCCCGGCGCTGTTCGACCTCGACCCGATCGCCGGTGACCTCGACGACGTCCGCTCGAGCGGGATCGCCGTGGTCGGCGACGACCCGACGCTGCTCGGCCGCACCCTGGTGATCGAGTTCGAGCGCACCACGCTCGAGGCGACGATCGTCGCCGTCGTCGCCCGCAGCACCGGTGGCTTCGACGCTCCCGCCTACTTCGCCGACCGCCAGACGCTCGACACCGTCGTCGGGGGCCTGCTCGACTCGCTGGTGCTCGTCGACGTCGGCCCGAGCGTGACCGCCACGGCCGAGCAGGCCGTCCGGGCGCTGGTCCGATCCACACCCGGATCGTTCCTCGCCACCCGAGCCGAACACGTCGCGAACAGCGGCAGCGAGGTCGACGCGTTCCGGAACTTCATCGACGGCGTGCTCTACCTCGCCAGCTTCATCGCCCTGCTCGGCGTGGCCAACACCACCGCACTCGCCGTCAGCGAACGCTCGAGCGAGATCGGGCTGCTTCGGGCAGTCGGGGCGACACGGCGGGAACTCCGTCGCATCGTGCGGCTCGAAGCGGCGCTGCTGTCGCTCGTGGCAGCGTCGATCGGCATCGCCGTGGCCGTCGCGTTCGGCTGGGCGCTGATCGACGTGACCGGAGGCAGCAACCTTCCCCGCGTCGTCGTGCCGTGGACCCGCCTCGCGGTGACCCTCCTCGTGGCGGTCGCTGCCGGCGTCGCCGCCGCGGCGTTGCCCGCCCATCGGGTCTCGCGGGCACCGGTGCTCGCGCTGGTGAACCGGGACCGCTGAGGTGCGGGCGTTGGGCGCAACCGGGAAGCATGATCATCCCGTGACGAACACGGGCGACCGGATCGGTCGAGCGGACCTCGCCGTACTCGTGGCGGCGGCGGTCGTGTCGATCGGGGTGATGGCGATCGACGCCGACGTCGACGCCGACTGGCGACTCCGAGGGATCGGGTTCGTCGCCGTCGCGGTGGCGCTGCTCGCCGCCGCCCGCCGGTTCGGGAGGCTCGCCGTCGTGGCGATCGGGGTGCTCGACGTCGTCACGCTGGCGACCACCTCGAGCCCGGTTGCGCTGCGCCCGCTGCTCGCCGTGGCGCTGTTCGGCATGGTCCGCCGGAGCGACCAGCGATCCGCGATCTGGTTCGGCTCGCTCGTGGCCGTCGTCGTCGCCGGACTCGGCGCCTGGGTCGGCGACGAGGCGTTTTGGTTCGAATGGACGACCGACACCGCCGTGCTGCTGCTCCCGATCGCGGCGGCCGACGCCCGACGCGCCAATCTCCGGCGTCGGGCCGACGCCGTGGAGCGTCAGGTGGCCGAGCGGCTCCAGGCCGAGCGACTCCGGATCGCCCACGATCTGCACGACATCGTCGCCCATTCGCTCTCGGCGATCACGGTGCAGGCCGGAATCGCTGCGCACGTCTTCGAGCGGGATCCCGCCGCTGCCCGATCCGCGCTCGAGGAGATCAACGACGCCGGGCGCCGTTCCCTCGACGAACTCCGGTCGCTCCTCGGGCTGCTGCGATCCGACGAGCTCGCCCCGCTGCGCCCGGTACCGGCGGATCCGGCCGGACTGCCCGACGTCGTCGCCGTCGCAGCCGCAGGCGCGACGAGGATCGAGGTCGTCGAGGACGGCTCGTATCCTGCCGACGTGGCGGAGCGCACGGTCGTCACGGTCCATCGGATCGTCCACGAGTGCCTCGTCAACGTGGCCCGGCATGCCGGTGACGTCCCGACTGCGGTCCGGCTCCGTCATGTCGACGGCGGCGTGCACGTCACCGTCTCCAACGGCGCGCCGGCCGTCGCCCCCGCCGCGGCACCGAGCACCGGCATCGGGCTGATAGCGATCCGCGAGCGGGCCGAACTGCTCGGCGGCACGATCCAGGCAGGGCCCACGAGCGACGGCGGCTTCGCCGTGCAGGCGTTCGTGCCATACCACCTCGCCGACGGGAGCCGAACGTGACCCCGGAGATCGCCGTGCCCGGCGCCGTGGGGCGAGACATTCGGGTGCTGCTGGCCGACGACCAGGAACTGGTTCGCCGCGGGTTCGCCGCGCTGCTCGCCAACGAACCCGGGATTGAGGTCGTCGGTGAGGCGGGCGACGGCGTCCAGGCGATCGCCGAGGCCCGTCGGACCCGCCCCGATGTGGTCCTGATGGACATCCGCATGCCCCGGATGGACGGGCTCGATGCCACACGCACGATCTGTGGCGACGACCGGCTGCAGGCCACCAAGGTGTTGGTGCTCACCACCTTCGCGCTCGACGAGTACGTGTACGAAGCGCTCCGGGCCGGTGCGTCCGGCTTCCTGCTCAAGGACACCCCGCCGCGGCTGCTGCTCGAGGCGATCACCGCCGTCGTCGAGGGCGACATGCTCATCGCGCCGTCGATGACGAGGCGGCTGATCGCCGACCTCGTGCAGCGACCGCCCGCCGGCCGTCCGAGCGGATCCGGGCCGCTCGACGTGCTCAGCGACCGCGAGCGTGAGGTGCTCGCCGAAGTCGCACGGGGCAAGACCAACGCCGAGATCGGTGCGTCGCTGTTCATGTCGCCACTCACCGCGAAAACGCACGTCAGTCGCATCCTCGGCAAGCTGCAGGTGAGGGACCGGGCACAACTCGTCGTCATCGGGTACGAGACCGGACTGGTCAGCCCGGGCGAATGAGCGGTCGTCGCCGCCGAGACATCACGAGCGCAATGCCGGCCGGGGCGCCATCGCGGCGCGGCCGGCCTGCGCGAACCGGTCGGCGAGCTCGGCGGCATTGGCCGCCGTGAAGCTGGGCATCGAGGAACGCGGCGAACGCCTCCGGCTCGAACGTCGCGCCGTCGACGAGTTCGACCGCCAGCATCAACTGATCACCGGTGTTCGGGTCCGGCACGGCGTACACCGCAGCAAACCGGACCAGCGGGTGGCGCAGCACGATGCGCTCGACCGGCGCCGCGGAGAAGTTCTCGCCGTCGACGCGCAGCCAGTCCCGCACGATCCGACGCATCGCCCTGCACGGTATGGCAGGCGCATCGGTTCGGCTGCGGTACGGCCGCAGGGCCCGACACGGGTGAGCCACAGGACGTCGCGGGGCTGACCGCCTTCTACGCCGAAGTCACGCTTCCGAACGGGCGCTCGACGATGCCGTCGCGGGTGACATCGGACGGCTCCACGCCCTGCAGGTCGCCGAACTCCTGCTGCCGAGGGCTTGGCCCCACTGCATCGCTGCGCTCGTGCGGAGCGCCGTCGGTGGACGACCGATTCGGACTGGCAATGGGTGATCGGTGTTGCGGGTGACGTTCTGTCGGGATTCCATGGTCCGTACCGCAGTCGACGCCGGGGCTGTCATCGGTGCCGGACGGCGCCTTCGGCAACCGCGGGAGTCGCGCTGCCGCGCGCAACACGGCCTCCACGGCGGTCGGGTGCCACTGGCTCCCCGCGCCAGCGCGCAAGATGTCCGTCGCTCGCTCGATGCTCATGCCCGTCCGGTATTGGCGGGTGTTGGTCATCGCATCCCATGCATCCGATGCGCTGACGATCGCCACCTCGAGCGGGAGCTTGGGGTGGGCGAGCTTGTCGGGGTAGCCCCGTCCGTCGTACCGCTCGTGGTGCCAGCGGACGAACCGGGCAGCGTCCGCAAGACTCGGTGCGGCATCCAGGAGCCGCTCGCCCTGCTCGGGGTGGGTGCGGATGACGGCGAATTCCTCGTCGGTGAGGCCAGCGGGCTTGCCGAGGATCTCGCTCGGGACGACGAGTTTGCCGATGTCGTGGAGCAGCGCCCCGACGGCAACGCTGCGTACCTTGCGGGCCGGGAGTCCGGCCTCGGCTGCGGCGAGCAGGGCGAGACGGGAGGTCCGCACCACGTGATCGCGGGTGATGCGGTCCTTGCGTCCGAGCGCCCCGACGAAGGCCACCATCTCCGGGGCCAGGCCGAGGTCCAAGGCAGCGAGCGGATCGTGGGCGACGACCGGCGCGATCACCGCAGCGACCGGGCGTCCGGTGCGGTACCCGACGAGCATCGCCGTCGCAGCGGCGAGGAGCGCCAGGTTGTCGACGGCCAGGACCGCCCACGCGGGATTCGAACCGGGGGTCAGCCACGGCCCGATGAGGGTTGACGCCATGAGCGCAGCGGTGCCCGTCGCAGCGATACGACCCGATCGACGGCGTGACACCACGGCGAGGTAGACCTGCCGACGCACGAGCACGGCCGCACCGATGGCGCCGAGCACGGTCGCAGCGACGAGTACTCCGGTCGACGGTGCACCGAGCCGGCCGGCGACGGCCACCACGAACACGGCGACCGCGCCGAGGACCGTCGCTGTCCACGACCGCCACCGTGCAAGCAGCGCATGCGTCCAAGCGGCCCGGGACAGCAGCGGGAGTGCGAGCACGGTTGCGACCGGTCCGGCGAGCGCGCCGGCAAACGAAGCGGGCTCGGGGTCAGCGACCCAGCCGGCACCGCTGACGGCGTGGCGTGCCATGAGGACGGACAGGGCGGTCAGCGCGCCGCCCGCCAGAGCGACGTCAGCCAGCCTGCGTCTCCACCCGGCGACCAGGACCACGATCGACAGCACCGTGCATCCGATGCTGGTGAGGCTTGCTATTACCGGGAAGAGCCCTGCCATGGCGTTGTCTTCGACCGGTCGAGCCGTCTCTTCAGCCGGTTGTCGGTACCTTAACCAATCGGTCGGCCGAAGGTCGGCCCGACGACGGGGGGATGATGAGAGTGCGTGGCATCGCTGCTGTCGTGCGTCGGTGGGAGGAGCGGACCCGGCCCGTCGACGCCGCGTCGGCGGCGGCTGCCGCTCGACGGTGGGCCGAGCTACCGGAAACGGCTAGGACCGCCGGTCAGCTCGTCGGCCGCCGCTCGACTGGGTGCGAGGGCACCCATGGGGTGTTCCCGGCGTGCGACTTCGCGTGCAAGCCCTGCTATCACTCGGCAGACGCCAACCGCGTTCGCACCGACGGTGCGCACACCGTTGCGCAGGTGATGGCCCAGATGGAGCACCTTCGGCAGCGGCGTGGCCCAGCGGCCTACGCCCAGCTGATCGGCGGCGAGGTGTCGATGCTCGAAGCCGAGGACCACGCGCTCGCGCTCGAGGTCATGCGGGCGCACGGTCGTCACCCGATGAGCATGACGCATGGCGATTTCGACGAGGGGTACCTGCGGGCGGTGGCGCTCCGCGCAGATGGGACGCCGCGGTTCGGGCATCTCTCCTTCGCTGCGCACATCGACACCACCATGGCGGGTCGCCGTGGTGCGCCAAAGCCCGGGAGCGAGGCGGAGCTCGATCCGTTCCGGGCGCGGTTCGTCCGCATGTTCGACCGCCTCCGAGCCGAGTACGGCATCACCGCCTACCTCGCCCACACGATGACGGTCACGCCCGAGAATCTCGACGAAATCTCGGCGGTCATCCGTTCGTGCCGGCTCCATGGATGGCGCATGTTCTCGTTCCAGCCGGCCGCCTACGTCGGCAACCCGGCGCGGTGGAGAGACGGATACCGCTCGATCGGAGACGACGACGTCTGGTCGAGGATCGAGGCCGGCGTAGGTCGGTCGTTGCCGTATCGGGTGCTGCAGTTCGGTGACCTCCGCTGCAATCGGGTCTCGTGGGGTGCCTTCGTCGGCGACCGGTACGTGCCGCTCCTCGAGGATGACGACCCGGCGGATCTCGAAGCGCGCGACGCCTACCTGCGCCACCTCCCCGGCAACTACCTCGCCGAGCCGCGCCGCACGGTGAAGGCGTTTCGAATCGTCCGCCTCCTGCTACGTCGGCCTGGGCTCGTCGCCGTGGCGGTGCGCTGGGCCGGCCGGTTCGTCCGTCGCGCTGGTGGACCTTGGGCCCTACGGCACGGAATCCGACCGGTGACGTTCGTGCTGCATCGCTTCATCGATGCCGCAGTCGTCGGACCGGCGTGGGAGTTGCTCGCGCAAGGGGTCCGGTCCGAGGATCCCGAGGTGCGGGAAGCCCAGGAGCGCCTGCAGGCGTGCGTGTACACGATGGCGCATCCCGATCGCGATCGACTCGTTCCCGCATGCGTGCAGCACGCGGTGCTCGATCCGGAGGAGAACCGTGTGCTTGCGACCCGGTTGCCGTGGCCGGTTCGCCGCTCGGCTGGTGCCGGGCGTCAGTCGAGCGCGGCGATCAGGTCCTCGACCGGGGGGCGAGCGTCCGGGGTCGAGGGCAGCGACCGGTAGCGCAGCCGGCCGTCACGACCGACGACGGCGTCCGCGCCGAGTTGGTAGACGTCCTCGGTAGGGCGGCGCAACCGTCGGCCGGCGCGCACGAGTCGCACGTAGCGCCGCAGCGTGCCGGGCGACCACACCTGTCGTCGGGTTCCTCGCTCGGCGCCGAGCAGCCGGTAGAGAGCGCGGGCCGGGTCGGTCACGATCGTGAACGGCACGCCGAGGTGGTCCCGGTGCGCGGCGAGGCGGTCCGGGTCGGCGAAGGTGACGACGACGATCTCGGCGTCGCCGAAGCGGTCGAGGTGCTCGCGCACGGCGAGCACGTGCTCCTGGCAGGGCAGTCAGGCGAGGTGCCGGTGCAGCACGAGCACCACCGGGCGCCCCCGGCGCTCGCTCAGGCGCCAGGCGGCACCGCGGTGATCGATCAGGTCGACATCGGGCACCGGGTCACCGAGACGGAGCGTCATCGTCCGCCATCGTGGCCTACGTCGCCGACGATCTGCGTTCGGCCAGCACGGCCTCGATCGGCCGGGCCCGCAGACCGGCCGACGTGCCGAAGAACTGCAGCGCGGCTTGTTGCACCGCCATCGACCAGGAGGGGTAGGCGTGGGGTGTCTGGGCGAGGCGACCGGCAAACATCCGGGTCTGGATCGCCAACGCCGCTTCGTGGATCAGTTCGCCGGCGGTCGGTGCCACGATCGTCGCACCGACCAGCCGTCCGCCGCCGAGGTGCCCCGAACCCCGGCGCGGTGCTGCGATCAACCGCACGAATCCGTCGGTGGCACCACTCGTCACCGCCCGGTCGACGTGCGATAGCGGGAGGTGCGCGACCCGGGCACCGGGGTGCGCTGCCGCCGCTGCGGCGAGACCCATCCCGACGTGGGCCACCTCCGGACCGGTGAACGTCACCCACGGTGTGGCGGTGGTGTCGAATCGGAAGGGCCGGACCCGTGCGAGCCGAGACAGCGCGTTGGTCGCGGCGAGCCATCCCATGCGGCCGGCGACATGGGTGAACTGCCACCGCCCGGTGACGTCGCCGACAGCCCAGATTCCCGCCACGCCGGTCGACAGGTCGTCGGCGACCACGACGGCGCCGTCGTCGTCGACGGTGGCCCCGAGTTCCTCGAGCCCGATGCCCCGACCCGCTGGTGCCCGTCCCACCGCGACGAGCAGGTGGGTCGACTCGAGCACCGTGCCGTCGTCGAGATGCACGGCGATCCGATCTGCGCCCGGCCGCTCCACGCGGTGCACCCGCGCCGAGACCTGGACGCGCACCCCGTCGGCCTCCAGCGCCCGGCCGACGACGGCCGCGGCCTCCGGTTCGTCACGGGAGAGCAGGCGAGTTCGGGCCTCCAACAGGGTCACGGTGCAACCGAGTCGGGCGAACGCCTGCGCCATCTCGCAGCCCACGGGGCCACCGCCGAGCACGACGAGCGACCGGGGACGGTGATCGAGCGAGAACAGGGTCTCGCTCGTGAGCGGGCCGGCGTCGGCCAACCCGGGGATCGCCGGGATGTAGGGACGAGCTCCGGTGGCGACGATGAACCGCCGGGCGCGCACGCGCAGGCCGCCGTCGACGGTGACCTCACGGCGCGACGTGAACCGGCCCCGACCGGGGATCACCTCGATCCCCTCGTGCCGGAGCGCAGCGGCATCCTCCGTGGCGGCGATCGCGGTCACGGCGGCGCGCACCGACGCCATGGCCTGATCGAACCCCTGCCCGGCGGCCGCAGCGGCGAGCAGCGACTTGGACGGGATACAACCGGTGAACGTGCAGTCGCCGCCGATCGGTCCGTCCTGGACGATCGCCACGCTCGCCTTGCGGCGGCGGGCCTCCTTGGCGGCGACCAGCCCGCCGGCGCCGCCGCCGATCACCACCATGTCGAAGCGCCGCACGGCCAACCTTTCGGGTTCGTCGCCCCGCATGATGGCGCTTCGCCGCCCGGCGCCCGTGTCAGGCTGGGTCCCGTGATCGACGATCGGCTCCGGGCCGCCAAGGATCGCGTCGTCGCCCCGTTCGTGGACCGGCTTCCGGCGGCCGTCACCCCGGGCGCGCTGACCGCAGCCGCAGCGATCACCGGGGTGTCGGCGGGTGCGGCCGCTGCGGTCGGGTGGCGCTGGTGGTCGGTCGGCGCGTGGGCGCTGAGTCGCCTGCTCGACGGCGTCGACGGCGCGCTCGCTCGGGCCCGGCGCGCCCAGACCGATCGCGGCGGCTACCTCGACCTGCTCGGCGACACCATGGGCTACGCGGCCGTGCCCCTCGGGCTCGCGTTCCACCTCGACGACGTGGGCGTCTGGGCGGCTTGCGCGGTGCTCCTGGCGTCGTTCTACCTGAACACGCTGTCGTGGACGCTGCTGGCGGCGATCGGCGAGAAGCGCCGGGCCACCGAGGCGATCGCCGAGCGCCGCACCACGTTCGCAATGCCGGCCGGTCTGATCGAAGGCGCCGAGACGATGCTGTTCTACGCGGCGATGCTCCTGTTCCCGGGGCTTGCGATGGCGCTGTTCCTGACGATGGCCGGGCTGGTTGCCGTCACCGTCACCCAGCGCGTCGTGTGGGCGGTGCAGCACCTGTGAGGAGCTGGCGTCGCATGGTGCTGATCGGGGTGCCGTGGGCGGCGCTCGTGATCGGTTGGGTCGTCTACCAACGGGCCGGTGGTCTGGGGCCGCTTGCGACGGGTCAGCAACTCGTGGACGCCGCTTCGGGGAACTGGTGGGCGATGGGCGCCTATGCCGGGGTGACACTCGTGCGGCCCCTGGTGTTGTTCCCGGCCACGGTCCTCGCAGTGGCGGCCGGGGTTCTGTTCGGGCCGGTGTTCGGCACGGTCGTCGCCGCAGCCTCGGCCAACGGATCGGCTCTGGTCGCCTATCAGGTCGGTCGGGTGCTGCGCCGGCCACCGGCGGCCACACCGGACGCCTCCCTGCTCGACGGATGGACACGGCGTCTGCGGGACAACGGGTTCGAAGCGGTCCTGCTCATGCGGCTGGTGTTCCTGCCGTACGACCTCGTGAGTTACGCCTGCGGGATGCTGCGCGTGCGACGCCGGGAGTTCCTGGCGGCCAATGCGCTCGGTACCGTGCCGGGCACCGTCGCGTTCGTGCTCGTTGGCGCCTCGGTCCGTCGTGTCGATGCCGGTGTCGGCGGCATCGACGGGCGTACCCTCGCCCTGTCGATCGCGCTCGTGGTGGTGAGCGTGGCCACGGCCCGGGTGCTCCGGCGCCGCGGGTGCTCCGGTCGTCTACCGTGACGGCCGCCCGCTGCACCACAAGGAGCGCCCTCGATGGCTGGAGGTCTCGTCGGTCTGCTCGACGACATCGCTGCGCTCGCCAAGCTGGCGGCGGCGTCCATCGACGACGTCGGTGCCGCCGCCGGGCGAGCGAGCGTGAAGGCGGCGGGTGTCGTCGTGGACGACACGGCGGTCACGCCGACCTACGTGCACGGTCTCGCCGCCGAGCGGGAACTGCCCATCATCCGGCGCATCGCCACCGGGTCGTTGCGCAACAAGGTCCTCTTCATCCTCCCTGCGGCCCTCGTCCTGAGCCAGTTCGTTCCCGTGCTCGTCGAGATCATCCTGATGCTGGGCGGCACGTACCTCTGCTTCGAGGGGGCCGAGAAGATCCATCACCGGTTCACCCACCACGGCGACGACCACGACGTGCCCGCTGCGGTGGCGGGGCCCGAGGCCGAGGCGGCGACCATCGCCGGCGCGATCCGTACCGACTTCATCCTGTCGGCCGAGATCATGGTGATCGCGCTGAAAGAGGTGATCGACGAGGCGTTCGTGACGCGCGCCGTCATCCTCCTCGTCGTCGCCGTGTTGATCACCGCGGTCGTCTACGGGTTGGTGGCGCTGATCGTGAAGATGGACGACGTCGGGCTGCGGATGGTCGAGACGGGACGCCGGGCCCCCGCCCGGATCGGGCGGGCCCTGGTGACCGCGATGCCCAAGGTGCTGGCATTGCTGTCCACCGTGGGGACCGCCGCGATGGTCTGGGTCGGCGGCCACATCCTGCTCGCCGGCGCAGCCGAACTCGGGTGGACCGGCCCCTACGACGTGGTCCACGCGATCGAGGAGCCGGTCCACGGCGTCGCCGCAGTCGGCGGGATCCTGGGCTGGCTCGTCGAGACCGCAGCGTCCGCGCTGCTCGGGCTCGTCGTGGGTGCAGCGGTCGTGGCCGGCGTGGCGATGGTGGGTCGGGTCCGTCGGGGTTAGCGTCCGCCGACGTGGGACACGACGTGACGACGCTCGAACTTCCGCCGTTGACGACCGATCTCGAGCAGGCCAAGGCCGACCTCGATGCGTTCGGGGTGGCGCGTATCGCCGAAGCGCTCGACGCCGAGCAGGTTGCGGCGCTGCGGGCCCGTCTGGTGGAGCAAGCGGCCGCCGAGCGGGCCGCCGGGATCGCCTTCCTGGAGTACGAGGGCGCGAACCAGCGAGTCTGGAACCTGCCGAGCAAGGGCAAGGTGTTCCGCGACCTGCTGACCACACCGATCGTGCGGACCCTCGTTCGTCATGTCCTGCAAGGGGACTACTGCTTGTCGAGCCACACGGCGAACATCGCCGGGCCTGGAGGCTCGGCGATGGTGCTCCATTCCGACCAGGGCTTCAGCCCACGTTCGATCGAGATGGCCCTCACGGTCAACGTCATGTGGATGCTGGCCGAGTTCACCGAGGACAACGGTGCGACCCGCCTCGTTCCCGGGTCGCACCGCGTCCCGTCCGAACCGCCGCACGACGGCAGTGTCCGGACGGTCGCCGGCATCGGACCGGTTGGCACGGCGCTGGTCTTCGACGGCCGGGTGTGGCACGGCACGGGCGCGAACGTAACCGTCGACGAGCAGCGCTACGGGGTGCTCACGTACTTCTGCCGCCCGTGGATGCGCCCGCAGGAGAACTACACGCTGTCCACCCACCCCGACGCGCTCGCCACGCTCGACGACGAGGTGCGCGCCCTGCTCGGCTTCCGGGTATGGCGCACCCTCGGGGGCGTGCAGGGGCCCTACGGCATCGGCACGCCGGGCGACGGGCTCGGGTTCCGCACGTCGGGGATGGTCGAGCGCCCGACCGAGTACCTCGGCGAGCTGCACCCCTGAGGCATCGTCACGGCCCGACGCGGGCGAACGCGTCGAGCACGACGGCGAGGTGCTCGGTGCACGAGCACCCAGTTGACGTCGGTGTCGTCGACCGTGAAGCCGAGCGTGCGCAGCGCGGCGACGAACTCGGCGCGCAGCGTCCGGATCGCCGACGCCCACCCGGCGAGATCGGTCCGTTCGAGCAGGTGGGGGAGGGCGGCGAGCGCAAGGCCGTTCACCGACCATTGCGGTTGGCGCCGACGGAGCCGTTCGGCCGAACCCGGATCCGGGGCGAGGGCATAGCCGAGCCGCAACCCCGGGCACGCCCACAACTTGGTGAGCGATCCCAACCGCCAGCAGCCGGCGTCGCCGCGGCTCCAGCGGCCGCTCGCGAGCGGGTAGAAGGCCTCGTCCCACACCCGGGCCGGTGCGCCGAGCGGCGCGAGCCGTCCGAGCGGGTTCGACGGGTTCGATCGCCAACGAGGACCGCCCGCCTCCAGCCGGGGCAGGTGCCGGCGGTAGAGCGAGAACTCGGGCTCGACCACGTCGCCGACGTCTTCGAGCGAGGCCACGAGCGCGATCGCCTCGGCCCCGCCGTTCGTGAGGACCAGCAGGGAGGGATCGGTGCCGAGCGCTGCGGCTTGGTGACCGCAGGCCTCACCGTCGTCGGGGTACCGGGTCACGAGTTCGGGTCGGTTCGACAGCAGCCGGGCGAGGAGCGAGGCCACGTCCGGGGCGAAGGGGTTCGTGCTCGCCGAGAGCTCCAGGAACCGGGCCGGGTCGAGCCCCAGGGATCGGGCGACGTCGACGGCGTCGCCCCCGTGGGCGCCGGCCGGCGGCACCCGCCGATCCGCTCGGCTCATCGCCGGAGCCCGGCGATCGTCTCGACGAGGGTCGCAACGAACGCTCCGGTGAGCTCGGGACCGTGGTCGCCGCCGTCGATGCGCCACAACTCGACGGTGCGCCCGGCGGGACAGGGCCAGGCGAGGCGAATCGTGTCCGGCCCGTCGAGGTCGCCGGTGGCGTCGAGCGGCAGGCCCGGCGCCGGGGACGGATCGCGCCCGCAGCCATCGGCGACCGCCCACGCCCGCACGGTCGCTTCGGCTCCCGGGTACTCGGCGGCGAACCGCCCGCCGCGGTAGCTGATCACGGTGTCCGCAGTGCCGTGGACGTGCAGGACGTGGACCGGTGTCGCCGGCGCACAGGAGCTCCCGGCCCCGGCGAGGCCCGCGACCACGGCCACGCGCTCGGGGTGTTCGCATGCCAGGCGATAGGCCATGAAGTGCCCGTTCGAATGCCCGAACAACGACACGCGAGCGGCGTCGATGGGGGTGCGGGTGGCGATCTCGTCGATCACCTGCAGCAGGTAGGCCACGTCGTCGACGGCGGTGCCGTCGAAGTTGCAGCAGGCGCCCGTGGCGTTCCAGAAACGCCGACCACGGGAATCGACCGTCCCCTCCGGGAAGGCCAGGACGAGGTTCCGGGCCAGACCCTCCCGAATGAACAGGTCGCGGGCGATGACGTCGGCGGCGTTGCCGCCGTAGCCGTGCAGGACGACCAGCAGCCCCCGCGGCGTGCTCGCCCCGCCGGGGGTGAGCACGGTGACCGGGCGCGCCCCACCGACGACGAACCGGTCGGGCGGCGACGACGTCGAGGGTGGCGCCGCAACCGTCGACGGTGGGAGCGTTGCGGGAGCGGTGGTGGCGGCTCCTGGCGCTCTCGGCGTCGGATCGACGCGAACCCCGGTTCCGGCGCAGGATCCGAGCAGCACGGCGGCGCCGAACAAGGCGATCGAGCGCATCGGTGTTCCGTTCTAGCCGGTAGGTCGGTCGGCGGGTAGATTTCGCAGCGGCCGGGAGCGGAGGTTGCCGTGGCATGACGGGACAAACAGGAGGCAACCCCCGACGAGCCGTGGACCAGCCGAGCGATTCCGCCCGTGAACTGCGTTGTGGCGGCACCCGATCCGAGGTGGTGTTCGTCGGCCAGCAGAGGGTGCTCGATCTGCTGGCGGCCGGTGCGCCGCTGCCGGACTCGTTGGACGCCATCGCCCGGATCAGCGAGCAGGCCTTTCCGTCGATGCTCGCCTCGGTGCTCGTCTACGACCTGGAGCACGACGTGCTGCGCCGCGGCGGCTCGGGCTCGTTGCCGGAGAGCTTCGTCCAAGCAATCGACGGGCTCCGCCCGGGCCCGCAGATGGGGAGTTGCGGCACCGCGGCGTTCTGCCGGACCCGCATCGTGTCCGAGGACATCGACGCCGACCCGGTCTGGGTGTCGTTCCGGGAGTTCGCGGCCGGCTACCGGATCGTGTCCGCCTGGAGCACGCCGGTGCTCGCTCCGAAGGGCGAACTGCTCGGCGTGTTCGGGATGTACTACCGGGAGCGCCGGGTGCCCTCGCCGGCCGAGCTCGACCTGGTCGACCATCTGGTGCACCTCGCCGCGATCGCAATCGGGCGAGCCCGCCTCGATGCCGTGTTGGAGCGTCGGGCTGAGACGGATGATCTCACCGGTCTGGGCAACCGGGTGCGGATGCAGTCCGTGGCCGAGGATCTCAGCGAGGACCCGGTCAACGACGGCGTCGACCATGCGGTGGCGATCGTCGACCTCGACCACTTCCATCTGCACAACCTCACCCTCGGGCACCGGGGTGCCGATGCGTTGCTCGTCGAGGCGGCGACCCGGCTGAACCGATCGGCGACCGGCGCCGTGCTGCGCGCCCGGCTCGGCGGCGATCAGTTCGTCGTCGTGTTGCCCGAGAACGGGATCGGTGCGCAGCGCACCATCGAAGGCGTTCTTTCGGCGATCGCCGATCCCGTCGATCTCTCCGGCGTCTCGGTCGGGCTGTCGGCGTCGGCGGGCCTCGCGACCTGGCGGCCGCGCGAGCGGCCCCTCGACGACGCGCTGTTCGAAGCGGTCGAGGCGCTCGCCGAGGCCAAGCGGCTCGGCCGGGCGCGTTGTGTCAGCTTCGGTGACACCGCCCGCACCCAACTCGCCGGCGAACGCCAGGTTGCCCGGGTGCTGTCGCGCGCCCTGGCCGACGGTGGGGTGGAGCCACACCTGCAACCCATCGTGCGCCTGGCCGATGGGGCCATCGTCGGGTTCGAGGTGCTCGCCCGCCTCGTCGACGGCTCGGTCCCGCCCGGGATCTTCGTGCCCGTCGCCGAGGAGAACGGCCTCATCCACGAACTCGGCCAGCAGGTGCTCGCCTTCGCGAGCCGGATCATCGCGTCGCAGCGCGAACGGCTCGGTCCGATCCGGCTGAGCGTCAACGTGTCCATCCACCAATTGCTCGCCGTCGACGCGGCCGCTCAGCTCGTCGCCGTGGTCGAGCGGTACGGGGTGGCCCCCGAGTCGATCGACCTCGAGGTCACCGAGAGCTTCTGGCTCGATGCCGACACACCGGCTCGTGCTGCTCTCCACCAGCTTCGCGAGGCCGGGTTCGGCCTCGTGCTCGACGACTTCGGAACCGGGTACGCCTCGCTCAGCCACCTCCAGCACCTGCCGTTCGAGCGGATCAAGGTCGACCGTTCCTTCGTCGAGCAGCTCGGAACGGGTCGGGGTCGGGCGCTGTGCGAAGTGGCGCTCGCCATGGCGCAGGCCTGCGGGCTGACCGTCACCGCCGAAGGCGTCGCCGACTCCCGGGAGGCCGAACTGTTGGGCGCCATGGGCTACGTGACCGGCCAGGGGTTCCTCTGGTCGCCGGCGCTCCCCCTGGTCGACGCACTGGCGCTGCTCCCGGGCTGATCCCTTCGGGGTCGCCGGGCCCGGCGTGGCACGATCCCGAGCATGTCCCGGATCGCCCGTGAGCTGTGGCGGGTCGTCGAGCCCTACCACCAGCTCGCCTACCGCTCGCCCGAAGCCGTGGAGGCCTACACGGCCATCGGGCTCGACCGGCCCGAACTGCAGTACTTCGGGAGCCGCCTCGCAGCGCTCGGTCCGGTGTCGTTGCCGGTGGCCGTCGCCGTGCTCTACGGCTTCAGCCCCGCCTACGTCGGCCGGGCCGTGCCCGAGGTGTGGGAACGGGCGCCGGCCGCAGCGATCAGCGAGGCCCGGGCGCATGCTGCGGAACGGACGCTGGTGCGGATCCTCGGCGGTGAGGCGAGCGCCGGGTCTGCGATGGCACGCGCCGCCACCCTGGCCCGGCGGGCGGCGGAAGCCGCCGACCTTCCCGCCCATCCTCTCGGCGCGGCGCACGCCGGTCTGGCTTGGCACGACGAGGCGCACCTCGTCGTCTGGCACGCCTGCACGATCTTGCGCGAGCACCGCGGCGACGCCCACTGGGTTGCGACCGCAGCGGCCGAGATCGATGCCGTCGAGTGTCATCTCCTCCACGCTGCCGACGGCGCGATGCCGGCGGAGCTGTTGCAGCGGGTGTCGGGGTGGGACGACGAGGCGTGGTCGGCTGCGATCGAACGGCTCCGGGGCCGGGGCGTGCTCGTCGACGACGGGCTCGCCCTGACCGACGAGGGCCGGGCGGTGAAGCTCCGGATCGAACATGCGACCGACCGGGCTGCGATGCGACCGCTGGCCGCGCTCGGACCCGAGGGGTGCCTCGAGTTGGCCGATCTGTTGCGGCCGTGGGTGCGGGCGATCAGCGACGCCGGGGTGATCGGCGCGTGGACGTTGCGCGAGCAACGGTGGCGCGACCTGCCGGACCCCGCGTGACCGCACCGTCGCTCGCGGACCGCCTCGCGCTCGACGACCTCGGGGCCGACCGGTTCCGGTCGACCCACCCGGTCGAGGGGCCGCACGTGTTCGGCGGGTTGCTCCTCGGCCAAGCGCTGCGGGCGGCGTGCTGCACCGTCGACGATCGGCCCGTGCGCAGCGTGCATGCGTCGTTCCTGGTGGCAGGTGCCGGCGGCGAGCCGCTCGAGTTGACCGTCGAGCGGACGAGGGACGGCTCGAGCTTCTGCACCCGCCGGGTGCTCGTCAGCCAGCCGCACGGTCCGGTGCTCGTGCTCACGGCCGACTTCCACCGTCCCGAGGGCGGTGTCGACTACGAGGTCGCGCCCACGCCCGGTGTCCCCGGCCCCGATGGGTTGGCTCGCGGTCGGTACGACAATCCGTGGGTCGAATCGCGTGACGTGCCGGTCGGTGCGGTGGCGGGCGCGCCGCCCCATGCGCGGCACGCCTGGTTCCGGGTGACCGGCGCCCTCCCCGACGAGCTGGCATGGCATCAGCAGGCGCTCGCCTATCTCAGCGACCACGGACCGACGCGAGCGGTGCGCGAGCCGCATGCGCACCTTGCCGACGACGCCCGGCGCCAATCGGTGACGCTCGATCACAGCGTCTGGTTCCACCGGCCCGCTCGCCTCGAGGGGTGGCTGCTGAGCGAACTGGTGCCGGTGGCCTCGGGCCGCGGCCGTGGGCTGGCGACGGGAGCGCTGCGGGCCGCGGACGGTACATTGCTCGCAACCGTTGCTCAAGAGGTGTTGCTGCGCACCCGGCCCGCCTGAGGGCTCCCGTTCAACTCGCCGGGGTCTCGATCCGCCCGTCGGCCCGGCGGGCGAACCGGGCGGGGGCTGACCCGTGGACCGGGTCGTCGGCCGGCCAGGGCCACCCCCCGAACCCGGTGCGCTGGTAGTCGCGGAACGCCTGCTCGATCCCGGCACGGTCGTTCATCACGAACGGTCCGTACTGGGCGACGGGCTCGCCGATCGGGCGGCCCTGCAGGACCAGCACCTCGGCCCCGGCCGGACCGGCGGTGACGGTGACCGCACGGCGAGGCTCGAGCACCGCTGCGGTCGGCCCGTCGAGGGGCGCCCGGTCGAGGCGGGCGGAGCCGGCCACGAGGTAGAGCACGCGCGTGGTCTGCTCGCTCCGGGCCGCAGGCAGGTCGCACTCGGCACCCGGGGCCAACGTGACGTGCCAGATGGCCACGTCGCTGTCGGGCCGCGCGGCCCACGACGCCGGTGGCGGCGGTGGTGCTGACGCCCCGGCCAACTCGCCGGCGACGACGGTGATCGACGCCCCGGCATCGGTGATCACCGGCATCTCGCCGTCCCAGAACATCGAGAAGTGCGGCTCGGCCATCTTGTCGGCGGCCGGCAGGTTCATCCAGAGCTGGAAGAAGTCGCCGGTGTTGGTGGCATCGATGTCCAGCAACGGGAACATCTCGGCGTGGACGATGCCCGAGCCGGCGGTCATCCACTGCACGTCGCCGTTGCCGTAGCGGGCCGCGGCACCGAGGGAATCGGCGTGATCGATCAGCCCGCGTCGCGTCACCGTGATCGTCTCGAACCCTCGGTGCGGGTGCTGGGGGAACCCGGGAACGGTGCGCCCGTGGTACATGCTCCAGCCGTCGCGTCCGCTGAAGTCGCTGCCCAGATCGCGGCCGGCCAACGACGCCGACGGCCGGAAGCACCCGTCGCCGGCGGGGTAGGTGTCGAGGTGATGGACGCAGAACAGGAACGGATCGACCGTCGGCCAGGGGCCGGCACCCAGCGGGACGGTCTGCAGGACGGTTGCCACGGCGGAAGGCTACGGACGCCGCTCGTCGATCACGGCGTGCCGGACACCACGAGGACCTGGCCGGTCACCCAGGACGAGGCCTCCGAGGCCAGGAACACTGCGGCGGCGGCGAAGTCCTCGTCCCGACCGATGCGGCCGAGCGGCTGGCGGGCGGCGAGCTTGGCGTACTTCGCGTCGTCGAACCCGGACGACTCGTCGTAGTCCTCGGTGCGGGTGTGGCCGGGGGCGATGGCGTTCACCCGGATCCGGCGCGGCGCGCACTCGAGCGCCAGCGTCTGGGTCAGGTGGTTCACTGCCGCCTTCGCCGCGCAGTACACGCCGTGGCCGGGGGAGCCCTTGGTGAGCCCACCCGTCGAGGACAGGTTGATGATCGTGCCACCGTCGGTGAGCGCGGTCTGTGCGACCACGCTGGCGAGCCAGACCGCAGTGAGGTTGCGGTCGACGATCACGTGCCAGGACTCCTCGGTGACCTTGGGCAGCACGGCCATCGGCTCGCCTTGCAGGCCCCCGGCGTTGTTCACCCAGGTGGTCACCGGGCCGAGTTCGGCTCCGGCCCGTGCGGCCAGGCGCTCGAGATCGGTCCGGACCGTGACGTCGGTGGGCACGGCGATCGCCCGCCGCCCGAGCGCCTCGATCTCGGCAGCCACCCGCTGGAGCGGATCGGGGCGCCGTCCGGCGACCGCCACGTCGCAGCCGGCGGAGGCCAGCCCGAGCGCGATGGCGCGCCCGATGCCGGTGCCGCCCCCGGTCACGACGGCGACACCGCCCTGCATGCGGAACAGGGTCAGCACGTCGAACGATTCCGAGATGGCCATCATCCCTCCAGTAGGGCTTTGGAACGGGCCCACAGGCGCTGCATCCCGGCGACCCATCGGTCGGTGTCGCCGGCCTTGCGGCTCATGTGGGTCTGCATGTCGGGGTGGGTGAGGACCAGGAAGCGGTCCTCGCGCACCTGCGAGACGATCCGCGCCGCGGCCTCGGCGGCCGGCAACACGTCGCCGCCGCCGATCACGGCGGCGGCCTTGTCGGCGTCGCCGCCGGTGCCGGCGCGCAGCATCGGGGTGTCCACCGCCCCCGGGCAGATGCACGACACCCGGATGCCCTGGCCGCCGTAGGTGATCGACAGCCATTCGGCGTACCCGACCGCCGCGTGCTTGGTGGCGGCATAGACCCCGTCGCCGAGGCTCGTGAGGATCCCGGCCATCGACGCCGTCGTGATCAAGTGGCCCTCGCCCCGGGTGAGCCAGCCGGGCAACAGCGCGCGCGTGGCGTACACGTGGGCCATCACGTTCACCTGCCACTGCCGTTCCCACTCGGCGTTCGGGGCCTCCGGACCGCCGCCGCCGGAGATGCCGGCGTTCGCGAACCACAGCGCGATCGGCCCGACGCCGGCCTCGATCTCCTCGACCAGCGCCGCGGTGGCCGCCTCGTCGGCCACGTCGAGCACCCGCGGGAGCACCGTGCCGGCGGCCGCCGAGCGCGACGCGAGGGCCTCGACGCCGGGGGCGGCGAGGTCGGCCGCGACGACCGCGCGGGCGCCGGCGGCCAGGAGCGCCTCGGTCAGCGCGCCGCCGATGCCGCCGGCTGCCCCGGTGACCACACAGACCCGCCCTCGGGGGTCCATCAGGCGCTCCGCCCCGGGCCGTCGGGGCGCCCGGGGGTGAAGCGGACCGGGACCGACTCGAGGCCGAGCACGAAGTTGCCCCGCCGCATCGGCAGCGTGTCGTCGGTCGCCAGCTCGACGTCGGGCAAGCGCCGCAACAGTTCCTCGAACAGGATCCGCAGCTCGAGCCGGGCGAGGGGGGCACCGAGGCAATGGTGGCGGCCGTAGGCGCCGAAGGCGACGTGGTCGTTCGGGGTGCGGGTGACGTCGAAGCGGTACGGGTCGGCGAACACCCGCTCGTCGCGGTTGGCCGACGGGTACAGCAGCAGGATCCGGTCGCCCTCGCGGATCGTGAGGCCTTCCACCTCGACGTCCGCCGTCGCCGTCCGGTTCATGTTGCGCACCGGGGTGGTCCAGCGCAGCATCTCCTCGACCGCGCTCGGCACGAGCGACGGGTCACGGCGGACCTTGGCCAGCTCCTCGGGGTGGGCGAGCAACGCCGCCAACCCGCCGGAGATCACGTGGCGGGTGGTCTCGTCGCCGCCGACGAGGACGAGCATTGTCTCGAAGATCAGGTCCACGTCGCTCAACGGTCCCGACTCGTCATCGGCGTTGACGACGAGGCTGACGAGGTCCTCGCCCGGCACCCCGCGGCGTTCGGCCACCTTGCCCATGATGTAGGCGATCCACTCCCGCACCGCCTGTTCGACCTGGGGACGGATCTCGTCGCCGCCGGTGGCAAACAGGTCGGACCAGTGCAGCAGCGTGTGGTGGTCGGCCTCGGGGAGGCCCATCAGCTCGCCGATCATGTACATCGGCAGCGGGGTGGCGAGGTCGGCCACGACGTCGCACTCGCCGCGTTCGATCACCCCGTCGATCAGCTCGCCGACCTTTCGTCGCAAGTACGGCTCGTGGTCCTGCACCCGGCGCAAGGTGAAGCCGTGGCTGATGATCCGCCGCCGCCGGGTGTGCTCGGGCGGATCGAAGTTGATCATCGACGGCACCGAGCTCTCGGGCCGGGAGCCCTTGCCCGAGCAGAACGTGTGCCAGTCACGGGAGAAGCGGGTGACCAGGCCGTGCGAAGCTGCGCCCCACAGGCCGGTCTCGTCGTCCCAGTACAACGGAGCGTTGGCCCGCATCCATGCGGTGCGCTCCTCGAAGTCGGCGTAGAAGTCGGGGTCGAGAAGTCGGATGCCGTCCCGGGTCGGGTGGCCGGCCGGGCCGCGCCCCCCACGGTCGAGCGCCACCCGGTAGTCGGGCACCCCGTCGGCCGTCCCGGCCGGCTGCTCGGTGTCGGTCATGGCGGCACGCTACCCGCCATGCCGTCGCCCGGGCCCGGCTCCGGTGGCGGCCGCTAGGGTCACCGGCGGGGGAGGCAGTGCTGTCACGTCGAGGAGGGGCACCATGACCGTTGCTGTTGCCGCACAGAAGCCGATCCACCAGACGCATCGCGTCGAGATCGACGGGGCCGTCGACGCCGACGGCCACATCCTGGAGCCGCCGGACCTGTGGGAGTCGTACATCGACCCGCAGTTCCGCGACCGGGCGCTGCGGTTCCGGATCGACGAGCACGGTCTCGAGGAGCTCGAGATCGCCGGCAAGCGGTCCCAGATGAGCAAGGGCGGGTTCCCGGCGACGCTCGGGGCCATGGGTGCCCCGGACCTCGCGGACATCCAGCTCAACCCGCAGCGCACGTACCTGAAGGAATCGCCGTACGGCGCGATGGACCCGCGCGAGCGCATCGAGCTGCTCGACGCCGAGCACATCGACCTCGCGATCCTTTACACGACGGTGGGCCTGCTGTGGGAGGCCGAGGTCACCGACCCGGCGCTCGCGCAGGCCTACACCAAGGCGTACAACCGTTGGATCTGTGAGTTCTGCGCGGACGAGCCTCGTCTCGTGCCGACGGCGCACCTGTCGCTGTCGGATCCGATCGCGGCCGCCAAGGAGCTCGAGCGGGCCGTCGGCGAGGGGGCCAAGGGCTGCTACGTGTGCCCGTTCACCCATGACGGCAAGCCGGTCGGGCATCCGGACCACGACGTCGTGTTCGCCGCCGCCCAGGACCTCGACGTCCCGTTCGCGCTGCATCCCACCTTCGAGCCGCAGTGGACCAAGGGGAACCGGATGGGCTCGTGGGAGAACGTGAAGAAGCTGCGCCTGCTCGCCTCGGTGTCGGCCTCCGACGGGATCCGGCACCAGTTCACGACGCTGTTCGACTACGCCGTGTTCGACAAGTTCCCGAACCTGCGGGTGCTCGTGCTCGAATCGGGTGGCGGCTGGATCGGCTACTGGCTCGACCGGATCGACGCGGTGTACGGCCACACGTTCGTCGGCCAGCGTCACCCGCTCAAGCACAAGCCGTCGGACTACTTCCGCAACCAGATCTGGATCAGCTGCGACCCGGACGAGCGGACGATCCCGGCGCTGGCCGCGCGGTTCGGCGTCGAGCGGTTCTTGTGGGCATCGGACTTCCCGCACGCCGACCACACGCCCGAGTACGTCGAGGACCTCAACGAGCTCATCGGGATGTTCCCGGCGGCCGACCAGGCGAAGTTCGCAGGCGGCAACGCCCGCGCGCTGTTCAAGATCTAGGCAGCCCGAGCCGCTCGGCCACCGCCGCGATGTGGTCGAGGTGGGCCTCGGTCGAGTCGAGGCCGAGGTTCATCGAGCAGACGGTGGCGTGGGTGCCGCCGGCCGATTCCCACTGCTCGATGGCCTCGACCGTCGCCGCGACCGTCTTGGCCCGCAACGTGATCAGCTCGAGGCCGTACCCTTCGGCGCTGCGGCCGGCGGCGTCGAGATGCGCACGCACCCGATCCCGTCCTTCGACGGCGTGCTCGACCGATCCGGCGAAGATGAAGCCGTCGCCGAGGTGGCCGCCGCGCCGGAACGCGGCCTCGCCGAACCCGCCGACCCAGATCGGGATCGACCGCGTGGGTCGCGGGAGCACATTGCCGCGATCGATGCGATCGAACCGACCCTCGAAGCTCACGAGCGGCTCGCTCCACAACCGGCGCAGGTAGGGGATCTGCTCGTCGGCGCGCGGGCCCCGCGTGGCGAAGTCTTCGCCGAGGGCGTCGTACTCGACGTAGTTCCAGCCGACGCCGACACCGAGGCGGAACCGCTCGCCCGACAGCAGGTCGAGGTCCGCGCTCTGCTTGGCGACCAGCACGGTCTGGCGCTGCGGGAGGATCAACACCCCGGTCACCAGCTCGATCCGTTCGGTGCGGCCGGCCAGATAGGCGAACAGCACGAACGGATCGTGGAAGGGGTGCCGTTCGGTGTAGGGGCCCCACAGCTTGGGTTCGCGGTCGTGGGTGGCGCCCACGACGTGGTCGTACGCGAGCAGATGGTCGTAGCCGAGCGCTTCGGTGGCCGTGCCGAGGCGGCGGACCGCGTCGGGATCGCCACCGAGCTCGGTCTGGGGGTAGACGACGCCTACCCGGATCATGCCTGCGCCCAGAATTCGGAGAGCAGGCTCGCCCGTGCGTCGAGGTCGTCGAACATCCACCAGTGCCCGACGCCGTCGAGGTGCACCGCTCGGGCGCCGGCCACGGCGGCCATCGCCGCGGCGCGCTCGGGGCCGCCGGTGTAGGCGTCGGCCGTCGGGATCAGCGCCAGGCCCGGCCGTTGCCGAGCGGCCGCCAGCCGGGTGCCGAGGTTGGCGAGCGCGGGCTGCGCAGCGGACCGGTACAGGGCGAGGATGCAGCGGCCCATCTCGGCGTCGAGCGCACCGGCGAAGGTCCGGGCGATGTCGGCGGGCACGCCGAGGCCGACGAACAACGCCTCTTTGTCGGCGGTGGGAAGCTCGACCATGCCGGCGACGGCCTCCTCGCCGGCGCCGGCCGTCTGCCAGACCTGCGCTGCGTCGTGCCACACGTAGGTGGGGTGGAAGCAGCCGAGCAGGTCGCAGGTCCAGCTGCGCAGCAGGTCGGGCCGTTCGATCGCCACACCCATCACCAGCCCGCCACCCCAGTCGTGGCCGACGAGGTCCACGGGTTCGCCGAGGGCGGCGATCTCCCCGATCAGCCAGCGGGTGTACTCGGCACGGGTGGCGCCCCACCCGGCCGGGGTGGGCGCACCGAAGCCGGGCAAACGGGGGGTGACGATGTCGGTGCGTCCGAGCGCCGTGCGCAGCGGGCCCCACAGTTCGGCGGTCTCGGGATTGCCATGCACGAAGACGACGGGCATGGCGGCGAGCGTACGCGAGCGCCGGTCGGGCCCGGGGCGCCGCCTCAGCCGATGCGCAGCGGCTTGGGGATGGCGGCGCTGAGGACCTCCGGTTCACCCTCGGTGACGTGGACGTCGTCCTCGATGCGGATGCCTCCGAACCCCCGCAACCGGTCGACGGTCTCCCACACGACGGTGTCGGCGTGACGGGCCCGTATGGCCGGGTCGCCGAGCAGCGCCTCGATGAAGTACACGCCGGGCTCGACGCTGGTGATCATCCCGGCCTCGAGCGGACGGTCCGTGCGCAGGTAGCGCAACTGTGGGTGCGTCGAGCGCTCCCGGCCGGGCGGGTAGCCGCCGGCGTCGTGAACGGTCAGCCCGATCAGGTGGCCGAGACCGTGCGGGAAGAACAGCGCGACGGCCCCGGACGACACGAGCTCGTCGGGTTCCCCGCGCAGGACGCCGAGCTCGACGAGACCGGTGCCGATCGTGCGGGCGGCGGCGAGGTGCACCTCGCGCCATTCGGTGCCGGGCCGGCACCGGTCGATCGACAGCTCGTGGGTGCGCAGGACCAACTGCCACAGGAAGCTCTGCACGTCGGTCGGCTCGGCGCCGACCACCATCGTGCGGGTGACGTCGCTCGCGTAGCCCTCGCACGACGCGCCGGCGTCCACGAGCAGCAGATCGCCGGGCTCGATGCGGCGTGCCGTCGGGAGGAAGTGGAGGACGGCACCGTTGGGGCCGCTCGCCACGATCGAGTCGTACGCGGTGCGGGGCGCGCCCGCCCGGAAGAAGCCGGCCTCGAGGCCGATCTGCACGTCGCGTTCGGTCATCCCGGCCCGGGTCTCGGCGAACAGCCAGGCGTATCCCACCTCGCTCATCCGAGCCGCCCGGCGCAGGGCGTCGAGCTCGGCGTCGTCTTTGTGGAGCCGGGTCTCCGCGATGCCGACCGACAGCTCGGCCTCACCCCCGGCGCCGGCGTTGCGCACCCGGCGTCCACGGCGGTGGTCGAGCCAGTCATCCAGCTCGGCGAGCGGTCGCCCGACCGGATCGGGTTCGGCTTCCCAGACGAGTTGATCGGCGGTGAGGCGCGGGGCGAACAACGCCCACGAACGCTCGGCGGCGTCGAAGGCGAGCACGGCGCCGGGCACGTCGGTGCCGGCCAGGTACTGGTGCTCGGGGTGGGCGCGGAAGGGGTGGTATTGATCGCTGCCCTCGATGGGGACCGGGGTCCCGGCCCGTACGAGCACGATGTCATCGGCGAGGCGCCAACGTGCCGCCACGCGGTCGCGGCGGCGCACCACGGCGGTGCTGGTCATGGCCCGGAACCCTACGGGGCGCCGGGCGGACGGGACCGGTCAGCGCACCCCGACGCTGCGCAGCGCCGGGAGCCAGTGCTCGAGTGGTGGGACCGCCGCGCCGGGGATCTTGGCGCCGTCGTCGGCCCGTCGCAGTGCCACGGCAGCCGCCCAGTCGGCTCGGGCCTCGGCGGCGGCGACCTCGGCGGGGCTGAGGTCGCCGCCCTGCGCCGCCAGGGTCGCGATGCTGCCGGGCGACAGCGTGGCCCGGTAGGCGGGATCGACCGTCACGAGGTATCGCTTGGCCTCGACGTGGGCCTCGACGAGGTCGGCCACCCGATCGCCGAGCAGGCCCCGCACGGCCGCCGCCCCGAGGCGGTGGTGGTCGGGTTGACCCGGTCCGTCCCAGGGGTGGGCGACATCGTGGACGAGGCCGGCGACCTGCAGTTCGACGTCGTCGGGTGCAGCCTCGGCGAGCAGCGCCGCGCACTGCAGCCCGTGGTCGAGTTCGCTGAAGGCGAGCGCCTCGTCGGATCCGAGGCCACCGAGATGGCGAAGGTGGTCGATCAGCTCGTCGAGGCCGGTGAAGATGCGCACCGTCTCACGGTAGGAAACCGAGGTGAACGGCAAGTGACGGCCGGGAATCAGCCGCCGGGTGCGGTGCTCCAGGGCTCGAGGCGCAGCCCTGCGCAGTCGTCGCGGAGCACGTTGCGGAGCCGGCCCGCCTCGGAGGTGTCGACGGCCAAGTTCCAACGGGCCTTCACGGCGATCCAGTCGCCGACGTAGCGGCACCAGTCGTTGCGCTGAGGCGGCAGCCAGTTCGTCGGGTCCTTGTCGCCCTTGGCCCGGTTGGAGCTCGCCGTGACGGCGAGCAGGGAGCGCCGGTCCGACAGGTCGTTGGCAAAGGCCGTGCGCCGCGTCGGCGGCCACGCCCACGCCCCGGAGTCCCACGCCTCTTTCAAGGCGACGACGTGGTCGATGTCCAACTCGGACGGGTCGGTCTCGCTCTTGCCGTCGTAGGTGCTGAGCCAGTCGCCGGTGATGACCCGGCAGCCGAAGGGGTCGACCTGCGCCGGGGATCGGCTGTCGCGGATCAGGACCGCTTCTCGCACGTTGCAGGCCCCCTGGCCGCTCGCGAGCCAGTGGGGGAACAGCGCCCGCTCGTAGCCGTCGGGCCGCTCCGGTGCGACGGTGAGCCCGGCGAGCACCTCGGCGGCGTCGAGGCGTCGGTCCGCCGTCGTGTCGGTCGGCGCCACGGTCGGGCTCGGCAGCACCGTCGCAGCGGTCGAGGTCGGCGCAGCGGTCGCCGAGACGGCGGAGGTCGCCGGTGTCCCCGGGGTCGCCGGTGTCGTGGGCGTCGCTGTCGGTCTCGGCACCGTGACCGCCGCTTGCGCGGCCGCCGTCGTGCCCGTCGAGTTGGCCGTCGAGTTGGTGGCCGTGCTGGCGACGGCCGTGCTGGCAACGGTCGGGGCGTCGCTGTCACCGCACGACGCCGCGGCGGTGAGGACCGCAAGCATCGCTATCGCCACGCAGCGCCAGGACTCCACCGAGCGGCAGGGTACTGCGGGCGGCGCGCTGCGGCCGGGAGGGCGTCAGCGGGGCGTCGGGCGGTACTGCACGAGGACGACCCCGACGATCGTGACCACACCGCCGAGGATCGTCAGCAAGGAGAGCCGCTCGTCGAGCAGCACGGCACCGAAGACCACGCCGAGGACCGTCGACAGGTAGGCGACCGCGCTGGCCTGCAGGCCCGTCGCCCGCCGGGTGAGCTCCGAGAACAGGACGAACGACAGTGCGAGGCCGAGCAGCGAGAGATAGGCGAACGACAGCCAGAACGTCCACGGAAACGACAACGACGAACGGTCGTCGGGCACGGCGGCCATCGACAGCAGCACGGCGGAGATGACCAGCTGCATGGCGACGACCATCGTGCGGTCGAGTCGGGGCAGCGGATACCGCTTGTACATCATCCCGCCGATCGCCGCCGTCAGCGCGGCGAGCAACCCGAAGACGATCCCGAGGGGGCGGACGTCGCCCTCGATCGCCCGCCACGCGACCAGGACCGTGCCGGCCATGCCGACGGCGAGACCGGCGATCGAGCGTGCCGACGTCGCCTCCCGAAGCAGCACGGGCGCAAGGACGGCGACGAACAGCGGCATGGTGTTCGACATGATCGCCACCAGCCCGGCGGGTGCATTCCGGGCGGCGAGGAACAGGAACGCCGTCGACATCGCCGTCATCGGTACGGCGATGGCCGCGATGCCGAGCCACTCGGCGCGGCCGCGCGGCCAGTCAGCGCCGCGTTGGCGGGAGATCATCGTCAACACCACGGCGCCGACCACGGCGCGGGCGGCGGCGACGGTGAGCGGGGGAACCGTACGGCCGGCGACACGCATCGCCACGGTGTTCATCGCCCAGAACGACGCCACGGTGCAGAACAGCACGACCATCGGCACGGCGGTCAACCCACCGCGCCGTTGCGTGACCGCAGCCATGCCGGCACCGTACCGCTCGGGACTGCTACACCCGACCGGGTGGACGACACCGCACCCGTGGCCCCCGAGGACGTCAAGCAGGTCATCGTGATCCGGCGCGACCTCGGCATGCGGCGAGGCAAGGAGATCGCCCAGGGCGCCCATGCGTCGTCGGCCTGGTTGGTGTCGGCCGTCGCCGATGCGCTCGATCCGGCCACGGGGCGAGCCACCGTGACGCTCGATCCGGTCGCTGCCGCCTGGGTGACGACCTCGTGGCGCAAGGTGGCGCTGCAGGTCCGCGGGGAAGCGGAACTGCTCGCTCTCCACGACGAGGCGCAGGCGCGCGGCCTGCGCAGCCACTTGATCCGGGACTCGGGGCGCACCGAGTTCGGCGGGGTGCCCACCTACACCGCGCTCGCCATCGGTCCGGATCGCACGACGCGCATCGACGAGGTGACCGGACAGCTCGCGCTCTACTAGCCGCAGCGGTGTCGGGCCGGCCTGGCACGATGCCGAGCATGGACCTGGGGATCTGCGTACGTGACCGCCCGGCCGCCGAGGTCGCCCGCCTCGGCCGCTTCGCCGAGTCGGAGGGGTTCGGGGAGATCTGGGTGCCCGATCTGCGCGGTGGCGGCCCGGGCGGGCGTGATGCGTTCATCAGCCTGGGGGCGTTGTTCGAAGCGACGACGACGGTGCGCGCCGGTGTCGGCGTCGCTGCCGTGATATTCCACGACGAAGCCGGCCTGGCACGCGCGGCCGGCACGTTGAGCGAGCAGTCGGCGGGGCGCTTCTCGTTGGGTATCGGCGTGTCGCATCGCGAGGCGGCGGGCACCCTGGCGCAGTACCCCGGCTCGCCGCTCGCCGAGATCCGCCGCTGGCTCGCTGCGCTCGAGCAACGCTCGCACGGCGGCGGCCTCGCGTTCGGCCGCGGGTTCCCGGTCCTCGTCGGCGCACTCGGTCCGAAGATGGTCGCGCTCGGGGCTGCCGCGTCCGACGGCCTCGTGCTCAACTGGCTCACCCCCGAGCACGCAGCGACCACGGTTGCGCAGGCCCGCGCCGCCGCCGGCCCGGGGCGGTCGCCCCGAACGGTGCTCTACGTGCGGATCTCGCCACGGGCGGCGGCCCACGCGGACGCCGTGGGCTACGACTCGCTCGCCAACTACCACCACCACTTCGTCGCCCAGGGCCTCACCACGCCCGAGGCGATCGTGACCGGCACCTGCTTGCCGGCCGACGACCCGACCGCGGTGCGCGACCGCCTCGCCGCCTACGCCGAGGCCGGGATCGACGTGCTCTGCTTGTACCCGCACGGGTTCGAGGAGGCCGACCGGGCGCGCGTGCTCGCCTCGATCCGGTAGGTTGGTTGTATCAAGCAACCATCGAACGATGGGGTGGAGGGTGGCATGGCGGAGGGAGCAGGACCGGCGTCGCTCGTGCCCGGGTTCACTGCGGCGCGGCTGCGTCTGGTGCTCGGGGCGCTGATGCTCTCGGTGTTCCTGTCGTCGATGGAATCGACGATCGTGTCGACGGCGCTGCCCACCATCGCCGGCGAGTTCAACGCGTTCGAGAGCTTCGCCTGGGTCGGCACGGCGTACATCGTGGCCTCGACGGTCTCGACGCCACTGCTGGGCAAGCTGTCGGACCTGTTCGGCCGCCGGGTCGTGTTCCAGTCCACGATGGCGGTGTTCTTCGTCGGGTCGCTGCTGTGCGGTCTCGCCCGGTCGATGGACCAGTTGATCGCCTTCCGGGCCGTGCAGGGTGTGGGCGGCGGCGCCATCCAGGCCCTCGCCTTCGCCGTCGTCGGCGACATCCTTCCGCCGCGCGAGCGCGGCCGGTACATCGGGTTCTTCACGATGTCGTTCGCCGTGGCCGCCGTCGCCGGCCCGCTGCTCGGTGGGTTCATCATCCAGCACTGGAGCTGGGAATGGATCTTCCTGTGCAACCTGCCGCTGGTCGCGCTCGCCGGTGCGATCACCCACGTGGCGCTCCGGCTCCCGTTCACCCGCCGGCAGGCCCGGATCGACTGGCTCGGTGCCGGCCTGCTCGCAGGCGGCGTCGGCATCGGTCTGATCGCGCTCGAGCGGGGCCCGGCCGGATGGACCGAACCGCTCGTGCTCGGAGGGTTCGTCGCCAGCGTGGTGCTGATCGTCGGCTTCGTGCTGCAGGAACGGCGGGCGTCGGAGCCGATGTTGCCCCTGCGGCTGTTCCGCAATCGGGTCGTGCTGGCGTGCTGCGCGCTCGGCGTGGTGGTCAGCTCGTTCTCGTACGGCGCGTCCAACTTCCTGCCCCTCTACTTCCAGGACGTGCTGTTCGTGTCCCCGACCGAGTCGGGGCTGCGGATGCTGCCGATCATGGCCGGCGTGGTGATCATGTCGACGACCAGCGGCCGTCTCATCGCCCGGACCGGCCGGTACCGGATCTACCCGATCCTCGGGACCCTGGTCATGGGGCTCGGCGTGCTCGCGCTCACCCAGATCAGCGGGGACAGCTCCTACGTCTCGCTCGCGGTGGCGATGTTCCTGCTCGGCCTCGGCTCGGGGATGGTCTACCCGGTCACCTCGATCGCCACCCAGAACGCCTGTGAACTGCGGGACATGGGCGTGGCGACCGCGTCGCTGATGTTCTTCCGCTCGCTCGGGGGTTCGCTGGGGTTGGCCGTGTTCGGGACCATCCTGAACTCGACCATCCGGGCCGAACTGCCTGCCCGCACCGGGCTGTCCGCCGACGAGGCGGTGTCGTTGATCCGGGCACCTGAAGACATCGCTGCGCTGCCCGCCGAGGTGCGCTCGTCCGTCGTCGACGTGCTCGCCCAGGGGATCAGCACGATCTACTGGGTGTGCGCCGCAGTGATGGTCATCGGGGTCGTGTGGGCGTTCCTGCTCCCCGAGTTGCCGTTGCGGGGCAAGGCGGGGATCACCGACAAGCTCTCGGAACCGGCGGCGAGCGCCGCCCACTGACGAAGGGACGGAACATGACCGAGCTCGCAGGCGACGACGTGGTGGTCGAGATCGACGACCCGGTGTGCGTGATCCGGCTCAACCGGCCGGCCACGCTCAACGCGCTGACCTACCCGATGCTGGCGACGATCCGACGCGCCGTCGACGCAGCGGCCGCCGACCCGCGCGTGGTCGGCATCGTCGTCACCGGGACGGGGCGTGGGTTCTGCTCGGGGCTCGATGCGTCGGTACTGCAGAGCACGGTGGGCGCCGGTTCCGGGGCGATGGGCACGGCCCCGGTCGCCGGGCGGGACGAGGTGCCCGGCCTGTTCACCTACCTGCTGGCGGTGCCCAAGCCGGTGATCGCCGCGGTCAACGGCGTCGCGGCGGGTGGCGGCCTGGTGCTCGCCTCGATGTGCGACCTGCGCTTCGCCGGCCCCGACGCCGCGTTCACCACGATCTTCTCCAAGCGTGGGCTCGCCGCCGAGCACGGCACCACGTGGATCCTTCCGCGTCTCGTCGGCGTCGGGCGTGCGCTGGACCTGCTGTGGACGTCTCGGCGGATCGACGCATTCGAAGCCCTGCGCATCGGCCTGGTCGAGGAACTCGCCGAGGGCGATCCGGTCGTGGCTGCCAGCGCCTACGTGCGCACGCTCGCCGAAACGGTGTCCCCGGCCTCGATGGCCGACGCGAAGCGGCTCGTGTACGCCCACCTCGGCACCGACTACCCCGAGGCGCTGTTCGAGATCGACGCGGTCACACGTGCGGCGATCGATCGACCCGACGCCCGGGAGGGAGCCGCTGCGCTCATCGAGCGGCGCCCTCCGCGGTTCCCCCGGCTGGGCTGAACCGCTCCGGCGCCGGGCGCGTCAGCCGTTCGGCCGCACCAGGATCTTCACGTGCTCGTCGGGCCGCGCGAGCGTGTCGAACGCCCCGGCCACCCCGTCGAGACCCACCTCAGCGGTCACCAGCGCCGCCGCGTCGATCCGCCCGTCGGCGATCGCCCGCATGCTCTCGGCGAATTCGGTCTCGTTCCAGCCCAGCACGAACGAGATCGAGAGCTCCTTGTTGATGCCGATCGCCGGCCAGAACCGGTCGGTCTGCATGCACAGGCCGGCGACGAGGATCTCCGAGCTGCGAGGCGCCGCTTGCATGGCCAGGTCGATCGTGCCGGGCACCCCGATCGCGTCGACGACCACCGTCGCGCCCCGGCCACCGGCGTGGCGCCAGGCGTCGAGCGGTGCGGTGTCGGCCGGATCGACCACCACCTGGGCGCCGAGTGCCGTCGCGAACCGGCGGCGGGTCGGGGAGAAGTCGGCACCGACCACGAGCGGCACCCCGGCCGCGACCAGGTTGGCGACGATGGCGAGCCCGACCGGACCGCAGCCGAGCACCACGGCCGATCCGAGCGCGACGGCGCGGCTTCGTCGCACGGCGTGCAGGCCGACCGCGAGCGGCTCGGTGAGGGCGAACAGTTCGGGGGCGACCCCGTCGGGCACCGGCACGCAGCCGGGCGCATCGACGACGAAACGCTGCGCGTAGCCGCCGGGCCAGTCGTTGGCGTAGCCCACGGACCGCACTGCGCCACCGGGGAGGCGCACGACGGGGTGGGGCGCCACCACCGTGCCCGGGCGCAGCCCGTCCACCCCGGAGCCGACCTCGAGCACCCGGGCGACGATCTCGTGGCCCATGACCAGATCATCGTCCGGGTCGTAGTCGAACAGCGCCATGCCGCACGCCTTCGACGACGCCACCAGATCGGCGCCGTGACGCACCGCATGGAGATCGCTGCCGCAGATCCCGCAGGCGACGGTCTCGAGCAGCACCTGCCCGCGCCCGGGAACGGGTTCGGGCACGTCGTCGACGACGATGCGGCCGCCCCGCAGGACCGCAGCCCGCATCAGCGTTCCAGCTTGCGTGTGCCCTGCACGGCGAGGCGCTGCGGATCCATCACGAACCGCACCGGCGGCAGGGTGACGTCGGCGCGGAAGGCGAACGACGTCATCGCCATCGTCGGGCGGATCCGCCCGCCCATGCCCAACGCCTGCGGGTCGGGCAGCTCGAGGATCGGCCGGCCCCGGTCGGCGGAGTGGATGACGTACTCCGGGTTCACCTGGGCGATCAGGCCCTCGTCGCCGAGACGCAACAGGTGGAGGTTGTCGAACGCGAGCAGATCGGCTCCGGCGATCGGCTCGGGGTCGCCGGCGCCGAAGCGCAGCACCTCGGCGCCGCCGATCGCGGCGCGGCACTCGTACCGGTCGTGGCGAGCGGTGATCGCCACCTCGCCGACGGCGACGGGGAACCCCCAACCCGCCCGGAGCGCCTCGGCGGCGGCCGCGCTGTCGCACACCGCCGCCAGGCAGAAGCCCCGCGGGCGGATTCCGGCCCGCACGACGAGACGCATCTGGGCCAGCGAGAACGGCCCGACCGGGCTGTCGGCCACCTTCAACGCGAACGGCGAGATGTAGGGCGGGATCGACGGGTGCAGCGCCGGCGGGGTGAGCCCCAGCGTCGGGTCGGCGCGCACTTCCCAGTTCACCTGGACGGCGAGGACGCCTTCGAGTTCCCAGGTGCCGTCGCCGAGCGTGTCGACGTGCGGGGCACCGGCGAGCGCGGCGCTCGGGTCGAGGGTTCCGACGACGGGCATGTCAGGCCGCCTTGGCTTTGCTGGCGAAGTGGGGCATCACCTCGGCGGCGAACAGCCGCAGGCTGTCGAGCACCTGCTGCTGGGGAATCGACTCGGCGGTGTTGAGGATGAAGTTCACCCGATCCACGCCGCAGGCCTCCCACTTCTTCAGCTCGCGGGTGATCTGCTCCGGGTTCCCGATCGCGATCCCCTCCGGTGGCTGGCCGGCCTCACCCGGGGACTGCGCCTGGCGACGGGTGTTGGCCAGCAGGCCCGGCGACGGGTACCCCTTGGTGGGGAACGCCTCCTTGGCCATGTCGAGCTGCCCGGCGAGGTACTGGAACGTGCCGATCATCCGGCCGCCGGTGGCGATGCCGTTGGCGGAATCGTCGTGGCAGAACAGGAAGTTGGCCGCGCACAGCTGGTCGTTGACGAATGCGCCGGCCGGCGTGCAGTGCTGGATGCGGCGCCGGTACTCCTGCACGCGGCGCTCCTGCTCCTTGAACGTGGTGAAGTTGACCCCGAGGGCCCCCATGCCGCGGTCGGCCGCGTCGAACTCGGTGCCGGGCGTGGACACCGCCACCCACATCGGCGGATGCGGATCCTGGTACGGCTTGGGCAGCACCGAGCGCTCCGGCATCGAGAAGAACTCGCCCTCGAACGAGAACCGCTCGTTCATCCACATCTGCGGGATGGCGTGGACGAACTCGTCCCACGACTTCTTCGTCGTGTCCGGGTTCGCCCGGAACCCGCCGAGCTCGGTCCAGGTGGCCGACCGCCCGGTGCCGAATTCGAGCCGACCGCCCGACAGCAGGTCCAACACAGCGGCCCGCTCGGCGATGCGGATCGGGTGGTTGAACTCCGGCACGCACACGACGATCCCGTGGCCGACCCGGATGTTGGTGGTCTGCATGGCGCACGCCGTGAGGAACAGCTCCGGCGCCGAGCAGTGCGAGTACTCCTCGAGGAAGTGGTGCTCGACGGCCCACACCGTGTCGAAGCCGAGCTCGTCGGCCAGACGCACCTGTTCGAGCGCGTTCATGTAGACCTGGCGCTCGTGGTCGCGCGTCAGCGGACGCGGCACCGAGAGCTCGTAGAAGATCCCGAACTTCATGGTCCCCTCCTGCGGTTCTTCCCCTGGCGGAAGCGTACTGCGCGCTGCGGTCAGCCGATCCGGCCCCGCAGCGCCTGCAGCCAGTCGTCGGCCTCGCGCCAGCGGGTGTCGGCGTGCTCGCGGGCGCTGGCGGCGTGGGCGCCTGCGGCGGGATAGGAGCCGAGGAACTTCACCCCGCCCTGCTTCGCATGCAGGTCGCGCAGGGCGTCGGCCAGCAGTTCGCCGGCGAGGTGCCCGTCGACGTCGAGCACGAAGCAGTAGTCGCCGAGGCCGCCCCGCTTGGTCGGCCGGCTCTCGATCTTCGACAGGTTGATCCGTCGGGCGGCGAACTCCTGCAGGATCGACAGCAGGCTGCCCGGCTCGTCGGCCCGCTGGTAGACGACCACGCTCGTCTTGTCGTGTCCGGTGGGCGCCGGGATCCCGTCACGGGCCACGAGCAGGAACCGGGTCTGGTTCCCCTCGGCGTCGCTGAGGTCGTCGGTCAGCACGGTGAGCCCGTGGAGCGTCGCAGCGAGCGCCGGGCCGACGGCGACGAGGCCAGCGTCGTCGCTCGCGGCCACCAGGCGGGCCGCTTCGACCGTCGAGTTGGCGGCCCGCACCTCGGCGTGGGGCAGCCGTCGGCGCAGGAACCGTTGCACCTGTGCGGTGGCCATCGGCATCGAGATCACGGCGGTGACGGCGTCGAGGGTGGTGCCGGGCCGCCCCATCAGCACGTGCTCGATGTCGAGTACGACCTCGCGCTGGATCAGCAGGTCGTGGGTGAACGCGAGGTTGTCGATCGTCAGGTTGACCGTGCCTTCGAGGGCGTTCTCCACCGGAACGAAGCCGACGTCGAGCTCGCCCGAGGCGACGGCGTCGAGCACGTCGGGAATCGACACGTAGGGCACGGTGTCGGCCGCGGCGAGATCGGCCTGGGTCCGCAACGCCTGCTCGGTGAAGGTGCCCGCGGGCCCCAGGAAGCCGATCTTGGGCACGGGAGGTCAGGATAGTGACGTGGACCAGCTTCGACTCCGGACGATCCTCGACGACGTGGCCGCAGGCCGTCTCGACGCCGACACCGCGGCCCGGGCCCTGGCCCGGCTGCCGTGGGCCGACCTCGGGTACGCCCGCGTCGACCACCACCGCCACCTGCGCCAGGGCTTGCCGGAGGCGGTGTACGGGCCGGGCAAGTCGCCCGAGCACTGCGCCGGGATCGTCGGCGAGCTGCTCGCCCACGGCGACGGCCCGGTGATCCTCAGCCGGGCCGACACCGCCCAGGCCAAGGCCGCCCTCGCCGCCCATCCCGACGGTGTCGTCCACGGGACCGACCCGGCGACGCTCGTGTGGCGGCCGCGTCCGGTCACCCGGACCGAGCGGGTGGTCGTCGCCGCGGCCGGCACCGCCGACCTGGCCGTCGCCGACGAGTGCGCGGCGGTGCTCGGTGCCCACGGGTTCGCGCCGGTCCGCCTCACCGATGTCGGCGTCGCCGGCCTGCACCGGTTGCTGCCGCATGTCGACCTGCTCGCCGACGCCGACGCCGTCGTCGCGGTCGCCGGCATGGAGGGCGCACTCGCCAGCGTGATCGGTGGTCTGGTGGCGTGCCCGGTGGTGGCGGTGCCGACCTCGGTCGGGTACGGCGCCGGGCTGCAGGGCGTCACCGCGCTGCTCGCCATGCTGTCGAGCTGCGCGTCCGGGGTGACGGTGGTCGGGATCGACAACGGCTTCGGCGCCGCGGTCGCCGTGGCCCGGCTGTTGGGTCGCGGATGACCCGTCTCGCGTGGTTCTCGTGCCCGTCGGGGATCGCCGGTGACATGGCCCTCGGCGCGCTGCTCGACGCCGGCGCCCCGCTGTCCGCGGTCGCGGAGGCCGTCGGTCGGCTCGGTCTCGGCGACCGGATCCGCCTCGGCGCTGAGCCGGTGCAGCGCAACGGCCTCGCCGCCACCCGGGCCGTCGTCGACGTGGAGCACGGCGAGCACGACGGCCCTGGGCACGACGGCCACGACCACGACGGGCACCGGCCGTGGGCGGAGATCGATGCCCGCCTCGCCGCGGCCGGCCTCGACGCCCGGGTCGAGGCCCGGGCCCGGTCCACGTTCCGGCTCCTGGCCGAGGAGGAGGGCCGACTGCACGGCGTCGCCCCCGAGGCCGTCGAGTTCCACGAGGTCGGCTCGCTCGACGCCATCGCCGACGTCGTCGGGGTGTGCGCCGCGCTGGAGGCGCTCGGGATCGACGAGGTGTGGGCGTCGCCGGTCGCGGTCGGGGCGGGAACGGCCCGCTCGGCCCACGGGGTGCTGCCCGTACCGGCGCCGGCCACTGCCGCGCTGCTGGCCCGGGCCGGCGCCCCCAGCTACGGCGTCGACATCGGGGTCGAGCTCGCGACGCCCACCGGCGCCGCATTGCTCGCTGCGCTGGCCCGGGGATTCGGGCCCCAGCCGGCGATGCTCGTCGACGCGATCGGCTACGGCGCCGGCGGACGCGAGCTGCCGGGGCGACCGAATGTGGTGCAGGTGCTCGTCGGCACGGCGAGCGGCGCCCGTGCGCAGGTCCTGGGCGGCGGCCCCGGTCAGCGGGCGGTCGAGCTGTGCGCCAACGTCGACGACGCCACCGGCGAGACGCTCGCCCACGCCGTGGCCCGGTTGCTGGCCGCCGGCGCGTTCGACGCCTGGGTCACCCCGATCGTGATGAAGAAGGGTCGCCCGGGGGCGACGGTCCATGCGCTGGTCGAACCGAGCCTGGCCGAACCGGTCGCTGCGGTGCTCGTGGCCGAGACCGGCACGCTGGGATTGCGGGCCGTCGCGGTGGAGCGGTGGCCGCAGCTGCGCACCGAGACGGTGGTCGACGTCGCCGGGGTGGCGATCCGGGTGAAGCTCGGGGCGGGCCGGGCCAAGGTCGAGCACGACGACGCCGTCGTCGCGGCCGCCCGGCTCGAGCTGCCGTTGCGGGAGGTGCTGCGCCGGGCCGAGACGGCGGCGGCGGCGTTCGAGTCGCACCGGTGAGCCCCGGTCGCGAGGCGTTCGACGCGGTCGTCGTCGGCGCCGGGCCCAACGGGCTGACCGCAGCGGCCCGTCTGGCCCGGGCCGGGCGCTCGGTGCTGGTGCTGGAGCGGGCCGACCGCATCGGTGGCGGGGCCCGCACGGCGTCGCTGGGCGACCCCGACGTGGTGCACGACCTGTGCTCGGCCGTGCACCCGCTCGGCGTCGCCTCCCCGGCGTTCGGCGGGCTCGACCTCGCCGGGCGCGGGCTGCGGTGGGCGCACCCGGCCGTCCCGCTCGCCCACCCGGTCGACGACGACCGGGTCGGGGTCCTGCACCGTGGGCTCGATGCGACCGCCGCCGGTCTGGGCGCGGATGCCGACGGCTGGCGTCGGCTGCTCGGCCCACTCGTACGGGGTTGGGACCCGTTGGTCGAGGGATTCCTCGGGCCGCTGCTGCCGTGGCCCCGTCGACCCGTGGCCCTGGCCCGCTTCGCCCCGGTCGGGTTGCGGTCGTCGGAGGCGTTGAGCCGGCGGTTCCGGGGGCCCGAGGCCGCAGCGCTGTTGGCCGGGTGCGCTGCGCACTCGTTCCTACGGCTCGATGCACCGTTCACCGGTGGACTCGGTCTGGTGCTCGCCGCCGCGGCCCATGCGGTCGGATGGCCTGTCGCCGTCGGCGGGTCGCAGGCCATCGCCGACGCGTTGGCCGCCGAGGTGATCGCGCACGGCGGCGAGATCCGCTGCGGGGTGGAGGTGCGGGCCCTCGGCGAGCTGCCGCCCCGGCGGGCGACGGTGCTCGACGTGACCCCCGAGCAGTACCTCGCCCTGGGGGGTCGACCGTCGTGGTGGTACCGGCGGTGGCGCCGCGCCCCGGGCACCTGCAAGGTCGACTACGTGCTCGACGCTCCGATGCCGTGGCGCCACGAGCCCTGCCGCCGGGCCGGCACCGTGCACCTCGGCGGGTCGAGCGCCGACGTCGCTGCGGCGGAGGCTGCGGTACTCGCCGGGCGGGTCGCTCCGGCGCCGTTCGTGCTCGTCGCCCAGCCGGCCGTGGCCGATCCGACGCGGCGCAGCGCCGATGGGCGCGAACCGTTGTGGGCCTATTGCCACGTGCCGAACGGCTCGCCGGTCGATGCCTCGGCGGCGATCGAGACGCAGTTCGACCGGTTCGCCCCCGGGTGGCGGGACCGGGTGCGCCAGCGGTGGGTGCGCACCGCAGTGGACACCGAGGCCCACGACCCGTCGATGCCCGGCGGGGACATCGCCGGTGGTTCGCTCGGCGGGCTCCAGCTCCTGGCCCGGCCCCGTCCGGGCCTCGACCCGTGGCGGACCCCGGAACCGGCCACCTGGCTGTGCTCGGCGTCGACCCCGCCCGGGGCCGGTGTCCACGGGATGTGCGGCTGGTGGGCGGCCGGCCGCGTCCTTGCGGCCGATCGCCGCCGGTGGCCTACAAGCCGACCGTAGCGAGGAGCTTGCGCAGCTCCGCACGGGTCAACTCGCCGCTGGCGCGCACCGCCACCGTGCTGTCGGCGTTCAACAACACGAAGTACGGGTAGGAGGTGAGGCCGAACGCCTTGGCCGATTCCATGGCGGCGGAGTCGGCGAGGACCGGTTTGGTCCAGTTCTCCTTGGCCAACCACTTCGACGGCGGGTAGTTCGGCGCGCTGGCCTGCACGCCGGTCGACACGGCGACGAGGTCGAGACCGGCGGGGATGCTGCCGTCGGCGAGCCACTTCACGACGCGGGGGACCTCGGCCTGGCAATGCGGGCACCAGTGGGCGACGAACAGGATCAGCCGCGGGCGTCCGGTCGCCGGGGTCACGGTCACGGCGTTGCCCGAGAAGTCCTTGCCCGACAACGTCGGGGCGGTCTTGCCGACCGCCGGGTCGGTGCCGTTGTCGGGGAGCGGCGCGAGAGCGGTGCCCGCGAGCGACACCGGTTGGTTCTGCGGTCCGACGGGTCCAGCCGAGGACGAGTCGTCGCCGCAGGCGGCGAGGGTGCCGAGGGCGAGTCCGGCGGCGAGCAGGACGGAGGCGAGGCGGGTCATGCGGGGTTCTCCCGGTCGGCGGGGCGGACGAGTACGAGCAGCGTGGTGCCGATCGCGACGAAACCGGCGAGGGCCATGAGCGGCAGGGTGACGAACCCGAACCGTTCGAACCAGATCAGGTTGCAGGGGTTCGCGATCTCGCACGCGCCCCCCTCGGTGAGCACGCCACGCTCGATGAGGTAGTGGTAACCGGACACCGCTGCGCCTGCAGCCGGGAAGGCCACGGCGTAACGCCAGACGCCGGCGTCCCGTCGCAGTGCGGCGATGCCGAGCAGCACGGCGAGCGGGTACATGGCGATGCGCTGGAACCAGCACAGCCGGCACGGGACGTAGTGGGCGACCTCGCTGAAGTACAGGCTGCCGGCCGTGGCTGCGACGGCCACCGCCCAGGCGAACCACAGGGCGAAGGGCCGCAGCGCCCGGAGCCGCCGGGGGGCCACGATCCGTACGACCACGAGCGCCGCGGCGCCGCACGCGGCGGCGATGGCGAGTACGGAGGCGATGACCTGGACGGCGGGCGGCTGCATGGGGCGGGGGGCGCGGCGAACTGCCGGCACCTGCAGTCTCGCCCAGGTGGAGCCCGGTACGGTGGCAGCGTGCTGCCTGCGCTGGTCGACGCGACGTGGCTCGAGCCGCGTCTGGGCGCCGCAGGTCTTCTGGTCGCCGACGTGCGCTGGTATCTCGACGGGCGGTCCGGCCGAGCCGCGTACGAGTCCGGGCACCTGCCCGGATCGGTGTTCGTCGACCTCGACACCGAGCTCTCGGTGAGGGGCGCACCGACCGAGGGTCGCCACCCGCTGCCGTCGCCCGAGGCATTCGCCCGCGTGCTCGCCCGGCACGGCATCGGACCGCAGGACACGGTCGTCGCCTACGACGACACGGGCGGAGGCAGCGCCGCCCGCCTGGTCTGGATGTTGCGCCAGCTCGGTCAACCAGCAGCGCTCCTCGACGGCGGTCTGCGCACCTGGCCGGGCGCCTTCGAAGTCGGTGGTGGCACCGAGCGCCCGGCGGGCGCAGTGGCACCGCGACCCTGGCCGGCCGCGGCGCTGGCCGGCGTCGAGGAGGTTGCGTCGCTGCCCCCGGGGGTTGTGCTCGTCGACGCCCGCGCCCCCGAGCGGTTCCGTGGCGAGACCGAGCCGATCGACCCGCGTCCCGGCCACATTCCCGGGGCCCGGAACCTGCCCTGGACCGGCATCCTCGATCCGTCGTCGGGCCGGTTCGGCTCGGTCGAGTTCCTTCGGGCCCGGTTCGCCGCGATCGGCGTCGAGGCCGGGACGCCGATGGTCGCCTCGTGCGGCTCGGGGGTGTCGGCGTGTGCGCTGCTGCTCGCCCACGAGCACGCGGGGCTGGGATCGGCCCGCCTGTTCGTGGCGTCCTTCTCCGGCTGGTCGAATGATCCGCTACGGCCGATTGCGCTCGGTGGCGACTCGATCGGTACGGCGGGCTGAACGCCGGTAGCGTCGCGGGCCGTGCCCGATCCCGTCGATGCCCCCGTCGACGACCGCATGAGCGAGTCGGATGGAACCGATCTTGCGGGTCCCGGCCCCTCGGTCGGTGTTGCAGCGCTCGCGGAGTTGCGACGCAGCCGCCAGATGCGGCGGCGGGCGCAGGTCAACCGGTCCGATGCCCTCTATCAGGCGTATGTCACCGCCTTCATCAGCTCGGTGATCGTGCTCTACCTGTCGACGGTCGTCGGCGACGAGCCGATCTCGGCGTCGGGGTTGGAACGGGTCGTGCGTGACGGGCCCGGGGTCATCGGGCTGTTCTTCGCGTTCGCGCTGGCGATCGGCCTGCGGTCGGGGGCCCGGGGCGGTCCGGTCGCGGTCGAGCCGGCGGAGGTGCGCTTCGTGCTGCTTGCACCCGTCGCCCGCCGCCGGGTGCTCATCGGCCCGGCGCTCAAGCAACTCCGCTTCGCCGTGTTCGCCGCAGCAGTGGCCGGTGCGGCAGCGGGCCTGCTGGCCCATCGCCGGCTGGGACAGACCGCGCTCGGCTGGATCGCCGCTGGCGCCGGGGTGGGGGTACTCCTCGCCGTGGCGTTGCTCGGCGCAGCGCTCATCGCGAACGGGCTCCGCGTGCGGCAGTGGCTCGCCACCGTCGTCGCCGGTGCTCTGCTGGCGTGGGCCATTGCCGACCTCGCCGGCGAGGTCACGGCCCCCACGTCCGTGGCCGGTCGACTCGCCTTCACACCCATCGAATTCGAGGCCTTCGACCTACTCGCCGTCGGTGTGGTCGTCGCGATGCTCGGCGCCGGACTGCTGCTGCTCGGCCGGGGGTCGCTCGAAGCCGCAGAGCGGCGCACGGTGCTCGTCGGCCAGCTGCGGTTCGCTGCCACCCTGCAGGATCTGCGCACCGTGATCCTGCTTCGCCGCCAGCTGGCCCAGGAGCTCCCGCGTCAGCGGCCCTGGCTGCGTATCCCGGGACGAGGCCGGTTCGTGCTCTGGCGTCGAGGTTGGCACGGTCTGGTCCGGTTCCCGCTGGCGCGGCTCGGCCGGGTCGTGCTGTTGACCGCCGGCGCGACGGCAGCCGTGCTGGGAACGGTCCACGGGACCAAACCGCTGGTCGTGGTCGCCGGGTTCGTCGCCTACGTCCTCGGCCTCGATCTCGTCGAGCCCTTGGCCCAGGAGGTCGATCACGACGAACGGGCGGAACGGTTACCCGTCGAGACCGGCCTGTTGCTCGCTCGCCACCTGCCGGCCTCGGCGGTGGCGGCCGTACTGTGCGGTGCGCTCGGTGCCGCCGGTGGCCTCGCCGTGGAGGGCACCGAGGGTCGCACGATCGTGGTAGCGGTCGTGCTTGCGCTCTCCTCGTCGCTTGGCGGCCTGGCGGGGGCGGTCGTGTCGACCGTCCAGGGCGCGCCGTCGGCGTCGACCACACCGTCGACGACGGATCAGGCGCTTCCGCCTGAGGTGGCCGGGATGCGGATCGTGGTTCGAGCGGTCTGGCCGGTGGCCGTCGCCGTGATCGGATCATTCCCCGCCTACCTCGTTGCTGACGCGATCGCAAAAGGCCGCGAGCCACTGCCGGCGGCCCTGCAGGGAGCCATGTTGGCGTCGCTGTTCATCGCCGGGACTGCGGCCTGGGTCCGCTTCCGGGAGCCGGCTCGTGCCTGGTTCCGTCAAGCGGTGGAGGACAGCAAAGCGAACGCCAGACAACGCCAGGTCGAGACCTCACCTACCGCCCGGAGGACCCGATGAACCCGCCCAAGGGCCGATCGAACCGCCATCCGACGCCGCCCAAGCGAGCGAGCGCCCCGAGCCGGGGTTCCGCCGCTCGCGGCACGCGCCCGCCGGACCGGCCAGCCAAACCGGCTCCGGCTCGTGCGGAGGCGCCTGCGCCCCCGGCCCCGACGCTGCCCCCTACCTATCTGACGGTCGACTCGCTCACGAAGGAGTACGGCGACCTGATCGCGCTCTCGCCCTTGACCCTTCGGGTGGAGCAGGGTGAGGCCATCGTCCTGCTCGGCCACAACGGCTCGGGCAAGACGACGCTGCTGCGAATGATCGCCGGGCTGCTCGAGCCGTCGGGCGGCACGAGCACCGTCGATGGGCATGCTGCGGGGTCGCTGCCGTCGCGGGCGACGGTGTCGTACCTCTCGGACACGCCCACCTTCTACGACGATCTGTCCGTTTGGGAGCACCTCGAGGTTGTCGCCCGACTGCACGGGGTGGCCGATTGGCAGCAGCAGGCCGCGGACCTGCTCGGCCATCTCGGGATCTACGAACGGGCCGACGACCTGCCGTCGAGGTTCTCGAGAGGGCTCCGCCAGAAGGCGGCCATCGCGCTCGCCTTCATCCGTCCGTTCGGGCTGCTGCTCGTCGACGAGCCCTTCGTCGGGCTCGACGCGGTCGGGAAGCAGGCGCTGCTCGAGCTGTTCGACCTCGCCCATGCCGACGGCGCGGCGCTGGTCGTGGCAACGCATGAGCTCGCATTCGTCGACCGGGTCGAGCGCTGCGTCGCGCTGCGTGACGGTCGTTTGATTCACGACGGGCCGACCGCCGGGGTGGACGTACTTGCGCTGGTGAGTTGAGCGCAGGATGCCCCACCGGGGCGTGGGCGGCCCGATAGGGTACGGAGCCATGATGGAGTACAGCTCGGTCAGTGCGTCGTCCTATGACATCCCGACGTTGGTGGCCCGCATCAACGAACGGGCCGCCGACGGGTGGCGGGTGGTGTCCGTGGTTGCGGCGGGGGCCGATGCCGTCGCGCTGCTCGAGCGCGAGCGGTCTGCGGATGCGCCGGTCGCCACGGAAGCGGCCGCTGCGGTGGTGGTGTCCGAGCCGGTCGCCGAACCCGCCGGGTGGGCCATCGACCCGACCCCGGCCGCGACGCCGGCTCCGGTTGCGTCCACGAGCACCTGGGGCGAGTCGGTTGCGGCCACGCCGGCCGCCGTTGTCGAACCGGTCGTCCAGGCCGTCGCCCCGGCGGCGCAGCCTGCTGCGCCGGTGACGCCGTCGGTCCCAGCCGGGTGGTATCCGGATCCCTCGGGCCGGTTCGAGCAGCGGTACTGGGACGGCACCCAGTGGACCGAGCACGTCGCCCGCCAGGGCCAGCAGTACACCGACCCGCCGGTTGCCTGACCCGTCACGGCCGCCCTCGGGGCTCCGGGCCACGTCGCTCGGCCACGCCGGCCTTCTGATCGAATCACGGTTCGGCTCGATCGTCTGCGACCCGTGGTTCCTCCCGGCGTTCTTCGGGTCCTGGTTCGTCTTCCCACGAAACGACCGGCTCGACCCGGACCTCGTCGCTCGCGTCGAGCGTGCCGACTTCCTCTACGTCTCGCACCTGCACGCCGATCACCTCGACGCGGCGTTCCTCGCCGAACACCTCGACCGTGACGTGACGGTCCTGGTCCCCGGGTTCCCGGGCGACGAGCTCGAGCGAGCGCTGCGCGGCCTCGGGTTCCGTCGGTTCCTCCGGACGCGCAACGGCGAAGAGGTCGATCTCGGCGGGATGCGGGTGGCGATCCACGTCGAGACGGCGATCAGCGACGGTCCACAGGGTGATTCGGCGCTCGTCGTCGGCGTCGACGACGTGTGGCTCGTCGACCAGAACGATTGCCGACCGCACGACCCGGCGGCGCTGTGCGGCCACGGGCCCGTCGCGCAGCACTGGCTGCAGTTCTCCGGGGCGATCTGGTACCCGATGGTCTACGACATCCCCGAAGCGGACAAGCGCAGCCTGGCCAAGGCCAAGGTCGACGCGCAGTTCTCCCGGGCGATGTCGTACGTGCGTGCCGTCGGGGCGGGGGTCGTCGCGCCGAGCGCAGGCCCGCCGGCCTTCCTCGATCCCGAGCTGTTCGGTGCGAACTGGATCACGGGGGAGGAGATCTCGATCTTCCCCGACCAGACCGAGTTCCTGCGCCGCCTGGAGCACGCCGGCCTCCATACGGGACGCCTTGTCGTTCCCGGTACGGCGATCACCTCGACCCCGACGGGTTCCACCGTCGAGCAACCGGTGGACGAGGCGACCGTCCGGCGGCCGTTCGATGACAAGGCGGCCTATCTTGCGGAGTATCAGGCCGACTGGGCCCCCTGGATGCAAGCCCACCGTGCGTCGTGGCCGGCGCCGCACCTCGATCTGGTCGGACGCCTCGCCGCCTGGTGGGAGCCGCTGCTCGCAACGGCGCCGAGTCTGCGGGCCGGGGTCGGCGGAGCATGCCTGCTGCGCTGTGGTGACACCGATGTCCTGGTCGACTTCCCGGCCGGCACGGTCCGCGCACATCAGGGGGAGCCCTACCGCTTCCGGTTCGATATCGACCGCGGTCTCGTCGAGTCGGTCGTGGCCGTGCGGGCCGTCGACTGGTCGAATTCGCTGTTCCTGTCGTGCCGGTTCCGGGCCTGGCGCGAGGGCGCCTACAACGAGTTCCTCTACCACTTCTTCAAGTCGCTCTCCCCGCAGCGCATGGCGCGTGCCGAGGCCGAGGCACGGATCAAGATCGGTCTCCCGGCCACGGCGGTCGAGGAGGAGATCGCGCTCGACGGCTGGTTGGTCGAGCGGTACTGCCCGCACCGCCGGGCCGACCTGAGCCGGTTCGGGGAGGTGGCCGGTGGCGTGCTCACGTGCACCCTGCACGGCTGGCGGTTCGACCTGGCGACAGGGCGGTGCCTCACGGCGCAGGACCATCGGCTCCGGGTGCGACCCGCGTCCTGATCTCGTCTAGTCGTGCACCCAGACGCGCATGCCTCGGGGCAGCACGTCGTTGGCCCACATCCAGTCCATCGCCTCGAGGCTGACGCGTACGCACCCGTGGGAGGCGGGGACGTTCGGGACGCTGCCGTGGCCGTGGATCGCGACCCCGCCTTTGAAGTACTTCGGGCGGTAGAGCTCGCCGAGCTGACCGAACTCCCAGCCGTCGGTGTACTCCCGGTAGACCTTGAACACGCCCACCGGGGTGTGGGCGATGTCGGTGATCATCTCGCCGGTCTTCTGGTTCGGCTCGGTGTATTCCTTCTCGGTCCCGGTCGAGACGTTGAAGGCCCAGACGGTGGTGCCGCCCCGCAGCAGGTAGAGGACCTGGCGACCCTTGTCGACCTCGGCGAGGTCGCCGTCGGTGGAGACCCCGAGCCCGGCGACGCGAGAGGTCGCCTCGTTGAGCGCAGTCGCCGTGCGGGCGTCAACGGTGCCCGAGGCCGGCAGCCGGAGATGCTTCTGGAAGGCCATCACCGCCTGGCGGGTGACGCCGCCGTAGCGCCCGTCGACGTCGTCGAGCCAGAACCCCAGGTCGAGAAGCCGTCGTTGCAGTGCAACCACCGCCGGCCCGGTGGCGCCGACACGAAGCGCGGTGACCGGTGTGACCAGCGGGGGTGCCGCCAGCACGACCGGCGCCGCCACCGTCGTGGTGGGTGCGACGGTGGTGGTGGGTGCGACGGTGGTGGTGGGTGCGACGGTGGTGGTGGGTGCGACGGTGGTGGTGGGTGCAGCCGTCGTGGTGAGTGCAGCCGTCGTGGTGGTGGTGGCTTCGACGGTGGTCGTGGGCGCGACGGTCGTAGCGGTCGTGGTCGCCACCACCGACGGGCTGAGGGCCGCGGCCGTCGTGCCGCCCGAGGAACACGACGATGCAACACCGACGAGCAACGTCACGCCGATGGCGACCACGCTGCGCTGCATCGGCATCGAGCCTACGGCAGCACCGTGGCGAACGGGTGGTGGGTCTCAGGCCCTCCGGTACCCCTGAGGGAGCTCCATCCAGATCGTGAGCCCGTACTTCACCCCGGCGGTGATCGGTTCGGTCGCATGGGGGTGGGTGACCAGCGAAGGCCAGGTGACGAGTTCACCGATCGCGCTTGCGGCGGTGGAGAACCCTTGGCGGGGGAAGACGAGCGCGCCGCCGGTGAAACCGTCGTTCAACCGGATCGTCGCCGACAGTTGCGCGACGTCATGGTGAGCGCGCAGTTCGGTCTGGCCGAACGTCGAGTACTTGATCACGAACGCGTCCCGGAGGCCGTGGTACTCGACGAGCGGCCACCATCGCTGCGCTTGGGGTAGAAGCCGAACCAGCAGGTCGTCCTCGAGGTGGGCGTACAAGCGAGGGCTGATCGCGGCGAGCGACACCTCGTGGCCGGGCACGGGGTCGTCCTCCGCCGGCTCGAAGACCCCGACGGCCTCGGCGGCCCGGATCACCGTGGCGCAGAACGCCGGCGTCCAGAACGGACCGGCCAGCAGGTCCGTGCCGACCTCGCGCAGGGCGAACTGGGGATCGGCCGCGTCGTCGTAACGGAGGATCCGGGTGAGGTCCCGAGCGCCATCGTCGGCGAGCGCAGACCGCAACCGGCGCACCGCCGCTTCGTTGCGGCCGATCACGACCGGCGGTCGCAGACCTCGCTCGGCGTCGAACAGGACGCCGCCGACCACCAGCGACCGGCCGTCGTCGAAACAGAGGTCGTGGAACACGCTTCCGTCGTCGATTCGCACCCGACCGGCGCGGGTTGCGGCCCGGGCGAGCGCACTCGCGGGTCCGGATGCGGCCGACCCATCGCCGGCGATCACCACCTCGCCGGGCACCGGCGCGAGCACCGTCGTCCGCTCGCCTGGTCCGATGACGACAGGGTCGTCGCCGGTCAGGTCTTGGGCGAGGTCTTGCCAACGAGCGCCGTCCGGGAGAGCGAGCAACCGGGGCAGCGACATGGACGCGGACCGTAGCGGCCGTCGTCCGGCGCCGGTTGCGGCGTCAGGCCCGCATCGCGGCGGCCTGCGCGGGGTCGAGATACTCCTCGACCCGGGTGACGCAGCCGTCGGCGCAGTGGATACGGAGCATCGCCGGGATCGTCAACGCCGTGCCGTCGGGGGCCGTGGCCCGCAGCACGTGCTGCTGCACGAATCCGCCGTCGACGACGAGGCGCCGCACCTCGGTGTAGCGCAGGCCCGACGCATGGGCGTGCATCCAGCCGAGCGTGCGGAGGTTCTGCTCGCGGGTCTGATCGACCATGTCGAAGTTGTGCCAGACGGCGACGTCGGCGGCGTAGATCGAACGGACCGCCTCTACGTCGCCGGCCTCGATGGCGGCGAAGAGTCGGTCGGCCAGGGCATCGATCTCCGCAGGCGTCATGGCCGGGACCCTAGCGGCGCGTCCGGGACCCGTCGGGACCGTTCGGGACCTCGGTCCGGTCCAGGCCCGTCCGCGTCCCCGGTACGGTGCGGCGAGATCCGCGAGCGAGGCCGGCGACAGGAGGGTGGCATGCGGGACCAGAAGCTGGAGCGCTTGACGTCGACGGCGTTGTTCGCAGGGCTCGATCGACACGGTCTCGAGGCGGTTGCCGAGACCACGACCGAGATGCAGTTCCCGGCCGGGACGGTGCTCGCTCGCGAGGGCAGCCAAGGCCACGAGGCCTTCGTCGTCGTGTCTGGGTCGATCACCGTGTCGATCAGTGGGGACCAGGTGGGCACGATCGGCGCGGGCGAGGTGGCCGGTGAACTCGCCCTGCTCCTGCGCGAACCGCGTCAGGCCACGCTGACGGCTGCGACCGATGTCGACCTGTTGGTGATCGAACCCGGGCGCTTCCACACGCTGTTGGAGCAGCCGTCGATCGCTCGGGCCCTGGTGACTGCGCTCGCGCGCCGTCTCAGCAACGCCGACAAGGCGTTGCGTCACTGATCCGGCTGACTCGCCGCCCGGCTCAGGTGAACCGGTCGGCGAGCGGCGCCCAGGCGTCCAGGAGCCGTAGGTGTTCCTCGGCCGGGGCCGGCCACAGGGTCAGCACCGCTCGGGTGACCCCTTCGCCGGCGAGGCGCTCGAGTCCGGCGAGGTCGTCGGTGGCTCCGAGCACCGTGACGTCGAGCCGATCGGGGTCGCGGCCCTTGGTCGCCCACACGTCCCGCAGGCGGGTCAGGCGGTCGCCGAGGGACGCCCGTGCCGAGATCGGCAGCCAACCGTCGCCCCAGGTGCCGATGGCGTCGAACAGCTTCGGCCCCCATCCCCCGCCGAGGAGCACCGGGGGTCCACCGGCTTGGGCCGGTTTCGGGCGGGCGAGCGACGGGGCGAGGCGGACGTGCTCCCCGTCGAAGGCGGCAACCTCGTCCGTCCACAGGGCGCGCATGAGCGCAACCTTCTCGGCGACGGCGGCCCGTCGGGTGGCCCACACCGTGCCGTGGCTCTCGGCCTCTTCCCGGTTCCAGCCGTAGCCGATACCGAGGCGGACCCGGCCTCCCGAGAGGTGGTCGAGGGAGGCCACCTGCTTGGCGAGCCAGATGGCGTCGCGCTGCGCGATCAGCGTGACCGAGGTGCCGAGCAGGATCCGTTCGGTGACGGCCGCCGCCATCGACAAGGCCACGAACTGGTCCTGCATCCGCCAGTAGTAGTCGGGCAGGGGTTCGCCGGTGAGGCTGCCCGGCCACGGCGACTCCCGGCTGGTCGGGATGTGGCTGTGCTCGGGCAGCCAGAGCGAGTCGAACCCGCGCGTCTCGACGGCGCAAGCGAGCTCCACGGGATGGAGGGTGTCGTCGAGGCTGAAGCCGGTGATCCCGATGCGCACGACCGAAGCCTCGCAGAGGGCTGCGGCGACGAGCACGGCGGTCGGTACGGTCCCGCTCCATGTCCCCGTCGTCTACGTCGTCTGCGTCGTCTGTGCCGGCTGGGCCGGCTGTGCCGGCTGGGCCGGCTTTTCCGGCTGCCGGCTGGGCCGCCGTCGCCGAGCTGCACCACCGCTTCCTGACCGGGGCGATCCTCACGATGGTGTCGCGCCGCGGCGGCCCGGTGGCGGCCGACGTGGTGTTCGGCCTGTTCCGCCGCCAACACCTGCAGAAGTTCCTGCCCGGGTTGGCCAAGCTCGGCCTCGACGACCGACCCGATGCGGTCAAAGCGGCCTCGTACCACTACCTCGCCAATGCGGTGGGCGGGGTCCTCGTCGAGCTGGTCGTCGAGCACGATCGCAAGGCGTGGGTGCGGTTCGTGCCACCGCGGTGGATGTACGACGGTGTCGCCATCTGTGGGGTGCCGTCGGAGGTGAGCCGGGCCGTGCTGCACGGCTGGTACGGCCACAACGGGGTGTCGCTCGGCAACCCGCGGCTGCGGTTCGTGTGCACCGGTCAGACGATGGACGGCCAGGCCGGCCTGTCGGGCTACTTCGAGGAGCTTGACCGCAACGTCGGCGCCGACGAGCGGGTGGTTTTCGCCCCCGGGGAGGAACCGCCGCGGTTCGATCCGGCGGCGGTGCCGGTGCTGCCGGCGTCGACCTGGCCGGCGACGCGTCTGGCCAAGGCGGCCCGGAACTACGCGATGGACTACGTCGCCAACCTGCTACCGCAGATGGCGGCCCGGCTCGGGCCGGCCGAGGCCGCGCACCTCGGGCGCATCACCGGCCGACTGGTCGGGATGAGCTACGGCGCGGCGGTGATCGGGATGCTCGACGGTCCGGCGGGGTGGCCCGGCGCCGGGCCCCACGGCATCGCCCGGGTGTTCGGCGCGCTGGCCGGGGCGATGGACGACGACGTCGAGGTGGCGTGCCGCGACGACGGCACCGCCGAGGTGCGGATGCACACCTGGCGGCTGATGCGCGACGTTCCCGGCCCGTGGTCGCCGGCGTGCTTCGACGGCTGGAACGGGCTGTTCGAGGGGATCGCCGAGGTGCACGACCGCTTCACCCGGATCGAGGTGACCGCCCGGCTCGACGACGGCGACGACCGGTTCGCCTGGCGGATCCGCCCCCGGCCCCGCCGGGTCTGAACCGGGCGGGCCGCGCCGGCGGGCTCGAACCGGTTGAGCCGATCAAGGCAGCGGGTCGCCGGGGCGGACCAGGCCGCTGCGGAACGCGACCACGACGAGCTGCGCCCGGTCGCGGGCCCCGAGCTTGGTCATCGCCCGGTTCACGTGGGTCTTGGCGGTGAGCGACGACACGACGAGGCGGGTGGCGATCTCGTCGTTCGACAACCCGTGGGCCACGAGTGCGACCACGTCGCGCTCGCGTTCGGTCAGCCGGTCGAGCAGGCCGGGCACGATCGCGGGGCCGTTCGTTGCGGTCGCGGCGGCGACCTGGGCGATCACCGCCGCGGTGGCTCGGGGCGACAACAGCGCCTCGCCGGCAGCGACGACCCGGATGCCGTCGAGCAGGTCGCTGGGGGAGACCCCCTTGCCGAGGAAGCCGCTTGCGCCGGCCCGCACGGCGTCGACCACGTACTCGTCGAGCTCGAAGGTGGTGAGGACCAAGACCTTCACGTCGGCCAGGGACTCGTCGGCGACGATGGCCCGGGTGGCGGCGATCCCGTCCATCACCGGCATGCGGATGTCCATGACGACGACGTCGGGCCGGGTGCTGCGCACGAGGGCGACGGCCTCGGCCCCGTCGGCCGCCTCCCCGACCACCTCGAGGTCGTCGGCGGCGTCGATGAGCACCCGGAACCCGGCCCGCAGCAGGGCCTGGTCGTCGACGAGGAGCACCCGAACCGGATCGCTCACGGGTGCACCCCGAGGGGGAACCGGGCCCGCACGACGAAACGGCCGTTGTCCTGCATCCCGGCCTCGAGCGTGCCGCCGACGGCCAGCACTCGCTCGCGCATGCCGATCACCCCGAGCCCGGCACCGCGCGTCGACGGCACCTGTGGGGACAGTGCGTTGGTGATCGCCACGGTGAGGTTCCCGTCGGCCGAGGTGAACGAGAGCTGAGCGCGACCGTCGCCGTAGCGGTGGGCGTTGGTCAGGGCCTCCTGCACGAGCCGGTACACCGCGAGCTGGACGCCCTCGGGTACGGCGGGGCCGAAGGTGCCGACGTCGGTGCGCTCGACCTGCAACCCGATCGGACCGAACGACGCGACGAGCGCGTCGAGATCGTCGAGCGTCGGGTTCGGGGCCCGTGCCGTGTCGTCGGTGTCGGCCCGCAGGAGCTGCAGGAGGCCGCCGAGTTCCTGCAGCACGACGCCGGCCGAGGTCCGCACGTGGGCCAGCGCCGCGGCGGCACCGTCGGGGTCGGTCCGCACGAGGTGCTCGGCGACGGCCGACTGCACGTTGATCACCGCCATCTGGTGGGCCACGACGTCGTGGAGCTCCCGGGCGATGCGCAGCCGCTGCTCGATGAGCTGCCGTTGCGATTCGGCCAGGCGGGTGGCGACGGCGGCGTCCTGGGCCGCCCGCTTCTCGTGGCGGCCGCGCCGCCAGTCGCCCAGGACGACGGTGAGCACGGCCCAGACCAACAGGCCGAACAGGTAGTCGGCGCGCTCGTCCATCGGGAGGCGCCACCAGACGACGGCGCAGTAGACGGCGACGAGCGCGACAACGGTGGTGACCGCCCGTCGACGGTCCGTCCACCGGGCGGCGCAGTAGAACAGCACCACCCCGGCCGAGGCCGTGTCGGTCGTCGCCGTGAGGGCGACGAAGGTGATCTCGAGGCCGGTCGAAACGAGGAGCACCGGGATCGGCCAGCGTCGCCGCACCACGATCGCAACGGCAGCCGCAACGGCGACCGCGAACCCAAGGGCCGTCCGGGGTCGGAACTCGCTGAACGGGAGACTCGGCAGCACGACGAACACGGCGACGAGCAGCGCCGAGGTGAGCCACGGGTGCAGCAACGGCCGGCGCCGCAGGCGGGCCCGCAGCCGGGCCCGCCTCGTGTCGGGTCGGGTCACCGCGCCATTGTGGCGAGCGCCTGAGCTGAAGTCAGGCATCCCGTCGCCGGGTCACGACGACTGCGACCACGAGGGGCACCGCCACCCAGGCGGCGAACACGGCCAGCGCGGCCGGAACCGGCAACAGGTCGTCGGTTCCCGAGCCGGCGACGGCCATCTGGGCCGAAGAGATCAGATAGGGGCCGACGGTGTCGCTCATCCAGGGGATGAGGCTCACGACGATCGGGACCACCATCACGAGCCCCATGAGCGTCGAGATGGCCCCGGCCCCGTTGCGCAGCAGGAGCCCCAAGCCCAGGCCCAGCAACGCGTAGCCGACGGCTTCGAGTGCGGCGGCGCCGACGAACCGGATGACGTCACCATCGAATGGCGAGCCGTACGCAGCGCCCCCGTCGTAGGTCAGGGCGCCGAGACCGTAGGCGGCAAGGGCCGTGGCGGCGACGGTCGCCGTGGCGATGGCCGCGAGCACGAGGGCCTTGGCCCGTATCACCGGTGTCCGGGACGGCACGGCGGCGAACGTGGCGCGGATCAATCCGCCGGCGTACTCGTTGGTGGCGCTGAGCACGCCGAGCACCCCCAACACGATCGGCAGCACCCCGAGGCTGGCGACGGCCGCTCGGGCCGCCGGGTCACCGTCCAGCGCCGAGGCGTCGACGACGCCCGCCGCGATGGCACCGATCGCGGCGACGCCGATGGCGGAGATCCCGAGGGTCACGAACCGGGAGCGCAGCGACCAGAACTTCAACCACTCCGAGCGCACGACCCGTGCCTCGGTGAGTCCGAGCGAGCGGGCCATCACGCCGCCACCGCCGGGGTCTGGGCCGAGTACTCGACCGCGTCCTGGGTGAGGGCGACGAAGACGTCTTCGAGGCTGGAGCGCACCGGCGTCAGCTCGTGGAGTTCGACGCCGGCCCGCAGGGCTTGTCGGCCGACCGACGCGCTGTCGAGTCCGGTGACGGCGAGCGTGTCCGAGCCGTCCGCGGTGACCGTGGCGCCGGCGGCGCACAGCGCCTGGCGCAGCGAAATGGGGTCGGGGGTCCGCACCATCACGGACTGCACGGCGTGGGCCTGCACCTCGGCGGCGGTGAGATCGGCGAGCAGCCGGCCACGGCCGATGATGACGAAGCGGTCGGCCACGAGGGCCATCTCGGTCATCAGGTGCGACGACACGAACACCGTGCGGCCCTCGTCGGCGAGGTGACGCAACATCTTGCGCATCCACACGATGCCCTCGGGGTCGAGGCCGTTGATCGGCTCGTCGAGCATCACCACCGTCGGGTCGCCGAGCAGCGCGGCGGCGAGGCCGAGGCGCTGGCCCATGCCGAGCGAGAACCGCCCGGCCCGCGTGCCGGAGACGCCTTCGATGCCGACGATCCGCAGCACCTCGTCGACCCTTCGGTCGTCGATCCCGGTGGTGGCGGCCAGCGCCCGCAGGTGGTTGCGGGCCGAGCGGTTGGGGTGGACGCCCTTGGCGTCGAGCAGCGCCCCGATCGCGTGGAGCGGCGCCCGGTGCTCGGCCAGGGGCATGCCGGCGACAAGCGCCCGGCCGGCCGTGGGCCGGTCCAGGCCGAGGATCAGCCGCATGGTGGTGGACTTCCCGGCGCCGTTGGGGCCGAGGAACCCGGTCACCTCGCCCGGGCGGACGGTCAGGGTGAGCGCGTCGACGGCGGTCCGCTCGCCGTAGCGCTTGGTCAGTCCGATCAGTTCGATCATGGTGTCATCGTGCGGGTCGGCGGCGTGGTTCGTCGTCCTCCCGGCGCGGGCTCGTCGGCGTACTGCGATCGTGGTAGCCGCGGCGCGTCCGGGTGGTCCGGGACGCGACCGTGGCGGGCCCGGCCGGAGCCGGACCCGCCACGTGATTCGGGGTAAGGGGGTCTCCATTTAGCGGCAGTAGACTGGTTTTGTGCCCCTTGCTGCGCCGGTAGGTGGTCTGGACTACCCGAGGAACTTGGTGGAGATGACCTCGTGGTTCTCCACCCAGGAAAACTGCTTG
>Ga0169931_10000408_pt1 | contig 70078 bp, 57 predicted proteins | sample Kivu_15m_20L_FD_129675 | JGI IMG/M metagenome (GOLD analysis project Ga0169931, IMG submission 129675) | Freshwater microbial communities from Lake Kivu, Western Province, Rwanda to study Microbial Dark Matter (Phase II) - Kivu_15m_20L... | ecosystem: Environmental > Aquatic > Freshwater > Lake... | reverse complement strand
GTGGCGGTGCCGCTACCGTCGTCATCGACCTCGGCTTCGGCTGGGGCGCTCGACAGCATGAAGAAGGCGCCGCCACCGGCTCCGGCCAGCAGGGCCAAGACGGCGACCAGGATGATGACGAGTTTGCCCTTCTTGCTGGGCGGGGCATCGCCCGCAGGGGCGACGGCAGCTTCTGACATGAGACCTCCGAAGACGGGCGACGCCCCGCAGCGGAGCGTCCTCGATCCTCTATCGGCTCTGTCGCCGGCGGACTTGATGCCGGTTGGTTGATGGGCTGCGAGTCTGTGCCAGGCGGGCGGCAGCAGCGACGGCGGCGAGCAGGCTGCCGGGGTCGGCGCGGCCGCTGCCGGCAAGATCCAGCGCTGTACCATGGTCGACCGAGGTGCGCACGATCGGCAATCCGAGCGTGATATTCACGCCCTGTCCGAACGAGGCATGCTTGAGCACCGGCAGGCCTTGGTCGTGGTACATGGCCAGCACCGCATCGAAGCCAGCCAGGCGGTCGGGTACGAACAGCGTGTCGGCCGGCAAAGGACCATACAGATCGAGCCCGGCGGCCCGCAGTTCGGTCAGCAGCGGGGCGATGATGCGGATCTCCTCGTCGCCCAGGTGCCCGCCCTCGCCGGCGTGCGGATTGAGCCCGGTGACGGCGATACGCGGCCGTGCGATGCCGAAGCGGGCGACCAGGTCGTGGTGCAGGATCTCTAGGGTGCGACGCAGGCGCTCGGGCGTGATCGCTGCCGGCACGTCGCGCAGGGCAAGATGGGTGGTCGCCAGCGCCACCCGCATACCGCCGCCTTCGAGCAGCATCACCACGCGGTCGACACCGCAGCGGGCTTGCAGATATTCGGTGTGGCCGCTGAACGCGTGGCCGGCCTCATTGATGACGCTCTTCTGCACCGGCGCCGTGACCATTGCTGCGAAGTGTCCCTCCAGACAGCCATCGATGGCGATATCGAGGCTGCGCAGCACGGCCGCGGCATTGGCCGGATCGGGCCGGCCGTCGGATACCGGTGCAGCCAGCGGGATGTCGATCAGCTCGAGCGTGCCTGGAGGTGGCGGCGGTCGGTCGGGGGCAGGGTCGACCAGCCTCACATCCTGGCCGGTCTGTCGGGCACGCCGCTCGAGCAGGGTGCGATCACCCAGCAGCACGCAACGGCAACCGCTTGCGGTGTGCGCCAGCTGCAGGCAAAGATCCGGACCGACGCCAGCCGGCTCACCGATGGTGACCGCCAGCGGCTGCAAGGTCAGGGTTCCTCGAGTCGCAGTTCGACGTAGGCACTGTCGCGCAGTTGACGGAGCCACTCGTCGTAGGCCTCGTCGGCCTTGCGGTTGAAGATCGCCTGTCGCGCTTCCAGCCGTTCGCGGTCGCGGCTGACGTCGGTGTCGCGGCGTTCCATCACCTGCAGCAGATGCCAGCCGAACTGGCTCTTCACCGGCGGCGATAGCTGGCCGGGTGGCAGTGCTTCCATGGCTTGGGCGAATGCCGGAACAACGTCGCTGGCCGCGATCCAGCCGAGATCACCACCCGAAGGTGCCGAACCGTCTTGCGAGTGCTGTTTGGCCAGTTCGGCAAAGTCGGCGCCGTTCTCGATCCGCTCGCGCAGGTCACGCAGGCGGCGTTGGGCGTCGGTGTCCGAAACGATCTCGCTGGTTCGGATAAGAATATGCCTGACGCGGTGTTGCACGATCATCACTGGCTGGCCAGTCGCGCCCCGGATCTCGCGTAGCTTGACGATATGGAAGCCATTGCCGCTGCGGATCACACCGCTGGTCTGGCCCGGCTGCAGATTTTGCACGGCGTCGGCGAACAGGGTCGGCATGCGATCGGCGTTGCGCCAGCCAAGGTCGCCGCCTTGCAGAGCGTCGGGTGCTTCGGAGTAGGTCGCGGCGACCCGCGCGAAGTCTTCGCCGGATTGCAATGCGGCCAGCGCCTGTTCGGCTTTTTGCTTTTGCTTGGCGATCGCAGAGGCATCACTGTTGCGCTCGTCGACGCGTACCAGGATGTGTGAGGCCAACCATTCGATCTTTGCTCCGGACTCCGCCCGACGGGACAGGAATTCGTCGATTTCGCCTTCGCTGACCACCACCTTGCTGTTCACCTCGCGGTCACGCAGGCGGCTGAGCACGATCTCGTTGCGGATGTCTTCACGGAAACGGTCGAAGCGGATGCCGTCGCGCGCCAGCGCGTTGCGGAACTGCTCAACGGTGAGGTCATTGTCCTCGGCAATGCGCGCCACCGCGCGGTCCAGCTGTGTCTCATCGATCCGGATGCCGTTCTCACGTGCATAGCTGAGCTGTATGCGTTGCAGAAGCATGCTTTCCAGCACCTGTTTTTCGAGGACGTCGCGCGGAGGCAAAGTGACGTTGCGCTGCCGCAGCTGTTCGGTGACGACGGCGATCCGGTCGTCCAGTTCGTTGCGCGTGACGACCTCGCGGTTGACGAGTGCGACGATGCGGTTGAGTGGCAGCGGTTCAGCCTGGTTGGCTTCTTCGGCAATCACCGGCGGCGCAAACAGGGCAGCAGCGAACAGGGCCGGCAGCAGGTGGATCATTCGAAGCTTCCTCGTTGCATGTTGGTCGCGCTCGGGTCGGAATAGCCACCGATGTGGCGCGTCAGGATATTGCTGTACGTGGCACTGTCGCTCGATGCCAGGCCCTTCAGGTCGAGCACGATGAAGATCGCCTTGGTGCTGGTGGCGGTGGCCGTCGTCAGGGTCTGGGCAGCGACGCGGATGCTCCAGCAGCCGCCAAAGTACTCGAGGCCAAGAAGGCCCTCGGTCTGCCGGTTGTCGAGCAGCGAGTAGTTGGTCCGCGCCAGCAGATACAGCTTCGATGTCAGCGGCCACTGGGTCGACAGGTCGAGTTGCTGCAAACCAGGTTGCAGCACACTCAGCTCACGATTGTAGCGGTAGCCCAGGTTCAAGACCTTGCCCAGTTCCGGGCTGTAGCGGAACACCGCGAAGCCCTTTTGCACCTCGGCGCGATCGGTGTTGTATTGCACCCGCGTGATGACGCTGGTGCTGTCGGTGACGCGTCCGCTGAATTCGCCCAGCACATCGGACGCACCCTTGGTCGGAGGTGGCGAGACGGCGAAGAACGGGTCCCCTGGGCCGCCGACGCGAAGGTCCTCGAAGGTGAAGCGTTGCGCCAGGGTGACCTTGACCCGCTCGGTACCGCCGGCGTCAATGAAGCGGCTGGTCACGCCGGTGGTGAGTTGATTGGCGTCGCCAATGCGGTCGTTCCCAATAAAACGATTGGCCGAGAAGATCTCGCTGAAGTTGAAGTCGTACCGGCCGGTGTCGAACACCGGCAGCATCGATTGTTCACGGAACGGGGTGTAGGCGTAGAACATTCGCGGCTCGAGTGTTTGGCGGCCGCCGCCGTCGGTCGAGCGTTCCAGGGTCATGCCGCTGTCGAGACTGAAGGTCGGCACGCTGCGGCTGTAGTCGCTGGGCAGGCCTGGCAGGTCATCCAGCGCATACCGGGTGTAGTGCAGGCTGGCGCGCGGCACGATGTAGCCCCAGCTATTGCGCAAAGGCAGGCTGACCCCGGGGTTGAGCACCAGACGTTGACCCTCGCGCCGCAGGTTGCCGTTGGCATCGAAGCGATCGCTACGCAGCGAGAACGCGGCGAAGTCCCCCAACGCATCGACACTGACCAGGCCACCGAACGTGCGTGCACCGACGAATCGCACGTTTGGCAGCATGTCGTAGGGCTGCAGGATGCGCCGCGTCTCGGTCTGCAAGACCTGGAAGGTCTGAACTTGCGAGGTCAGACTCCAGCCGTCGCCCGAGTACAGCAGCGCGGCGCGTTGCGGCAGCAGGCGCGTGGCGGTACCGCCCTGGACGGTACCCATCGGTCCGCCGAGCGACCCGGATGCGCCGATGTTGTTGCGCAGGTCGCGGAAGTAGTCGTCGTCCGACACGCGCTGGACGTCGAGCAGTCCGCTCAGGCGTTCGCCGAAGTTGTGGCGGTGGTCGAGCGTCATCGCCCAGCGTTTGTCACCGCGTACGTCGTCCTCGGGCAGGTATTCAGCACGTACCTCACTGGCAAAATCCTCGTGCAGGTAGCGCAGCTCGCCCCCCATCTGCAGGCCGCGCTTGGTCATGTAGCGCCCGGTGAAGGTGGCGTCCATGTTCGGCGCGATGTTCCAGTAGAACGGCAGGAAGACCTGCGGACCGGTGCGGTTGGTGATCGCCACCGTCGGCGTCAGGAACCCGGTCTTGCGTTCATTCTTCAAGGCGAACTGGAAGCGCGGCAGATAGAACAGCGGCACTTTGCCGCCGGCCAGCAGTCGGGCATTTCGCGCAACACCTTCGTTCTGGTCACGATCGATCTCGATGCTGTCGGCCTTGAGCAGCCAGTCGGGATCATCGAAGTTACAGGTGGTGTAGCGGGTGTCTTCGGTGCGATAGCGCCCGGGCCCATCAAATACCAGACGGCTGGCGGTACCGGTGGCCTCCAGCGAGGCGAGGGTGAAGCCAACGTCATCGACTTGGCCGGTCTGCGTGTCCTGATTGAAGACGAAGCGGCTCCCGGTGATCTCGCTGTCCTGGTCGCGCTTGACGATATTCCCTTCACCGGTGGCCTGGTTCTGCGTGAAGTCCCAGCGCAGTGTGTCGCCGAACAGTTCGTCCCACCCCTTCTTGATGTAGGCCTGACCGCTGGCGACCACGGCGGTATCCATGCTGCCTTCGATGCGGTCAGCTTCGACCTCGGTCGATGGGTCGCCCAGTGGAAGCCGCTCGGGAGGTGCCACCGCGACGCGGCGTTCGGTCGAACCGATATGGCTGCCATTGCCGGCTGCTTGTGGGGGCTTCTCCGGCGCTGGTTTCCCGCCAGCAAGTACGGGTACATCGGGCACCGCCGTTCCACCAAGTAGTGCCGGGTCAACGGCGAACGGCTCCAGACTGCGTCGCGCTGCGCTCGATGGGGCCACTGCCGGCGGCGCTATTGTTGCGCGCTGTGGCGCGTCGATAGTGCCGGCCGCCGTGGCTGGTGGGAGCGGCTGGCGGGCGACCGTTCGGTTGCCTGGCGCCGGGGCGATGTAGCGCTCGCGGGTGGCTGGCTCGACCGGGTGTGGTCCGGCCTGACTCGCTGCGGTAGGCGCGACGCCGGTTTCGGCCGGTGCCAGGACGCCTGCGCTGTCCTCGGGCGCGGTCGCCTCGGCTGCACGGTCGGGCGACCCAGCGTCGGTGGCGACCGCTTCGGGGGGCGGGCCACCCGGGTTGTCTGCGGCCCTGACGGTCTCGGGCGCCGGTGTCGATGTTTCGCGGGTGGCCGACTGCGGCGGAGGTGTCTGGCTCGATGTCTTCGGTGCCGGCGTCGGTCGCGCGGGGCCGCCAAGCAACGCCGGATCGACTTCGAACGGTTGCAGGGCACCCGCCTGCACCGACCCGACCATCAGGCTGGTCAACAGCAGCACGGCAAGAAGAGCGGAACGCGCGGTCACGGGTGTGGCTGGCTCGCGGAGAGGGCGCCGGGAGTACAGCGACCCGGCGCTCGCGCCGACTCGTGTCCCCGTAGAATGGCACGATTCTAACACCCGCCCCACTGGCCACCGATGTCCGCTGACCCGACCGCTCCTGCTTCCCGTTTGGAAGCGATGCACGACTGGCTGGTGCAGACGCTGGGCGGATGCGACTGGGCCTTGCATGCGGCCTCTTCCGACGCCAGTTTCCGGCGTTATTTTCGTATGCAGCTGACCAGCGGCGAGACGCGCATCGTCATGGATGCTCCGCCACCACAGGAAGACTGCCGACCGTTCGTGCATGCCGCTCAGGTGTTCGCCGCTGCCGGGGTGCGGGTGCCGCAGGTGCTGGCGCAGGATCTCGAGCGCGGGTTCTTGCTGCTCGACGACCTCGGCGCGCAGACCTACCTCGATGTGCTCACCCCCGAGAACGCCGATGGCTACTATCGCGCCGCCAACGCTGAACTGGTGAAGTTGCAGCAGGCCTCCCGCCCTGGGGTGTTTAATGATTACGACGCGGCCATGCTCGAGCGCGAGGTGCGGCTGTTCCCCGACTGGTATCTGGCGCGGCACCTGAAGTACACCCCCGAGGGCGCGCAGGCCGAGGCGCTGGAGTCGGTCTACCGGCTGGTGGTGGCACGCACCGTCGCTCAGCCCGCCGTGTTCGTCCACCGCGACTGGCACAGCCGCAACCTGATGGCGAGCGACCCGGCTCCCGGCGTGCTCGATTTCCAAGACGCGGTCTACGGGCCGATCACCTACGACCTGGTCTCGCTGCTGCGGGATGCCTACATCGTCTGGCCCGAGGCCGAGCAGCTTAACTGGGCGATCCGCTATTGGGAGCTGGCACGCAAGGCGGCGCTGCCGGTGGCCACCGATTTCGCCGACTTTTGGCGCGACCTCGAATGGATGGGTGTGCAGCGGCAGCTGAAGGTGCTGGGGATCTTCGCACGGCTCTACCACCGCGACGGCAAAGACGGCTACCTGAAGGACATGCCGGCGGTCTTCAATTATCTTCACCTGGCTGCACGACGCTACAACGAACTCAAGCCACTGGCACGATTGCTCGACGCGCTGGCTGGCGATGGTCTGCAGACCGGCCTGACCTTCTAGGTCAGCCGCGCCCGATGTCGTTTGCTGTGACAGGTAGCTCGCTATTTCAAGTTCGCGTCGACGCCGCATGACCGACTCCCGTTCCTTTACCAGCCTGCGTCCCCGGCGTGCCATGGTGCTGGCTGCCGGGCGCGGCGAACGCATGAGGCCGCTCACCGACCACACGCCCAAGCCCCTGTTGCAGGTGGGGGGCAAGCCGCTGATCGTCTGGCACATCGAACGTCTGGTTGCGGCCGGCTTGCGCGACATCGTCATCAATCACGCGCATCTGGGCGAGCAGATCGAGACCGCATTGGGCGACGGCACGGCCTGGGGTGCCCGCATCGTGTATTCCCCCGAACCGCCGGGGGCCTGGGAGACCGCCGGCGGCATCCGCGCGGCGCTCGGCGACGGACCCGTCGATGGCCCGGGCCGCGCGCGACCAAACCTGCTGTCCCCAGACGGAGGGGCTTTTCTGGTGGTCAATGGCGACATCTGGTGCGACATCGATTTCGCCGCATTGGCGCTGGTCAGCGAGCAGGATCTGGCGCAGCTGGTGCTGGTGCCCAACCCCCCGCAGCACCCCCAAGGCGATTTCCGCTTGGTTGGCGACCGCGTCGAGCCACGCGATCTTGCGTCGTTGGAGCAGGGGCTGAACCTTGGCACACTCACCTTCTCGGGTGTCGGCGTCTACCGGCCAGCCTTGTTCGCCGGCCTCGAGCCCTGTCAGCGGGCGCGACTTGCACCGTTGCTGCGCGGGGGCATGGCGGCCGGCCGTATCGGAGGTCAGATCCATGCCGGTGCTTGGCATGACATTGGCACGCCCGAGCGTTTGGCCGCGCTTGACCAAGGGCTGGCCGGCCGCTCACCGGGCTGATGCTGGCGCCGCGGGTGCCTGCTACAGTTGGCGCATGGATCCTTACGACGCCCCTGCCGCTCTGTCCGACCTGACCTTCGACCCAGCTCCATTCGCCGCGCGCCGCGCGGCACTGGCGCGGCGCATGGGCAACGGCGTGGCGGTGGTCCCGACGGCCAGTGAGGTGCTGCGCAACCGCGACGCGCACTACCCTTTTCGCTTCGACAGTTATTTCTATTACTTGACTGGCTTCACCGAACCCGACGCGGTGTTGGTTCTGGTGGCTGGCACGCAGCCGCGCGGCATCCTCTTCTGCCGGCCGAAGGACGAGACCCGCGAGATCTGGGACGGGTACCGGTTCGGTCCGGAGGCGGCGAGGCAGGTGTTCGGCGTTGACGAGGCCTACGACCTGGATGCGCTGGACGCGCAATTGCCCCGGCTGCTGGCGGATCAGCCCGTGGTGTGGTTCGCGCTGGGACAAGACGCGGCCTGGGATGCGCGGCTGAACGGATGGCTGAACGCGGTGCGCGGTCAGGCGCGTGCTGGCGTCACCGCTCCGGCGACTGTCAGCGACGTTCGCGTGCCGCTCGACGAGATGCGGCTGTTCAAAGACGCCCACGAGCTCGACTGCATGCGCCGTGCGGCGGCCATCTCGTGTCGAGCCCACGTCAGGGCCATGCGCTTCACCCGGCCCGGTGTCCGCGAGTATCAGGTCGAGGCCGAGTTGCTGCACGAGTTCCGAATGGGCGGCGCAGAGGGGCCGGCCTACGGCAGTATCGTCGCCACTGGCGCCAATGCCTGTGTGTTGCACTATCGCGCCGATACTGCGGTCTGCCGGGACGGCGACCTGCTGCTGATCGACGCTGGCTGCGAGCTCGACGGCTACGCCAGCGACATCACCCGCACCTTCCCCGTCAATGGGCGGTTCTCGGGGCCTCAGCGCGACTGTTACGAACTGGTCCTGGCGGCCCAGGCGGCAGCCTTCGACGCGATCCGGCCAGGCGCGCACTGGGACGACCCCCATGCGGCGGCGGTGCGGGTGCTGGCGCAAGGCTTCATCGACCTCGGGCTGCTGCAAGGCTCGCTCGACGGTGTACTGGAGAGCAAGGCCTACAGCCGCTTCTACATGCACCGCACCGGCCACTGGCTGGGGCTGGATGTCCACGATGCCGGTGAGTACAAGATCGCCGGCGACTGGCGGCCTTTGCTGCCGGGCATGGTGCTCACCGTCGAGCCAGGTTGTTACATTCGGCCGGCGGACGATGTCGACGCGCGCTTCCACAATATCGGCATCCGCATCGAGGATGATGCCCTGGTGACACCGGGCGGCTACGAGAACCTGACCGCGGCAGCGCCGAAGTCGGTTGCCGACATCGAGTCGCTGATGCGGCAGGGCTGATGCGCGACCAGGTCGACATCGCCATCGTCGGGGGCGGGCCGGTCGGTTGCGCCTGCGCCGCTCTGCTGGCGCGCAGTGGCATTGATGCGCTGGTGCTCGAGGCCCGCAGTCAGCCAGTCTCCGACCCACGCGCATTGGCCATCGCCTACAGCAGCGCCCGTGCGCTGGCCGGACTAGAGGCGTGGGATGAGCCGTCGGCGACACCGATCGAGCAGGTGCATGTGTCCGAGGCTGGGCGCTTTGGTAGTACCACGCTGGATGCGGCTGCCGCCGGCTTGCCAGCACTGGGTTACACGGTGCGCTACGCGTCGTTGGCGCGGGCGCTACAAGATGCTGCGGGTACTGCCTTGCAGCGCGGGGTGCAAGTGACCGGCGTCGAGCCCGGAGGCGCGACAGCCCGTCTGGCCTTGCGCACCGCCAGTGGTGACGGCACCTTGCAGGCGCGTCTGGTGATCGTCGCCGATGGCAATGGCCACTGGCCAGGCATCGAGCGCTACGTCAAACCCTATGCGCATGCTGCGCTCATGGTCGACATCCGCTTCGCCGGCGCTGCCGAGGGCTGGGCCTGGGAGCGCTTCACTGCCGAGGGGCCGCTGGCCCTGCTGCCGCGCCGCGCTGATGACGGCGCCCTGGCCCACACCCTCATCTGGAGCATACCGCGTGCGCTGGCCGAGTCGCTGGTCACGCTCGACGACGCTGCCCTGGCTGGCCGTGTCGCTGACGCTCTGGGCAGTCGCTTGCCGCGCATCCAGCGCATCGAGTCACGGGCCATGCGCGAGCTGACCCTGGCCGTGGCGCATCCGCGTGTGGCCCCGCGCCTGGCTGTTATCGGCAACGCCGCACAGACGTTGCACCCGATCGCTGGCCAAGGCTTCAATCTCGGCCTCCGCGACGCCATCGAGTTGGCGGCAGTGCTCGCTGATGCGCCGCGTGCTGCTCTGGGTGACATCGCCATGCTGCAGCAGTTTGCGCTCCGCCGACGCAGCGACCGTCTTGGCGGCTTGGCCTACACCGATGGTCTGATCCGCATCGCTGCGCTTGGCGCATCGCCGGTGCGCACCTTGCGCGGGCTGGGCTTGGCCCTACTCGACATCTTGCCGGGTGCCCGGCGCCGACTGCTTGCGCACAGTATCTTCGGCCTGCCAGCCTAAGGCGCGCCAGTCCCCTTTCCCGCGATGCCGCTGCGGCAGTAAACTCTGTGCCCCTGATGACGGCATGGGTGTCGTCGGCCAGTCCGTGCTGGCCGGTGCGAAAGCCCGCGGCGCTTTGTGTGCCCGCCGTCGTCGCTTCCACCGGACACGTCACCACTGTGCAGATCGGCCCACACGTTCTTCGCAACAATCTGTTCGTCGCGCCCATGGCGGGTGTGACCGACCGGCCGTTCCGGCAGTTGTGCAAGACGCTCGGCGCCGGCGTGGCGGTGAGCGAGATGGTGACCTCCAACTCGCTGCTCTACGGCTCGGAGAAGACGCGCCGCCGCGCCGACCACACCGGCGAGGTCGACCCGATCTCGGTGCAGATCGCCGGCGCCGACCCGGCCATGCTGGCTGAGGCGGCGCGCTTCAATGTGGACCACGGCGCGCAGATCATCGACATCAACATGGGCTGCCCGGCCAAGAAGGTCTGCAATGTGATGGCCGGCAGCGCGTTGATGCAGGACGAGCCGCTGGTCGGTCGCATCCTCGAGGCGGTGGTGAATGCCGTGCCGGAGGTACCGGTCACGCTCAAGTTTCGCACCGGCTGGAACCGCGAGAACAAGAACGCGCCGACCATCGCGCGCATCGCCGAGGAGTCGGGGATCCAGTTGATCGCGATCCACGGTCGCACGCGTGCCGACCAGTACATGGGCGACGCCGAGTACGACACCATCAAGCTGGTCAAGGGCCAGCGCAGCATCCCGGTGATCGCCAACGGCGACATCACCAGCCCGCAGAAGGCCAGGTTCGTGCTCGACCACACCGGCGCCGACGGCGTGATGATCGGGCGCGCCGCGCAGGGCCGGCCGTGGATCTTTCGCGAGATCGAACACTTCCTGAAGACCGGCGAGGTGCTGCCGCCGCCGCGCGTCGACGAGATCCACCGCGTCATGGTCGCGCACATCGAGGACCTGTACGGCTTCTACGGCATCGAGCGCGGCCTGCGCGTGGCGCGCAAGCACATCAGTTGGTACACGAAGGGCCTGGTCGGCTCGGCGCAGTTCCGCCATGCCATGAACCAGCTCGAGACGGTCGCTGAGCAGCGTGCTGCCATTGACACGTTCTTTGCCGGGCTTGGCGACCAATGCGAGCGTCTCGTCTATGGCGAAGACACCGAAACCGCGGAGTTGGCAGCGTGAGCGACAGCGAAGACCTGGCCGCTTGCGTGCGCCGCGCCCTGAATGACTATTTCCGTCAGCTCGACGGGGAATCACCGCAAAAGGTCTGGGACATGGTCATGGAGTGCGTCGAGCAGCCGATGCTCGAGGTGGTCATGCAGCAGGCCCGTGGTAACCAGACGGTGGCGGCGAAGGTGCTGGGCATCAGCCGTAACACGCTGCACAAGAAGCTGGTGCAGTACGGCCTCGACGCCTAGACGGGCATGATGGCGGCATCGCCTCGCTTCGCTGTGTTGAGCGTTTCGGACAAGCGCGGTGTAGTCGACTTCGCTCGCACCCTGGCCGAACTGGGCTTTGGCTTGCTATCCACTGGCGGCACCGCCGCGGCGCTGCGGGAGGCTGGCCTGCCGGTGACCGACATTGCCGAGCATACCGGTTCGCCAGAGATGCTCGACGGCCGGGTGAAGACGCTCCACCCCCGCGTGCACGGCGGAATTTTGGCCCGCCGCGATCTGCCCGAGCACATGGCGACCTTGGCGCAGCAGGGGATTGCGCCAATCGACATTGTCGCCGTCAATCTCTACCCCTTTGCGCAGACGGTTGCCCAACCTGGCTGCAGCATGGATGACGCCATCGAGAACATCGACATTGGCGGCCCGGCGATGGTACGGGCGGCGGCCAAGAACCACGGTGGCGCAGCGGGTGGGGTGGGTATCATCACCGACCCGGACGATTACGCGGCGGTACTCGACGAACTGCACAGGGCCGGTGGGTTGACCGCGGCAACCCGTTACCGTCTTGCGGTGAAGGCTTTCACCCATACCGCGCGCTACGACGGCATGGTCGCCAATTGGCTCTCCAGCCGCGCACCAGGCGCTCCCGAGGGCGGCGACAAGGGCGAGGCAGAGGCAGAGGTCTTCCCCAAGCACCTGCAGCTGGGCTTCGATCGCCTGCAGACCCTGCGTTACGGCGAGAACCCGCACCAGTCCGCAGCCTTCTACCGCGACCCGCTGGCAGTACCCGGCGGTGTCGCCAGCGCGCGGCAGTTGCAGGGCAAGGAGCTCAGCTACAACAACATCGCCGACGCTGACGCCGCTTGGGAGTGCGTCAAGGCCTTTGGTGGCGGTGCCTGCGTCATCGTCAAGCATGCCAATCCGTGTGGTGTGGCGCTCGGCGATACGCCGCTGCAGGCCTATCGGCGGGCCTTTGCCACCGACCCGACCTCGGCCTTCGGCGGCATCATCGCCTTCAACCGCGAGGTCGACGCCGCCACGGCCGAGGCGGTGAGCAAGCAGTTCATGGAGGTGTTGGTGGCGCCGGCGTATTCCGCCGATGCGCTGGCGCTGCTCGCCGCCAAGGCCAACGTGCGGGTGCTGCAATGCGCCTTGCCGGGCGCCGCCTCCGACAGCGGGGCTGCCGCCTGGGACTTCAAGCGCGTTGGCGGTGGCTTGCTGGCACAGACGCGCGACGTCCGCACCGCCGCCGATGCTGACCTGCGGGTGGTCAGCCGGCGGCAACCGACCCCCATCGAGATGGCCGACCTGCGCTTCGCCTGGACAGTGGCGCGGTTCGTGAAGTCCAACGCCATCGTCTACTGCAAGGACGGTCAGACCGTGGGTGTCGGGGCCGGACAGATGAGCCGCGTCGATTCCACCCGCATCGCCCGCATCAAGGCCGAGAATGCCGGCCTGACCGTCGCCGGTTCGGTGGTCGCATCAGATGCTTTCTTTCCTTTCCGCGACGGGTTGGATGTGCTGGCCGAGGCCGGCGCCACGGCAGTGATCCAGCCGGGCGGCTCCCAACGCGACGCCGAGGTGATCGCTGCTGCCGACGAGCACGGTATCGCCATGGTGCTTACCAGCTTCCGGCATTTCCGCCACTAAGCCCCGCCGACCGCCAGGCCTGTCGCCTGCGCGCGAATCTTTGCCATCTGATCTCATCCACCGGAGGAGTCGCCATGAAGGTCCTCGTCATTGGTAGCGGTGCCCGCGAACACGCACTGGCCTGGAAGCTGGCGCAGTCGTCACAGGTCGACACCGTGCTGGTCAGCCCTGGCAATGGCGGTACCGCGCGCGAGCCGGGCTGTCGCAATGTTCCCGGCGGCAGCGTCGCCGATTGGCTGGCACTGGCGCAGCGCGAGGATATCGGCTTGACCGTGGTCGGCCCAGAGAACCCCTTGGCCGAGGGTGTGGTGGATGCCTTCCGTGCCGCTGGTCGCGACATCGTCGGCCCGACCCGCGCGGCCGCCCAGCTTGAGAGTTCGAAGGATTTTGCCAAGGCATTTATGACCCGGCATGGGATCCCCACCGCGCCGTATGCGACCTTTACCGACGCCGCTGAGGCGCATCGGTATGTCGATGCGCAGGGTGCGCCGATCGTCGTCAAAGCCGATGGACTGGCTGCCGGCAAGGGTGTGGTGGTGGCGCAGACGCTGGATGAGGCGCACGCCGCCATCGACGCGATGCTGGCAGCAAACAGCCTGGGCAGCGCCGGTGCGCGAGTGGTGATCGAGGGTTTTCTCAGTGGCGAAGAGGCCAGCTTCATTGTGCTGGCGCATGGTGAGCAAGTGGTTGCCTTCGCTTCGAGCCAAGATCACAAGCGCTTGCAGGATGGCGATGTCGGCCCCAATACCGGCGGCATGGGTGCGTACTCGCCTGCGCCAGTGGTCACGCAGGACATCTACCAGCGGGCGCTTGCAACTGTGATCAAACCAGCCCTGCGCGGCATGGCCGCCGAGGGCACACCCTTCACCGGCTTTCTTTACGCTGGCCTGATGATCGACGCCAATGGGCGGATCGGCGTGCTCGAGTTCAACTGTCGCTTGGGCGATCCGGAGACACAGCCGATCCTGATGCGCTATGCCGGCGACTTCGCCGCGCTGATGCAGCACGCTGCGTGCGGCACACTGGACCAGGCGGCCCCGGACTGGGACCCGCGTCCGGCGCTGGGTGTGGTGCTGGCGGCGGCGGGCTACCCGGAGGCGCCGCGCAAAGGGGATGTGATCAGCGGCTTGCCAGCCGGCGCTGCTGACCTGCATGTCTTTCATGCCGGAACGGTGCTGGGCGACGACGGGGCGTTGCGCACCAGTGGCGGCCGTGTGCTCACCGTCACCGCGATCGGTAACGACCTACGTGATGCGGCACGGCGCGCCTACGTCGCTGCCGATGCGGTCGCCTTCGATGGCCGGCAGATGCGCCGCGACATCGGGCACCGCGCCTTGGCCAGAGAGTAAACTTCGCCGCTTGTAAGGGAGAGCCCATGGACACCCGCGCCGTCTACGACTACCTCACCGGCCTGCAGGGCCGCATCATCGACCAGATGCAAGCGATCGACGGCAAGCCGTTCCGCACCGACAGCTGGGAGCGCCCCGAGGGCGGTGGCGGCATCAGCCGCCTGGTCGAGGAGGGCAACGTGTTGGAGCGCGGTGGCGTCAACTTTTCGCACGTGTTGGGTAGCAAACTGCCGCCCTCCGCCAGCGCGCACCGCCCCGAACTCGCCGGCCGGCCGTGGGAGGCGATGGGTGTGTCGCTGGTGCTACACCCCCGCAACCCCTACGCGCCCACGGTGCACATGAATGTCCGTTTCTTCGTCGCCAAGCCGACTGGCGAGGCGGCAGCCCGCGGCGATCAGCCGATCTGGTGGTTCGGTGGCGGGATGGACTTGACCCCCTATTACGGTTTCGACGAAGACGCCGTCCATTTCCACCGGCAGTGCCAGGTCGCGCTCGACCCGTTCGGGCCAGATTGGCATCCGCGCTTCAAGACCTGGTGCGATGACTACTTCTTCCTGAAGCACCGCGGCGAGCCGCGCGGTGTCGGCGGCGTCTTCTTTGACGACCTCGGCGCGCAGGGCGAGATCGGATTCGACCAGGCGTTTGCCATGATGCGTAGCGTCGGCGACCACTTCCTGCCGGCTTATGCGCCCATCCTCGAGCGTCGCAAGGACCTGCCTTATGGCGAGCGCGAGCGTGACTTTCAGGCCTATCGTCGCGGCCGCTACGTCGAGTTCAACCTGGTCTTCGACCGCGGCACACTGTTCGGGCTGCAATCGGGCGGTCGCACCGAGTCGATCCTGATGTCGATGCCGCCGATCGTGAAATGGCGCTACGACTGGACGCCCGAGGCAGGTTCGGCCGAGGCCAAGCTGTACGAGCGGTACTTGGTGCCGCGCGACTGGGCAGCCCTCCAGCCCGAGACCGTCTGACGGCAAAGGCCATCGAGGTGCCGGGTTGCGCGCTCCGGCTGCGTCGGGCGGGCCGGCATGGCGACCGTGTCGGGGGAAGGGTGCTCACTTCTTGACTGCCGGTTCGATCATCACGTCGCGGGTGAAGAAGGTGTCCTGCTTGCCAGCACAGGTCATGAAAGCCAGCGCATCACCCACTCGCATGAATTGCCCCTCGTTCGACAGATAGGCGTTCTGCGCGCGATAGGCCTCGGTCTCGGTCTTCATGGTCGTCGGGCAATCGGCAAAGATGTCCTCGCCCTTGGCCTTGAACTGCAGCACATGTACCAGCTCGTGCAGAAGGAAGCTGTTGTCGCTGGGGTTGTCCATGTCGAGATCGTCGCGGATGAGGATCCGGTAAGCATCGGTGTCGAAGATCGCTACCATGCCGTCGCAACCGGTGGTGTCTTCGGGACAAATCTCTTGGGCAATGGCCTCTTTTGACAACGCCTGCACCGGGGGCACCTGCTCAAGCGGGACAATGGGGTAGCCGGACAGTTTGGCTGCGAGTGGCAACAGATAGGCGATGAGGTCGGCTGGGACCATGACTGTACCCCTCGTGTCCAGGACATCGTCTGACCCGACAGCCGGCACCGCGTTCCACCATGCCCCTGGTGCGAGGCGAAATCGGACGGCGTCTAGCGCGACCGGCGTTTTCGGCTAGCGCACCTTCATGCCGGGTTGCGCGCCGCTGTCCGGCGACAGGATGAACAGCCCGGCCACACCGCCGGTCTCGTCGGACGCCGCCAGCACCATGCCCTCGGACATGCCGAACTTCATCTTGCGTGGCGCCAGGTTGGCGACCATCACCGTCAGCCGCCCCTCCAGCGCCTCCGGCGCGTAGGCGCTCTTGATGCCAGCGAACACCTGACGTGTGCCCATCGCACCCAGATCGAGTTCGAGGCGCAGCAGCTTGTCGGCCCCCTCGACATGTTCCGCCTTGGCGATGCGCGCGATGCGCAGGTCGACCTTGGCGAAGTCGTCGATGCTGATGTGCGGGTCGGTGGCGGGGGTGGCTTCGCTCATGGCGGCTCCGGGTGTGGTGTCTTTAGTGGTGGGCGGCGTCTGGGCGGGGGTTGCCTTGGCCGGCTTGGCGGGCGCCTCCAGCGTCTGCCGGTTGGCGGCGAGCAGGGCGTCGACGAGCTTGGTGTCGACGCGCTGCATCAGGTGTTGGTAAGCCTGCACCGGGCGCTCGGCGTCGAGCCCTCGGTCCACATCGGCCCAGGCAAGGGGCGGGACATCGAGGAAGGCCTCGACCTTGCCCGCCACCGCCGGCAGCACCGGCTTGAGGTATAGCGTGAGCAGGCGGAAGCATTCCAGGGCCACTGTGCAGACCCGATGGAGGTCCGCATCGCGGCTGTCCAGCTTGGCCAGCTCCCACGGCTTCTCGGCGTCGACGAACACGTTCACCGCATCGGTGAGCTCCATCACCCGGCGCATCGCCTTGGCGAACTCGCGCGCCTCGTAGAGTGCGGCGATGTCGTCGGCTGTTGCACGCAGTTGCGCGACAAGCGGGTGCGACAGTGCCGCGACGTCGATCCGCCCGTCGAAGCGCTTGGCGACGAAGCCGGCGCAGCGGCTCGCGATGTTCACGTACTTGCCGACCAGGTCGCTGTTCACCCGCGCCACAAAATCATCCAGGCTGAGGTCAATGTCCTCGAGCGAGGCGTTGAGCTTGGCGGCAAAGTAGTAGCGTAGCCACTCGGGGTTCAAGCCCTGCTGCAGATAGCTCGCGGCGGTGATGAAGGTGCCGCGCGACTTGCTCATCTTCTCGCCATCGACGGTCAGGAAGCCGTGCGCAAACACATTGGTCGGCGTGCGGTAGCCGGCAAAGTGCAGCATCGCCGGCCAGAACAGCGTGTGGAAGTAGAGGATGTCCTTGCCGATGAAGTGGTACTGCTCGGTGGCGCTGCCCGGCTGCGTCCACTCGGCGAAGTCCAGACCCTCACGCGCGCAGATCTGCTGGAAGCTGGCGTAATAGCCGACCGGCGCGTCGAGCCATACATAGAAATACTTGCCCGGCGCGTCGGGGATCTCGAAGCCGAAGTAGGGCGCATCGCGCGAGATGTCCCAATCGCCGAGCTTGGATCCACCATCGGAGGCGTCCCCCACCCATTCGCGCATCTTGTTGCGCACTTCCGGCTGCAGCCGGTCGCTCGCTTGCGTCCACTCGCGCAGGAAGGCCTCGCAGCGGGGGTCGGAGAGCTTGAAGAAATAGTGCTCGGACGACTTACGCACTGGTGCCGCGCCGCTGACCGCTGAATATGGGTTCTTCAGGTCGGTCGGGCTATAGGTGGCCCCGCACTTCTCGCAGCTGTCGCCGTACTGATCGGCAGCATTGCACTTGGGGCATTCGCCTTTCACAAACCGGTCTGGCAGGAACATGGCTTTGACCGGGTCGTAGAACTGCTCGACGTCGCGTTTCTCGATCAGGTTGGCGGCCAGCAGCTTGCGGTAGATGTCTTGGGCGAGTTCGCGGTTCTCGTCGCAGTCGGTGCTGCCAAAATGGTCGAAGCTGACCATGAAGCCGTCGAAGTCAGCCTTGTGTTCGTGCCAGACGCGTTCGATCAGCTGCTTGGGCGTAATGCTCTCGGACTGCGCGCGCAGCATGATCGGCGTGCCATGGGTGTCGTCGGCACCGGCGTACCAGACCTCATGCCCGCGCATGCGCTGGAAGCGCACCCAGATGTCGGTCTGGATGTACTCCACCAGGTGGCCGATGTGGATCTGGCCATTGGCGTACGGCAGCGCGGAGGTGACGAGCAGGCGGCGGGTCATGAGGTCTCGGTATGGCGGGCTGCGGTGCCGGTATCAGGGGCCATGGTGTCCCGGAATCGGCGCACTGCTCCATACAGCTAAAGCGCCGAATGTTACCGGAACTGTCCGCCGGCACCCCTCGTCTGAGACAATCGCGCGCCGAAGCGGCACATTGCGCTTGTCCGTCCCACCCCCCCCCCGACCTTTCCCCGGAGTACGCAGTGGCAGATCAGAACCAAGTCATCGAAGCCTGCAAGGCCCTTGTCGACCCGAACACCGGCAAGGACTTCGTCACGCAAAAGTCGATCCGCAACGTCAAGGTCGACGGCGAAAGCGTGTCGCTGGAGCTCGTCCTGGGTTACCCGGCGCAGAGCCAGCACGACCTGTTCCGCAAGAGCATCGCCGATGCAGTGGGTTCGCTGCCTGGCGTCGCCAAGGTGAATGTCACGGTCGCCACTGATATCGTCGCCCACGGCGTGCAGCGCGGCGTGAAGTTGGTCACCGGCGTGAAGAACATCATCGCCGTCGCGTCGGGCAAAGGTGGAGTAGGCAAGAGCACGACCGCCGTGAATCTGGCTTTGGCGCTGGCCGCCGAGGGTGCGCGCGTCGGCATGTTGGATGCCGACATCTACGGCCCGTCGCAGCCGACCATGCTCGGCATCTCTGGCAAACCGGATACCACCGACGGCCAGATGCTCGAACCGATGTGGCACTACGGTGTGCAGGCGATGAGCATCGGCTTCCTCATCGACCCGGACACGCCGATGGTCTGGCGCGGCCCGATGGTCACCTCGGCACTGGAACAGCTGCTCAACCAGACGCGTTGGCAGGAGCTGGATTATCTGGTGGTCGACTTGCCGCCGGGCACCGGCGACATCCAGCTCACGTTGGCGCAGAAGGTGCCCGTGACCGGCGCGGTGATCGTCACGACTCCGCAGGACATCGCTTTGCTCGACGCGCGCAAGGGTCTGAAGATGTTCGAGAAGGTGGGCATCCCCATCCTTGGCATCGTTGAGAATATGAGCATCCACATCTGCAGCAACTGCGGCCACCAGGAGCACATCTTCGGCAGTGGCGGCGGCGAACAGATGTGTGCCGACTACGGCACCGAGCTGCTCGGCGCACTGCCGCTGGATATTCGCATCCGCGAACAGGCCGACGGTGGACGGCCAACCGTCATCGCCGAGCCCGACGGACAGATCAGCGGGATCTACAAGGCGATCGCGCGCAAAGTGGCGGTGAAAGTCGCCGAAAAGGCCGCCGACCTGTCGTCAAAGCTGCCGAAGATCGTCGTGCAGAACACCTGAGCGCGCTGCCGCCCGGTCATTCCATGTCGGGCAGGCTTCGCTGCTGGGCGTCGAGCACCTCGGCGATGATCTGCTCGGCCACGGGATCCTCTTTGCCGCCGGCCTGACGCTGCTCCATGTACCAGGTGATGATGAAGCCGCCGACAGCGTTGTCGGCGGTCATGGCGTCGAGGTCCAGATTGTTGGCCTCGAGCACTTTGAGCAGCACCGCGTCGTCGTAGCGGATGTGTTTGCGTTCGGGGTCGCGGCGCAGGTTGAGGTTCTCGAACTTGACGTCGTCGGGGATGACGATCAGGCGGGATGAGCTCATGTGGGTCCTGTTGGCAAAGCCGCGGGTCAGACGCGGCAACGGGATGGCGCCAGAGCAGTTGGCACCAGAAGTGGCCGGCATTCTAGCCGCCTGCCCTACAATACGCGCCCTGTCTTGTAATGGCCCGAGCGCCGACCCACAGGCAAGCCCATGCAATATGTCTCGACCCGCGGCCAGTCGCCGGCACTGTCCTTCACTGACACCCTGCTCGGTGGTTTGATGACCGACGGCGGTTTGGCCATGCCGACCGTCTACCCGCGTTTCTCGCCGGACGAACTCGAAACGATGCGTGATCTGGGTTATGCCGATCTCGCGTTCGCCGTGCTGTCGCGCTTCATCACCGACATCCCCGCCGAAGACCTGCGCAGCATCCTGCGCCGCACCTACACCCCGGCGGTGTACTGCAACTCGGTCACCGGCTCCGACACCGCGCAGATCACGCCGCTCTACACGCTGGAGCCCGGCCTGCACCTGCTCGAGCTCTCCAACGGGCCGACACTCGCCTTCAAGGACATGGCGATGCAGCTGCTGGGTAACCTGTTCGAGTACGCGCTGGCCAAGACTGGCGCGTCGCTCAACATCCTCGGCGCAACCAGTGGCGATACCGGTTCGAGCGCCGAATACGCGATGCGCGGCAAGCGCGGCGCGGGTGTTCATGTTGAGCCCGCACGGCAAGATGAGCCGTTTCCAGACCGCACAGATGTTCAGCCTGCAGGACCCGAACATCATCAATATCGCGGTGCGGGGCGTGTTCGACGACTGCCAGGACATCGTCAAGGCGGTCAGCAACGACCTCGCCTTCAAGACGCGTCACCGCATCGGTACGGTCAACTCGATCAACTGGGCGCGCGTGTCGGCGCAGGTGGTGTACTACTTCAAGGGCTACTTCGCCGCGACCACGTCGTCCCGTCAAAAGGTCTCGTTCTGTGTGCCCTCGGGCAACTTCGGCAACGTCTGCGCCGGCCACATCGCGCGGCAGATGGGCCTGCCGATCGACAAGCTGGTCGTCGCCACCAACGAGAACGACGTGCTGGACGAATTCTTCCGCACCGGGGTCTACCGCCCGCGCAAGACCGCCGAGACGCGCCAGACCTCGAGCCCGTCGATGGACATCTCCAAGGCAAGCAACTTCGAGCGCTTCATCTACGACCTCACCGGCCAGGATGGGGCGCGCGTGGCGGCACTGTGGCGTGAAGTCGACAGCGGTGGCTCGTTCAGCCTGGCTGGCACGGACCTGTTCCGCGAAGTGAGCGACCGCTACGGCTTCCAGAGCGGGCGCAGCACGCATGCCGACCGGCTCGACACTATCCGCGCCTGCAAAGCGCGTTACGGCCGCTTGGTCGATACGCATACCGCCGACGGGCTCAAGGTGGCATGGGAGCAGCGCGACCCGGCAGTGCCCATGGTCGTGCTCGAGACCGCGTTACCGACCAAGTTCGAGGACACGCTGATCGAGGCACTAGGTGAGCGCCCGCCGCGCCCGGCCGGGCTGGAAGATCTGGAGTCGCTGCCGCAGCGCTCACAGGTGATTGACGTTAGTGTCGATGACGTCAAGGCCATGATTGCGCAGGCCGATGTGAGCCAAGCCTAGGTGCTCTGCCGAGTCCCGATGCGCCACCCGGATGCGATGCCTTGGGTGGTCTGGCTGGGATTTTTTCCTGTAGAGAGTCTTAATTTGCCCGATTTGCATTTAAAAGCTTCGCAATCTCCTCGTTTCGTCTAAATTGCAATTGGGTTTCAGCGTACAGTGTTTGTCTAGGCCAAAACGTGTAAATCGTTTTGATGGCTTGGCGGGTGCCGCACGCTCGATTTCCACTCCAGTGTCATACCGCGGACCACCGTGGCGGCACCGTTACCGGCAAATACGCCGCACATGAAGGAGGATTTGATGCTTCGTCGTTACGCTATGCTTCTGCCCGCCGCTGTTCTGGCAACTGCCGCTTCTTCTGGCGTGGCTCTCGCTGCCAGCGGGGCCCCCAACATCTCTGCCACCCCCATTCTTTCGGATCTTGAGAACCCGTGGGATATGGCCTTCCTGTCCGACGGCTCGATGCTGTTCACCGAGAAGTGCAGCGGGTTGTCGATCCGCACGGCCGATGGCAAGGTCAACAAGCTGCTCGGCATGAAGGACACCTCGGGCTATGCCGACACGGCGTCCGACCTGTTCTGTTCAGGTCAGGCCGGGATGATGGGTGTGGCGGTCGACTCTGACTTTGCCAGCAACCGCTTCATCTACGTCTACTCGACCTCGAGCAAGACCGCGCCCGGTACCAACCGCGTCATGCGGCTGAAGCTCAGCGATGATCTGGCCAAGGTCTCGGACCGTACTGACATCGTTGAAGACATTCCGTACAAGCCGATGGCAACCAACCACCCGTTCGGTGGGCCGGGGGCACACAACGGTGGCCGCATCCGTTTTAGCCCCGGCGACGGTTTCCTGTATGTCACTACCGGTGACACTCACAACGGTGAAGTGCCGCAGAGTCCGACCAAGATCGGCGGCAAGGTGCTGCGTATCGATCGCGACGGCAAGGCTGCTGCCGACAACAAGCCGCCGGCAGGTTTCGACCCGCGTGTATTCACCTATGGCCATCGCAATCCGCAAGGCATCACCTTCCGCCCGGGTACCAACCAGCCCTTCACTTCCGAGAACGGCCCCTGGCATTCGGACGAGGTCACCGCACTCGTCAATGGCGGTAACGGTGGCTGGGATCCGCGCCCGAACGTGGCTGGCCGCGGTGACTGCCCGGACAACTACTGCGGCTACTCGCCCAACCAGATGGGTGCAGTTCCGCCGAAGGAACGCGCAGCGTTCATGCCGATGACCGACCTCAAGACCTACCCGAAGGCCATGAAGCCGGCCTGGAACAATGGCGGCCTGTCGCAGGGCATGTTCGGGTCCACCTTCATCAGCGGCAAGCAGTGGAAGGGCTGGGACGGCAAGATGATTGTCGGTTTCGCCGGCATCGGCATCCACGGCACTCCGGTCGGCAACCGTCTGGAGATCCTCAACATCGCCGCCAACGGCCTGTCGGCGAAGAACAGCACGGTCTCGTGGCCGGCACCCGCCGCACGCTTCCGCTCGGTGGTGCAGGGTGTCGACGGCAATCTGTACATCGCCGCCGACGAGGGCATCATCTATCAAGTGAAGCCCGAGTAAGCCCCCCTAGGCTGGGGTGCCCGCGTGGCACCTTGGCCGTGGAAACAACAGCCGCAGCCCGCCAGGGTGTGCGGCTGTTTTTTTTCCGCGTGTTCGGCAGTGCCCGGGTGCCTTGGGTCACCCCCGATTCGCTCAGGCTTGTAACCAGACGGCCAGTGCTGCCACAACGTCGGCCCCTAGCGCTTGGCTGCGTGCACCATTCCAGCCGGTTTCCGGCTGCGGGTCGTCATTGTGGTCCTTGAACGGCATCTCCAGCGTCAGGCTGACGCAGCCAAAGTGGTGCGCTACCCACTTTGAAGCCAGTGACAGCATCTCTTCACCGAAGCGTTCCGGATGGTAGCCGTGAGTCTGCTGAAAGCGCGGACCGAGCCGCTCGAGGGTGTCGCAGAACTGCTTCTCGCGGCGGATATTGGGGGCGCTGTAGCCGGGCACCATGCTGGCGCCATCGATGAACACGTGCGGGATCGTTTCGTCGCCATGGACGTCGAGGAAGAAACCGACTCCGCTGGCGCGCATCGCCCTTTGTACACATAACACCTCGGGGCTGCGCTGCAGCGAGGGTGCAGCCCACTCGCGGTTCAGATTGATGCCAGCGGCGTTGCAGCGTAAGTGGCCGCGCACGCTGCCGTCGGGGTTCATGTTCGGCACCACGTGTACGGTCGCGAGCTGGCGCACCGTGCAAGCCGCCGCGCTGTCGCCCAGCAAGGTGTCGAGCAGGCCCTCGGCGAGCCACTCGGCCATCGATTCGCCTGGGTGCTGGCGGGCGATCACCCAGATCGGCAGGGGGCCGTTACCCACCACCACACGGTCGATATCGCGGCCGTCGAGGCTGGCACCCAGTCGGTCGACCCGCGCCAGCGGCGACATGGCGCAGCGGCCAACCAGTGCCTGATGCCGCTCCCACGCGTAAGGCTCGAAGTAGGCCATCCAGACCGTATCGGTGTCTGGCGTTAGGCGGATGGTCAGGCGCGTGCCATCGAAGGTGGTGTCGGCGACCCGTCGCCAATGCACGTGATCGGCGCTAACGCAGGCGCGGTAGTCGGGCCAGCCGCCAGGGTAACTGCAGCTGGCAGCGTTCTCGATCTGCAGGGTGAGCGGGACGCCGCGCACCCCGTGCAGACGGAAGTGGAACCATTGCCGGTGTTCCCCGCCGGCGTCGTCACCGATGCGCAGGCGGATGTTGTCGGCTTGGCTGGCGTCGACGACCTCGATGTTGCCGCTGTCGAAGGTGGCGCTGATAGCGATGCCACTTCGGCTTGCTGGGGATGAGCTGCTCCCCGTGTCGCTGGGCTTGGCTGAAGTCGGGTTCAAAGGGGTCGCGCTCAACTGGCGGTCATGGAGTCGGTTTCTCAATTCGACGCGAGTGCGCCAGCGGCGACGCCGACCCCAGCCTCGCGCAGGGCCTCCGCCAGCTGCCAGACCGACATGGCGTAGAAGCTGGACCTGTTGTAACGGGTGATGACGTAGAAGTTTTCCAGTCCGACCCAGTATTCAGCCTGATCGGCGTTGCCATAGCGCAGCAGCACACCCGGCGTTCCATCGGGCTGGCCGCCCAGTATGCGCACACCCTGGGTTGCAAGTTGCGCCAGTGGTGTATCGGGTTTGATCCCCCCGGTCACTTCGATGTTGTCATCGGCCTGGGCCCGCAGGGCCGCCGGTTGGTCGCGTAGCCAGCCGTGTTCAAGCAGGAAATTGGCGATGCTCGCCACCACATCAGCGACGCTGCCCCATAGATCGACCTGGCCATCGCCATCGCCATCGACCGCGTAGGCGCGCCAGCTGCTCGGCATGAACTGCGGCATGCCCAAGGCGCCGGCGTAGCTGCCACGGATGTCGCGCACCTCGAGCTGCTGCTCGCGTGCCAGCACCAGCAGTGCCTCGAGCTCGCCGCGGAAGAAATCTGCCCGGCGCGGGTATTCGAAAGCGAGCGTCGCCAACGCATCGAAGGTCTTGTGGCGCCCCACATTGCCGCCATAGTGGGTTTCGACCCCTATCAGCGCCACCAGTACCGACGCCGGTACCCCACTTTGCGCTGCGACCTGCGACAGCAGGACCTGGTGGGTCTCCCAAAAGCCGATGCCATCGCGGATGCGCCGCTCGTTGACGAAGTTGGCGCGGTAGCGGTCCCAATCTGGTGGCCGCGAGACCGGCGCTGGTGCAATCAGCCGCAGGACGTCGGCTCGCAGCTTGGCCTCGGCAAACAGGGCACAGGTCTCGCTGCTGGGGATGCGGTGACGGGTCTCGACAGAGACACTGAAGGCGCGCACTTCGGGGCGCTCACAGCTCAGCTCGGCGGCGTGCGCGGTGGTGCTGCCGTGCAGCAGCAGGGGCAACGCCCACAGGCCGCTCCAGGCCCGCCAGTTCACGCGCGGTGTCATGTTCTGCGCTCGCGCGAGTCGCCCCAGCCGGCATCGACCTCGCGCATCTCGCCATGACGATCAACGCAATAGTTGCCAGACAGAATCGCGTCGGTGAAATGGGCCCCGGCGGCGACGCGGGTATAGGGGAACAAGACGCAGCGCTCGACCTGTGCGCCGGCCTCGATATGGCAACCGTGGCCGATCCACGTTGGGCCGCTGATACGCGCCCCGGCCTCGATGTGGCAGCCCGAGCCCAGATAGACCGGACCGCGCAGGGCATGGTGGCCGGCGTCGATGCGCACGTTCAGGCCCTCCCAGACGCCGACGCGCGTCTGCCGCCCGGGCATTCGCATGCCCGCCACTTCACCTTGCATGACGCGCTGGCAGACGTGCCAGTAGTCCGACACCTTGCCGATGTCGATCCAGTTGAAGCGTTGGCGTTGGGCGTAGAACGCTGCGCCCCCGGCGACCAGATCGGGAAACAGCTCACCGCCGATGTCATAGACGCGGCCTTGGGGGATGCGGGCGACGGCCGCCGGCTCGAACACATAGATGCCGGTGCTGGCCCAGTTGCTGCGCGCCTCGGCGCGCGAAGGTTTCTCTTGGAACGATTCGATGCGGCCGTGCGCGTCGGCGACCACCACGCCGTAGTCGCTCACCGCTTCCCACGGTACTTCGGCAGTGACGATGCTGGCCTCGGCGCCACGTTCGCGGTGCTCGGCCAGAACCGCGCCAAAGTCGAGGTCGATCAGGGCATCGCCACACAGGACCAGCGTGGTGGTGTCAAAGAAGCCGCCAAAGTCCTCGATCTTGCGCACACCTCCGGCCGAGCCGATCGGCTGCGGGACAATGTGGCCATCGCGCAGTTCGCCCTCGAACGAATAGCCGATCTCGACACCAAAACGTTGCCCGTCGCCAAAGTAGCTCTCGATCTGGTCGTGGAGGTGACTGACATTGACCATGATCTCGCGGATCCCGTGTGCAGCGAGATGCTCGACCAGGTATTCCATGACCGGCTTGCCGAGGATCGGAATCATCGGCTTGGGCATATCGTGGGTCAGTGGCTGCACCCGGGTGCCCTTGCCAGCGGCAAGGATCATGGCTTTGGCATAGGCGCGGGTCATGCGCCCGATTGTTCCAGAAAAAAGCCCGCCAGAGTGAGGCGGGCCGTTGGCACCTGGTGTGGCTGCAGCAGGCCAGACTGTATGCCGAGCCCGCGCTTGCGCCTACTTGACGCGGTTGCGGTATTCGCCTGTGCGCGTATCGATCTCGATCTTGTCGCCGGTGGCCACGAAGGCCGGCACTTGAACTTCATGACCGGTCGGCTTGATGCGCGCGGGCTTCATGACCTTGCCCGAGGTGTCGCCCTTGACGGCTGGTTCGGTGTATTCGACCTCGCGCACCACGCTGGTGGGTAGCTCGACCGAGATCGCCCGGCCCTCGTAGAAGGTCACCTCGCAGGGCATGCCATCGTCCAGGTAATACAGTGCGTCGCCCATATTCTCGGCTTCGACTTCGAACTGGTTGTATTCGGCGTCCATGAACACGTACATCGGGTCGGCGAAGTACGAGTACGTGCAGTCTTTGCGTTCGAGGACGATCACGTCGAATTTGTCGTCGGCTTTGAACACCGTTTCTGTGCCCGAACCTGACAGCAAGTTCTTCAGCTTGAGTTTCATCACGGCCGAGCTGCGGCCCGACTTGTTGTATTCAGCTTTTTGCACGACCATCGGCTGGCCGTCGATCATGATCACGTTGCCGCTGCGCAGCTCTTGTGCGGTTTTCATGGGTGGTCCCTGTGCGCGCTTGCGCGAGTGTCAAACCGGCGATTGTAGCTGCTCGGCGACAAACTCTTCCAGTACGCTCAGCAGGTCGGGCAATTGCCCAAGCTGCCCACGCCAGTTGCGTGACCAGGCCTGCAGCGCGGGCCATTCTTGGCAGCAAGCCAGCCAGGCGCTGCGCCAGCCTGCCTTGGGGTGGGGTGCGCTGCTGTTCCACAGACTATGCAAGTGTGCCAGCGGTGCTGGCATGGCACTGGCATGAATAAACGCGTCGAGCTTGTCGAGCTGGGCGTCTTCGGCCTGCCGGTAGGCCTGCCAGAGCAGCGGGCGCGCTGCCCACTGCGCGCGCACAAAGCTGTCTTCGCCGCGCACCAGGTTCAAGTCGCAAGCGGCGAGCAGGCTGTCGTAGGTGTCTTGATCAAGGAACGGGATGCGCCGCAGCTCCAGCAGGCCCCGCTGCAGCCGGCTGCCCTCCGTTTCGCCAAGCGGCCAGTCGCGGATCGGGGTGGCGATTCCGCTGGGTAGCAGCAGACGTACCGGGAGCGGCCCGTGCGCGATAGCATCGAACAGCGCCGCGGTGGCCGCCTGCGGATAGCAGAACAGCGATCCGGTAAGCCCCGCGTAGGGTGCGTCGAGCAGCGCCTGTAACGGGGCTGGCAATTGGGGCGCGATCGGATTGGGCGGCAGTAGGCCGCCGGTGCCCCGGCTGAAACCAGGGAACAGGAAGTGACAGTCCAGGCCGTTGCCGCGCGGCGAGGCCAGTCGGTGACAGCCTTCCACCCACTGTTCTGCGCTGAGATGCTCGAGGTTGATCCAGACCACTCGACCACCGCCCGCCTGGTGTGCCGCCAGTGCGCCCTGCCAGCTCGGCGGCAAGCCACCACCAAAGGTCTCGACGACGACCTGCGCCGGTTCGCTACCCACTGCCGACCAGTCGATGATCTCGACACCGCTGCGTGGGTCGATCCATCGTCGACCGCTGTCGTCTGCGGCAGAGACCGCGGTCAGTGCGGTTGGTGGTGGATCGATCAGCCGCAGTATCGTCGTCGGGCTGTCGACGATCAGCCGCACTCTCCGTTGCATCCCGCGTGCTGCCGCACGTCTGGCCAGACCCCGTGCCAGACGCAGGGCGACGCCGGCATCACCATAGAAATCGACGACCCGGCAGACGATGTCCCAGTTGGGTCCGGTGTGCGGGGGCGCTGCAAGCGGAGACATGGTGGGGCGGGTCGGCGTTCTGTTCCGCCGGCGCCGTACAATAGCGGTCTGACCGCTTGGATTCTGGCATGAAACGTTCGCCCTTTACCCGCCGCCCTCGTCCCACCCGCGATGCCGATCAGCTGGTCTGGTTGGCTGAGGGCCTGTCGCGCTCGTCCAGTCGCATCGAAGACGTATTCTGGGAGTCGCGTCTGGCCACCGCCATCGAGGCACTGGTCGAGGCTGAAGACGAAGTCACCCTCACCGCTGCACTCGATCGCCTGGCGCAGGGCCAGACGCGCGGCTATGAGGAGCTCGCCGATGTCATCGAAGCGCGCTGCGAATCGACTGCGTTGGCCGAGGGCGCCGCGACTGGCGAGATGCTGCTGCTGGCTTTGCCGGTGCTGGCCTGGTCGCGCTTGCGCATCCCTGCCGGCACGCTCCCCGAGCCACTGCTGACGCAGTTGCGCAACGATCTACTGAGCCATGTGCTGGCACGCGACGCCAAAGTGGTGTTGGGTGATTTTCTGTTCAGTCCGGATCAGTTGCCGCAGGGCTATGTGCCGACCGCGAATCTAGCGCGACGCTACTTTGCCGCGCTCGAGGCCAAGCGTCCGTTGCGCCTCGACCCGTCCGATTTTGTCGAGACCGGGCAGTTTTTGTCGGATGTCCGCTATGTGCTTGCAGCCGTCGCGGTGGGGCGCGGTGAGCCGCTGTTCCGTTGGCAAGAGGAGGACGGCCAGCGCGATGCGGCAGCCGAGGCCTGGCGCGCGGCGGCGGTCACGACGCTGGCGCCGGTGTTTCCAGCGTGCGCGCTCGAGCCCCTGTTGCCACAGCCGTTCTTTGCCGCCTGCCGAGAGTCCGACCGCCAGCTGCGACCCTATTCGCTGAACGCGGCGGTGGCTTTCCTGCATGCCAGCCTCGGCGTCGAAGCCAGCGACCTGCACGCACAGATCGGCGGGTTCCACGGCCAACGCCTCGAGGAGTATCGCATCGGCTTCTGCTTGCCCGATACCGACACCGTTGCGCATGGGGTGGTGTGGCCGCTGCTGGATGCCGAGGACGACAGCGGCGAGGTTTTGGCCGATATCGAACAGCATCTGCGGCAAGCGGGTATTACCGAGATCCAGGTGTTCGAGCAGCGCTTCCCGCTGGAATTCTGTGACGATTGCGGTTCGCCCTTGTACCCCAACACCGACGGTGAGCCGGTTCACCCCGAGCTACCCGATCAGCCCAGCAGCCCGTCGGTCCACCTGCACTAGATTCGCTCGCATCGAGGCGGTTTGTGCCAGCCTGCGTGACTCGGCCGGGCGCAGTTAATCGATAACATGCGGTTATCAGGATAAGCAGAACAATCAGTTAGACGGATGGGTCATGTCTCCCTAGAGTGCCACTTGTCGCATCGCTCCCGATGCACAACTTTTCACTCAACAGGAGTCTGCAACATGTTCAAGAGTCACGAAGGTCAGCAAGTCCCCAGCGTTAGTTTCCGCATCCGCAAGGACCACGACTGGGCTGAAGTCACCACCGAGCAGATCTTCAAAGGCCGCACCGTGGTGGTGTTCTCGCTGCCAGGTGCGTTCACGCCGACCTGTTCGTCGACCCATCTGCCGCGCTACAACGAACTGGCCGACACCTTCTTTGCCAACGGTGTCGACGAGATCGTCTGCGTATCGGTGAACGATGCATTCGTCATGGACGAGTGGGGCGCCGACCAAGAGGCCGAAAAGATCACCTTGATCCCGGACGGCAACGGTAGCTTCACCGAAGGCATGGGCATGCTGGTCGACAAGAGCGACCTCGGCTTCGGCAAACGCTCGTGGCGTTACTCGATGCTGGTCAAGGACGGCGTGGTGGTGAAGCAGTTCATCGAGCCGCAGAAGCCGGGTGACCCGTTCGAAGTGTCGGATGCTGACACCATGCTCGAGTACATCAACCCGAAAGCGCAGAAGCCCGAGCAGGTCGCCATCCTGACCAAGCATGGCTGCCCGTTCTGTGCCAAAGCCAAGGCATTGCTGAAGGACCTCGGCATCCGCTACAACGAGATCGAGTTGCAGAACACCAACCGCAGTCAGGTGGTGCGGGCCATCACCGGCGAAGGCACGGTGCCGCAGGTGTTCATCAACGGCCAGCATATCGGTGGCTCGGAGGCGCTGGAGGCCTGGGCCGGTCGTCGCAACAAGGCCGCCTGAGGCCATCACGGTCTGCCCCCTGGAAGGTGCCGCCCATCCCCCGGCGCCTTCCGGGCTTGGCAGACCCCCTATATCCGCGATGCAGCCTGCGTAGCTACGTCGCTTGTGACCCTGGAGCGCACCATGCAGCAACTCACCATCGATATCGCCGTACTGGGCGCCGGCACCGCCGGCCTTGCCGCTTACCGCGCCGCGGTGGCCGCCGGTAAGCGCGCCGTCATCATCGAAGGCGGTCCGTTCGGGACCACCTGTGCCCGCGTCGGCTGCATGCCCAGCAAGTTACTGATCGCTGCTGCCGAGGCTGCGCATGGCATTGATAAGTGGCCAGCTTTTGGTCTGCATCTCGACGGCCAGATGCGCATTGATGGTCGCGCGGTGATGGCCCGGGTGCGCCGGGAGCGCGACCGCTTCGTCGGTTTTGTGCTCGAGGGCGTCGACAAGATCCCGGCTGACGACAAGCTGATCGGCTATGCCCGCTTCACCGGCTCGCAGTCACTCGAGGTTGTCGCCGCTGACGGCAGCGTGACCCACCAGGTCGACTTCAGCCAGGCGGTCATCGCCACCGGTTCATCGCCCGACCTGCCGGCGCTTCTGCGCGCTGCTGGTGATCGTCTGATCATCAATGACGATGTTTTCGATTGGGATGACCTGCCCCGTTCGGTGGCGGTGTTCGGCCCCGGCGTCATCGGTCTCGAGCTGGGTCAGTCCTTGCACCGGCTGGGCGTGCGCGTGGAAGTGTTCGGTCGGGGCGGGCGGGTCGGTCTGTTCGCGGACCCGGCTCTTCAGGACTACGCGCGGCGCGCAATGGCTGCTGAGTTCCCGCTGCATGCCGACGCACACGATGTCGAGGTACAGCGAACCGACGACGGTGTGATCATCAGCCATGTGGTCGATGGCGGACTGCGCAGCAGCTGTTTTGATTACGTCCTGGCCGCGACTGGTCGTTCACCAAACGTGCGCGGGCTTGGCCTCGAGCAGACTGGCATCGCTTTGAACGATCGCGGCATCCCGCTCTACGACGCCAACACCTTGCAATGTGGCGATTCCAACATCTTCATCGCGGGCGATGCCAACGCCGACGTGCCGTTATTGCACGAGGCTGCCGATGAGGGCCGCATCGCTGGCGAGAACGCTGCGCTCTACCCGAACGTCATGCCGGGCGAGCGCCGCGCTCGGATGGCCGTGGTGTTCTCCGACCCACAGATGGCAGTGGTCGGAGCGCCTTTGGGCCAGCTCGATGCGAGCCGCATTGTCACCGGGGCCGTCAGTTTCGAGGATCAGGGGCGTTCACGCGTCATGTTGCGCAACAAGGGTCTGTTGCACGTTTACGTCGATGTCGACAGTGGTCGTTTGATGGGCGCCGAGATGATCGGCCCAGACGCTGAACACATCGCCCATCTGCTGGCTTGGGTGATCCAGCTCGGTCAGACCGTCGACGGCGTACTCGCATTGCCGTTTTACCACCCCGTGGTCGAGGAGGGGCTGCGCACCGCGCTGCGCGACGCTAAAGCGAAACGTGAGTTGGCCCGTGCAATGCGGGCGATGGCGGCCTAGCCGCGCGCTGCCGCCGATGATGCGCTGCCGGGCAGTGGCCCGGCGCGCAGCTGTCCTGGCTGCAGGCCGCTTGGCGGGTGCGGTGAAGGACCGCGCTGGCCGGTACCGACCACGATGTCGGCATAGCCGCTGCGCAGTTCATCGCAATCGTCCTCGCGGCTCCACGGAATCAGCGTGAACACGCCTTCGATGGCCAGATCGCGCAGCTGGTGTGGCACGCCAAAGCCGTGCCGGATGTGTCCCGAGCCCATCAGGGCAACGACCTGGGTGTTGGTCGCGGCCTGCTGGATGCCTGCGGCCATGGCGCGGTCCCATAACAATTGGGCGTCAACAAAGCGGCGAAAGGCGTCGTCGCTGGGATCGTGGTTGGGTACGTGGGCGGCGTGTGCGGCAAAGGTCTCACGCAGATCCGCGAGATAGCCCTCCGTCGGCGCCGCCGGGGTTCCCAGCTCGGCAGCGAGCTCGGCCGGTAAGGCCTGCCAACCTTCGCGCGCGACGGCGCGGCTGACCGTCCTCGGGATATTGACCGCGCGCATCGGCACGGCGTGATCGCGGGCGTATCGGAAGATCGGCATGTAGAGCTCAGGATCGGTGCCCCAGGTGCGCTTCCAATCGGTGCGCTCTAGAAAGGTCGGTTCGTCGAGACGGCCAGCGATCCAGTCTTCGAGTACCGGCTGCAGTTCGCGCGGGAACATCTCGAGCGCCAGCACCAGCGACCGGTTGGCGCCATGCAGTGCGGCCAGCGTCTCGAGCTGCCACTGGTGGTGGTCGGCATCGGTATGTTGCTCGCCAAGCAGAACCACAGTCGCGCGTTGTGCTTGCGCCAGCGCGGCTTGACGGGGAATGACTGGACCACCGGGGACCTGCCAGTGGCCTGGCACTACGCAGGCTGGTGGCGCTGCGAGCGCATGGCCGGTGGCTAGCGGACCAGCGATGGCCAGCGCCCAAGCGAAGATCAGCGACAGCGAGTATCGAGTCATCTGCGTTGGATACGCCATGCCGCTAGAGTTCCTTTGCGGGCCAGGCAAGACTCTGATCAAGACTTGATTGAGCGCCGAAGCCTGATAACTTCGGCGTATCATTCCAACCGGTAACAAGAGCTGTGAATTTTCGATCACAGAAGGCTGATCGCTCTTCCCTATCAGGAGCTGCTCTGCATGACCCTCAACGAGCTTCGTTACATCGTCGCGGTTGCGCGCGAGCGACACTTTCGCCGTGCTGCCGAGCGCTGTTTTGTCAGCCAACCAGCGCTGTCAGCGGCGGTCGCCAAGCTCGAGGAGGAGCTGGGCATCAAGCTGTTCGAGCGCAGCAAGAGCGAGGTCAGCCTGACGCCGGTCGGAGCGCTGGTGGTCGAGCAGGCGCAGCGTGCGCTGGACGAGGTCGAGCGCATCCGCGACATCGCCAACAGTGGTCGCGACCAGTTGGTTGGACCATTGCGCCTGGGCGCCATCTTCACCGTTGGCCCATATCTCTTCCCGTCGCTGATCCCGGCGGTTAAAGCGCTGGCGCCGCAGATGCCGCTGCAGGTCGAAGAGAACCTCACCAGCAACCTCACCGCCCAGCTCCGCGAGGGCAACCTCGATGCGATCCTCGTTGCCGAGCCGTTCGACGTCCCCGGGATCGCAACCGAGCCACTCTACGATGAGGATTTTGTCGCCACGGTCGGTGCCGAGCATCCGCTGGCGGCCCAGTCGCGCGTTCGGCCAGAGCAACTCGCGGCCGAAAAGGTCCTGTTGCTCGGCGAGGGACATTGTTTCTCGAATCAGGTGTCGATGCTGTGTCCTGAGCTCGACCCTTCATCCGAGGTGCAGCATGGCAATTCGTTGGAGACCCTGCGCAACATGGTGGCGTCGGGCTTGGGCGTGACTCTGTTGCCGGCGGGTGCCGCCTGCGGCCCTTACGCGAATCCGATGGTGCGTTGCATCCCGTTCGAAGCGCCGGCGCCATCGCGCCGGGTGGTACTGGCGTGGCGCAAACGCTCGGTGCGTGAGAAGGCCATCGCCACCCTCGCCGAGGCGGTTCGCTCGATCGCTGCGCCCTGGATGCGGGTGATCGGCGGATCGGCTCGCCCGGTGAAGACACCCGATCAGAAGGAGCAGGTCTGGCGCTTTGTCTGACCCGGGCTTCGTTACACTGCCGCTTCTGACATCCGCTCGGCGCTCGCCCCAGCCCGCCGGCTGCCTCTAACGCATCGCTCCCAGACCATGTCCCAAGCCCTCGAGACCGCCCGCCGGCGCACCTTTGCCATCATCAGTCACCCGGACGCGGGCAAGACCACGCTGACCGAGAAGCTGCTGTGGTTCGGCGGCGCCATCCAGGTCGCCGGCGAGGTGCGTGCGCGCAAGGCCGCCCGCCACGCAACATCAGACTGGATGGAGCTGGAGAAGCAGCGCGGCATCTCGGTGACCAGCTCGGTGATGCAGTTCCCCTACCGCGAGGCCATCGTCAACCTGCTCGACACACCAGGCCACCAGGACTTCTCCGAGGACACCTACCGCACCCTCACGGCGGTGGACTCTGCGGTGATGGTCATCGACTCGGTCAACGGTGTGGAGGCCCAGACCATCAAGCTGCTCGAGGTCTGCCGCCTGCGCGACACGCCCATCCTCACCTTCATCAACAAGCTCGACCGCGAGGGTCGTGAGCCCATCGACCTGCTCGACGAGATCGAGAAGACGCTCGACATGCCCTGCGCGCCGATGACCTGGCCGATCGGCATGGGCAAGCGCTTCCGCGGCGTCTATCACCTCTACGACGACCGCATCTTCTTCTTCGACCCACACGCCGAAAAGGGCACCTCCGAGATCATCGAGGGTCTGGCCAACCCGCGTCTGGATGAGCTCATCGGCACGCAGGCGCAGGAGTTGCGCGACGAGATCGAACTGGTGCGCGGCGCCTCGCACCCGTTCGAGAAGGACGCCTACCTGGCCGGGCAGCAGACGCCGGTGTTCTTCGGCAGCGCAGTCAACAACTTCGGTGTACAGAGCCTGCTGGATGCTGTGGTGGACCTGTCGCCGCCGCCGCAGCCGCGCCCTACCACGGCACGGGATGTCGACCCGGCCGAGAAGCCCTTCACTGGCTTTGTGTTCAAGATCCAGGCCAATATGGACCCGCGCCACCGCGACCGCATCGCGTTCGTCCGTGTCTGTTCGGGGCGCTTCGCGCGTGGCATGAAGCTCAAGCAGGTCGGCAGCGACAAGCTGCTGGCCGTCAACAACGCCATCACCTTCATGGCGCAGGACCGCAGCACCACCGACGAGGCCTTCCCCGGCGACATCATCGGCATCCCCAATCACGGCACCATCAAGCTCGGCGACACCTTCACCGAGGGCGAGGACTTCCGCTTCACCGGCATCCCGAGCTTCGCGCCGGAGCTGTTCCGCCGCGCGCAGATCCGCAACCCACTGAAGTTGAAACAGCTGCACAAGGGCCTGCAGCAGCTGGCGGAAGAGGGTGCGACCCAGCTGTTCCGGCCGATCGCCAGCAACGACCTGATCCTCGGCGCAGTGGGCACGCTGCAGTTCGACGTGGTAGCGCACCGGCTCGAGCATGAGTACGCGGTCGAGGCGGGCTTCGAGGGCTGCAGTTGGGCCACTGCCCGCTGGCTGCGCGGGCCGGACAATGACATCAAGCAGCTGGTCGACAAGTCGCCGCAAAATATCGCACTAGACGGCGCTGGCGACTACGTCTACTTGGCGCCCAACCGCGTCAACCTGCAGATGGCGCAGGAGAAGTTCCCCGGCATCACCTTTGCTGCGACACGTGAGATCGTCTAGCAAAAGATCCTTGTGGCGCCGGGGGCGGATCAGCCCAAGCGCGCGCTGGTCAGCCAACGCGGGGCCGGGCGACCTAAAACGACTCGACTCCTAGAACAGCTCCACCCGGGCCCCGTGACAGACACCGATGTCGTCGGTGCCGGTCAGGGCAGCGCGATGGTCGGCATGTTGGTTGGCCATCACGTACTGGCTCTGCAAGCGACTCAGGCGGCTAGTGAACGATTCGGCATCGTCGCGGTTGCCCTCGGTCAGTTGCGCACGCCAACTCTCGATGTGGGCGGTCAGCTCGTCGAGCCCCTGGCCGATGGTACCGAGCTGCTGGCGGGTGATGTCCTGGAACTGCATGTCGCCCAGCGCGTCGCCGATCTCCGCCGCCATCTCGCTATTGCGCGACTGCAGCGCTTCGCTCAGCGCGGCCAGAAAGGACAGCACCTCGTCGAGCTGGCTGCGCAGCACGTCCATCGCGGCGATCGTCTCGTCGACATTGAGCAAGCCGTTGAGCGCTGCGAGGTCGTTCGCCATCTGCTTGATCAAGACAAGACCGGCCACGTGGGCCGGTCTTGAGGGGTGTGCTGCGCTTACGTAGCGTGCTTCGACTAGCCGCGTCGCATCGAGTCGAAGAAATCGGCGTTGGTCTTCGTCGCGCGGATCTTGTCGAGCAAGAACTCCATCGCATCGAGGTCGTCCATCGGGTAGAGCAGCTTGCGCAGAACCCAGACCTTCTGCAGGACGTCGGGCGGCAGCAACAGCTCCTCGCGGCGAGTGCCCGAGCGGTTGACATTGATGGCTGGGAACACGCGCTTCTCGGCACTGCGGCGGTCGAGGTGGATCTCGCTGTTGCCAGTGCCCTTGAATTCTTCGTAGATGACCTCGTCCATACGGCTGCCAGTGTCGATCAGCGCGGTGGCGAGGATGGTCAGCGAGCCGCCTTCCTCGATGTTGCGCGCGGCACCGAAGAAGCGCTTGGGCTTCTGTAGGGCGTTGGCGTCCACGCCGCCGGTGAGCACTTTGCCCGAGGCCGGCTGCACGGTGTTGTAGGCACGCGCCAAGCGGGTGATCGAGTCGAGCAGGATGACCACATCCCGCTTGTGCTCGACCAGGCGCTTGGCTTTTTCGATCACCATTTCGGCGACCTGCACATGGCGGGTCGGCGGTTCGTCAAAGGTGCTGGCGACCACCTCGCCGCGTACCGAACGCGACATCTCGGTCACTTCTTCCGGGCGCTCGTCGATCAGCATGACGATGAGCACCACGTCCGGGTGGTTGCTGGTGATGGCGTGGGCGATGTGCTGCATCATCACGGTCTTGCCGCTCTTCGGCGGGGCGACGATGAGGCCGCGCTGTCCCTTGCCGATCGGCGCGATCATGTCGATGACGCGGCTGGTGATGTTCTCTTCGGCTTTGATGTCCCGTTCCAGCTTGAGGTGCTCGTCGGGATGGAGCGGAGTGAGGTTCTCGAACAGGATCTTGTTCTTGGCCTTCTCTGGCGGCTCGCCATTGATGGTGTCGACCTTGACCAGTGCGAAATAGCGCTCGCCTTCCTTGGGCGTACGGATCTCGCCCTGGATGGTGTCACCCACGTGCAGGTTGAAGCGCCGGATCTGCGACGGGCTGACATAGATGTCGTCTGGGCCTGCCAGGTAGCTGGTGTCAGGGCTGCGCAAGAAGCCAAAGCCGTCGGAGAGGATCTCCAGCGTGCCGCTGCCGCTGATGCTTTCGCCTTTGCGGGCGTGATTCTTGAGCAGGGCGAAGATCAGGTCTTGCTTGCGCAGTCGGTTGGCGCCTTCGATCTCGAAGCTTGTCGCCATGTCGACCAGTTCGGTCACGTGTTTGTTCTTAAGGTCGGATAGGTCCATGCGGGTGGCGGCCCGGAGAACGGGTCGCGGAGGGAGGGGCTATGGAGGGAGTCGGCTTGGGCCTCGCCCGGCTCTGGCCGCGGCTAAGGAGGACTCGTCGGGGTGTTGCTCGGGATACCGGTCTCTTGAAGACACGCATCGGGTCAACCAACGCGTGTCGCGAGAGTAGTGTGACTACAGGTTGCTGTCAATGAAAGCAGTGAGCTGCGATTTGCTCAGGGCGCCGACCTTGGTTGCTGCGACATTCCCGTCCTTGAACAGCATCAGGGTCGGAATGCCACGAATGCCATAACGTGGCGGCGTGGCGGGGTTCTGGTCGATGTTGAGCTTGGCGACGGTGATGCGGCCGGCGTATTCGCGGGCGACCTCATCGAGAATCGGAGCAATCATCTTGCAAGGCCCACACCACTCGGCCCAGTAGTCGAGCAGAACGGGCTGTTGGGCCTGTAGTACATCGGTTTCAAAAGAATCGTCGGTGACGTGAAGAATGGAGTCGCTCATGGGGTCCGTAGGATAGTGGCCGCAGGTGCTGGCGGCCGTCGTTGGTTAGCGTGTGCTGTCGCTCTATGGACGGGTCGTTCGGCTAAGACCCGGTCGCGGGATGATATTGGCTTTCGCCGCGGTGTGCCAGAAGCGTGTCGCGGCTCTGCTAGACTTGCGCGTCTGCCCACGGGCAGCGAGCGAATCACAGGCTTGGTCGGACATCCGCGCCGGGCCACCATCGAAGGACCGGATTGCCATGACCTATGTAGTCACTGAAGGCTGTATCAAGTGCAAATTCACCGACTGTGTCGATGTCTGTCCGGTCGACTGTTTCCGCGAGGGGCCCAATTTCCTCGTCATCGACCCGGATGAGTGCATCGACTGCACCCTGTGCGTGGCCGAATGCCCGGCAGAGGCCATCTTCGCCGAGGACGATGTTCCGCCCGATCAGCGCGACTTTATCGAACTGAACGCTGAATTGGCCCGCGCCTGGAAGCCGATCATCGAGAGCAAGCCGGCGTTGGATGAGGCCGACGAGTGGGTCAAGGTCAAGGACAAGCGCCACCTGCTGGAACGCTAGCCGACCAGCCCATGTCGGCAGGCCACAACGGCGTGCCGGTCCGTCTTGCCCTGCCTGCTGAGCGACCGCTGGCAGCCCTCGCCGATGCGCTGCTGCGCTCTGTCAGCGGGCCTGTCGGGCTCAGTGAATCCATCGTTCTGTTGCCGCATCGCGGGCTGCTCGCCGAGCTGGGCCACGCCTTGCGCGACGCTGCCGGACAGCCGTGCCCGCTGCCGCGGGTCCTCACCCTGTCACAGTGGGTCGCGCTCCAGCCGGTGCCGCCGGTCAGTGTGAGCCGTACCCGCATCATCGTTGAACTGCAGCGCCAGCTGCGCAGCCAGAAGTGGCTCGGCCATACCGACCGCTGGGCGTTCGCCGCCGAACTGGCCGACCTGTTCGAGGCCTTGTGCGCCGCTGGGGTCGAGCTCGCAACCGATATCGACGCGCTGACGGCACTGCTGCAGCGCGCTTACCAGGCGCGTGATACCGAACCGCTGCGCTTCGAGGCGCGGCTGGTGCATCAGCTGTGGTTTGCCACTCACGGCGATCCGGCCCTCGGCCTGACCGCACCGCAGCGTCATCTGTTGGCTTTGCGCAGCATCGCTGATCAAGCCAGCCAGCCCTTGTGGGTCGTGGACGCGGCCCGGTTCAGCCCGATCGAGCAGGCCTTCTTCGACGATTACGCGCGGCGTGCACCAGTGACCCTGGCCGACCCACAGGTCGATGCTGGCGCTGCTGCTGGTTGGGTGGCTGCCAGTGCCGGGCTCGGGGTTGACGCGACGGCTGCAATGGCGGAACGCGCGGCCAACTGGGCGCAGCAGTTTCCGCAAGCGCCCGGTGGTATCTCGACCTTTGCCGCGTTGGGTCAGGAGGATGAAGCGGCCCACGCGCGCGACACCCTGTGTCAGTGGCTCGCAGAAGGACGACAGAGCATCGCACTGGTTGCCACCGATCGCGCCCTGGCACGGCGGCTGCGAGCATTGCTCGAGGCGCGCGGGGTGCTGCTGCAAGATGCCGCCGGCTGGTCGTTGGCGACCACCCGTGTGGGTGCCGGGCTGGCCGCGTGGCTCACTGCGCTCCGCCGCCCGACCGCTGCTGCTCTGGCGGCTTGGCTGGACTCGCCGCTGGCGCCGGCCGAGTCCGGTGGCCTGACCTGTGCGCTCAGGACTGTCCCGGCCAATGCCCGGCTCGACTGGCACGCGCTCGACCACAAGCTGGCCGGCGACGCCGAGGCACTGGGCGTGCTGCAACAATTGCAAGAGAGCTGGCAACGCTTGCGTGGCGGCGCGCGTCCGCTTGCACAGTGGCTCGATGATCTCCTATCTGCGCTGCAATATGTCGCGCCGCAACTGGCCGACGATGCCGCGGGCGCGCAGTTGCTCGAGCATCTACAGGCTTCGGCCGAGGCTTTGCGTGGCGATGGCGGTCTGCTGGCACGCGACGACCTGGCGCAGTGGCTCGACTGGAGTCTGGGGCAGACCCTGTTCCGTGAGCGCGATGTCCATAGCCCGGTGATCCTTGCTGATCCGGGCGCGACCCGCTGCCAGACTTTCGACGCGGTGCTGGTATGTGGCGCGAGTGATGGCCGCTTGCCGTCACCGCCCGCCCAGCGCCGCGCGATCCGCGACGCAGCGCGGCGTGAGCTGGGCCTGCCAACGGCGTCCGACCGGCGTCGCCAGTCGCTGGAGGACTGGTGTCTGCTGCTGGCCAGTGCCCCCGAGGTGCTGATCAGCTGGCAGCAGCTAGACGACGCCGCCGAACCCCTCGGCCCATCGCCCTGGCTGGGCCTGTTGCAGGCCTTTCATCGACTGGCTTGGGGGGTGTCGTTGCCGCAGGCGGCGCGCTTCGCCGCGCTGCCGATGGCGGTGGCACCAGTCCTGGCGGCGGCTGAGCAGGTCAGCTTGGCACGTCCGCTTGCGCAGCTTAGCGCCTCGGCCTATCGCAATCTGCTCGATTGTCCGTTCCGCTTTCATGTGGTCACCAGACTGGGCTTGCAGCAGCCGGACGACACGCACGACAGCCTTGATAAGCGCGACTATGGCAACCTGGTGCATCGCATCCTGCAGGACTTTCATCGCAGCGTTCCCGAGCTTGGGGCGATCGGCGAGACCGCAGCGACGCAGCGACTGATCGCGTTGTCGCAGCGACACTTCGAGGCACGCGTCGAGGCCGGCGACCATACCGCGCGTGGCTGGTGGTGGCGCTGGTCGCATCAGGTGCCGGCTTACATCGCCTGGCAGGCCGGGCGCGAAGCCGAGGGCTGGCGAATCTGCGTCGCCGAGAGCGAGCAACCGGTGTGCGGGCCGATGCGACTTGGCGGTCGGTCGGTCGAGCTGAGGGGACGGCCGGACAGGGTCGATCAACGGGACAGCAAGCGAGCTGTGCTCGACTACAAGACCTCAGCGGCAAGTGCCCTGCGTGGCCTACAACAGGCACCTGACGAGGATGCCCAGTTAGTGATCTATGCACGCCTGCTGCGTGACGTCGATCAACTGGGTTATGTGCCCCTGGACGACGAAGGCCCGCTGAAGCCGGTCTACCTCGAGGGTGTGTTGCTGCAAGAGGTGGTGAGCGGCCATTTCGAGCGGCTCGATGCGACGCTTGCTCGCATTGCTGCAGGTGCCGCGTTACCGGCCATGGGGGATGATCTGGCGTGTCGTTTTTGCCACGCCGAAGGCCTCTGCCGGCGCAGTCATCGAGCCCGGTTGGCGATACCTGCCGGTTGACGCAAGCCGAACCTATTGCTGGCGCTGGGCGATGTTGCTGCCCTCACGCGCACTCGTGATTTCGGCAAGGACGTCCAACAGACGCTGATTCTCGGCTGCCAGCCCGACCGACACCCGCAGGTGGTGGGGCATGCCATAGCCGGCCAAGGGCCGCACGATGATGCCACGCGCGAGCAGCGCCCGGTTGATGCCAGCGGCGTCGCCGACCTCGACGGTGACGAAGTTGCCCGCCGACGGAATATAGGCCAGTCCCAGTGCGTCGAGCCCGGCGCACAGTTGGGCCATCCCGGCGCGGTTGGCAGCTGCGCTGCGCGTCACGAAGTCGGTGTCATTCAGCGCGGCAATAGCCGCGGCTTGAGCCGGGGTATTCACGTTGAATGGTTGGCGCACCCGCTGCAGCAAGCCGACAAGCTCGGCGTGGCCGACGCCGTAGCCGATGCGCAGACCGGCGAGTCCGTGGATCTTGGCAAATGTGCGTGTCACCAGCAGGCGAGGGTGTTCGGCCACCCAAGCCAGGCTGTCGCAGCGCTGCTGGGGCTCGAGGTATTCGGTGTAGGCCTCGTCGAGCACCACCACTACGTGTTCGGGCAGAGCAAAGACGAAGTCCCGAACCGCCTCGGGCGCCAGCAGGGTGCCGGTCGGGTTGTTCGGGTTGGCCAGCCAGACCACCCGCGTATCCGGGCGCACCGCCGCCCGCATGGCAGCCAGATCGTGGCCGAAGTCCCGTGCCGGCACCTCGATGCGCGTCGCGCCGACCGCTTGGGTGGCAAGGCCATAGACGGCGAAGGCGTATTGGCTGTAGACGCTGCTGCAGCCTGGGCCAAGGAAGGTCCGCGCGACCAGGTCGAGCACATCGTTCGAGCCGTTGCCGAGCACCACCTGACCGGGTGCCAGGCCGAAGTGGCGGGAGAGCGTCACCTTCAGGTCGAAGCCGGCGCCGTCCGGGTAGCGGGCGATATCGGCCATGGCGGCCTGTGCCGCGGCCTGCGCGGCGGGGCTGCATCCCAAGGGGTTCTCGTTGCTGGCCAGTTTGACGATGTCGCCCTCGGCGATACCAGTCTCGCGCGCCAGTTCGGCGATCGGCTTGCCGGTCTGGTATGGCGCGATACCGGTGACACCGGCTTGAGCCAGTGCAGACGCAGAGAGACCGGCGCGCGAGCTCATGGTGATACCGTTCTCATCGCACTGCATCCTTACAGCACTGCCATCGGGTAGGAGCCCAGCACTTGCACCGACGCCGCCACCTCTGCCAGCTGGGCTAGCGCGGCGGCGACCGGTGGATCATCGCGGTGGCCCTCGATGTCGATAAAGAACACGTATTCCCAGAGCCCGGTGCGGGCCGGGCGCGACTCCAGGCGGCTCATGCTGACATTGTTGCGGGCGAGCGGTTCGAGCAGCTGGTGCACTGCACCCGGGCGGTTACGCGCGGCCACCACCAGGCTAGTCTTGTCGCGGCCAGAGGGGCCAGCGGCATGGCGCCCCAATACCCAGAAGCGCGTGGTGTTGTCGGGTTCGTCTTCGATGTTGGGTTGGACGATGGTGAGGCCGTAGCGCTCGGCTGCGAGTTCGCCGGCGATGGCCGCGCTGGTGGGGTCTTCGGTGGCGCGGCGAGCGGCTTCGGCATTGCTGGCCACAGGCACGCGCTGCGCGGCTGGCAGTTCGCGGTTGAGCCACTCGTGGCACTGCGCCAGCGACTGGGCGTGGGAATAGACCCGCTCCACCGGGCCACTGGCGGTGGGCAGGCGCATCAGATTCTGGTGCACACGCAACACCACCTCGCCACAGACGGTCAGCGGCGTGCCGGTCATGAGGTCGAGCGTCCGGCCGACAGCGCCCTCGGTCGAGTTCTCGACCGGGACCACACCGTAGTCGTCGGCGCCCGCCTCGACGGCACGGAACACATCGTCGATGGTGGCGTGCGGGTTGACTGCAGCGGCGTGGCCGAAATGCTTGATCGAGGCCGCCTCGGAGAATGTCCCGTGCGGCCCCAGGCAAGCGATCGACAGCGGCTTTTCCAGCGCCAGACAGGCCGACATGACCTCGCGGAACAGGCGCGCTACCACTTCACCCGACAGCGGGCCGGGGTTGTTCGTCTGAATGCGGCGCAACACCTGCGCCTCGCGCTCGGGGCGGTAGATCGCGACCTTGCTGGCATCGCCCTTCAGCGCGCCGATCTCGCGTGCCAAGACGGCGCGGGCGTTGAGTCGGGCGAGAATCTCGTCGTCGAGCGTGTCGATCTGGGCCCGCAGCCGGGCCAGTGCATCTGCTGTGACCGACGGGTCAGCCGACGCTTTGCTCATCGCCGCTCAGCCCTCGTCGTCCTCGTCGCCAGTCTCGACGACCTTCTCTAGCCCAGCCAGCGATTCGCCCTCGCCCAGGTTGATCAGCGTCACGCCCTGGGTCGAGCGACCCATCTCGCGGATCTCCTTGACGCGGGTGCGGATCAGCACGCCACCGGTGGTGATCAACATGATCTCGTCGTCGCGGGTGACCAACTGCGCGGCGACCACCTTGCCGTTGCGCGCCGAGGTCTGGATCGCGATCACGCCCTGCGTACCGCGGCCGTAGAGCGGGTATTCCGACAGCGCGGTGCGCTTGCCGAAACCGCGCTCCGTGGCGGTCAGCACTGACACGGTTTCGTCCTGCGCCACCAGCATCGCGATCACCGTACCGCCGCTGCCGAGCTTGATACCACGCACGCCACGCGCACCGCGGCCCATCGGCCGCACATCGGCTTCGGCAAAGCGCACCGCCTTGCCGGCATCCGAGAACAGCATGACGTTGCAGTTGCCGTCGGTGATCTGGGCGCCGATGAGAAAATCGTCGTCGTCCAGGCCGACGGCGATGATGCCGGCCTGACGCGGCCGGCTGAAGTCGGATAGCGGGGTCTTCTTGACCACGCCGCGCGCGGTCGCCATGAATACGAAATGTTGGTCGTCGAATTCCTTCACCGGCAGCAGGGCGGTGATCTTCTCGCCCTCGACCAGCGGCAGGAGGTTGACGATCGGCTTGCCGCGGGCCACGCGGCTGCCCTGCGGCACCTGGTAGACCTTCAGCCAGTACATCCGGCCGCGGTTCGAGAAGCAGAGGATGTAGTCGTGGGTGTGGGCGACGAACAGACGGTCGATGAAGTCGTCCTCTTTCGTCGCCGCTGCCTGCTTGCCACGCCCACCGCGTTTCTGTGCGCGGTAGTCGTCGAGCGGCTGCGACTTGATGTAGCCGGCGTGCGACAGCGTCACCACCATGTCCATCGGCGTGATCAGGTCTTCGATGCCGAGTTCGGTCGTGGCGAAGACGATCTCGCTGCGCCGCTTGTCGCCGAACTGGTCGCGGATGGCGGTCAGCTCCTCGCTGATGATCGCGGTGACGCGCTCCGGGCGCGCCAGGATGTCGAGCAGGTCGGCGATGCGCTCGAGCAGCTCGCGGTAGTCGTTGACGATCTTGTCGCGCTCAAGGCCGGTGAGGCGCTGCAGACGCAGGTCGAGGATGGCCTGAGCCTGCGTCTCGGTCAGGCGGTAGCCGTCGGCAGCCAGTCCGAAGCCCGCCGGGATGCCCTCTGGCTTGCTCGCATCCGAACCGGCACGCGCCAGCATCGCCGACACGGTGGGCGAGGGCCAGGCGCGGCCCATCAAGCCCTCACGCGCGTCCGCCGGGGTCGGCGCAGACTTGATCAGGGCGATGATCTCGTCGACGTTGTCGAGCGCCACTGCCAGACCTTCCTGCACGTGCGCCTTCTCGCGCGCCTTGCGCAGCTCGAACACGGTGCGGCGGGTGACCACCTCGCGTCGGTGGCGCAGGAAAGCGTCCAGCATCTGCTTCAAGTTGAGCAGGCGCGGCTGGCCATCGACCAGCGCCACCATGTTCAGGCCGAAGCTGTCCTGCAGCTGGGTGTGCTTGTAGAGGTTGTTGAGCACCACCTCGGCCACCTCGCCACGCTTCAGTTCGATGACCATGCGCATGCCGGATTTGTCCGACTCGTCGCGCAGGTCGGAGATGCCCTCGATGCGCTTGTCGTTGACCAGTTCGGCGATCTTCTCGATCAGCGTCTTCTTGTTCACCTGGTAGGGCAGCTCGTCGACGATGATCGCCTGCCGCTCGCCCTTGCCGATGTCCTCGAAGTGCGTGCGGGCGCGCATCACGCAACGCCCGCGCCCGGTGCGGTAGCCCTCGCGTACGCCCTCGACGCCGTAGATGAAGCCGGCGGTCGGGAAATCCGGTGCCGGGATGTACTCGATCAGCTCGTCGACGGTGAGCTCGGGGTTGGCGAGCAGCGCCAGGCAGGCACTGACCACCTCGTTCAGGTTGTGCGGCGGGATGTTGGTCGCCATGCCCACCGCGATGCCCGAGCTGCCGTTGATCAGCAGGTTGGGGATCTTGGCCGGCAGCACCAGCGGCTCGTGCTCGGAGCCGTCGTAGTTCGGCCCGAAGTCGACCGTCTCCTTGTCGATGTCGGCGAGCAGTTCGTGCGCGATGCGCGACATGCGGATCTCGGTGTAGCGCATCGCCGCGGCGTTGTCGCCGTCGACCGAGCCGAAGTTGCCCTGGCCGTCGACCAGCATGTAACGCAGGGAGAAGTCCTGCGCCATGCGGACGATGGTGTCGTACACCGCAGTGTCGCCGTGCGGGTGGTACTTACCGATCACGTCACCGACGATGCGCGCCGACTTCTTGTAGGGCCGGTTCCAGTCGTTGGAGAGCTCGTGCATGGCGAACAGCACACGCCGGTGCACCGGCTTCAGGCCATCGCGCACGTCCGGCAGGGCGCGGCCGACGATCACGCTCATCGCGTAATCGAGGTAGGAGCGGCGCATCTCCTCTTCGAGGCTGACGGGAAGGGTCTCTCTGGCGAACGGGTCCATCGGCGGGCTCTTGTCTGTCTGTCCTAGGGGCCTGTGGCGACTGATGCGTCGACCAGCTTTGAAGGCTGCAGGAGTCTAGCACGCTGGTCAGGCGCTCCCAGGCTTGGCCGCAGCAGGTCCGCCCTCGCTGGGCGTGGCTTGAGAGGGCATCGCCCGGTGGGTTAACATGGGAGTCATAACAGGAACCCTCGCGGCCCCAGAGTGTGCTCTGGGAACGCCGAGAGCTGTCTGGCCCACACCCCAGGCAGGTTAGTTGTAGGCTCACCATGATCTGGCTCAGGAGAATACCAATGACCAAGACTGTCCTTAGCAGCACCCTCGTTGCCGCCTCTTTGGCCGCACTGACAGCCGCTCCCGCGTTTGCCGAAGACAAGAGCGGCTACTGGACCACTACGCGCGGCGAGATCTGGCGCAGCGGCTACGATCTTTGCTGGCGCGCTGGCTACTGGACGCCGGCCCTGGCCATCGCCGAGTGCGATCCGGACCTGGTTGCCAAGCCAGAACCGGCACCCGCTCCGGCCCCGGCGCCGGCACCTGAGCCGGCCCCGGTCGGCCCGGCCGCGCCGGCATTCGAGAAGTTCACATTCAGCGCTGAAACGCTGTTTGCATTCGACAAGGCGACCATCCGTCCGGATGCCGCCTCCATTCTCGACGACGTTGTCGCCAAGATGAAGCGCTACCCCGAGGTCGAGCTCATCGTCGTCACCGGCCACACCGACCGCATCGGCTCCGACGCCTACAACCAGCGTCTGTCTGATCGCCGTGCGGCTGCCGTACGCGACTACCTGGTCAACCAAGGCGTCGAGTCGTCGCGCATCACCGCTGAAGGTCGCGGTGAGTCGCAGCCGGTGGTTGCTTGCGACGGCATCAAGGGCAAGGAGAACCGCAGCAACAAGGCGCTGATCGACTGCCTGCAGCCGAACCGCCGCGTGGTCATCGAGATCGCTGTCCAGCGCGAAGTCGAGTGACGCTGTTTTAAATCGAACCGGCGCCGTCTGGCCGACCGACACCCCGCCGCGCGCGGGGTGTTCTGTTTCTGGCTGCGGTGTTCTATGGTGCGCGGCATGGACATGCTGCTGGCCGACGAACTCATCGAGGCGCGCTGGGTGGTGCCGGTGGCGCCCGCTGGGGCCATTGCTCACGGGGCTGTGGCCGTACGCGACGGCCGCATCGAGGCAGTGGGTACGGCGGCCGAGCTGCTGCCAAAGGTCAGCGCGAAGGTGCACACCCGCCTGTCGGATCATGTGCTGATGCCGGGGCTGGTCAATGCCCACACCCACGCCGGCATGACCCTGTTGCGTGGCTTTGCCGACGACCTGGCGCTGATGCCCTGGCTGCAGGAGCGCATCTGGCCGGCCGAGGCGCGCTGGGTCGATGTCGACTTTGTGCGCGACGGCACTCGCCTGGCCGCTGCCGAGATGCTGTGCGGCGGTATCACCTGCTGCAACGACATGTATTTCTTCGGTGATGCGGCGGTCGGTGCGGCGCAGCGGGCCGGTCTGCGTCTGGTCTGCGGACTGGTGGTCCTGGAGTTTCCGACTGCTTACGCCCGCGATGCCGCCGATTACCTGCACCAAGGTCTGGCCTTGCGCGATCGCTGGGCTGGCACGCCGCAGCTGCATTTCTCGCTGGCGCCGCACGCGCCCTACACCGTGAGCGATGCGACCTTCGCCCAGATCGCGACCTTCTCGGCGCAGCTGCAGCTGCCGGTGCATATCCACGTGCACGAGACGCAGGACGAGATCACGCAGGGGCTGGCGCAGACTGGCGAACGCCCGTTGCAGCGCTTGCGCCGTCTGGGGCTGGTCAACCCGGACCTCATCGCCGTGCATGCGGTGCATCTGACCGACGACGAGATCGCCATGCTGGCCGAGCACGGCGCCGCGCTGGTGCACTGCCCGGTGTCAAACCTGAAGCTCGGCAGCGGTATAGCGCGCTTTGCCGACTGGCTGGCCGCCGGCTGTCGGGCGGGTATCGGCAGCGACAGCGTCGCCAGCAACAACCGCCATGACCTGTTCGCGGAGATGCGCCTGGCGGCGCTGCTGGCCAAGGGCAGCAGTGGCGACGCCGCCCGGCTGCCGGCAGCGCAGGCGCTGTATGCCGCCACGCTGGGCGGTGCGGCGGCGCTGGGCCTGGATGCCGAGATCGGGTCGATCGAGCGGGGCAAGGCCGCCGACCTGGTCGCGCTGGATCTGGGTGGCGCCGATCTGCAGCCGGTCTACGATGTGGTGTCGCACCTGGTGTACTGTGCCGGCCGCGAGCACGTCACCGATGTCTGGGTCGCCGGTGAACGCCGTGTCGACAGCCGTTATCTGTTGCGCGACGACGAGGATGCGCTGCGTGCTCTCGCCGCCGACTGGCAACTTCGCATCCGCTGACGGCGGACCGAGCCTGCAATCTTTTGGAGCCCCGATGAGTAACGTCGATCAAGCCGAGATCTCGAAATTCAGCGCGCTGGCAAGCCGCTGGTGGGATCCGAACTCAGAATTCGCGCCGCTGCACGCGATCAACCCGTTGCGTTTGGGCTGGATTGACCACTGTGCGCCGCTGGCTGGCAAGGCGGTGCTGGACGTGGGCTGTGGCGGCGGCATCCTAGCCGAAGCGATGGCCCGATTGGGCGCACGCGTCACCGGCATCGACCTTGCCGAGAAGTCGTTGAAAGTGGCGCAGCTGCACCGGCTCGAATCCGGCGTCGACGTCGACTACCGGGCGATCGCTGCCGAAGATCTCGCCGCCGAAGTGCCTGGTACCTTCGATGTGGTCACCTGTATGGAGATGCTCGAACATGTTCCCGACCCGGCCTCGACCGTGGCGGCCTGCGCACGCCTGGTCAAGCCGGGTGGCTCGGTATTCTTCTCGACCATCAATCGCAACCCGAAGAGCTGGCTGTTCGCCATCGTCGGTGCCGAATACGTGCTGCGGCTGTTGCCCAAGGGCACGCACGAGTACGCGCGCTTCATCACCCCGTCGGAACTGGCGGGTTTTGCGCGGCAGGCCGGGCTCGAGGTGCAGGCTCTGAACGGCATGACCTACAACCCGTTCACCAAGGTTTACGCGCTGAACCCTCGGGACACCGACGTGAACTATTTGATGCACGCGGTGCGTCCGGCATGAGCCGGCCGAGCAATTACGCGGCGGTCTTCTTCGACCTCGACGGCACCTTCGCTGACACCGCACCTGACCTCGCTGCCGCTGCCAACAGCCTGCGCATCGACCGCGGCTTCGACCCACTGCCGCTTGAGCGCCTGCGGCCGATGGCCTCGCACGGCGCGCGCGGCATGCTTGGCGAAGCGTTGGGCTTGTGTCCGGATGACAGTGCCTACGGCGCCACGGTGGAGGTGTTTCTGCAGCGTTACGAAGCGGCCCTGTGCGTGCAGACAAAGGTGTTCGACGGCATCTGGGATCTGGTGGATGCGATCGAGGCGCAGGGTCTGGTGTGGGGGATCGTGACCAACAAGGCGATGCGCTTTGCCGCGCCGCTGTGCCGGGCGCTGGGCGTCGATGGACGCGCGGTCGCAGTGGTCGGCGGCGACACCACGCCGCATGCCAAGCCGCACCCGGCACCGCTGCTGCATGCGGCCGAATTGGCTCGCCTGGCGCCCGAGGGTTGTATCTACGTGGGCGATGATCTGCGCGACGTGCAAGCGGGACGAGCCGCTGGTATGCGCACAGTGGCGGTGGAGTGGGGCTACAACGGCAAGGCTGAGCCGCCCTCTGCCTGGGGTGCTGACGACGTGGTGGCGACACCGCGTGCGTTGATGCAGCGTTTTGGTTGGTCGGTGCCCGCGGCCGCTGGCAGTGGTATGGGCGGCTGAACTCACTGGGCGACGTACGGTCTGATGGTAGACTGACGTTGGTTTAGCGTTCATCTTCGAACCGGGGCCGACCTGGTTTCGACGTGGGTTGCAAAGCAAGCAGGGCATGCCGAGGATCGGGGTACCTCGTAAATCCATCCGAAAACAAGATAGTCGCCAACGACGAATCTTACGCTCTGGCCGCTTAAGGCCGGACGCTGCACCGACTGACCTGCGGGTCGGGCCGGGAAACCGGTTGCAGTGTCATTAACAGCAGGGTCAAGGGTGTGTCTGGCCGCGCGGCACATCACGAAAATCCAGCGGATCGCTCTGCCTCAGCCTGCCCGTCGGCGGTTGCAGGGCTAGATCAAACGACTCGGCTACGCATGTAGAACTGTTTGTGGAGGGCTTGCGGACGCGGGTTCGATTCCCGCCGGCTCCACCAATTAAGGGTTCGCCGAGTATCACGGGGGCCCGCCAGACCGTAAAAAACGCCAGGACCGACCGCTCCCGACTGTCCGGGGGCGGCCGCCTGTGTTCGCAGGGGTCGGAAAAGCCCGTCGTCGGCTTTCTCGGAAACGTGCGACAAGCCGGGACGTCCGGGTTCATCGAACCCGTTCAGGCGCGACGCCAAACGGGTCAGGAGCGGTAGCAGAACGGCCCATCCGACCGCTTGCATGCTGAGCGCCAGCCCCGGATCTGTTATTTGCACGCCACCAAGGCGTTCGCCTGCCAGATAAGCCAGAGGACCCCCTGCTGCTCCAAATGCTGCCGCCAACCCGATCCGTCCTTTGAGCCATGCCATTGAAAGATTGAGCGAGGTGGCGAACAGCGCCCACATGGCGATGATCCAGTAGGGCGCAAACCCCGCTGCGAAATTGCCGGTGGGGTAGTGCATCAGGCCGAGTGCCACCAGTGCGCTGTCCCAAAAGAAGCCGACGAGAGCGGCTGCAGCAATCAGCATGATCTCCCGGTCTGGCCGCTGTGCGAGCGCGAGGTGCAGCAAAATGGCCGCAGCAACGCACATTGTCCCGGCGATGGCTTGTTCGTTGGCACCACCCAGCACGCAGAGCAGCCAGGCCACCTGGAAGGCAATGAAGTTGATGACGGTCCTCGGCTCGATTCTCATGGTTGGCCTCTTGATGTTTGGCGTGCACCGGCGTACGGGACGAAAGGGTGTGATCAGGGCCGTGAAGCGAACGTGAAGACACTGTCAACAGTCTGTAAAGGATTGCCTTGCCTTTCGTGACGGCATGGTCTGCACTGCGAGGACTACTCGCAACCAAATCGGCTATCCCCAACACCTCCCCGTTCAGTTCGAGGTCGTCCACCGCCCTTTGTCATGCCTGCCCGTGCCCTCGTTTGGCTAAAGCGCGACCTGCGCACTGCCGACCACGCTCCACTGTGCGAGGCGACGCAGTGTCAGGCGGCGGCGGCCCTGTATGTGGTCGAGCCCGAGTGGCTCGCCAGCCCCGAGTGCGACGCGCAGCATGTCGCCTTTGCCCGCGCCAATATCGAGTCGCTGCGGGCCACGCTCGCCGCACGCGGTCTGCCGTTGCTGGTGCGCTTTGGCAGCGTGCCCGACGCGCTGCACGCGCTGCGGCGCGACTACGCGTTCACGCATCTGCTCAGCCACGAGGAGACCGGCCCGGGGTGGAGTTACACCCGCGACCGTGAGGTCGCCGCATGGTGCCGCACGCATGGCGTCGAGTGGCTGGAATGGCCGCAGACCGGCGTGGTGCGGCGCCTGCAGGACCGCCGCGGCTGGGCGGGTCGCTGGCAGCAGCGCATGGATGCAGCCTGCCTGCCGGTCCCCGAACGCTGGCCAGGCGTGGACGGCCTGTTGCCAGGTGCATGGCCGGTCGATGCTATCCGTGCCGCCGGTCACGGCGCACCACGCCCGTTGCCGCCGGCCGGCGAGTTGGCGGCGTGGGCTACGCTGCACGATTTCCTCGAGCTGCGCGGCGCCAACTACCGCCGTGACCTTTCCAGCCCGCTCACCGCGACCACCGGATGCTCGAGGATCAGCGCACATCTGGCGTTCGGCGCGCTGTCCATGCGGCAGGTGCATCAGGCCACCGAGTCACGCATCGCCGCGCTGCGCGCCAGCGCCGACCCAGAGGCGCGGCGCTTCGCCTACCAGTTGCGCGGCTTTGCTTCGCGGCTGCGCTGGCACTGCCACTTCATGCAGAAGCTCGAGTCGCAGCCGGACATCGAGACGTACAACATCGCCCGCAGCTACGACGGCCTGCGCGAGCCGTACTTCGACCAGGAGCGTTTCGAGGCCTGGCGCACCGGTAACACTGGCTTCCCGATGGTCGACGCTTGCATGCGCAGCCTGAATGCCACCGGTTGGCTGAACTTCCGGATGCGCGCGATGCTGGTCAGCTTCGCCGCGTATCACCTGTGGCTGCATTGGCGCGAGCCCGGCCTGCACCTGGCCCGCCAGTTCCTCGACTTCGAGCCGGGCATCCACTGGAGCCAGATGCAGATGCAGTCGGGCACCACCGGCATCAACACCTTACGCGTCTACTCCCCGGCCAAACAGCAGCGCGACCACGACCCGCAGGGCGTCTTTGTGCGGTGCTGGGTGCCTGAATACGGCACGCCTGCCTACCTGCCACCGATCGTCGACGAGCGCAGTGCCGTGCGCTGGGCCAAGGATCGCCTCTACGCGGTGCGCACCACAGCGTCCGCGCAGGCCGAGGCCGACGCGGTGCAGCAGCGGCATGGCTCGCGCCGCAGCGGTTTGCCGGCCACCGCCCGAGGGCGGGGCAAGCGCCGGGCGCCTGCGGTCTCGGCAGGGCAGGGCGATCTGTTCGCCGACGACCCGGTGGGCTGAGCGGGCGGTCTCGCCCTGCGGCTGACGCGGCCAGCCCCCGCCATCGCATCCCGCCGGCGCATCGCCTCGGCGCTTTCTGGGATGATGACTGCATGTTCGCTGAATTCGCGCTGCTGCTGATCATCTCGGCCGCTGCTGGTGCCGTCAGTCTGTGGTTGCGGCAGCCGCTGCTGATCGCCTACATCGCCGTCGGCGTCGTCGCCGGGCCGGCGGTGCTTGGTCTGGTCACCGCCCACGAGCAGATCGAGCTGCTGGCGCAGGTCGGGGTGGCGATCCTGCTGTTCGTTGTTGGCCTGCGACTCGACTTGCACCATGTCCGGCACATCGGCCCGGTCGCCCTGGCAACCGGGCTTGGGCAACTGGCCTTCACCATCCTCTTCGGTTTTTTCATCGTTCTGGGGTTGGGTCGAACGCCGGTCGAGGCCCTCTACGTGGCGGTGGCGCTGACCTTCTCCAGCACCATCATCATCGTCAAGTTGCTCTCGGACAAACGCGAGCTCGATACCCTTCATGGGCGGATCGCCGTCGGTTTTCTGATCGTACAAGATCTGGCGGTGGTGCTGGCGATGCTGGTCATGAGCGCCCTGCGCGAGGCTGGCGATACGGTCGCTGCCAGCGAACTCGCGGTCAGCCTGATGTTCCGCATCGGCCTGGCTGTAGCCGCGCTGGTGCTGCTGATGCGCTGGTTGTTGCCCTGGTTGGTCGCACGCATCGCGCGTTCGCAGGAGCTGCTGCTGGTGTTCGCCATCGCCTGGGGGACAGGTCTTGCGGCACTGGGCGAATGGACCGGGTTCTCGAAAGAGGCTGGCGCTTTTCTGGCCGGCTTCTCGCTGGCCTCGACACCCTACCGCGAGGCCATCGGCGGGCGGCTCGCCGCGGTGCGTGACGTGTTCCTGCTGTTCTTTTTTGTTCACCTTGGCGCGGGGCTTGAACTGGCGACGCTGGGCGAAGAAGTGGTCCCGGCACTGCTGTTGTCGCTGTTCGTACTGGTCGGTAACCCATTGATCGTCATGCTGATCATGGGCTATATGGGCTACCGGCGACGGACCGGCTTCATGGCCGGGCTCACTGTCGCGCAGATCAGCGAGTTTTCGATCATCTTCGTCGCCATGGGGATCTCACTGGGGCACATCGGGGCGGGTGCGCTGGGGCTGACAACCCTGGTCGGCATCATCACCATCACCTTGTCGACCTACATGATCCTGTACGCAGGGGGGCTGTACGAGCGTTTGTCGCCATGGCTTGCGTGGTTCGAGCGGCGACACCCGCATCGCGAGCTGCGAGTCGATGCCGCCCCTCGATCTTCGCCGCCCGAGGTCATGGTGTTTGGTTTGGGCCGATACGGGAGCCGTCTGGCGCTCGGGCTGCGCGACGCGGGTTTGCGCGTGGCGGGGGTCGACTTCGATCCGGAAGTTGTCGGTCGTCTGCGCCATGCGGGCATCGACGTCCGCTTTGGAGACAGTCTCGAGGCCGATTTTCTGGACAGCCTGGTTCTTGCCGATGTCCCGCTGGTGGTCTTGGCTTTGCCCGACGCCAGCCTGGCGCGCCGGCAGCTCGAGGTGCTGCGGGACCACGGCTTCCGCGGCGAAGTCGCGCTGCTGGCCCGACATCCCGGCGACGAGGATCTCTGCAACGGCATGGACGCAGGTATCGTCTTGCATGTCGTGAATGACGCCGTCGACCGCGCTGTCGGACTGCTCGCTGATCGTATCCACAGGACTGCACATGCACGCTGATATGCCCCTGATCATCACTCTGGCCGCTGCGCTAGGGCTTTCGCTGGTGCTTGGCTTTGTCGCCTCGCGCCTGCGGCTGCCGGCGCTGGTCGGTTACCTGATGGCGGGGGTGATCCTTGGCCCGAACACGCCGGGCCTGGTCGCCGACGTCTCGCTGGCGACCCAGTTGGCTGAGGTGGGCGTGATGCTGCTGATGTTCGGGGTGGGTCTGCATTTCTCGATCGGTGACCTGATGTCGGTGCGCCGCGTAGCGATCCCGGGGGCGGTCGTGCAAATGGCGGTGGCCACCGCGATGGGCGCCGGCCTGGGATTGTGGTGGGGTTGGGACCTGCCTGGTGCGCTGGTGTTTGGCGTGGCCCTGTCGGTGGCGAGTACGGTGGTGCTGCTGCGAGCACTCGAGGCGCGCGGCATCCTTGACACCCCCAATGGTCGCATCGCTGTCGGGTGGCTCATCGTCGAGGACCTCGCGATGGTGCTGGTGTTGGTTTTGTTGCCCGTGTTGGCGGGTGTTGGCTCGCATGCCGCTGGCGCCGGAACGTCCGGCATCTGGTCGGCATTGATGTTCACGCTGCTCGGTGTCGCTGCCTTCCTCGTCGTCATGCTGGTGGTCGGCAAGCGGGCCTTGCCCTGGCTGCTTTGGCAGATCTCGAAGACCGGGTCGCGCGAGCTGTTCACCCTGTGCGTGATGGCAGTGGCGGTCAGCATCGCCTTCGGTGCGGCGGAATTGTTCGGGGTGTCGGTGGCGCTCGGTGCGTTCTTCGCCGGTCTGGTGCTGCGCGGGTCCGAGTTCAGCCAGCGCGCTGCGGAAGAGTCCTTGCCATTCCGGGATGCCTTCGCGGTGTTGTTCTTCGTCTCGGTCGGCATGCTCTTCGACCCGCAAGTGCTGATCGAAATGCCGCTTGAGGTGCTGGCGGTGACGTTGATCATCATCTTTGGCAAGTCGATCGCGGCCGGGGTGCTGGTGCTGGCACTGCGCTACCCGCTCAACACCGCGCTGACCGTGTCCGCCAGCTTGGCGCAGATCGGCGAGTTCTCGTTCATTCTCGTTGCGCTCGGCACTATACTCGGCGTGTTGCCACCCGAGGCTGGCAGTCTGGTTATCGCCGGCGCGCTGATCTCGATCGCCGTCAACCCGCTGGTGTTCTCGTCGATCGAGCCGGCGCGGAAGTGGATCTTGCGCAATTCCTCTTTGGCGCGCCTGCTCGAGACACGCGACGACCCGCTCGCTGAACTGCCGCAGAGCACCGATCGCCGTTTTCTCGCCAAGCAGGTCGTGTTGGTCGGCTATGGCACCGTGGGGCGGCGTATCGCCGCTGCGCTGGCCGAGGCTGGACGTCCCTTCGTGGTCGTCGAGCAGAACCGGGAGCGCGTGGCGGAACTGCGTCAGGCGGGCCTGCCAGCTGTGTTCGGCAATGCGGCCGAGCCGGTGAGCCTGATCCAGGCGCATATCGCCGATGCTGGGCTGTTGGTGGTTGCCACCCCCGAGAGCACCGATATCCGGCCGATGATCGAGACGGCGCGCACCCTCAACCCGGGCATCCCGGTGGTGGTCCGCGCCGAGAACGCCGACGAGGCCCGGCTGCTGCAGGCTGAAGGTGCCGATGCCGCGGTGCATGCGCGCGATGCGGTGGCCACCGTGATGCTGCGCGAGGTCATGGAGCGGGTCGAGGCACAACAGGGATGATTGAGGCGCTGCTCGTCTCGACCGGCATCGTCGCGGTCGCCGAGTTCGGCGACAAGACGCAACTGTTGGCGCTGGTGCTTGCGGCACGCTTTGGCCGGCCATGGCCGATCATCGCCGGCATCTTGGTGGCAACGGTGCTGAATCACGGTTTGGCCGGGCTGCTCGGCGCGTGGGTGACCAGCAACCTTGGTCCGGATGTCATGCGTTGGTTACTGGGCGCCTCGTTCCTGGCGATGGCAGCGTGGGTGCTCGTGCCCGACCGGCTGGCCGAGAACGCCGGGCCCATTGCCAGCCGCGGCGGAGTCTTTATGGTGACGCTGGTGGCGTTCTTTTTGGCCGAGATGGGGGACAAGACGCAGGTCGCGACGGTCGTGCTGGCGGCGCACTACCCGCAGACGCTGACAGTGGTCGCTGGCACGACGCTGGGCATGTTGCTGGCCAACCTGCCGGCGGTCTTGGTTGGACGGCAGATCGCGGCGCGGGTGTCGTTGCGATGGTTGCGCGCGCTGGCCGCGGCTTTATTCGCTGCGCTGGGCGCGGTTGTGCTGCTGACCTGAACCGCGCGTCGTGACCCGGTGGGTGCAGTGCACCGGTCGGTCGCCTGGGCGCCGCGACCAGGATGCATCCGAATACAAGAAACACTTGCATCTACAAATGCGAACGATTACCATTGATGTATCGAGTTCGCGGATGAACCTATGATCGTCTGCATCTGCCACGGAGTCTCGGACAAGCTCATCGAGCGGCACGCCCGCTCGGGTGCAAGTTTTGACGATATCCAGGCCGAACTCGGCGTCGCCACCCAGTGTGGCAAGTGCCACACCTGCGCCCATGCGATCTGGTCGGAATGCGCCGCCGGTGCCGAGCTGGCGCACCTGAGCGATCAGCCGCCCGCTCCCGGTCGCGCCTGAGAGATCGTTGGTCTTGTTCCTCTGCGGTGGTCGCCGCGGCAGACGCCTGCCGTTTTGCTTAAACTGACCGACTGACCAGACGCCGGCCCATCAGACTTAGGGCTACACCGATCAACTGCCAAGGAGATCCCGATGCAAGGCGATGCGAACGTCATCCAGCATCTGCAAGCCCAGCTCAAAAACGAGCTGACGGCCATCAACCAGTACTTCCTGCACTACCGCATGCTGAAGCATTGGGGCTTCGACCGTTTGGCAGCCAAGGAGCATGCCGAGTCGATCGGCGAGATGAAGCACGCCGACGCGCTGATGGACCGCATCTTCATGCTCGACGGCCTGCCGAACGTGCAAGACCTGGGCAAGATCAGTGTCGGTGAGGATGTCGCCGAGATCCTTCGTTGCGATCTGGCGCTCGAGCGGGGCGCACAGACCACCATCAAGGCCGGTATCGCTGCCAGCGAAAAAGCTGCGGACTATGTGTCGCGCGAGCTGCTCACCGGCATCCTCGATGACACCGAGGAGCACATCGATTTCCTCGAGACGCAGCTCGAACTGATCGACAAGGTCGGACTGCAGAACTATCTGCAGAGTCTGATGGGCGACATCGAGTAGTACCTCTGGCCACCATTGTCGTGTTCTGGTGGCCGGTACCATGGCTGGTCCCGCTGCTGACGGCGAGCTTCGCTTGGGCGGCTGCGGAGGTTCCCGAGTCCGGCCAGCCGGCCACTGCGCCGGCGCGCGTCGAGCAGGTTGTCGATGGTGATACGGTGCGCATCCGGACCGCCGACGGCCAGCGTCTGACCTTGCGCTTGCTCGCTATCGATACCCCCGAGATCGGCCAGCCCGGCGGTGCGGAAGCGGCCCGTTGGGTCGCCGATGTCGTTTGTGGAATCGACATCCGGTGGGAATCGCATGGCCACGACCGTTATGGTCGGACGGTGGCCAGCATCTACTTGGGTGAGGACGACCTGGCCGTGCGCATGCTGCGCGAGGGCTTGGCTTGGCGCTTGTCGCGCTTCCTGCGTGATCAGCCCTTGGCTCGCCGTGATGCTTACGAGGCCGCGTGGCAGGCAGCCCGCCGCGAGGGTCGTGGCCTGTGGTCTGGAGTTCCGCAGCCGCCGTGGGAATGGCGGCAGAGCAACCCGCCGCGCCAAGGTTCTGCCAGTATCGATTGCAGCGACCATCGTCGCTAGCTACAGTGCCAGCGACGGACGATGCGCCGTCCATCACGGAGTCAAACCATGAGCCAGCAGGAAAAGACCCTTCACATGACGGTGCTTGCCTCGCCGGACATGGCCAATTTCTCGGGCAAGGTGCATGGCGGCTCGTTGCTGAAGCTGCTCGATCAGGTCGCTTATGCCTGCGCCGCCCGCTACTGCCAGAGCTACTGCGTCACCGTGTCGCTCGACCACGTGTTCTTCAAGGAGCCGATCCAGGTTGGCGAGTTGATCACCGTGCTGGCGCACGTGAATTATGTGGGTAGCTCGTCGCTGGAGGTCGGGGTGAAGGTGATCGCCGAGAACCTCAAGACACAGGCCAAGCGGCATACCAACAGCTGCTACTTCACGATGGTTTGTATGGGCGAGGACGGCCGCCCGAAGGCGGCGCCGCCACTGATCCTCGAATCGGATGCCGAGCGGCGTCTGTTCAAGGCCGCGCAAATGCGGCGGGAGCTGCGCAAAGAGGTGTTTGCGCGCAACCAGGAGTTGCACCGCGAGTCGGGCGAGCCTATGCCGGGTGCGACGGTCGCCGGCCCCAACAGCTGAGCGATCCCAAAACAAAGCCCGACGGGCTTGCGCACGTCGGGCGAAACACCTTGCAAGAAGGTGTGGGCTCAGCTGACCACGTCAGACTACGGTGGGGTCGCGTACCGAAGGCGATGCGACCCGACGAGTCAACAGTAAGTCAAACGGCTTAGTTTTGCAATGCGCGAGACATCTCTTTTGGTGATGCGGCCCGGCCGCTCGCGTGTCGGGTGCCGCCCCAGACACCTTCGGCGCGTCGGCGCCTGGAGCGGCGAAACAGTCAGGCGCTAGAAGCGCTGATTGAGACGCACCATGGCGGCGCTCTCGCTGCCAATGGCATCGCGTTGGTGCACCAATGCCAGTGACAGCGCTCCGGTATCCGCCAGCGGTACGCTGTAGCGCAGCTCGGCACGCAGCGGTCGCTCGCCATCAAGGGCGATGCGGCGCACCGATTGCACCGGAGTGCCATCGGCGGCGACACCCGTGCTCGCATCCAGTAGCAGGTGTCCCGAGGTGGCTGCCAGCGGCTGCGACAAAGCCAAGCTCAGGCGATCGTCGCTCTGCAGGACCGCACTTGCGACCAGCCCGACACCCCAGCTCGATGCGATGATTCGGCCTGCACTCAGCACCGTGTCGCTGGCTTCACCATGGTTGCGGACGGTGCTGTACTGGGCGGCGATGCTGAGGCGGTCGCTGAGGGTGTGGCTGACCGCCAGTTGCAGGGCACCGCTGCGGCTGGCACCCAGCAGCGAACCGCTGCTACCCAGCACACCAGCAGTCTCGTCCAGCAGGCTGGTCCCAACGGCGATGCGGGTGTTGCCGAACTGCTGGTGCAGCTCAGCGATCCACAGGCGGTTGTTTTCGTTGCGCAAACCCAAGTGGCCAGCCAGAGGGTCGCGCCCGCTGACAAGTCCGGCACGCAGGCTGCGGCCATCACCGAGCACCGTTTCCCAGCCGGCGTGGGCATGCAGGCCAAGCGTTCCGACCAGCGGGTTGGCGATCGCTTGCCCGAGCCAGCCGGCGCTCTCACCGGCCCCGATGCCGAAAAACTGGTTGGCTAGACCGCCGCTGCCGGCGCTGAATCGCTGGGTGCCAAGGTCGGTTTCGAACAAAGTGGCCTGGATGCGCATCTCTTGGCCACCACCGGCCAGCAGCAGCGGGTCTTGCAGCTGGACCGGCACCAGTGGGCTGTCGATGTAGGTGAGCAGGCTGGCCGATCGACCCAGGGCGACACTGTGGATGCCCAAGCCGCGATCCGCTTCGCCGAGCAGCGTCTCGAGCAAAGTGACATCGCGGCGGCCGATGTTCGCGCCAAGGTCGTACGTGTAGTGACGGCCATAGTCGTCGAATCCGGCAACCGTCAGCAGGCCGTCGTCAGCTGCTTGGGCAAGTCCATTGGCCAGCGCTCGCGATGCTTGCAGCTGCAATTTGGCCAGCGCCTTCGCTGCCTTCTGTGCGGCTTTGGCGCGGGCCTTGGCGGCTTTGCGCTCGGCCTTCAGTTCGGCCTTGGTCAGTGGACGCGGTGGGGCGGCGATGCTGGGTGACGGCGCGGCAGGCTCCCCTGGCGCGCCTGCCGAAGTGTACGTAACCAGCGTGCCAACCGGCTGCATCGCACGGTTGACATTGACCAAGCCGTGTCCGTAGATCGCGTCGACACCGGGAGCGCCCAGATCGGTCGCCGTCTCGAGCAGGATGGCGGCTGTCTGCTGAGCCGTCAGATACGACCATTGACCGAGCAGCAGGCCTGCTGCGCCAGCCACGACCGGGGCTGCATACGAGGTGCCAGATCCACTGCAATAGCCGCTCGGGCAAGTGGTCTGCAGACTGCTGCCAGGCGCGACCAGGAAGAACTCGGCGGTGTCGCCTGCGCGGTTGGAAAAGCTGGCGATATTGTTGCTGTTGTCGACAGCGCCGACGGCCAGAACCTGCCCGTTGGCCCAGCTGGCGCTGGCGAAGCGTGCTGGCCAGATCGGGTTGGCGTCGCCGAAGTTACCAGCCGCCGCAACCACCAGCGCGCCCCCAGCCACAGCCTCGCGAACCGCCGTCTCAGCCATGGGCGCAGAGCGGGATCCGAGCGACAAGTTGATGATGCGGGCACCGTTGGCGAGCGCATGGCGGACCCCGCCCTGCACTCGCAATGAAGACGCGAGGTTGGCACTGTCGTAGACCCGGACCGGGATGAGCAGTGCATCGGGCGCGACGCCGACAACCCCACTGCCGTTGGCGGCGGCGCCCAACAGGCCAGCGATCTTTGTGCCGTGGCCCAGAGTGTCGGTGCTGTTGTTGCTGCCGTCATTGGTGTCGTAGGGCGCGACAATGCGGCCGTTGAATTCGCCGGTGCCATTGCCCAGCCCCGAGTCGAGGATGCCGATCCGCACCCCGCTACCGGTGTAGCCCTGCTCGTGTGCGAAGAAAGCGCCCACGCGACCGGCCGCGCTCGAAGCCGACAGTTCGGCCGGACTGGCATTCGCGAAGGCGGACGAAGAATGTCCGATACAAAGGGCCGTGATGGCCGCGGCAAAACGCATGCGCCTGCTCCAAACAGAGTGACAAGCGCAAGCGCGAATAACGGATCGCAGCCGGTAACCCCGCTACCGTAGACCGAAGTCCTTAGGCCGGAGGCTTTGCGTCCCGCGTTTTCACGCGGTTTGCCCTTGCGTCTTGCCGGTGACCCCTTGCGGGGAACCAGGGTTACTGCCCGTTTGCCGGGTCTGTCTGGAACTGACCTCTCGGCGCGAGGTTGTTAGTTCTTACGGGCTGATTTATTAGGTTGTGCGCAAGATAGTCAAGGCAAATCGCTTACAAATGAGCTCAAACAAGAGTCCTGCGGGCTCCGGTACGGCGTCCGGATCCCGTGCTTCCGTATAATCCGGCGCCTCATGAGCTCGCCTTCCAACCTCAAGACCGCCCAGAGTAAGGCGCTGACAACCGTTGCCGACGCTCTGGCGCTGGCCCGGCTGGCCGCCGACGGCCCTCTCGTGGTGCTGACTGCCACCGGGCTGGATGCTCAGCGCCTGCTCGATGAGGTGCATTGGTTCGCGCCAGCGTTGCGCGTGCATCTGCTGGCCGACTGGGAGACGCTGCCCTACGACACGCTGTCGCCGCACCCCGACCTTGTGTCCGACCGGCTGGCGGCCTTGTATCAAAGCAGTCAGGGCCAATGCGATGTGTTGATCGTGCCGGTGACCACCGCCATGCTGCGGCTGGTGCCAGTGAGCTATGTGGCGGCACGCACCTTCTTCCTGAAGAAAGGTGGCCGGCTCGACGAGCAGAAGCTGCGCGAGCAACTCACCGTCGCCGGCTACACGCACATGAGCCAGGTGCTGTCACCCGGTGAGTTCTGCCTGCGGGGTCACCTGATCGACCTGTTCCCCATGGGCAGTGCGGTGCCTTACCGCATCGACCTGTTCGACAGCGAGATCGAGTCGATCCGCACCTTCGACCCGGAGACACAGCGCACCATCTACCCGGTGCCCGAGGTGCGGCTGCTGCCAGCGCGCGAATTCCCTTTGGATGACGCGGCACGCTCGGCATTTCGCAGCCGCTACCGTGAGCACATCGAGGGCGATCCGAGCCGCTCGCGCATCTACAAAGACGTCAGCAACGGCGTCGCACCGCCGGGCATCGAGTACTACCTGCCATTGTTTTTCGATGCCCTGGCAACGCTGGCTGACTACCTGCCCGAAACCGCCAGGGTCGCTTTGCATGGTGATGTCCATGCCGCCGCAGAGACCTTTTGGGCCGACATCAAGTCGCGTTACGAGCTGTTCCGCGGTGACCCGGAACGCCCGCTGCTGCCCCCCGGCGAGCTCTACCTGACCGCCGAGGCGCTGTTCGCCAGTATCGGCCGTCGTGTGCAGGCGCGTCTTTCGGCCACTTCGCCTGGCGGGCTACCAGAGCTGATCATCGACCGCCGTGCCGACGACCCACTGGGTGCACTGAAGCGCTTCGTCGGCAGCTTCGGCGGCCGGGTGCTGGTGCTGGCCGAGTCACCCGGTCGCCGCGAGACCCTGCTGCAACTGATGCACGAGCATGGCATGTCGCCTGCACCGTGTACCGACTGGGCCGCCTTCTGCGATGCCGATGCTGGCCTGATGCTCGGTGTCGGGCCACTCGCGCAGGGTTGGCTGGACAGCGACGCCAGCATCGCGGTGGTCACCGAAGCCGAGCTCTACGCCGCGCAGGTGCGGCAGACCCGCCGTCGTGATGACGCTCGGCGCAACTCCGAGGGCATGCTGCGCGACCTCGCCGAGCTGCGTATCGGCGATCCGGTGGTGCACGAATCGCACGGCGTCGGACGCTACCGTGGGCTGGTCAGCCTGGATGCCGGAGAGGGCATGGCGGAGTTCCTGTTCATCGAATATGCGGGCGAAGACACCCTCTACGTACCGGTGTCGCAGCTGCATGTGATCAGCCGCTACACCGGTGGCCCGGCGGAATCGGCGCCTTGGCACCGGCTGGGCTCGGGACAATGGGAGAAGGCCCGCCGCCGCACCGCCAAGATGGTGCGCGATACCGCCGCCGAGTTGCTCAATCTCTATGCTCAGCGGGCCGCTCGCCAGGGCCGAGCCTTGCCGCTCACGGCACACGACTACGCAGCCTTCGCCGAGGGTTTTGGCTTCGAGGAGACGCCCGACCAGGCTGCCGCCATCGGCGCGGTGCTGCAGGACCTCACCGCTGGCCGGCCGATGGACCGGCTGGTCTGCGGCGATGTCGGCTTTGGCAAGACCGAGGTCGCCATGCGTGCCGCCTTCGTCGCGCTCATGGCCGGCTATCAGGTGGCGGTGTTGGTGCCGACCACGTTGTTGGCCGAGCAGCACTTCCAGAACTTCAAGGACCGCTTTGCCGACTGGCCGGTGCGTATCGCCGAACTCTCGCGCTTTCGTACGCCAAAAGAACAGACGGCGGCGCTGAAAGGACTGGAGGATGGCAGCATCGACCTCATCATCGGCACCCACCGGCTGGTGCAGAAGGACGTGCGCTTCAAGAACCTGGGCCTGGTCATCATCGACGAGGAGCATCGCTTCGGGGTGCGGCAGAAGGAGGCATTGAAGAGTCTGCGCGCCGAGGTCGATGTGCTCACGCTTACCGCCACACCGATCCCGCGTACGCTGGCGATGAGCCTGGAAGGCCTGCGCGATTTTTCCGTCATTGCCACAGCGCCGCAGCGGCGGCTGGCCATCAAGACGCTGGTGGTGCCCTACAGCGAGGGCCATATCCGCGAGGCGGTGCTGCGCGAATTGAAGCGCGGCGGGCAGGTGTACTTCCTGCACAACGAGGTCGACACCATCCTGCACATGCGCGACAAGCTCATGCAGATGGTCCCTGAGGCCCGTATCGGCGTGGCCCACGGGCAGATGGCCGAGCGCGAGCTGGAACAGGTGATGCGCGACTTCTACCACCAGCGTCACACTCTGCTGCTGTGTACGACCATCATCGAGACCGGTATCGACGTCCCGACCGCCAACACCATCCTCATCAACCGCGCGGACCGTTTTGGCCTAGCCCAGCTGCACCAGCTGCGCGGCCGGGTCGGACGTAGTCACCATCAGGCCTATGCCTACTTGCTGACAGCCGGGGACGAGAGCTTGTCGGCGGCGGCAAAGAAGCGGCTGGAGGCGATCCAGATGATGGAGGAGCTGGGCTCGGGCTTCTTCCTCGCCATGCACGACCTGGAGATCCGCGGTGCCGGCGAGGTGCTCGGTGAAGGCCAAAGCGGGCAGATGCAAGAGGTGGGCTTCGGCATGTACATCGACATGCTCAACAGCGCGGTGCGTTCGTTGCGCGCCGGCAAGGAGCCCGACCTTGATGCCCCACTGGCCGTCACCACCGAGATCAACCTGCACGCGCCGGCGCTGTTGCCCGACGACTACTGCGGCGACCCGCACCAGCGCTTGATCCTCTACAAGCGGCTCGCCAACTGCGACGACCACGACGCGCTCACCGCCTTGCACGAGGAGCTGGTCGACCGCTTCGGCCAGCTCCCGCCGCCAGCGCAGACCTTGCTCGAATGCCACCGGCTGCGGCTCGCCTGCGGTGGTCTGGGCATCGTCAAGCTGGATGCGTCGGAGGAGATGCTGACGGTGCAGTTCCGCAGTGACACCGCTGTCGACCCACTGCGCCTGATGGAGCTGGTGCAGCACCACAAAGGTGCCCGTTTCATGGGGGCCGACCGCGTGCGGGTGCCGCTGCCCGAGCTCAGCCTGAGCGAGCGCAGCCGGACGGTCCGCGACCTGCTGCAGGCCTTGCAGCCGACTTCCACCTAGCGAGAGCGATCATGCGTTTTGCTGAACAACTCCGTCAGTTGCCACCGGTGTCGCATTTAGAGGGCATCGACTTGCTTGATGCGCAAGGGGCGCTGGTCGCCCGCATCGACAATCAGCCGGGTCAGGCGGGTAGCCTGGCGGTGTACAACTTTCTCGGTCAGCACTTTGGGGCGATCACGCCGCTCGCCGCGGCGACCGGTCTCGAGTTGTACGCCGAGCACACCGAAGACGCCCGCGCGCATCCCGGCAAACATCCCAATATCGACCGTCTTCTGGCGCTACAGGTCGATGGCGGTCGGCTGACGGTTCGCCACCGCTTCCGCACGGACTGACACCGCGCTAGCCGACCCGGCGTTCCAGTGCGGGCTCCGCGGCATGATGGATACGGTCGCGGCCAGCGGCTTTGGCGGCGTAGAGCGCAGCGTCGGCGCGGCTGATCAGTTGTACCGGGGTCTCCCCCGGGTGAGCGGCAGCCAGGCCAGCGGACAGCGTGACCGCTGGGAGCGTGGCGTCGCCATGGCGGATGCGTAGGCGGTGGGCGGCGCTGCGGATCGTCTCCAAGCGCTCGCTCGCCGACACCAGGTCGCATCCGGACAGGACCAGACAGAACTCCTCGCCGCCATAGCGGCAAGCGAGATCGTAGGCGCGCAGGTTCTCGATCAGACAGCGCGAGATCGCCGCCAACACCAGATCTCCAGCCTCGTGGCCATGGCTGTCATTGAAGCGCTTGAAATGGTCGATATCGATCATCGCCAGCGCCAAGGGCTGGCGCCCGCGCTTGCAGCGCTGTAGCTCGGCTGGCAAGCGCTCGTTCAGGTAGCGGCGGTTGTGCAGGCCGGTCAAGCCATCGCGCACGGCTTGTTCTTGCAGCGATGCCCGCAGGCGCAGGTTGGATAGCGACAGGTTAAGCGTCTCAGCCAAGCGCTCGGCACCCTGCAGGGTGCGCTCGACGGTCGCCTCATCGACGGCGCTGTCGGCTTGCAGATGCAGTGAACCGATCAGTTCGCCGTTAGCGACCATGGGGACGCACAGGGTTGGCAGCGTAGGTGCTGCGGCGTGGTGAGCGCAGGCGATGCTGCGTTGGGCATCGAGGAAGGCGTAGCTGCGGCCGCGTCGCAGCGCCCAACAGTCGATGCCGCTGAACTGTGGACAAAGCTGCGCCGTGCCCCAATGGGTTCGCAGGTCAAGCTCACCGCCAAGCCCCACCGTTGCAATGCCGCCGCTCCAGCCAGGGAACAGCCGCTGCGCGGTGCGCTGCACCACGGCACAGGCTTCGTCCATATGGGTACTCGAGTTCAGCATGTCGCCAGTCTGGTGCAGCAGGGTGCGCTCGTGCTCCGAGTCGCGCAGCTCGTTCACCAGCTCCTCCAGCCGGGCTTGCTGTAGATGCGAGCGTGTCTCGGCCTGTTTGCGTGTCTCGATATCGATCAGGTAGCCGACCATCTCTGGCACCTCGCCCAGTCGCACCAGATGTCCATACAAGGCATGCCAGCGGTAACTGCCGTCGGCCATGCGATAACGCAGCTCGGTTTCGAAGCGGGTCACGCCGGTGCTGATGTGCTGCTCGTATTGCCGACGTTTGCGTTCGAGGTCCTCGGGATGGACCAGGTCGGCGCGCAGGATGCCCCGCTGCGCAAATTCCGTCGGATAGCCCCACAGCTCGCAGACGTTGCTGGAAAAGTAGGTGTAGCGCGGTTGCTCGCCCAGCAGGACATGGGTGACGATCACCGGGCCAGCGTTGAACAATCGGCGCTCTTCTTCCAGCGCCAGCTCGGCGCGCTTGCGCGTGTCGATATCGATCTGCGTACCGCTGACGCGCCGCGCCTTGCCTGCCTCGTCGCGTTCAACCACCTGCGCGCGGGCCATCACCCAGCGCCACTGGCGGTCGTTGGTCTGGATACGGTACTCGGCCTCGAAGGCTGTTGTCTCGCCGCGCATGTGAGCATCGAGCCGTTGCCACATTTGCGCCTGATCATCGCCATGGACATTGCCGAACCAGACATTCGATGGCAGGGTCAGGGAATCCAGCACAAAGCCTGACTGGTCGGGTAGACCACCCTCGGTGCGCACCTCGTCGCGCTGCGTGTCCCATTCCCAGAAGCCGACGCCGGCACCTTCCATGATGAGACGATGGCGCAATTCGTTGGTGCGCAATTCGCGAGTGGTTTGTTCGGCCAGGTCGAGTGCTTCCGATTCGAGTCGACACTTGGCACGCTCGAGCTCGGCGATGCGTTCCGTATCGTGCCGATGCAGCACGCGATACACCACCAACGCAGCGGCGGCGGTGGCGACGAGCCATAGCAGGACAAGGGCGACAGGCAGGGCGGGATCGGGCATCGGCGGGTCTCTCGACCCCTCCGCTATCGGCAGACTCGGCCCCGCGCTTGAAGGGTGGCCTTGTGTCAGCCCGGCAGTCGCTCCAGCAGCTCGGGTAATAGACGTTCAGCCCAGTGGGTCACGTCGTCTCCGCAACCGAGGTCGCAAGTGCGCGTGACAGCCAAGCCGCGCTGACCACAAGGGTCGATGGCGGCGAAGGCGGCCAGGTCGCAATCGACGTTCAGCGCCAGACCGTGATAGCAACAGCCGCGGCTGACGCGCAGCCCGAGCGAAGCGACCTTCGCGCCATCGACGTAGACCCCGGGGGCATTCGCGCGCGGCTCGGCGGCGATGCCGGCGGTGGCCAGAGCGCTGATCACGGCGGTCTCGAGCAGGCTCACCGCGCCGCGCGCAGTCAGAGCAAGCCGGTGGAGGTCTAACAGGGTGTAGATAACCAGCTGTCCAGGGCCATGCCAGGTCACTTGGCCACCGCGGTCGCTATGCACCAGAGGTGCCGGCAGCGGCTCACGCAGATGTTCGTCGCGCCCGGCCTTGCCTTGGGTATAGACCGGCGCATGCTGCAGCCACCAGAGTTCGTCCGCCGACCCAGCGTGGCGCGTGGCACAGTGCGAGCGCATCGCCTGCCAGACGGCCGCGTAAGGCTGATCGGCGCCCAGATCGCGCACCACCGGCGCTGGATACCCTGGACTCATTGGCAGGGCTCCAGGCGTGTCGCGGCGGAGTGCATCACTTACAGCACCAAGGTGACCGCCGGGTGCGTGCTGAGGTCGCGGTAGAGGTTGTCGAGCTGCTCTCGTGACTCGACACGCACGACGCAGGTCAACGCCAAGTAGCGGCCTTGCGCCGATGCGCGTGCGCTGATGCTGTTTGGGTCGAAGCCTGGCACGTGGGCCTTGACCACGACGCCAACGGCGGCGGCGAAGCCATCGGCGGCCAGCCCCATGATCTTGATCGGAAAGTCGCAGGGGTAGTCGATCAGGCTGTCGTCGCTGGCGCTCATGGTCGGGCTGCGGTGGAGCCGTTCAGGCGGCTTTCAGAGCCTGATAATGGGCCAACATGGTGCGTGCTATCGGCCCGGCCCGGCCGCTGCCTACCACCGCGCCATCGAGCCGGGTGATCGGCAGGATCTCCTTGGTCGACGAGGTCATCCATAGCTCGTCGGCACTGCGTAGTTCGGCTTCGCTGATATCGCGCACCTCGATCGGCATGCCATGCGCACGGGCCAGCTCGATCACCGTGTCGTAAGTGATGCCAGGCAGCAGCAGATGGTCGCGGCGCGGCGCCAAAATAACGCCGCCGCGTACGACCAGGATATTGCTGGCAGCGCCTTCGGTGAGCACACCGTCGCGCAACAGCACCGCCTCGGTGGCACCGGCGTCGACCGCCACCTGGCGCAGCAGCACATTGGCCAGCAGGGCGATCGACTTGATATCGCAGCGCAGCCAGCGGTTGTCGGCAGTGGTGACGGCGCTCACGCCGGCCTCGAACTGTTCGGGTGTCGGTGTGACCAGCGGATTACTCATCATGAAGATGGTGCTGGGGGCCTTGGCCGGAAAAGCGTGATCGCGTCGGGCCACGCCACGAGTGACGTGCAGGTAGAGGTTCTGGTCGGCGAAGTCTTGCCGGCTGATCAGTTCGCCGACCAGCGTCTGCCACTCGGTGGCGGTGTGTGGGTTGACCAGACGGATGCCGTCGCAGCTGTTCTGCAAGCGAGCAAGATGGCGGTCAAGGCGGAACGGGCGTCGTCCATAGACCGGGATCACCTCGTAGACACCATCACCAAACAGAAAGCCGCGGTCCAGAGCCGGTACCTGCGCTTGTTCGAGCGGCAGAAACTGGCCATTGAGGTAGGCGGTGGTCATGCAAGCACTGCTGTCAGTGGAACCACAGAAGCGCGGTGTCGAGCAGGCGACGGAACACGCCGCCGACCGGGATCGCCTTGCGCGCTACCAGCGGAAACTCGGCGACCGTTTGTCCACCGGCCTCGACCCGCAGGCGCCCGATCTCTTGCCCGGCGCTCACCGGTGCGACCACGTAGCGTTGCAGCTCGACCACCGGCCGCACCTCGTCTTTGCTGCCCCGCGGCAGGGCGACCAGCGCTGCACTGGCAAGCGTGACCGCGACCTCTTGGTCACGGCCTTTCCACACTCGCGCCTGCGCAACGGGCTTGCCCTTGGCGCCAATCTCCAGTGTGTCCCAGCGGGTGAAGCCCAGATTGAGCAGCCGTTGGCTCTCGCTGGTGCGTGCCGAGTCCGAGGCGGTGCCCAGTACCACCGCGATCAGTCGACGTTCGCCGCGCTTGGCCGAGCTGACCAGGCAATAACCGGCCGAGCTGGTGTGACCGGTCTTCATACCGTCGACGCTCGGGTCGGCAAACAACAGGCGATTGCGATTGCTCTGCGTGATGCCGCTGTAGGTGTATTCGCGCACCGAGTACAACCGGTAGTCGGCCGGAAAGTCGCGGATCAGGGCTGCCGCCAGGCGCGCCATGTCCGCCGCGGAGCTGTAATGGCCAGGATCGGGCAGGCCGCTCG
>Ga0169931_10000407_pt1 | contig 70239 bp, 63 predicted proteins | sample Kivu_15m_20L_FD_129675 | JGI IMG/M metagenome (GOLD analysis project Ga0169931, IMG submission 129675) | Freshwater microbial communities from Lake Kivu, Western Province, Rwanda to study Microbial Dark Matter (Phase II) - Kivu_15m_20L... | ecosystem: Environmental > Aquatic > Freshwater > Lake... | reverse complement strand
TTTGATTCAATTTGTCGCTTTGCTACCGCGAAGCCCGCCCACTATTTGTGCTAGTTGTGTCACTTATTGCAGTACAGAAATCCTATAATATAGCGATCGCCTGTGCCAGTTGCGTAAGTCCTGGTTATGAAAAAATCTTTCAGCTAAACTGAGCATCAAAGAATAGTAAAAGATCCGGGTTTTTCTCAATCAATGGAAGGAATGATATCTTAATATTATGGTAATAAAAAATCATAATGAGAAAATTTAGTTAGGGAGCGTTGAGAAACTTGGAAAGCCATAAAGAAAAAATCCTGGTGGTAGACGACGAAGCCAGCATTCGCCGGATTTTGGAAACGCGCCTTTCCATGATTGGCTACGATGTGGTAACGGCTGGAGACGGGGAGGAAGCTTTAGAAACTTTTCGCAAGGCTGAACCTGATTTAGTGGTGTTAGATGTGATGATGCCAAAGCTGGATGGCTACGGTGTGTGTCAAGAATTGCGTAAGGAGTCGGATGTCCCGATCATTATGCTAACAGCCTTGGGGGACGTTGCCGATCGCATCACTGGGTTAGAGTTGGGTGCTGATGATTATGTGGTGAAACCTTTTTCCCCTAAGGAGTTAGAAGCACGGATTCGCTCGGTGTTACGACGAGTGGACAAAACCGGAGCTTCGGGGATTCCTAGCTCTGGGGTGATTCATGTTGGTAATATTAAAATAGATACCAATAAACGGCAAGTTTATAAGGGTGATGAACGTATTCGCTTGACAGGAATGGAGTTTAGCCTTCTGGAGTTGCTGGTTAGCCGTTCTGGAGAGGCTTTTTCCCGTTCGGAAATTTTGCAAGAAGTATGGGGTTATACACCAGAACGTCATGTAGATACCCGTGTGGTAGATGTACATATTTCTCGGCTGCGGGCGAAGTTGGAAGATGATCCTAGTAACCCGGAGTTAATTCTCACAGCTAGGGGTACTGGTTATTTATTTCAAAGGATAATTGAACCCGGTGAAGAATAGGCGGACATGACCAATGACCAATGACTAACGGCTAATGGCTAAATCTGATCCCAATGTAATTGTAAGGCGTTTACCCTTGGCTGTTGGCGGGTTGGGGGCTGTTTTGTTGCTGATTAATCGTTTGCTGACTCCAGAATTAACGGAGTCACAAGCGCGGGGGGATGTGGTAGGGGTAATTTTGAGCGCGGTGTTGATTTTAACGGGTTTAATTTGGCAGCAAGTACAGCCGCGATCGCCTGATACTGTAGAATTAATTGGTAAGGAAGGTTTTGAACTGGCGGCAGATTTGCCGGAAGCTGTTAAAACAGAATTAGCGTGGGCATCCCGTTTATTATTGACTAATACGGTAACGCGATCGCTGGTAGTATATTATCAGGGTCAGGTTTTGTTGCGTCGCGGTATTCTCGGTGCTAAGTCGGAAGTTGTGGCGGGTCCGATCTTAAAACGAGTATTGGAAACACAAAAGCCGGTTTATTTGGTTGCTTTAAAGGTATATCCAGGCAGAATTGAATTTGATTACTTACCGGAGAATACCCAAGGTGTAATTTGTCAACCAATTGGTGATCAAGGGGTTTTGATTTTAGGGGCTAATGCGCCCCGCAGTTACACGAAACAAGATGAAAATTGGATTGCTGGAATTGCTGATAAATTAGCAGTAACATTGAAATAAAATGTTATTTTAATTACTTAAATGGTGACAACAGTATTACTCCCTGAAACAAGAACTTTGCTGAAGAAGATTAGCTGGCGGACTTTCAAAGCCATGCTGACGGATATGGGTAATACACGCCAATCTCGATTAGCTTACGACAATGGTATGGTAGAAATCATGACTCCACTCATGCTGCATGAGAACTCAAACCGGCTGATTGAAGGTTTTATTCTCCTGTTATGTGAGGAGTTGAGCTTAGAAGTAAAAACAACAGGTTCATTGACCTTGAGCCGGGATGATGTGGAGAAAGGGGCGGAACCAGATAGCAGTTATTACATTCACAATGAATTGATTGTCAGAAGTAAAGAAAATATTGATTTAAATCAAGATCCACCACCAGATATTGTATTAGAGATAAATTATTCCCGACCGAAAATAGATAAATTGTCTCTTTATGCTGCTATGGGTATCCCTGAGTTTTGGAGATACGACGGTACTGTTTTACGAATTTACACTCTATCAAACAATCAATACTCAGAAGTTGAGTTTAGCCCTACGTTTGCACCGATAGGGGTGAGGGAAATTCCCAGATTTATAGAACAAAGCCGGCAAATTGGGGAAATAGCAGCTAAGGGTGCTTTTCGCAGTTGGGTAAAAGAGCAAATCTCTGAAGCAGGTTAAAAATTACCAATTATGCAAGTTATTTATTGGCTATTAATCATGATTATGGTGGTGGGAATCATTGGTTCAGTGGTTCCTGGGCTTCCTGGAAGCAGCTTAATTTTAATTTCTATTATTATTTGGGGTGTTTTGGGTGGTTCCTTGGCGGCGATTAAAATACCACTGACGGTGACAATTATAGTTTTAATTCTCAGTATTGGGGTTGATTTTTTAGCTGGCTACTTGGGTGCAAAAAAAGCTGGTGCTAGCAAGTGGGGGCAAATAGGGGCAATGGTGGGGTTGATACTGGGGTTTGTTGGTTTACTACCGACTTTGCCTTTTGGAGGTCCTTTGTTAGGTATTTTACTAGGACCTCTGTTGGGAGCAATTATTGGTGAATTTATTTATCGCCGTCAATTATGGTTGGCAATTAAGGCTGGTGTAGGAATTATAGTCGGTTCTCTGATTGGCAATTTGATTCAAGGGGTGTTGGCTATTGCTGCGGTGGTGGTTTTTGTGGTGACGACTTGGCCTCAAGTTTATGGAGGTTAATTTAGGTTTAGGCTAAAGATTTTTTAGCTTCATGGGCTACCGCTTCTACTTGGTCTTGGGAGAGAGTTACTAAAGTAGTTTGGGCTTCTGCACCACCTAAACGAGTTAAGGCTTGAGCAACTCTATAACGGATTTGCCAGTCAGGGTTGCTGGCGAAGGGCGCTAGTAGGGGAATTGCTTGTATATCTCCTAACTCACCGAGGGAACTAATGGCTGCTGTTTGCACTAATTCATGTTCTGAAAACAGTGCTTGTTTGAGTAGTTCAAATGCTCGCGGATCGCCTAACTCGCCTAATGTGGCAATAATGCTGAATTTTACTAGCCATTCTGGGGTTTGGTGGTAGAGTTGCTGTAGGTCTTCAAAGGCATCATGCAGCTTTAGAGCGCCTAAACAATCGGCTGCTGCGGCTTGGACATCTGGTTCGGGGTCATGGAGTAGACCACGCAATAAATCTAAAGATAATTCTAAATTCTGGTTTCCTAGGGTGTCCATTTGACTTACTGCTGAGTATCTCACTCGCGAGTTAGTATCGCTCATGGCTATTTGGATGATTTCAAAGGCTTTTGCTGGTTCTAAATCACGGGCTTGATTGACGGCACGCAAGCGATCGCCTAAATTGGGAGAACTAAGCATTTGTTGGACGGACTGTGGGGTAGTAGTCATTTGTTTTTCTGGGAAAATTTTTTTCAAGACTAATCTTAACTGGCTGCCATTGCCCGGACAATATCACCACGGGTAAGTATACCAACTACTTGATTCGCGCTGTTAATTACGGGTAAGCGGTGAACATTGCGCTCTTGCATGAGTTGGGCTGCTTGCTTGACGGTTTGTTCTGGGGAAATAGCTATGGGATTTTTACTCATGACTTCACCTACGGTTTGCCCTAAAACTTTGTGTAATTCGCGTTCGTAGGTGGCTGGATTTTGTAGGTAAATGACGCTATCAAGAAACATAATGTAGGCTGGGGGAGTTACGCCGGTTTCTTGCCACATTAGGTCTGTTTCTGAAATAATTCCCACTAATTTACTGCCATCATCCACAACAGGTATGCCACTGATGCGTTTTTCTGCCAGAATTTGGATAGCTTCTTGGAGTGGAGTTTCTCTTTGCACCACAATGGGGTCACGGGTCATGACTTCGGTAACTGTTTTAGGCATTTGCTTGTTGACGCTGTTGATCAAACTCTATGCAATTATTGTATAAAATTTCGGGACTAAAAGTGATTTGGTTCTTGTTTATTGGTGATGACTTGCTGCCTTAAAGCTGCGATAATTTGATGATTAGCTGGGGGGAAGGTAAAATTATCTAGGTCATCTAATTTGACCCAGCAAATCTGATCGCATTGTATGGGTTGAGGAATACCTGTGAGCAGACGACAGTGATGGACAGTTAGAGTGACTGATAAGTGGCTATAAGTGTGATCAATGGTGATTAAATGCTTACCCACTTCAATTTCTATGGCTAGTTCTTCTTTAATTTCCCGTTTAATACATTCTGGGATGGTTTCGCCAGGCTCAAGTTTTCCCCCAGGAAATTCCCATAAACCACCCATTACACCTTCTGGAAGACGGCGATCAATTAAAATTTGTTGGTGGTCGTTCCAAATTACAGCCACACCAATGATTTTGTGGGGTGGTAAGGAAGTATTTGCAGTCATGGATAATACATAGCGAGTTTTAGCCTAATTTGGTACTGTAGCGGGTAAGATGCCGACACTACATTTTATATCGATTTACGCTCGTTGAGGAAAAGCTATATATTCAAGCAAAAACCGGCAGAATAAACTGAGATACTGCCGAGCTTGCTGTTTACTTTTAGAGAAGTTAGGTTACAAAAATCCTGGATGAGATTAAATTTAATGGGTTTATCCATAACATATAACAAAGCATAAACCCAATGTGTTCAATTTTTGAGGGAAAATTGGCAAATGTTACTCAGTTTCGTTGCTGTGATTAGTTTCGCTACCTTGCAAAACAGTTTCAAAATTCATTCTCTGTTCTGCGTTACGCAAAAAGTAACCGCTAATCATTGCTGAAGCAAGTAGTTGACCTAGACTTTCTCTGCTGGTGGTGACTGTGATGTCAAAGTGTTCTGAAGGTAGATTACCTAATAGTCCGATGATATTACGCTCCATCACCTGGAAAACTTCAGAGGAAGTGGGTCTCGATAGCTGGGTAACTGTTTCCGGACTCAGGGATTTAACGTATTGCCATAACATATTAGTGTTTTCTGACTCACCGTTCAAAAATTCTGAGACTTTATTGGACTTGTTACTCATGTTGTACCTCCTGTACTATCACTACTAATTGTAGTGTAGTGTTTGCAACTTTAATCAACTTAAATAGTAAATGCCTGTTGTTTACCAAATCTAACTGGCTATGAACTGTTGTTATTATTTAATTTAACAGTCCTATTGCTGTTTTGAAGTCGGTGGAACCGTACCTCAAGTAGTGTATTTTCTCCTTTCAGTGTAGTGGTGTTTGGCTGTGAACAACAAGCATTTATTGGTTAGAGGGGGTTAATTGGGTTTAAACTTAACTCACCAAATATTCGCTTATGTTGGCTTTTGATTTGCGAAGTTTTGTTAAGGCTTCTCTTTCGATTTGCCTTACTCGTTCTCTGCTGATGTTGAGTACATCGCCTACTTTTGCCAAAGTTAGAGCTTGTCCATCAAGCAACCCAAAGCGTAGTTTAATCACTTCTTGTTGTTGGGGTGTGAGTTCACCCATCAATCGCTCTATGTCAAGAGAGAGAGAAGATTGCATGACAAATTCTTCTGGGGAAGCGCCTGGATCTTCTAACATTTCTCCCAGTTCGGTGTCGTAGTTATCGCCCAACCGCAAATCTAAAGATAGTGGTAAACGCGCTTTTTCTAGATACTCTCGTACCTGCTTTGGTGTCAAGTCTAATTCTTGGGCTAGTTCAGCCGCTGAGGGTGCGCGTCCTAGTTTTTGAGATAAGTGGCGCTGTGCTTTTTTAATTTTATTTAATTTTTCAGTAATGTGAATTGGTAAGCGGATGGTACGAGCTTTTTCGGCTATGGCTCTGGTGATGGCTTGACGTATCCACCAATAAGCGTAGGTGGAAAATCTGTAACCTTTGGTGGGGTCAAATTTCTCTACGCCCCTTTGCATCCCGATACTACCTTCCTGAATCAGGTCCAGAAGATCAACGTTGCGCTTTATGTATTTTTTGGCAACTGATACCACTAGACGCAAATTGGCTTCTACCATCTTGCGTTTAGCAATTTCACCATGGGCGATGGCATTTTGTAACTCTGCTACTTCTAAATTAGCTGTTCTAGCCCATTCTTCTAGACTTGGTTCTCGACCTAACTGGTCGATAAGAGAATCCCTGACATCGTGCAGAACACGGGAAAATTGCACCTGTTTGCCATAGTGAATTTCTTCCTCGTGGGTTAGGAGTGGTACACGGCCAATCTCACGCAGGTAAGTCCGCACGAGGTCTGTGGCTGTCTGAGCGGTCTTCATGGGGCTACTGTTTGGTAATGATGGATTTGGCGGTGGGTTCGTTAACTATATAGATGCTCCTGCTGGGTCTTACTCAGTTAGACTGATAACCTATGGTCAGGGTTGCAATTTATGCCTCCGATGTTGTCGGCTGCTCATATTCATCAAATTTAAGGTTTTGACTCTTGGTGGCTACAGTGTTTCCTCATTTTTTTACAACTGTCTAAGGTTGGATAAAACGTAATAAACGAAAAGTTTATGTATCTGAGATTATTAACAATTGTAACCTTTATGAGAAAAAATGAAAAGACCCCCGGCTATATTTTTTTAGTTCAGTAGTTCATGTGATCGGTGTATATGTGATAATTGTTACTAGTTTTTTGGTCATTATTGAATAATCCAAAATCCAAAATTGAAAATTTAAAGTTTAAAGTTGATTAGCAGTAATCTTGGATTACTTTTACATCTAAAGTTGTATTTTGTAATGATTCGATGGCTGCTACAGTGGCTCTTGCTCCGGCGATGGTGGTAATGATGGGGATTTTGTAGGCTAAGGCTGTGCGTCGGATTAATCTAGCGTCGGTTTGGGCTTCTTCCCCGGAGGGTGTGTTGATGATTAGTTGAATTTTTTGATTTTTAATGGCATCTAGGACATGGGGACGACCTTCATGGAGTTTTAGCACTAATTCCACATCTAACCCATGTTCCCGTAGGACACGACGTGTCCCGGTGGTGGCGATGACTGCAAAGCCTAATCGTATTAGTTCTTTAACTACATTAACGGCTTCGGATTTGTGGCGATCGCTCATGGAAACAAATACGGTTCCTTTGAGGGGCAAATGTTCTCCTGCTGCTAGTTCTGCTTTAGCAAAAGCCTGGCCAAAGTTTTGGTCGATACCCATTACTTCACCTGTAGATCGCATTTCTGGACCGAGTATGGTATCCGTGCCTGGGAATTTATTAAAGGGTAATACTGCTTCTTTGACGGCGATATGAGACGGAATCACTTCTTGGGTAAAGTTTAACTCTTCTAAGGTTTTACCGGACATAATTAAAGATGCTAGTTTTGCCAAGGGTATGCTGGTGGCTTTAGAAACAAAGGGAACTGTGCGGGAGGCGCGGGGGTTGGCTTCGAGAATATAAACTTGGGGAGAATAAGTTTGAGCCCCCACTACTGCAAACTGAATATTCATCAATCCCACCACTGATAAGGCTTGGGCTAGTTGTACTGTCCAGGTACGGATTTGTTGGAGAACGGCTGGTGATAGGGAGATGGATGGTAAGGAACAGGCAGAGTCTCCTGAGTGGATTCCTGCCTGCTCTATGTGTTCCATAATGCCACCAATCACTACTCGTCCTGTATGGTCTGCAATGGCATCTACATCTACTTCGATGGCGTTTTCTAAGAATTTATCAATTAAAATTGGGTGTTCTGGTTCCACTAGGACGGCAAAGGTCATGTAGCGTTCTAACTCGGTATCAGAATAAACGATTTCCATCGCCCTTCCTCCTAATACGTAACTAGGACGCACTACTACGGGGTAGCCAAGGCGTTTAGCAACAATCAGCGCATCTTCGTAACTGCGAGCAATGCCGTTGGGGGGTTGGGAAATGTTCAATTTGGCGAGGATTTTCTCAAATCTTTCCCGATTTTCTGCCATATCAATGGAGTCTGGGGAGGTTCCCCAAATTTTAGTGGGCAAAGAGGGATGATGAGTGAGAAATTCTTGTAGGGGAACTGCCAATTTTAAGGGGGTTTGTCCGCCAAACTGAATAATTACTCCCTGGGGGTTTTCAGCTTCGATAATGTTAATTACATCTTCTTTGGTTAATGGCTCAAAGTACAGGCGATCGCTGGTGTCATAATCTGTGGAGACTGTTTCAGGATTAGAATTGACCATGATGGTTTCAAATCCTGCTTTTTTTAAGGCATAGGCAGCGTGACAACAACAATAGTCAAACTCTATTCCCTGGCCGATGCGGTTGGGACCACCGCCTAAAATCATGACTTTGGGCTTGGTTGTGGGTAATACTTCGGTTTCTGCTTCGTAGGTGGAATAATAGTAGGGGGTAAAGGCTTCAAATTCAGCGGCACAGGTATCTACTGTTTTATATACTGGGACAACTCCTAATTCTTTGCGGTAGTTGCGGACTTCATCTTCGCTGGTTTTTGTGGCAAAGGCAATTTGGCGATCGCTAAAACCATGACCCTTTACCTCATATAACTGCTCTTTTGTCAACTGTTTTAAAGGGGTTCGTTTCAGGAACTTTTCTACATCTAGGAGTTGCTGCATTTTATCTAGGAACCACGGGTCAATGGCTGTGAGTTCGTAAATTTCCTCAGTGCTTAACCCTAGTTGTAAAGCATGACGCACGGAGAAGATTCTGTCTGGATGAGGTGTTCGCAGTTGAGCGCGAATTTGTTCTCCACTAGGTAATTTTTCTGCTTGGTCGCAACCCCAACCGGCCCGCCCAGTTTCCAGGGAACGCAATGCCTTTTGGAAGGATTCATTAAATGTCCGCCCAATGGCCATTGCTTCGCCTACTGACTTCATTTGAGTTGTCAGCACTGGTTGGGAACCGGGGAATTTTTCAAAAGCAAAGCGGGGGATTTTGGTGACTACATAGTCAATGGTGGGTTCAAAGGATGCGGGAGTTTGTTTGGTGATATCGTTTTTAATTTCATTTAGGGTGTAACCTACAGCCAGCTTGGCGGCGATTTTGGCAATGGGGAATCCTGTGGCTTTGGAAGCCAAAGCTGAACTACGGGAAACACGGGGATTCATTTCAATAACTACTACATCGCCATTTACAGGATTAACTGCGAATTGGATATTAGAACCCCCGGTTTCTACACCAATCTCGCGGATAATTTTAATTGCCATATCCCGCAGGCGTTGATATTCTTTATCAGTTAGGGTTTGGGCGGGAGCCACAGTAATGGAGTCCCCTGTGTGGATGCCCATGGGGTCTAGGTTTTCGATGGAACAGATAATCACCACGTTATCTGCTAAATCCCGCATTACTTCTAACTCGTATTCTTTCCAGCCCAGTAGAGACTGGTCTATGAGGATTTGGGAAACAGGACTAGCATCAATGCCTACCTGTGCCATTTCTTCAAATTCTTCTTGATTGTAGGCAATACCTCCGCCAGTACCACCCATGGTAAAGGCAGGACGAATAATCAGGGGATAAGTGCCTATTGTTTGGGCGATGGCTTTGGCTTCTGCTAAAGATGAGGCTGTACCACTAGGACAGACTTGTACTCCTATCTTGGCCATAGCCTGATTAAACAGTTGGCGATCTTCTGCTTTTTCAATAGCTGCTAACTTAGCGCCAATTAGTTCCACGTTATACTTATCTAGTGCCCCGTTTTTGGCCAGGGCGACAGCAATATTGAGAGCAGTTTGTCCTCCCATTGTGGGTAGGAGAGCGTCGGGGCGTTCTTTAGCAATTACTTTTTCGACTATATCCGGTGTGAGCGGCTCAATGTAAGTGCGATCGGCGGTTTCCGGATCAGTCATAATGGTTGCTGGGTTAGAATTGACTAATACTACTTCATACCCTTCTTCTCGCAGGGCTTTACAGGCTTGAGTACCGGAATAGTCAAATTCACAAGCTTGTCCAATTACGATGGGGCCTGAGCCTAACAGTAGTATTTTACGGAGGTCTTGACGGCGGGGCATAGTTGTTAAGTTGGAGTACGAGAATACAAATCCTGATTATTTTAAGGGTCTTTGCCCTTACTCACACTATTTATTATTATTTATTATTAAGTTTTCCCTGTTGTTGAGTACCTCACTCCCAGCCCCTGTCCTCCCAGGAGAGGGGGGTAAGGTTGTTTTATTACTCATTAGTCAATGTTGTGGTGCGAGCATCTTGCTCCGTACTGTTGCCAAAAACTTCGCTAAAATCCAAAACTAAAAATCAAAAATCAAAAAATAACCCATGTAATTTGTAAATAAAATGGCAGAGAGTAGTCAAAATACTCCTGCCATATTGATAATTATTGTGGTTAACACTGCAATTTTTAGAGGATGTTTTCAAATTCCTTTTTGATGTATCAAAAAGTTTTCTCTCCCCCTAAATACTCCTTAAAAAGGAGCAACCCTTGGTAAGGGTTCAATCCGGTCTAACATCATAATTAATTAAAAACTTTGGCTAATACCCTATCACAGCACTAATATTAAGCACGTTGGACAAAGCCTAAAGTTAAGCTATCTTTGGCTAAGAAGTGACTTAAATGGTAAGCTCTTTCTTCAGTTTTTAACAGAATTTGCTCATAAAGATAGCGGGTACCACGGTCGCCTAAACTCTCTGCTTGAGCGGCTTGACGACGAATCACGTTAATTATGGCTTGTTCTGCCGCTAGGTCATTTTCTATCATTTGGCGGCAAGAATAAACTCCGTCGCTTTCTGGTTGAAAACAGGTTAATTCTGCTAATTTGCTAAAACTGGCAGCTGGTACACCACCTAATCCGTTTAAGCGTTCGCCAATTTCATGGATGTGATTTTGTACTTGCTCATAGCTGTCACTAAAGAACTCATGCAGGGAATAGAATTCTGCACCTTCTACTACAAAATGATGCTTTTGGTATTGCAGGTATAAGGCTTGAAAGCTGGCTAATACAACGTTAAAACCTTCTGTGACTGGAGCAGTCACACTACGATCTAGTAATACGGGATTATCATAAACCTCGCCAAAAGTTTGCAATAAGGTTTGTGTATCGGACATTGTTCTCCTCGCTTTTTAACAGTGGTGTCTCTTAACTGCTTATATTTTATATGTTAACAAAAAAAATAAAAACATCCATAATTAATGTCAAAAAAATTATAATTTTTTTTGGTTAAAATTGGTATTTTTTCTCATTAGGAGGATGATTTAACTTCTATCATCTAGTGTTTAGTTAGAACTAATGAGAATATTTAGAAATTATTTGCTCAACATTAATACTTTGAAACTCAACTTCACCCAAGTTTTTGTTTGTATGTCACTAAAAAAGTTAGTTTTGAGACATTTAACTATGGTGTAAGGAGTTTTACTTATCTCTGAGACCTCATAAACTGCCTAGTCCTCACTACTGACCGCTAGATGAGTAACCGGACATTCAGACAAAGTTTTGATATCTTTTACTAATACACTTGAGAATTGTTTGCACTTAAGCTATGATGACAAGAAGAGGTTGCACTCCCAATAATTTCTTGGCTTAGGGGGTTGAAACACTGTATTCACCGTAGTTTATTGGCACGATGAGGGCTAGTCTCTTGAAACCGTTCAGTTCAGAAATCGAGAAAAATTTTGTTGTAGGAGTAGACTGGGCAGACCGATGGCAAGTCTATCAACGCTTACAAGAGCTAGATATTCCCTGTTGGTGTGAGGCTAACGAGCCATTAAGGGTTGGCATATCAAACCCTTTAGCAATTGTTCAACTTTGGTCTGTAATGCAGCGATTAACAGCATCTAGGCTAGATTTAATTGGTGGTCTGGAACAATGCTGGAAAAGTAGCTACGGAAAGTTGTGAAGTTTTGCCATATAACAGATGTTCAGACTAGGTTTAGTTAGGAATAGGTTAAAGAAAATGAGTACATCCTATAGTACGGAAGTTTCCGAGTTTTGCTTGGAAGGAAGATTTATCGACTTTGTGATCAAAGATGGTTACAAGCTCAAGGGCTTATTGCTGAGAACTGCTGAGGGAGAATGCTATGTTAAACTAGCTAAACATTTACGGGCAGCTTTTGATTTGCGTTTACCACCGGATACTTTGCTGCAAGTTGTCGGTTATAAAAAGCATGATCTAAAGAAGGATAAAGTTACTTTAAAGGCGGAGCGTGTCATGGCTGCACGTTCTCCTGTGGGGAAAGTTGGCGATTTTACCCCCGTACAGGAAGATTCTATAACAAAGACTACTAATACCAAACCATGTAAAAGTAAATACACTATTTTGGTGTGTCAAAAGTCTGACTGTATGAAACTTGGTGGTAAGGCAGTTTGTCAAGCTTTGGAGGCTGCTTTAAGTAATGGGGGTTTGGAAGACCAAGTGGTTATTAAGGGTACTGGCTGCATGAAAAAATGTAAGGCTGGACCGAATATAGTTATGCCGGACAAAACCCACTATAGCCGCATTCAAGCGGCTGAAGTGGCGGCAATTATGGATAAGCACTTTGGCCAGGAGAGGGGACAACAGCAACCTGACCATTGCTCAGAGGTGGTAGTGCGTCCGAATTGGTTTTGGTAAAACTGCTGCTGAAGTTGTGATTTTTGATAAAAAAAATTTAATTTTCCCAATTTTTCCTAAGAGTGTTAAATACAGCGATCGCCTAAATTTTGCTATAGTTTCTGTGGTGATCGGTTAATGCCATTAACCATCTTTGGTATAATTTTGTAGAGAGGTTCCATGGAACATCTCTACATTCTTGCTGAGAGATGATTGGATTTTGCTTTATGAGATTACGGCAATACAATCAATTTCTACTAAAACATCTTTTGGCAACCGAGAAACCTGGACACAAGCACGGGCTGGGGCTGTTTCTTCGGGGAAGTATTTAGCATAAACTGCATTGACTGCGGCAAAATCATTCATATCAGCTAAAAATACTGTGGTTTTGACCACGTTGGCAAAACTTGCACCAGAGGCTGTGAGAATAGCTTGTAAATTAGCCATGACCTGCTCTGTTTGCTTTTTCACATCATCTGTGTAAACAATATCACCTATCCGAGGATCAATGGCAATTTGTCCAGCTACAAATATCATCTGACCAGAAGCGGCGATCGCTTGATTATAAGGACCCACGGGAGCGGGTGCGTTATCAGTACGAATTACTTGACGAGTCATATATGTCACTTTTTCTAATAGTGTTTCTTCCTTGCCAACTTCCTCCTCAGAGGTTGTTGCTTGGTAAACTTCCCCATCGGGCATTATCGCACCGGTGAGGTCAGCATTTTTAATTGAGGTTAGCTGCTCCCCAAAATACCACTTAACCCAGTATAATCGCCAAAATTATCTCTTTTCTCCCGACTGAAGACCCAACCGGGGACGCAGGCCATAATGGCGATACCGCCAATAATCCTGCAAAATCTGGTCATGGTCAAAACATAAATTACTAGGTACACGCCAAGGCTCAAAAATGCCTACATCCTTAGCATCATCACTGGCTATTGGTTCTCCGGTGGCAGTTGCTAAAAACACAATACTAATGGTATGCTGACGGCGATCGCGGTTGGGGTCAGAATAAACTAAAAATTGTTCAATTAACTCTACGTGCAAACCTGTTTCTTCTTTAGCTTCCCGCCTGGCTGCTACTTCCACAGGTTCACCATAATCTACAAACCCACCGGGTATAGCCCAACCCAAGGGTGAGTTATGTCGTTCAATTAAAACTATCGGTCGATGTGGGCGATCTACCAACTCAATAATGATGTCAACCGTGGGTGCAGGATTTTGATAACTTATAGTCATAATATGATAAATTCGATGGGATGACTTGTTTCTATGTTTGAATTTAGATATGCCTTTTCCAAGATCCAGTGGTATTTTGTTGCATCCTACATCTTTTCCCAGTCGATTTGGTATTGGTGATTTGGGATTAGAGGCCTACAAGTTTATTGATTTTCTCAGAGACAGTTACCAGCAATATTGGCAAGTCCTACCTTTAGGACCCACTGGATACGGTAATTGTCCTTATGCTGCTTATTCAGCAATGGCGGGAAACCCCATGCTGATCAGTCCAGAACAACTACAGGAACAGGGTTTATTAGCGGAGGAAGACTTTGTTAATATACCAGTATTTGACCAATGTCAGGTAGATTATGAGCAAGTCAAAGCGGTGAAAATTCCCTTGCTCAAAACAGCTTGCCAGAATTTTAAAATTAAGGCAACACCTTTGCAAAAAAAGGAATTTGCGGGTTTTTGTGAGAGTAAAGCTTATTGGCTCGACGATTACGCTTTATTCATGGCACTAAAAGATGCCCATAATGATACCAGCTGGCATACTTGGGAGAAGGAATTGGTGAAGCGGGAACCCGCAGCAATAGAGCAAGCTAAACAGCAGTTAGCCTCGGAAATTTTTTATTATCAGTTTATCCAGTTTGAATTTTTCCGCCAATGGTCTGAACTGAAATCTTATGCCAATATGAGCGGGGTTTACATTATTGGGGATATCCCTATTTATGTTGCTCAAGATAGCGCTGATGTCTGGGCGCACCCGCATATCTTTTGTTTGGATGAAGAAACCAGAGAACCGGCTTTAATGGCAGGAGTTCCACCAGATTATTTTAGTGAAACTGGTCAATTGTGGGGTAATCCTGTTTATGACTGGGAAGAATTACAAAAACAAGATTTTAAATGGTGGGTTGGTCGCTTTGAAGCAATGCTGGATTATATAGATGTAATTCGCATCGACCATTTCCGGGGTTTTGAGGCTTATTGGGCTGTGGAACAAGGGGAAGTCACTGCTATGAATGGGGAATGGATGAAAGCACCGGGCGAGGAATTATTTGATGCCATTAAAGATAAACTGGGTACACTACCTGTTTTAGCGGAGGATTTGGGGGTAATTACCCCAGAGGTGGAGGCTTTGCGGGATAAGTATGACTTTCCGGGGATGAAAGTTTTGCAGTTTGCTTTTGGTTCTGATCCCGGTAATCCTTTTTTACCGTTTAACTACACACGCAATGCTGTAGTTTATACGGGAACTCACGATAATGATACAACTGTAGGCTGGTTCAATCAAGCTAATGATTGGGAAAAGCGTAATTTATTAATGTATTTGGGTTGTATTAGTTCTGAAGGTGTCCACTGGGATGTCATTCGACTAGCATTGAGTTCCATTGCTAATCAAGCAATTATTCCTTTGCAAGATGTGTTGGGTTTGGGAAGCGAAGGGCGAATGAACTTTCCCAGTACAGCTGAGGGTAACTGGGGTTGGCGTTATCAGCAGCCAATGTTAACTAAAGAACTGAGCGATCGCCTGAAAAATCTGACTCAACTGTATGGACGCGCTCCCCAGGAGAAATGAAACATCGGGGTTAGATATGATTATTTATACATCTAACCTTGTATAGCGTTTCTTAAACATAGGCGATAACAAATACGAATCTTAGAAATTTTGTAGGGCGGGCATACTTAGACTAGTCTCAGTACAAGTCTTGCCCGCTCATTTACAAAATTAAAACCTAGGTTTAGCGCCTATCTTGATTTCTTTTTCTTTCCCTGGTTCTCCCAGGGCTTGGGCTGGTTGTTGATTGATAGTCATCAACAAACTGCCTGCATTATCAGTTTTTACTGTAAGTTCCTTTTTGGCTTTCCAGGTGCGCTGAGTTCCTTCCGGGAGAATCCCCTCAAACTCAATTTTGCCATCAGCCACTACACGAATCCAAGACGATGCTTTCAGCGTGACACCAACATTTACTGACTGACTGTCGTTGATGTGATTATGGTGATTTAATTGATCTAATTGCGGTTTTAAAACTGTTTTTTTCCTTAAATTTTGACCGCTTTCGCTGACAGTTGCGTTATTTAGTAATTGAGATAGGCTACTTACAGAACATACAATGACAAATATGTAAAGAAAGTAAAGGTGAAGAGGACGCAGTGCAATAATTGACTGATGTTTTAGAGTAGTTGTTAAACTCACTGTGGGAGAACCTATAGGAAAATTCCTGGAAAATTCTACTCCATTTAAGCTTAATGCGTCGGCAAATTGCCTGATTAAACCCTGAATATAAACTGGTTCCGGCAATTCGTCTAACTTACCTTGTTCGATTGCCTGTAACAACCGTTGAGGAATTTTCGTCAAAACTACCATTTCTTCCATTGACAAACCCCGTTCTTGACGAGAAGCCCACAGACGACCGCCAAGTTCTGCCAATTTTTCCGATTGTTGTTGTTTTAACGAAACCTTCGGCTGATATTGGTCTTTACTTTTTAGCCATTTCATGCTTTTGTTTCGCTCCTGACATCAAATGAATTTTTAACAGGTAGATGCTTAATACACTCTTGCAAAAAGCGAATTTCAGCATCTTTAAGTAAACGATATTTACCCTCGGTTAAAAAGGGTAATTTTGGCGTTTTTAATTGGATCGGGCCTATGGAAGTACGATGTAGCTTAATTACTGGATATCCCAACTGTTGGGCTACACGGCGAATTTGTCTGTTTCTCCCCTCTTTTAAAATTATTTCTAAATGTGTATTTTTGGCAAGACTTTCTATTAAAGTCACTTGAGCGGGAAGTGTTTTTTTTCCGTCCAAGACCACGCCTTCACGCCAATTCTCCAGCACTGCTAGGCTGGGATGTCCCTTAATCAACACCTGATATGTCTTAGGAATACTGTGACTAGGATGGGTGAGTCCAAAAGTCAGGTTACCATCGTTAGTTAAAATTAATGCTCCTGTTGATTCTGCATCCAAACGACCCACTGGGTGCAGACCTGAACCCACCCGTAATTGAGTGGGAAGTAAATCCAAAACAGTTTTTCTTCCTTGAGGGTCGTAGCAGGTGGAAACTACCCCGGCTGGTTTGTGTAGTAATAAGTATATTAAGCGCGGTCGCTGTTGCGGCGATAGTTGCTTACCATCTACTGAAATTTTGTCTCTTTGTGGGTCAACTTTTTGACCTAAATGGGCTACTATACCGTTGATGCAGACACGCGATCGGCGGATCATTTCTTCAGCCTCACGGCGTGAGGCAATACCCCATTGAGCTAAAATTTTTTGTAACCGTTCCTCCATGTGTGAATTACTTTGTATACTCTAAACGTTATGTTTGGTGCTGACTGCCCATCAATGTTAAATTAAAGGCTTATTTGATTTGAGTTAGTGATAGTTCTATGGAAAAGCTCCCAACTAAAAATTCATACAACATTCGCATTGTTACTAATATCCTCACAAAAGCCCTGAAGCTGTGGTTGAAATCCCAGGTCAGCCAAGTATCTCAGTTAGAAGTTGAGATCAAAGCCAGCGATGGGCAAATTCTTTCAGGTTGTATTCCCCGGGTTTCTATTACTGCTAGTGATGCTGTGTATCAAGGTCTTAATATTACACGCATTCAACTTGCCGCAGAAAACATTCAGGTGAATATAGGTTCCATACTCAAAGGTAAACAACTAAAATTATTACAAACAGTACCAGTGTTTGGTGATCTCGTTGTTGATGAGCAGGATCTCAACAGTTCTTTATCATCAGAACTGTTATCTAGGGCTTTAGGTGAAGCAATGTTGAAAATATTACCAGAACCATGCTTAACGTTAAATAATCTCTCTTGGCAAAAAATAAGACTTGATGAAAATCAGATCATACTCAATACCATTTTATCACCTGGAAGTCAACCCCAGTCGCTGGAAATTTATTTAAATTTAAACTTAATTAGCAACCATGAGTTAAAGCTAGAAAATATCCAAGTGATGGAAAATGAAGTACCACTCTTGCAGCATGAGCATGGTGACACTTTGGATCTTGGCTCGGATGTGGATATTCAAGAATTGAGTTTACTTCCCGGTCAGCTAGTGTGCCGAGGAAGAATCAACGTCAATCCATGAAAAAGGCGGAGTGCTGACTTAGATATTTGCTATCAAAGGCAACAAGAGCGTAACAAAATAGTAGACTAACGGAGCCGTAAAAATGTAACTATCCGTGCGGTCTAAGATGCCACCGTGACCGGGGATCAGCTGGCCTGAATCCTTAACCCCTGCATCACGCTTGAGCATAGATTCTGTGAGGTCACCTAAAATACTGGAAATACCAATCAGCGATCCTAATGCCAAACCAGTCAATAAAACTTTTGGCAAATGTAAATAATAAGTTCCTGCTAAGGCCACGGCAATGCTGGCTGTGACTCCAAAAACTGCACCTTCAACAGTTTTTTTAGGGCTGATGTCAGACAAACGGGTTTTACCAAAAAATTTACCGACAACGTAAGCGCCAATATCAGATGCCCAGATACATAAAAAAGTAAGCACTGTTAGGGTTAATCCTGTTTGTTGCCAAATATTAGCCCAATCTGTGGGCCAGTAACCAGCTAAGGGAAGGTTACTGTTAGCTAAACTACCGAGATTGCGTAACCGCACCCAGTAACTCGATAAATAACCAACATAAAATAATCCCATAATGGAGGCGGAAATATCGGAAATGGTGGCCATTTTCGGCTGAAACAACAGGTAAAAACAAATCATTGTCCCAGCGATGGGCATGACAGCATCAGCTAAACTACCGTCAACCATACAAATCACTAATAAAACTTGGCTGACAAACATGGTGGTTTTAGCTGCAGGAAATATACCCCTAACTCGCACCAAATTAAAATATTCTTCTTGACCTAAAAATACCATTACCGCAATGGCAATGGTAAAGTACCATCCACCCAATAGGGTGGTTACCAAAGCAAGGGCGATGGCAATAATTCCACTAATAATGCGAGACCAAGGCATAGAAGTTAGTGTGAGGTGTTATTTATCCTTTATCCCTCAGTTTTCATCCTGGGAATCTAGTCTAGTTTCTCACCACTCAGGATAAAAATGGGATCAACAGCTGCAAAAGTTTGAGAAAAGCCCCGGGTCTCCAAGCGGTTAACGGCTGATTGGACAACTTCAATATTTCTGGCTCGCAACACAGAGAAGCTTTGAGAAATAGCATACAAGCCTTCTAAATTAGCGGCTGTGGCTACAACTCTACCTGATGGGGGTAAATAATCCCATACTGCCGGCAAGATATTTTGTATGGGTTTCCCTCCCTCAATGCAAACCCGGTCAGGGGTTACTTTAAGATTACGCAAACACTCAGGAGCGCTACCTTCAATTACTTCTACATTTTTCACTTCAAAGCGATCGCAATTGTGCCTAATTAAATTAGCTACTTCTTCGTCCCGTTCCACGGCAATAATCTGTCCGTGGGGACAAAGTAGCCCGGCTTCTACGGGAATTGTCCCGGTCCCCGCGCCAATATCCCACAATACTGAATCAGGTTTTAGCCGCAGTTGAGAAATCAATAATAACCGAAGTTCTCGCTGGCTCAAGGGAATACCAGGCAAATTTTCAAACAATTCATCGGGAATACCAGGGGTAACATAAGGCCAAAGTTGGGACGGCATAGAAATACAGATTTATACTAAAGATATGAGCTTGTTCAGTGTGACTGAACCGAGTTTAGAACGACGGCCAAGTTCTGCTGTGGAGGTTCTCCAAGGTTTGAATCGATCGCCTTTGCAGCAGCCCCGGACCATTAATATTATCAATATCAAACCTGCCTCTGAAGGTGATAAAACTTCTGTACCGGCACAATTAGAAATTTGGGCAGGAGTACATAAATACACCCTTAGTGTGAATTCGGGATCTATTAAATCTGAAGCAGAACTAGAATGGTTAGCCCATGAATTAAGTGATTGGTTGGGTATGGAAATAAGTGTTTATAGTTAATGAAGACGGTTCAACAGGAGAAAGATAATGTTTGGATTGGGATGGCCAGAAGTAGTGATAATTGCTATAGTGGCTTTAGTAGTTTTTGGTCCTAAAAAAATTCCTGAGTTGGGAAATGCACTAGGTAAAACCTTAAGGGGTTTTAAGGAAGAATTAAATTCTGATGATGATGAAGGCAATGCTGAAAAAGAACAGCAATAGTGGATGGTAGAGACGGGATCACCTCGTCTCTACTGTGTGACTAGGGAAAAGTGTTGATCACGGAAGATTTGACCCCTTGGCTATCTGTAATTGTTGTAGAGGTGTTTTGTGGCTCTACTTCCTCTATGACTAAACCGCGCACCTTGATTAACTTGATGGCTCGACTGACGCTTTCTGGCAAAATTACCACCAGACTGTTATCGGGAGCCATATCTAAGGCTTTATTAATAGCTGCGGTTTCGTCTAAGACTGACTCATAACGACAGTTGGGATTAACTTGGGTTATCCCTCTGATAATCAAATCAGCAGCCGAACCCCGTGACCTTCCCCTGGTGTCATCATCTTCTTTGACGATAATGTAGTCAAAAATCTCTGCTGACAATTTACCCAAGGTAACGAAATCTTCATCACGGCGATCGCCTGGTCCACCAACTACGCCAATGCGTTGGCCTGTGTTCCAGTTGCGGACAAAAGAACCCAAGGCTTCATAACTGGCGGGATTGTGAGCATAATCTACTAAGGCGTGGTATTGGCCTAAGTTAAATAAATTCATCCGTCCTGGGGTTTGACTTACGGAAGCGCGGAAGGTCTTTAAGCCAGCACGAATTTGCTCAATTGTGACATTTTGGACAAAGGCTGCCAAGCTGGCGGCTAAAGCATTGGCAATCATGAACGGCGCACGTCCACTCATGGTCAAGGGAATATTTTCTGCCCTTTCGATTCGGTGGGTCCAATCACCTTTGACGACTGACAGATAACCATTTTCGTAAACTGCGGCTACTCCTCCTTTTTCTACGTGCTTCCGCACTAATTCTGAATCAGGATTCATAGTAAAGTAGGCTACATTGGCTTTTGTTTTTTCTGCCATGGCTGCAACACGGTGGTCATCAGCGTTTAACACTGCATAACCATCGGGAAATACTGCTTCTGCCACTACACTCTTTAAATTAGCTAACTGTTCAATAGTATCTATATCACCTATACCCAGATGATCAGCAGATACATTTAACACTACACCCACATTAGCATTGGCAAAACCTACCCCTGATCGGAGAATACCACCACGAGCCGTTTCTAGCACTGCTACTTCTACAGTGGGGTCTTCTAGAATCAGATGGGCACTTTGCGGTCCGGTGTTGTCTCCAGATTCAACTAAATAATCACCGATGTAAGTTCCATCTGTAGTTGTATAACCTACTACTTTTCCTGTTTGTTTATAAATATGTGCTAACAGTCGAGTGGTGGTGGTTTTACCATTAGTACCTGTGACACTTAAGATAGGAATCAGGCTGGAGTGTTCGTTGGGAAACAGCATATCCAGAACTGCTCCTGCAACGTTGCGGGGAGTGCCAACACTGGGGGCAACGTGCATCCTGAAACCAGGAGCGGCGTTAACTTCTACCACCACGCCGTCCATTTCTCGGATGGGACGACTAATATCTGTGGTGACAATATCCATGCCGGCGATATCCAAGCCAATAATTTTGACTATCCTTTCTGCCAGCCACACATTTTCTGGGTGGATTTCATCGGTACGATCTATGGCAATACCACCTGTGCTTAAGTTAGCCGTTGCACGCAGGTAACAAGTTGCTCCTTTTGGTGGTATACTTTTGAGGGTGTAGCCTTGTCGTTCTAGGAGTTGGTAGCTGTTGTGGTCTAGTTCAATTTTGGTGAGGATTTTATCATGACCTTCACCGCGATTTGGGTCTTGGTTGGTTTCGGTAATCAGTTCGCTAATGGTGGATCTGCCATTACCAACTACGTGAGCGGGCACACGTTCGGCTACTGCTACTACTTTGCCGTTGATAACTAGCACCCGATGGTCTCGCCCTGGGTAATAGCGCTCAACAATAATTGAGCGGGAAACAAGTCTGGCTGCGTCGTAAGCGGCTTCAGCTTCATCCGAGTTTCTAATATCAATGGTAATGCCACGTCCGTGGTTACCATCTGATGGTTTGATGACTATGGGGTAGCCGCCCACATATTCAATAGCTTCTTCTAGGTCATCCAAAAAGTTGATCACAGTACCTTTTGGTACTGGCGCTCCAGCAGCAGCAAGAATGCGTTTAGTTGCTTCTTTGTCGCAAGCTAGTTCTACACCTAAAATGCCGGTGTGATTGGTCATGGTGGCTTGCAGGCGCTTTTGATTTACACCATAGCCAAGTTGAATTAAGAAGCGAGCGCTTAACTGCGTCCAGGGAATACCTCTTTTTTCGGCTTCTTTGACAATGGCTTCTGTGGAAGGACCCAAGGAAGATTCACGCCATAGGTCTTTCAGGTCTAAGATGTCTTGCTCCAGTTCTGCTTTTGGATAACGACCTCTATCAACGATACTTTGGCACAGCCGCACAGCTGCTCGTCCAGCGTAGCGTCCGGCTTCCTCATTCAGGTACTCGAACACTACCTGGAAAACTCCAGGGGTGGCGGTTTCGCGGGTGCGCCCAAAGCCGACGGACATTCCAGCTAATTCCTGAAGTTCTAAGGCTACGTGTTCCACGATATGGCCCATCATGGTACCTTCCTTGACTCGCATCAGAAAACCACCGCGACAGCCCGGCGAGCAGTAGTGACCTTCCAAACTTGGCAGCGCTTCTACCAATCCTTCATAAAAGCTGGGGATTTCATTTGACGGGATATCGGCAAGTTTTTCTAAATCAAGGCGCATGACGATCAGTTTATGGCGTCGAATGCTCCAGTAGTTTGGGCCGCGTAAGGTTTGGATCTTGAGGATTCTCATGGGAATAGGTAGATGGAGATTCGGAACCAAAATTCTAGTTTCTTACTGAAATTGACCGCTAAACTGTTTATTATGAACAGTTTTTTCTATTTTTATGGTATGCTTATAGTTTTTTACAAAAACAAAGCAACCAAGGCGGCGATCAATACAGTGTCACCGTTAATACGCTATTCTTTCAGTTGGAGATGCGATGCACGGCAGGCAACACAGTGCGCTGATACAAGTGATAGCGATCGCCATAACTGAGAATGTGGAGTCGTAAATTATGTACAGTTAGGGGTTCATTAGCACCGACGTGGGGTTCATTGGTATGAGTAACTTCTATGGGATCGACAATGGTGACACTGCCTTTGCCCACAACTTGTAACCAACCATCACGTTCAAAGACAGCACAGGTGTCTTCATCAATGCCAATACCGAGACGGTCTGGATGGGATGCGATGGCACTAATCAAGCGCCCCATGCGATTGCGATTATGAAAATGCTGGTCAACAATCACTTCAGGGATAAAACCCAAACCCGTTGCCATATCGACCAAGGAACGATTTGGAGTTTCACCACTACCACCGCCTGCAATCATGTGATGTCCCATGACAGCAGCCCCGGCACTTGTTCCTGCTAGGGTCAGCTGTCCGGCTCGCACCCGTTGTCGGATAATTTCCATGGCTGGCGTATCTGACAGTACGCCACAAAGGCGTAATTGATCGCCTCCGGTCAGAAATACCCCCGTACAGGCTGATAGGGATTCTTTGACAGAAGATGTTTCACACTGTTCTCGCTCACGGATATCTAAAATTTCGACCTTTTCAGCACCCATTTCTTCAAATAGGCGAATATATCTACCACCGATGATAGCGGGTTCGCGAGATGCCGATGGGATAATTGTAATATAGGCCTTACTAGCACCGGCACGACCGAAAAAAGTTCTCAGGATATCGCGTCCATGAACTTTATCTTCTGCGCCTCCGATGACCATTACGGCGGTTTTAGTTGCTTGTGGTGTCCTCATTTCCAGCGATTTAGCTTTTAGTTGCGGCATTATGTTTCTCCTGTCAACAACTTCAGGTGAATTTACAAGGTAAGGTCATGGCTACACAAGCTGTTAGTAGGACTGAGCATTGATGGCGATGGCCACGCAAGCTATCACACTTTGCTTTTTTGAGTAGAAACCTATCTGAAGTTAACATTGGGGTTAATTGCCAATTTAACTTCTGGCTAGATTCACATGATATTGGTTTAACTTTCATGTGTTCTTTGCTGTTCCTTAAAGCCAGTGCCTTGTTTTTCACCTGTACACTTTTTCCAGACTGGCAAAATAATGCTTGGGAGACTAGATATGACACTTTTGCGCTGGGGTTTCCCCTTTGGAAAAAAATGTCTGTTTTACCTCTGGTATTCGGGCAAGCAGGTTTTAACACGCTTTTTTTGAGGCTAGGCCTGTGCATCCTGGAAGTTGTTAACTTGGTGAGATTATTAATTTAAATGTACTTGTGACAATATTTAAACACAAATTAAGTAATTACAAAAACTTTTGCTCCTACCTAAAATCAATAGTTCTGGTATTTTTAGTCACTATTGATTAAACTTATCTGTAGTTCTATCCTACATTGACTGATGGTGTTTGCTAGACATTCAAATTTAAGATTAGTGTTCTCGAATACGAATTACTGTGCGCTTTGATATAGTTACACTTTTTCCTGACTGTTTTACCTCAGTTTTAAGTTCTGGACTGTTGGCTAAAGCTTTGTCTAAACAGATTGCCCAGGTGAATTTGGTTAATCCTAGAGATTTTACCACGGATAAGCACCATAAGGCCGATGATGAACCCTATGGGGGTGGGGTGGGGATGCTGATGAAGCCAGAACCCATTTTTGCTGCTGTGGAGTCTCTGCCCAGTCTACCCCGCCGAGAGGTGATTTTAATGAGTCCCCAAGGTCAAACTATCAATCAACCTCTCTTGAAAGAGTTAGCGACAAATTATGACCAGCTAGTAGTCATCTGTGGACATTATGAAGGAGTAGATGACAGGGTGCTGTATTTGGTCACACGTGAGGTTTCTTTAGGCGATTTTATTCTGACTGGGGGGGAAATTCCTTCAATGGCATTACTCAATGGGGTGGTCAGGCTACTACCAGGAACTGTGGGTAAGGTGGAATCTCTCGAGGCTGAAAGTTTTGAAGAGGGGTTACTGGATTATCCCCAGTACACTCGCCCTGCTAATTTTCGCGGTTGGAAAGTCCCTGATGTCTTGCTATCTGGGAATCATGCCGCAATTGCCCGATGGCGACGTGAACAGCAAATCAAAAGAACAGGCGATCGCCGTCCCGATTTGCTGGAAAAATGGCAACAAAAGATCAAAAAAATGGAAAATAAGGATTAGAAAGTTGGGGGTTGAAAAACAAACCCTTAACCAATAACTCATCCCCTATCACTAACAAGGACTATGAACATTCGTATTGGTAACGGCTACGACATCCACAGATTAGTCAGCGATCGCTCTTTAATCTTGGGAGGAATCACCATTCCTCACGCACTGGGTTTGTTGGGGCATAGTGATGCTGATGTCCTAACTCATGCCATTATGGATGCCATGTTAGGGGCATTGTCTCTGGGGGATATTGGTCATTATTTTCCTCCTAGTGACCCTCAATGGGCTGGGGCGGATAGTTTGGTGCTATTAGCTCAAGTACATCAGCTGATTAAAACCCAAGGTTGGCACATAGGTAACATTGACTCAGTGGTGGTGGCGGAACGTCCCAAATTGAAACCGTATATTGAAAAAATGCGTGCTAAGTTGGCAACGGTTTTAGAATTATCGCCGCATCAAATTGGCATCAAAGCCACCACTAACGAAAAATTAGGTCCTGTTGGTCGAGAAGAAGGTATATGTGCTTATGCTGTGATTTTATTACTAGCTAGTGATTGATACATCCATAACAAGTAATGAATATCCCGATTTATATTGAAACCAACTTTTCAATGGCTATTGCGAAGATGAAGCAGGGATTAGATATTTCACTATGACTGGTTTAACTCTAGTCCATAAAAGTAAACGAAAAATTATGATATTAACTAACAAACTCTCTAATTGCATAAAACCTTTTTGGCTATTAATAACTGTAATTGCCTTGATAGCAGCGGTTACAATCACTGGTTGCCATCCGTCTAAATTTAAAACTAAATCTGCTCAAGTACCGCAATTAGTTAACAGCATTCTTAGTGATCCTAAAACTTTTAACTATGCCCTCAGTTCAGAAGTACCCAATATTTTTAGTTTAACTTATGAGGGTTTAACTATCCAAAATCCCATGACTGGTGAAATAGAGCCAGACTTAGCAGAATCTTGGGAAACCACAGATGATAATTTGGGATTTATTTTTACTCTGAGAGCGGGTTTAAAATGGTCTGATGGGAAACCGTTAACGGTAGATGATGTTATTTTTACTTACAATGATATTTACCTCAATGAAGAAATTCCCACAGATACTAGAGATATTCTCAGAATTGGTGAAAGTCGGGCATTACCTAGGGTGGAAAAGATTGATAATCGGCGGGTTAAATTCACAACTCCAGAACCATTTGCACCTTTTTTAGGCAGTCTACAAATACCAATTTTACCAGCCCATAGTTTGGAAGAATCTGTCAAAATAAAAGATAAGGAAGGTAAGCCAATATTTCTGACTAAGTGGGGGGTGGATACTCCGGTAAATGAGATTATTGTTAATGGTCCTTACAAACTAGAGCGTTATGACACAAGTCAACGGGTGATTTTTCAGCGTAACCCCTACTATTGGCGTAAAAGCCCCCTAGGAGAATCTCAACCCTACATTGAACGGGTAGTATGGCCTATTGTGGAATCCACAGACACGGGATTACTGCAATTTCGTTCTGGTGGTTTGGATGTTGTGGGAGTGACACCAGATTACTTTTCTTTGTTAAAAAGGCAGGAAAAACAAGGTAATTTCACTATCTACAACGGGGGACCTGCTACGGGAACTTCTTTTGTTTTATTTAATCTTAATAAGGGGAAAAGAGATGGCAAACCGCTGGTAGATCCGGTGAAATCACGTTGGTTTAATACAGTTGAATTTCGCCAAGCTGTAGCTTATGCTATTGACCGACAAACCATGATTAATAATACTTTTCGGGGGTTGGGTCAAACCCAAGATTCACCAATTACGGTGCAGAGTCCTTTTTATCTTTCTCCAGAGGAAGGACTAAAAACCTATGATTATAATCCTGAAAAGGCTAAGGAATTGCTGAGAAAAGCTGGGTTTAAATACAATGCTCAAGGTAAACTATTAGATGGGGAAGGGAACCGGGTTCGCTTTACTTTACTTACCAATGCAGGGAACAGAATCCGCGAAGCAATGGGGGCGCAAATTAAACAAGATTTAGGTAAAATCGGGATGCAGGTTGATTTCACCCCCTTGGCATGGAACACTTACACAGATAAACTAGCTAATACTCTAGACTGGGATGCTTCTTTACTAGGATTGACTGGTGGTTTAGAACCTAATAATGGCGCTAATGTTTGGTCACCAGAGGGGGGATTACATATGTTTAATCAAAAACCCCAAGCTGGACAAAAGCCGATCACGGGGTGGGAGGTTGCTCCTTGGGAGGCGAGAATTGGTGAACTTTACATCCAGGCGGCTCAAGAGTTAGACCCAGCTAAACGCAAGGTAATTTATGCTGAAACTCAGAAGATTACACAGGAAAATTTACCTTTTATTTACTTAGTTAATCCTTATTCATTGTCAGCAGTGCGTAATAAATTCGCGGGTATTCAATACTCGGCTTTAGGCGGCGCATTTTGGAACATTTATGAAATAAAAATTATCAATTAGGGGAATAGGTCCCTAAGTACTTGATTCTATAACCCTATAAACAAATTACCGTGACTCACCCAGAAATTTTGCGATCGCTCATTCAATCAGTCGCCAGTGGTAAACTTACCCCTGATGAAGCCCTAGATTCTCTTAAGGATTTAACTTATGAATCTGTGGGGGAGTTTGCTAAAATTGACCACCATCGTCAACTTAGAACTGGTTTTCCTGAAGTAATTTGGGGACCGGGTAAAACTCCCGAACAAATTGCTCAAATTATGGAGGTGATGCGCCTCCGTAACCCGGTAGTAATGGCAACCCGCATCGAACCAGCAGTTTACACTGCATTGCAACTGAAAATTAAGGATTTGCAGTATTACGAACTAGCGCGAATTTGTGCTATTAATCCCGCCGGGATGGAACCAAAAATTGGCGGATTAATTGGTATTCTCTCCGCGGGTACTGCTGACCTGGCTGTGGCTGAGGAAGCGGCTGTGACAGCTGAGTTGTCTGGCTTTCGTGTCCAGCGTCTTTGGGATGTGGGTGTGGCGGGGATTCATCGCTTGCTGAGTAATCGCCACGTGATTGAATCATCGTCGGTTCTGATTGTCGTCGCTGGAATGGAAGGTGCTTTACCCAGTGTGGTCGCGGGTTTGGCAGATTGTCCTGTTATTGCTGTTCCTACTAGTATTGGTTATGGCGCGAGTTTTAGCGGGTTGGCCCCTCTGTTAACAATGCTCAACTCCTGTGCTGCTGGTGTAGGTGTGGTGAATATTGATAATGGGTTTGGTGCTGCTGTTTTGGCGGGGCAAATTTTGCGAACAGCCGAGAAATTACGGGTGTGATATAGTACAATGTGAGTTGACCTGTCAAGCTATCGTAAGATTTTTATGGGTAGTCGGTGTTTGTGGGTTAAAATTCCTAAACTCGCTACCAAGGAAAACTTGCGGTTGTTCACCCATATATTACCAGGCCATGAACTATTTCAGTGATACGATATCTCAGTTAGTTTGGCATCTGCCGATCAATTTGATGATGTTAGCGCAAATTATTAAAGACCCAGATGTTTTAGGTCAGATGCAACAAGCTTGGAATAATTTTGTACAAACAGGACAAGTGTGGGCACTTTTGATTGGTTTGATCATGGGTTATATTTTCCGGAGTCTTACAAGTTACGGTTAATTTAGGCAGTGAATAGGGACAAAGAATGGGGACAAAATATCGGAAATAGTGATAAATTCCTCTGGTATTCTTAAACAACTACTCCCCATTCTCCTAATCGTCTATGAGCAAAGAAAAAACTTGGAGTCAACGATTTGAGTCAGCATTGCATCCCGCGATCGCTGGTTTTAACGCTAGTATCAGTTTCGATATTGAGTTAATCGAATACGACTTGACTGGATCTCAAGCTCATGCTAAGATGCTTGCTCACACAGGTATTATTTCTCCATCTGAGGGTGAACACCTGGTGGCAGGTTTAGAACAAATTCGCCAAGAATACCGCCAAGGGAAATTCCAGCCGGGGATTGATGCGGAGGATGTACATTTTGCGGTGGAACGGCGTTTAATAGAAATTGTTGGTGACGTGGGGAAAAAACTCCATACTGCGCGATCGCGCAATGATCAAGTAGGCACTGATACACGACTTTATCTCCGCGACCAAATTACAGCGATCCGCGGACAATTGCGTGAATTTCAAAATGTATTGCTGGATATAGCCGAACAGCACGTTGAAACTTTAATTCCTGGTTACACTCACCTACAACGGGCCCAACCATTGAGTTTAGCTCATCACTTGTTAGCCTATTTCCACATGGTGCAACGAGACTGGGAACGTCTGAGAGATATAACTCCACGGGTGAATATTTCCCCCCTGGGATGTGGTGCATTGGCGGGTACAACTTTCCCCATTGACAGACATTACACAGCTGAACTGTTGAAGTTTGATCACATTTATGCTAATAGTTTGGATGGGGTAAGCGATCGCGACTTTATAATTGAGTTTCTTTGTGCTGGGAGCTTAATCATGGTTCATCTCAGCCGTCTTGCGGAGGAAATCATCCTCTGGTCATCGGAGGAGTTTGGTTTTGTCACTCTTAAAGACAACTGTGCCACAGGTTCCAGTATTATGCCGCAAAAGAAAAACCCAGATGTACCAGAATTAGTCCGGGGTAAAACTGGGCGGGTGTTTGGTCATCTGCAAGCAATGCTGGTAATTATGAAAGGGCTACCCCTGGCATATAACAAAGACCTGCAAGAAGATAAAGAAGGTTTATTTGATGGCGTTAACACCATCAAAGGCTGTCTACAGGCGATGACAATATTATTGCGGGAGGGCTTAGAATTTCGCACCCAGCGTTTAGCAGCAGCCGTGGATGAGGATTTCTCTAATGCTACCGATGTAGCAGATTATTTAGCAGGTAAGGGTGTACCCTTCCGAGAAGCTTATAATCTGGTAGGTAAAGTAGTAAAAACTAGTATTGCCGCAGGTAAGTTGTTAAAAGATTTAACTTTAGAAGAGTGGCAACAACTGCACCCAGCATTTGCCGAAGATATCTACACAGCTATTTCACCCCGTCAAGTTGTAGCAGCGCGGAACAGTTACGGTGGAACAGGTTTTGCACAGGTGAATCAGGCGATTGGTGCAGCCCGCGATCAAATGAGGGAATAAAAAATGTGAGAAGGAAATAGGGAGATGGTTATTGATCTGCCTTATTTCCTTTCATAATCATAACCACTAAATCAGGGCACCCACACATCATACACCCTGAAGTTGAAAAACATAAAGAACAGCGATTTCAACAGAGGGCTTATTCAGTATCAGCTGCTGTTGTTGTGTCTTCTTCTTCTTCACTCTTCGGCGATCTTTGTTGGAACCTTCTCTGCATTCTTCCTGTGGTAGTTCGTTTACGAAACTTTCTGGCATAAGCCTGGTTCCGTAGCGCCTTTTCTTTTTTCGGGTTACGGCGCTTGGCCATGTTCACCTCATTTAATAAACAACAAAAAAACTGCAACTAGGAATCACGTAAACCATATCAGTTACTTATGTCATTGATATACTTTTGGCCTAGTTTTAGTAGTCTAGATATTTAACAGTATGCTAGTCTACCATATTTAATTGATTTCTGTCAACACCAGTCAAAATTCTTAATCCATTCCCAAGGTGCTGCTGATTGAGCGTTACTTCATTCCATCCCTAGACCAGATTTGGTTGGCTGTGTGGAAAATATGAAAATAGTGTTTCAGTATAATTTAGTATAAAAAAGCATCTAAAGAAACCAAAATTTCTTGGCAACCCATAGGAACATTGATATACTATACGAAAGTCATTGATTAATAATCTATCTTCAAGTACAAGTATATTTGTGTTAAAAAAAAATCCAACCTACAAAGATGGTTTTTATCTAAGTGATGGGAAATTACAAGACACAACACCCACACACAAGCTAAGTTTGAATATTATCGCTTTTTTTGCCACAGTTGCGGAGTCCACACGTAACTTATGGCGTGTAGGACAAACAGTACTGGGTATAATTTTCCGTCATCCCATTACTGGTGCTAGTATTATTCCCATTTTACCGGATGGGCGAATTGTATTGATTAAGCGGCGGGATGATGGCTGCTGGTCATTACCTGGGGGTATGGTGGACTGGGGAGAAGACATTGCTCAAACAGTTGACCGAGAATTGACGGAAGAAACTGGGCTGGAGTTGGTGAAAATTACTCGTTTGGTAGGAGTATACTCTTCTCCTGACCGTGATCCTCGTATTCATTCAATTTGTGTTGTGGTGGAAGCACAAGTTGAGGGACAAATGGAAATTCAAGACGGCTTAGAAGTTATGGAAATACAAGCTTTTACCCTTGACTCTTTACCTCCAGGAAAAATGTCTCATGACCACACTCGACAGCTACAAGACTACTTAAATGGCTTAACCACACTGGCGTAAAACTAATTTAGATTTGAGGTTTAACATTAAATTAAAATGGATACCCTATTCCGTAATTCCCGGAGGAAACTCTCCCAAGGGCTGATATTTTGGCGCGAAGCTGGCGCAGGGATTCCTATAGTTTTTTTACATGGTGCTTGGAATGATAGCAGTCAGTGGGTATCAGTGATTGATTCATTATCTGATAATTTCCATTGCTTATCACCAGATTTATTGGGGTTTGGTGAGTCAGAAAATGCTGATGTTCATTACTCGGTTGATTTACAGGTAGAGTGTATTGCTGAGTTTCTTAAAGCTGTACGATTGGAGAAAGTATACTTAGTAGGCTATTCTCTGGGCGGTTGGATTGCGGCTAGCTATGCTTTAAAACATCCAAACCAAGTTAGTGGTTTAGTTTTACTAGCCCCAGAAGGTGTTGGTACAGAAGGACAGGAAAAATATGTGCGGAAAATGCGAAAATTAATCAGCAGTCCACCAATACTATGGCAAGTTTTCAAGTTATTTCCACTTTTAAAGAAAATTCCTGGCTGGAAGGACAAAATTGACCAAAATTTTAGTCTGCGTCAGAAGTTGTTAGAAAATCCCACAGCTTGTCAATTACTATTCCAAAGGCGGAATTCAGAAATTGAAGCAGAATTACTGCATGAAAAATTGCCTTTGATGCAGGTTCCAGTTTTAATTTTGCAAGGGGGTCAAGACTTATTAGATGCTGTGGTTAAAAGTCAAACTTATACTAAACTACTACCTCAAGTGGAGTTAAAAATTATTGCCCACGCTGGTAATGATTTACCTGGTGTTTGTGCTGGAATTGTGGCTAGAGATATTCAGAATTTTATCATGGCTAATTCTAATTTTTGGAGCGGTTAATTGTGGTTTTTCCCTGGGGAATATTTTTAGTGGTAGTTATAGGTAATTTGGACCAAATTTGATACAGTAGCTGGCCAGATGCCTACACTACAAGATTGCTATTTTTTATATTTATAATGGCACTGGGGATGATCAATTAAACTAACTATTTCTGCTATTCCCCAAAAGGTTAAATTGGGTTCAACAATTAAACCGGACGCAATTTCAGGAAACTGAAGTTGGAGAAGGTGTAATAATAACATGGCATCGCCCCCTTTAATGACAATTAAAGTTTTAGGATATAACTGCCACCAAGCGGTAGTAAAGTCTTTGATACTGGCTAATAAGGTGTAAATAATGCCACTTTTAATCGCGTCTTGTGTATTCATGGCAAAGCGTGGAGGTAATGACATTGTTGGTGTTTTGATCTGGGGTAATTGTCCGGTTTTTTCATTGAGAGTGGTAAATTGTAAACCGAGTCCTGGGAGAATTGCGCCGCCAACTAAACAGTGATGAGTATCTGCACCTGTAAAAGTGAGTGCAGTACCAGCATCAATTACCAGCATAGGAAAGCCCCATTTTTTTCCAGCCCCCCACAGGGCTAGGGCCCGGTCAATTCCCAAGGTTGGATACATATTCAATAGGGGGATGTGTTCTAAGGTAATCACACGCACATGAGGATGAGTTTGCCAAAGTTCCGTTTGCTGAGGAACAACAGAGGCTAAAAAAATGGGGGTATGAGGAAATTTTTTTTTGCTTATTTCTTTGCTGACACCAGGAGGAAAAAATTTAGATGGTAAATCCTGGATGTTTTGACATTTAGCTAGTTGCTGTGTGGTTGAATCCGGAAAATGGTCAGTATCCCAAGTGGAGTCAAGGTTTTTAGCTCTAAATAACCCCCAGTGCAGCCGGGAGTTACCAATTTCCAAAGCTAACCAAGGACTGTCTCGGTGTCTTCTGTGTCTCTGTGGTTTCACAGTTTTAATCTTTTAGGTACAGGATAATTTTTTCTGATCAAACTTAAGGATGAAGACGTGTCACAATAAGAGCAGAGGAAAAAATACTCATTGTGTCAAGGAGGCCAGCTATGGTAGCACTGGGGGAAAAAACAGCAAAACGGCTGACCATAGAGACTGTGAAAATTGCTCAAGAAACTACGGCAATTCGTTCTTTAGACTGGGATCGCGATCGCTTTGATATAGAATTTGGGCTGCAAAACGGTACCACTTATAATTCTTTTCTGATTCGCGGTGAGCAAACTGCTTTAGTTGACACTTCTCACGCCAAGTTTCGCCAGTTATATTTTGATACTCTGGCAGGGTTAATCAACCCCGAAGAAATTGATTACTTGATTGTTAGCCACACAGAGCCTGATCATAGCGGCTTAGTCAAAGACTTGCTGCAAATGGCTCCTGAAATTACAGTGGTGGCTTCTAAAGTAGCAATCCAATTTCTAGAAAGTTTAGTACATCAGCCATTCAATCGGCAAATAGTTAAAAATGGCGATCGCCTGGATTTGGGTAACGGTCACGAGTTGGAATTTGTCATTGCCCCTAATTTACATTGGCCGGATACCATATTTAGTTTTGATCATCAGACCAAAATTCTTTACACTTGTGATGCTTTTGGGCTGCATTATTGCTCGGATAGCACTTTTGACGAAGATTTAGCCAAAATAGAAGCGGATTTTAAATATTACTACGACTGCTTAATGGGTCCCAATGCCAGATCGGTTTTGTCCGCACTGAAGCGCATGGCTGAACTGAAAACCATCAATATGATCGCCACTGGTCATGGACCGTTGTTATCCTATCATGTGGAGGAATTAACTAAACGTTACCGCACTTGGAGTCAAAGCCAAACCAAGCCGGAAAACTCTGTGGGGATATTTTATGTTTCGGAATATGGTTATGGGGATGGACTAGCCCAAGCAATTGCGAAGGGTATCAGCAAAACTGATGTAGCAGTGGAAATGGTAGACTTAGGCGCTGGGGTAGATTTACAAGAACTGCGGGAATTAGTCAGCCGTTGTACAGGAATTGTGGTTGGTACGCCTCCTGTGAGCAGTAATGGCAATATTCAAGCAGCACTCAGCACCATTTTAGGATCTGTCAAAGAAAAACAAGCTATAGGTATATTTGAAACAGGTGGTGGAGATGACGAACCTATAGACACCCTACTCAATAAATTCCGTAACTTGGGATTAATGACGGTTTTACCGGCGATTCGCATTAAACAAAACCCAACGGAAAATACTTACCAACTTTGTGAGGAGGCGGGTACAGATTTGGGACAATGGGTAACACGCGATCGCAATATCAAGGCTATGAAATCCCTTGGTGCGGACCTAGATAAAGCATTAGGGAGAATCAGTGGCGGACTATATATTATTACTGCCAAAAAAGGCGAGGTTTCCAGTGCTATGTTAGCTTCTTGGGTTTCTCAAGCGAGCCTTAAACCCCTGGGGTTGTCTATAGCGGTGGCTAAGGACCGGGCTATTGAATCACTGATGCAGGTGGGCGATCGTTTTGTGTTGAATGTGTTAGAAGAAGGTAATTACCAAAAACTGATGAGACACTTTTTAAAGCGGTTCGCCCCTGGTGCTGACCGGTTTCAAGGTGTGAAAACTCAACCAGCCCAAAATGGCGCTCCCATCCTCACCGATGCTTTGGCCTACATAGAATGTGAGGTTATTAGTAGGATGGATTGCGGCGATCATTGGGTGGTGTATAGCAATGTTTACGAAGGACGAGTTTCTAAACCAGATTCCCTCACGGCTGTCCATCATCGTAAGGTCGGTAACCATTATTAAGGGAGTGTGTGGGGTTTGCTATGACACCCCACTCCTAGCCCCCTCCGCTTGCAGGGGGGATAAGCATTATAAGACATAAAGGAACAAGGCTATGTCAATAAATAAACCCCGGGATGTTCAAATTCTTCCTGTTGCTACACATACTACAGTGGTGCGATCGCGTAGTTGGTCTAGACTGAGATTTGAAGTTGAGTATGCTCTGGCTAAAGGGACAACTGCAAATTCTTATATAATTCAAGCTGATAAAATTGCTGTGATTGATCCCCCTGGGGAAACATTTACTGAAATTTATTTAGGGGCTTTGCAGCAACGTATTAACTTAAAAACTATTGATTATTTAATTCTGGGTCACGTCAATCCTAACCGCGCTGCTACTATCAAAGCTTTGTGGGAAAGGTATCCGCAAATAACTTTTGTTGGTTCTAATCCCGGGGCGAAAAATTTACGCACTACTTTAGAAACAGAAGATTTACCAATTATGGTGATGCGGGGGGAAGAAACTCTGGATTTAGGTCAAGGCCATGAGTTACAGTTTATTCCTACTCCTAACCCACGTTATCCAGACTTGCTTTGTACCTACGACCCACAAACAGAAATTCTCTACTCAGATAAGCTGTTTGGGGCGCATATTTGTGGCGACCAAGTATTTGATGAGGGATGGCAAAGCATTAACGAAGACCGACGCTATTACTTTGATTGTGTCATGGCTCCCCACTCGCGTCAAATAGAAACAGCACTAGATAAAATCGCCGATTTACCTATGAGGATGTATGCCACGGGACATGGGCCTATAGTCCGGTATGGTTTAATGGAACTCACCCAGGCTTATTACCAATGGATTTCTTCTGGTGCATCTGATTTGACAGTGGCTTTGATTTATGCTTCGGCTTATGGCAACACGGCTACTCTAGCACAGGCGATCGCTCACGGTATCACTAAAGCAGGGGTAGCAGTAGAATCAATTAACTGTGAATTTACAGAACCAGAAGAAATTCGCGCAGCGGTGGAAAAATCTGCTGGATTTATTATCGGTTCACCCACCCTTGGCGGTCACGCCCCCACTCCAGTACAAACAGCACTGGGAATAGTCCTTTCTACCGCCAGTAGTAATCAACTTGCAGGTGTGTTTGGTTCCTTTGGCTGGAGTGGAGAAGCGGTTGATTTAATAGAAAACAAACTTAAAGACGCTGGCTATAGATTCGGGTTTGATGCTATTAGAGTTAAGTTCAAGCCTAACGATGTCACTTTACAAATGTGTGAAGAAGCCGGAACTGACTTTGCCCAAGCACTGAGAAAAGCTAAAAAAGTCCGTGTCCCTAGCCTTCCTGCTACAAATGTAGAACAAGCAGTTGGTCGTATTGTTGGTTCTCTGTGTGTAGTCACAGCCAAGGAAGGGGACATATCCAGCGCCATGTTAGCTTCTTGGGTTTCCCAGGCCAGTTTTAACCCACCTGGTTTAACTATAGCGGTGGCTAAGGACCGCGCTTTGGAAATGCTCATGCACTCAGGTAATAAATTTGTCCTCAATATCCTCAAGGAAGGGGCTCACATCGGCTTAATGAAACACTTTCTCAAACCTTTTGCCCCTGGAGAGGATCGATTTGCCAATGTTAGCATTGAATCGGCTGCCAATGGCGCTTTTGTTCTCACAGATGCTTTAGCATATTTAGAATGTTCTGTTCAAACTCGAATGGAATCTGGTGATCACTGGCTGGTTTATGCAACTGTGGATGGTGGTAAAGTATTAAAGTCGGATGGTGTGACAGCAGTACATCAACGCAAAACCGGAACTCATTATTAAGTTTTTGATACTGTATGTTTGGGTTATTTTATTTGTGTTTTTGCCTAAGTCCCGTTCAGAGTTTTGGGAAAAACGACATCTTCATAAATGTCAGAGATGGAACAGGAGAAATTCAGGCTGGTAAAGTGTACTTCTTGATTTTCTCCATAACTGTAAAGCTCCCATCTGCGCTCTGGATTACGCCTAAAACAATCAACACGGCGACGGTTTTGACTGATTAAAACATATTCTTGTAATGTTTCTAATTCTTGATAGTCAATGAACTTATCACCCCTGTCTAATGCTTCAGTGGAGGGTGATATAACTTCAATGATTAAACTGGGATAGCGTTTGAAATATTCAAATTTGGTATCTCGTTGGTCGCAAGTTACCATCACATCAGGATAGTAAAAAGTATCTAGAGATTCAATGCGTGCTTTCATATCAGCAAGGTAAACACGACACCCGCTCCCACGAATGTGATTTCTCAGCAGGGTAACTAAGTTAGCAGTAATTGTGACATGAGTATCACTAGCCCCTACCATTGCGTAAATCTGCCCCTGGATATATTCATGTTTAATCGGGCTGGACTTTTCATTTTCTAGGTATTCTTCTGGCGAAAGATAGGGGTGAGATGGGCTGAGAGTCATACAACTAAAATTCTTTTTTCCAAATATTGACCAATCATCAACTGCTCGCCAGCACGAGAAATAATTGTCTGTCTGGTGCGATATTTACTACCAATCAATTTTAACTCTTCCTCAAATACTGAACCGTTGTACTCAGTTCGCAAACATAGGGTTTGACTGTGGGAGAAGTAATATCTGGCGGTGACTGGTTTGGATGTGGCAAAACCGCGATCGCGATATAAGGTATTTCCTAAAACCCCGAATAATGTGGAACCTTGAGACTGTTTTTTCCCCTTGACCACATCTTTACTGTCCCAGGTGACTTGTGCGCCACAGACTAAACTCACTGAATCCGGTAAATGGTGCATCTGACTTAGATTTTGCAATTCATCACATCTTGATTCTAAAAACCGGATGGTGATCAAACTTTCCATCTCTTTTGTTTCACCCTCTGGCAAAGTGTAGTAGCGTCTTTCAGAACTCCAGTCACCAACTGATGCTCTGAAAAATTCGGCAATCTGGGACTCATCAAGGGTTTGTGCAAGTTGTAGCTGTGGTGTCACTTTTTATCTTCCTCGCCTGAGCAAAAATTACAGTTATCTCTATAATACCTCGAAACAAAACACAATGTTTAGTTATAAATCTTAATGTTATCTGAAATATGTACATTTATGTAAGAATAATTTTTACCTGCCAATACTTATTTTATATTCTACCGTGAGTAAAACTAGAGAAAGTAGCTAACTATACAAAAATTTGATTTTAGTAAATGTTCAGAAAATATTTACTTGTTGCATAGTGAATGGTAAATATTTTATCGAGAAATCTAATCAATAAAAAGGCCGAAGAAACTACCATAAATTAGTAATAGAATACCCTGGAATTTACCACCAATAACTTCCTATTAGGAGCATAATAAATGATTTTGGAGAAAAAAACGCCTAATAAACAAGCACAATTACCAAGCTATAATGGCTGCTTAAATCAGGTAATTAATTGCCAATTACAAACAACAGCAACAGCTAATCGTTCTCTATCTATACCTATACTATTTATTACGTCTTTACTTGGTATTGGTTTACTAACTGCAAGTTGTGGATCAATACCCAAAGAATCTGCTCAAGCCCAATCTCAGCAACGCGGTAAAAAAGCACGGGGGGAGAAAGCAACGGCAGTAGATGCAGCCATCGCCCGCACTGGTTTATTGCGATTGCAACCAACCTACACCGGGAACACTACGCCATATCGTACTGTATCTCTGCGATCGCAAGTAGAAGCGAGGTTATTGGCTTTAAACTTAGATGTGGGTGACAAAGTGAACAAAGGGCAAAAAGTCGGACTGTTAGATGATGCCCTGTTATTAAAATCATTAAAACAGTCGGAGGCGGAACTAGCAGCCCTCAAGTCAGAAGTAACCAGGGCAGGAACTCAAGTCAGTAATGCCCGCGCAGAAGTTGAAAGAGCGCGACTAGAATTAATCCAAGCCCAGGCAGACTCAAAACGGCTACAAGAACTTGTCAAGGTGGGAGCCATCCCCCAACAAACGGCAGAACAAGCACGCACAAGGGCAAAAACAGCAGCCCAGTCGCTCCGAGCATCGGAAGAACGAGTGCGTACGGAACAGCAAGTGGTAGCCTCTGCCCAGGGTAGAGTAGTAGCTCAACAAGCGGTAGTAGCTCAATTTCAAGAACGCAGATCCTACGCTCGCTTAATCTCCCCCATTACTGGTGTCATTACACAAAGAGTTACGGAACCGGGTAATCTCCTGCAACCTGGTAACGAAGTATTGCAAATTGCCGACTTTAGCCGCATCAAAGTATTAGTGCAGGTTTCGGAATTGGAACTGTCTCAAATTCAAGTAGGACAGTCTGTACAAGTTACCTTAGATGCTTTCCCCAATGAATCATTAATTGGCAGAGTCACACGGATTTCACCAGCTGCTGATGCCATCGCCCGCTTAATTCCGGTAGAAATAGTAATTCCCAATAACGACAACAAAATAGGTAGTGGACTGTTAGCCAGAGTTAAATTTGAAATCCAAACATCACAGCAAGTCATAGTACCCCAAACAGCGATTCAAAAAGCACCAGACAATCAGGATAATTTGGACGACAGCACGGCAACTAACACTGAGTCAGAAAATAATAGTGGTAAAGTTTTCATAGTTACAGATACAGAAGGTAAAATCAGGGTGACAGCCCGTGTGGTCACTTTAGGTAACAAAGCTGACGGTAAAGTAGAAATTGTCTCTGGCTTGCAAGCTGGGGAAGCCTATGTAGTCCGTAGTAGTAGATTATTAAAAGATGGTGATTCTGTAGTTCTTTCGGCTTTATCAGAAAAAATTAGTGATTAGCGTTGTTGGCATACCCACAAACCTAGAAGGTCGGTGATTCTTGGCGGTTCACTGCAACTTGCTACCGGAGTAGTCTGACAGTCGCTCCCGGTCCGTAGAAACCAGACTAACATTAACTAAAAATAACTAAAAATAACTAATAGATGCAGCAAACACAACAGGGCGAAGGATTTAGTATTACCACCATTTCCATCCGCCGACACATCGGCACACTGATGCTAACTTTGGCAGTGTTGGTAATGGGTATATTTTTTATTTTCAAAATACCTGTAGATTTACTACCATCAATTACTTATCCCCGAATTGGTGTGCGGATAGACGCACCGGGAATTTCTCCAGAAGTAGCTATTGATGAAATCACAAGACCATTAGAATCAGCTTTTTCCGCCACTGAAGGGGTGCTACAGATTTTTTCTCAAACTCGTGAAGGCCAGATAAGTTTGGATCTTTATTTTGCACCGGGGGGAAACATTGACCAAGCCTTAAACGATGCTTCAGCATCTTTGAATAGAGTAAGAAATAATTTACCAGATGCTATTGAAACACCCCGGCTATTTAAATTTGATCCTTCCCAGTTGCCGGTTTACGAATTTGCGTTAACTTCACCTTCTTTAGACAGCCTTGATTTACGTGTTTTTGCGGAAGAAGAACTAGCCAGAGAACTAAATGTTGTTTCCGGTGTGGCGGGGGTGGAGGTATCAGGAGGAGTAAAAGAAGAAGTTAGGGTGAATTTAGATTTAGATCGTTTACAAGCATTGGGTTTGAGTATAACTGATGTCCTGGATGAACTAAGAGACCGCAATCAAGATGTTTCTGGTGGTCGGCTTTTAGGGTCAAACTTGGAACCATTAACTAGGACGGTGGGACGTTTCCAAAATGCTGATGAAATTAAAAATCTGTCTTTTGAAGTTACTTCTTTCCCGGTTTCCAACAGCCAAACCCCAAACCCTAATCGCCGGGTTTATTTGCGAGATTTTGCTGAAGTTATTGATGGATCGGAAAAACAGCGTATTTATGTTTTACTGAATGGGGAAGCAGCAGTCAAAGTCAGTATTCAAAAACAGCCGGATGCTAACACAGTTAAGGTTGTGGATGATGTGAAAAAACGTCTGGTACAATTACAAGGGTCTGGTGTAGTTCCTGAAGGAACAATACTGACACCAACACTAGATGAGTCGCGGTTTATCCGCAATTCCATTGCTAATGTTACTACCTCTGGGTTAATTGGAACAGGACTAGCTGCTGTTGCGGTTTTATTATTTCTGGGTTCTGTGCGACAAACCTTGATTATTATTATTGCTATTCCATTAGCCAGTTTAACTGCCATTATTTTGATGGGAATGTTTGGCTTGTCTCTAAATATATTCAGCTTAGGGGGTTTAGCTTTAGGGGTGGGTATTGTGGTGGATAACTCCATCGTCATGTTAGAAAACATTGCCGAGGGTGCGGGTATAACTCCAGGGAAAAATAACAAAACTAGCCTCAATAGCAAACAACTGATTCAACAAGCTGAAAAAAGTAGTCAAGAAGTGGAATCAGCTTTAATTGCTTCTACTAGCACTAATTTAGTGGCAGTAATCCCATTTTTGCTCATTGGCGGCTTTATTTCACTATTGTTTAATGAGCTAATTCTGACTATTACTTTTTCTGTCACAGCTTCCATTGTCATCGCTCTTACCGTTGTGCCCATGCTTACTTCCCGGACTTTGGCATGGAAATTTTCTACGGGGTTGAGTAGGTTTTGGCTGTTACAAGCATTTAACCGTCGGTTTAATGCAGCCACAAATACCTACAGCCGTTGTTTGGCTATTGTGTTACGGTGGCGATTTTTAACGGTGGCGATCGCTATTATTTTACTTGGCGGTGGTAGTTTGTGGATGGCTCCCCAAATTCCTCAAGAAATCTTGCCTAGAATTAGTACTGGACAAGCCAGATTATCTGCTCAGTTTCCCCCCGGTACACCTCTAGAAACAAACCAAAAAGTTATGGCCATGGTGGATGAAATACTTCTCAACCAGCCGGAAACTGAATATGTTTTTTCTACTGCGGGGGGCGCACTTTTTGGCACAAATGTCATTGCTAATCCCCTCAGAGGTACTAGTACCATTACCCTGCAACCAGGAACTAATGTAGAAACTTACATAGAAAGAGTTACCCAAGAATTGAACCAGCTTAACTTAGTGGGAATTCGCCTACGTCTGTTACCTGGTCAGGTGCGGGGTTTAATTCTCAGCAACTCTCCCGCCCGGGGTGCTGATGTTGATATCATCCTTCAGGGCAATGATACAGACAGCTTACAACAAGCTGGTGTAGAAGTGTTAACAGCTTTGGAACAACAAGCCAATCTGGTAAGATTTCGCCCGGAAGCTGATGACCGTCAACCGGAACTGCAAATTAGACCCGACTGGGAGCGAGTGGCAAATTTTGGCTTAAATACTAAAGATATTGGCGATACAATTCAGACAGCTATACAAGGTACTATACCCACCCAAATACAACGCAGTAACCGTTTAGTTGATGTCAGAGTGCAGTTAAATGAAACATCGCTGCAAAGCGTTTCTCAATTGGCAAGATTGCCGTTATTTGTGAACAATAATCGCCAGGTGCGTTTAAGTGATGTAGCTACCATTACCACAGACCAAGCTCCGGGAGAAATTCAGCGCATTAATCAACGTCAGGTTGTTATACTTGCGGGTGATTTAACAGCAGGAGCTAGTCTCAGTGATGCTTTTACAGAGGTAAATAAAATTATCAATAGTATAAACTTGCCCCCTGGTGTGAGTGTGCTACCTAGTACCACGGCTTCATCTAATCAGGAACTACAAAACTCTTTAAAAATATTGGGGGGATTAGCTAGTTTTTTAGTTTTTGTGGTCATGGCAGTGCAGTACAATTCACTGATTGACCCTTTAGTAATTATGTTGACAATTCCTCTAGCTTTAGCCGGGGGGATTTTTGGGCTTTACATTACTAACACCGCTATCGGTGCAACGGTAATTGTAGGGGCGGTGTTGTTGGTGGGTATTGTTGTTAACAATGCTATCATTATGGTTGAATTAGCAAATCAAATTGTCCATAGTCAGAAGGTTGACCGCAAAACCGCTATTTTACAAGCTGCACCCCAACGCTTACGTCCAGTGTTAATGACTACTATTACCACAGTATTAGGGATGTTTCCCTTAGCTTTAGGAATTGGTGCAGGTTCGGAATTTCTCCAACCATTGGGGGTGGTAGTGTTTTCGGGTTTGTCTATGGCTACATTGCTGACGTTGTTTATTATCCCCTGTTTTTATACTATTCTCCATGATTGGCGGTGGGGAACAGGGAAGAACTAATCTAAAATCCAAAATCTAAAATTGATTAATCCCAAATTTAAAATCTAAAATTGATTCATAGCCCCTGTGACCCCCTAACTAGGGCTTTCCCATATCCTCTCATCAATATTGACACCATGAAAATTGAACGATTGCAAGAACTCAAGCAAAAACTAACTCACGAAGGGGACTTCTCCCATATCTGGTCATTTTATATGGATCATTTTGCCGATCATCGAGAATTTACTCAAATGGGTAAGCCTAGTTATAATGAATACCTAAATGCTATCCTCCAGAAAACTTGTCACCAAATGTTTGGTAGGCCAGTCAATATCACTCGCTTTTTGCTGATTTACATTCCAGAATATGGTTTATTTCATGGGCCATTCCAAGCGGAAGGGCGTATGGGAGGTTTGATTTATTTCGATGATATTAAAATTGGGTTAATTGCTGTGTCGGCAGATTATCCTCCTACCGATGAGGTTAAGTATTCTCGTTTTTCTGAGATGATTCAATTGCCAACAATAGGTCGAAATGATCTCAATTGATTGGGATTTTGGATTTTGGATTTTGGATTTTGGATTAGTTGTTACCTATTGTCTGTTTCCTGTTCCTTAAACTGGTAAAACCAACTTACGTAGACGAGAGTCCTGATAACGAGAGCGACGTGATAAAAAAGTTGTCCATAAAATTCGCCAAGAAGTCAAGGAAAATACTGTTTTATCTAATATCAATCGCAAACTTTGCCAGTTTCTTTGCTTGAGGGCGACTATGGCCCAATGTAATTTCAGGTAATTTCTGATATTCTCGAAGTTGGGCAGATGAGGGCGGTGTTGTTCGTGAACTAAACCATAGATTTTTTCTTTAATTAAAATATTGGTTTCTAAGCGCCGGGACAAAGAAAATTTTTGATTATAAGCGCCCGGCCAAACAGTACGGTAGGCTAAACACTGATTTAAAAAAACTGCATCACCAAACTGAGCTATGCGAAGCCAAGAGTCAATGTCATCACAGTTAGCGTCCAGTTGTGAGTCCCAACCATCGGTTTGGCAAAATGCAGCCCGGCTGCAAGCTACCTGAACAGGTGTACCAAAGGGAAGCATATCTAGGAGCATACCGTAGTGAATGTCAGCTTGTGGGATATAAAAAGCTAAACCGGGGCTTATTTGTGGAGTTCGACTTAGTTCAGTTTCACTACTATCTACCTGGGCTGCTATACAAGAACATATCACAGCACCAGGACACAAGGCGATCGCTTTGGTCATTTCTGCTATACAATTAGGGGCTAGGTAGTCATCATCATCCAAAAACTTAATCCAGTCACCGCTTGCCTTTTCTACTCCAGTGTTGACCGTGGCTGCATGACCTTTGTTAACCTGATGGCGATGATAAACAACAGAATTACCCAAGCTGTTGATGTACGCTTCAGTTTGATCAGATGAACAGTCATCGGCAATAACTACTTCACAAGGTATGGTTTGGTTAAGAGCAGAGTCAATGGCCCGTTTTAGCAAGTTTAAACGGTTATAGGTAGTGATAACGATGCTAAATTTCATTATTTGATGCCTGTAACACAAGTTTTTGTCTATTGTAATCGGACAAACTAGCCAAATTTTGATCTAAACCAGTAGACTGAAATGGGATGATCGATTTATCATTAATGATTGTGAGTTTTTAAAGCAGTAAAGCCATGAGCGCTCAAGAGATTATTCGCTCCATTGAGGAGGAACAACTCAAATCTGACCTGCCCATCATTTATGTGGGCGATACCGTCAAGGTGGGAGTTAAAATTCAGGAAGGGCAAAAGTTTCGCGTACAGCCCTACGAAGGCGTAGTCATCGCCAAACGTAATGGAGGCATTAACGAAACTATTACAGTCCGCCGCGTATTTCAAGGCATTGGCGTGGAACGGGTATTTTTATTACATTCTCCCCGCATCGACAATATTAAAATCATTCGTCGAGGTAAGGTCCGCCGTGCTAAACTATATTACCTGCGCCAACGTGTGGGTAAAGCCACCCGGATTAAGCAACGGTTTGACCGTTCTTTGTAAATTTCGGCTCAAAGTATGGGAGAAATTTATACTGGCAAGCGGCATTTACCCCTAAATTTGATCCTCCGACAAAAATAAGGTATGATCAAAAGCGAAAATTGCGCTATACTAAAAAAAGGTTCAGCGCAATAACTGAATCCAACGCACCCTGTGCGCTCTTAGTTCAGTTGGTAGAACGCAGGTCTCCAAAACCTGATGTCGGGGGTTCAAGTCCTCCAGGGCGCGCTTGAAAGCAAAAAATATAGCCCGAAACAAAAGTACACCTGTTAATATGGCAGTGATTACTAATGGTTTCGGGCTAAACAACTTTAGTATTACTTAACAGTTGGCGGGTCTTTTGCTTCCAGTGAGTATAATGGAGTTAAAACAGTAGATAGAAAACTGTTACCGAATTTCTACTCCCATAGATCCTGAAGGATAAAAAAGTAATTACCCATATTTTTGAGGGAATAGAGGTGTTACCGTGAACGGTAAAGCTGCTATGACAAACGGGAGGTTAAAGGACAATGGGCAAAAAGAATGAAGTAGAAATGCCAGGAAACACTAGTGGGTTTAGCTTGGTCAACTTCTATCAAGGTACAAAAGAAGAACTGGAAAAAGTAGTCTGGCCTAGTCGCAAGCAACTGGTGAGTGAATCGGCGGGTGTGCTATTAATGGTTACACTCTCTGCATCTTTGATATACTTGGTCGATGGATTGTTCGGTTGGGTAGCACAACAGGTATTCTGATGACTTCTGCAACAGACGAACCATACAATTCAGCCCAGCAGCCTGAGCAAACAGCGGAAACAGCGCCTAAAGCACGCTGGTATGCAGTGCAAGTGGCATCAGGCTGCGAAAAGCGCGTAAAAACAAATTTGGAGCAACGTATCCAAACTTTTGACGTAGCTGATAAGATTATTCAAGTGGAAATTCCCCACACGCCTGCAGTAAAAATCCGTAAAGATGGCAGTCGTCAGCACACGGAGGAAAAAGTTTTTCCCGGTTATGTGCTGGTGAGAATGGTTATGGAAGATGATACATGGCAAGTGGTGCGAAACACAACCCACGTGATTAATTTTGTGGGAGCAGAACAAAAACGCGGTGGTGCTAAAAGCCGTGGTCACGTAAAACCAGTACCTTTAGGTCATTCAGAAGTAGAACGGATTTTTAGACAGACTAGCGCACAGGAGCCGATTATCAAGGTTGATATGGCTACTGGTGATAAGATAGTCGTGCTTTCCGGTCCTTTTAAAGACTTTGAAGGCGAGGTAATTGAAGTCAGCCCAGAGCGAAGTAAGTTAAAGGCCTTGCTCTCGATTTTTGGGCGAGATACACCAGTAGAGTTAGAATTTAGTCAGGTACAAAAACAGAGCTAACACAAATGGCGAAGAAAGTAGTGGCGGTCATTAAACTGGCCCTGAATGCTGGAAAAGCCAACCCAGCACCACCAGTGGGTCCCGCATTGGGTCAACATGGTGTTAATATTATGATGTTCTGCAAAGAGTACAATGCCAAAACAGCAGACCAAGCTGGAATGGTGATACCTGTAGAAATATCGGTGTTTGAAGACAGAAGTTTTACATTTGTCCTCAAAACGCCGCCAGCATCTGTACTAATTCGCAAAGCAGCGAAAATAGAAAGAGGCTCCAATGAACCCAACAAAAAAACGGTTGGGTCAATTACCAAGGCTCAATTGCAAGAAATCGCCAAAACCAAAATGCCTGATCTCAATGCCAATGATATAGAAGCGGCGATGAAGATTGTGGCAGGTACTGCCAAAAATATGGGCGTAACAGTGTTAGATTAGTCAAAACCGGAAATCAGGGGAGTGAGTAAAACTCTCAACTCTTAAGATATTTACTGTAATCACTTGATGGGGGGAGAGATTAAGTCTCGTAATTACCCCAGGAGAAAAAAATGGGAAAAAAAATATCGCGCCGGATGCGGGCGCTGCTAGAAAAGGTAGAAGATCGGGAATATGCCCCCATAGAGGCTTTAAGTCTGCTGAAGGAAACAGCAACAGCTAAGTTTGCTGAAGCAGCAGAAGCTCATATCAGATTGGGCATTGATCCCAAATACACAGACCAACAATTGCGGACAACAGTTACACTGCCCAAGGGTACTGGGCAAACTGTCCGGGTAGCAGTCATCACCAGAGGTGAAAAAGTTGCAGAGGCGAGCAATGCGGGTGCTGATATAGTCGGATCGGAGGAGCTAATTAGCGAAATTCAACAAGGTATGATGGATTTCGACAAGCTCATTGCTACACCAGATGTGATGCCACAAGTGGCAAAGCTGGGTAAATTACTAGGTCCACGGGGTTTGATGCCGTCCCCTAAGGGTGGAACGGTGACCTTTGACTTGGCAAGTGCGATCGCGGAATTCAAAGCTGGTAAATTAGAGTTCCGGGCAGATAAGACGGGCATTGTTCATGTTATGTTTGGGAAGGCTTCTTTCTCCCCGGATGATTTATTGGTAAACTTGAAGGCGTTGCAAGAAACTATTGACCGAAACCGTCCATCAGGAGCCAAGGGTCGTTATTGGCGGACAATTTATGTAGCCTCCACTATGGGACCGTCAATTAAAGTTGATATCAACGCTCTACGGGATTTAAAAATGACCGAAGCGGCTTAATTGGTAACGGAGAAGAAAGAGGTTTTCTTGAACTCAATTACCTACCCCCCCAAAACAAACTAAATAAGCAAAGCCGGAGACAGCAGGGGCTATAGGCTTAAATATCCTGCCGAGGTTAAAGCTCAAATTACCTGAATTATCACCCATCTAGGTGTGACCAATCAGGTGTGATGGGTTTTCCTCAACCGCCCCGGCTAAAGCAGCTGGGGTTAATTGTTTTCGCTGGGGTAATTTATCAAAAGTAAAACTAAACATGGGTAGAACGCTAGAAAACAAAAAAGAGATTGTTGCGGATCTCAAAGCAAGTCTAAGTAAGTCAACTTTAACACTGGTAATTGATTACCAGGGGCTAACAGTTGCTCAAATCACCGACTTACGCAAGCGTCTCCGTCCCAGTGGTACTGTTTGTAAGGTGACTAAAAATACCTTTATGGGCATCGCCATTGATGGTGACAAAAACTGGGAACCACTTGGGGAATTTCTCAAAGGTTCTTCTGCTTTTTTGCTAGTTCCAGAGGATTTTTCATCTGCAATTAAGGCTTATCAAGAGTTTCAGAAGGCGACCAAGAAGACAGAACTTCGTGGTGGCGTTATGGAAGGTCGCCTGTTGAAAGAATCTGATGTCAAGGCTTTAGGAGACTTGCCATCTAAGGAGCAACTGATGGCGCAAATTGCAGGAGCTATCAACGCCTTAGCTACTAAAGTGGCTGTTGGTGTCAACGAAGTTCCCAGTTCCTTGGCTCGTGCTTTGCAAGCTGTGGCTGATAAAGATAAAGACCAAGGCGCTAGTACCGAGGGTGCGGCTGAATAAGCGTCCCTAGACTACACCAAAATTTCCCAAGTTTAATTTCCCTATGAAAGCTTGGGGTCAGCAACAACAAAATTTAGATTACAGGAGTTATATCAATGTCTGCTGCAACTGATCAAATTCTCGAACAATTAAAAACTCTGACTTTGCTAGAAGCATCTGAGTTAGTCAAGCAAATTGAAGAAGCCTTTGGTGTGAGTGCTGCTGCACCTGCTGGGGGAATGATGATGATGGCTCCTGGTGCTGGTGCTGCGGCTGCGGCTGAACCTGTGGAGGAACAAACCGAGTTTGATGTGGTCCTGGAATCAGTACCAGCTGATAAGAAGATTGCTGTACTGAAGATCGTCCGGGAATTGACCGGTTTAGGTCTCAAAGAAGCGAAAGACTTGGTGGAATCTGCGCCTAAAGCTGTCAAAGAGGCTCTGCCCAAAGATGCTGCTGAAGATGCTAAGAAGCGCATCGAGGAAGCTGGTGGTAAGGTAACTGTTAAGTAGTCAAGTTAGCTTCCACAAACTTTAATTTGACGGAGTTTTAGAACAAGCCTGCATGAGCAGGCTTTTTTTAGTGTAAATCAGCATCCCAGATACCAATATAAATCCGATCCTGTTGATTGCGTTCAATGACACCTTTTAATTTACCCACATTAAAGGAGTATCGCTGAGTTTGGCGATCGCGTACTTTTTCCAGTTCCTGCTTAATTTCACTATTAAGATTACCAGCAAGCATTCCTTTTAATGTTCTTTGCATTACTTCTGGATCAACAGATGGGGCAAAAGCTACTTCAGTTTGGCGTAATACTCCGGTTTTTCGGTCAAATAAGTAACCAAGGTCAACTTGATCTTCTAACTGATACAGAAAAGCCTGAGTATTCCACAACCCTTGAGAGTTTCTACTGGGTTTACCTAAAGCTGCTTTAACTGCATCTTGAGAAGTTCCTGTGGGAAATGCTGGCACATTTAAAGTTCTGGTGTTACTAGGAACATCTGGGGTTGGGGTTGGTTCTGGGGGTTCTGGGGTTGGTGTTGGTTCTGGGGGTTCTGGGGTTGGTGTTGGTTCTGGCTGTGGTTGTAGGGGTTGTACTGTAACAGGAGGTTGTATAACTTGCTGATCTAAGGGTGAGGGGGAGGATGGGGGCGCAGGGGTTGGTTTGTTAAAATTTTCGGGATCAGAAAATGGTGTGGGTTGTGGTAGACTGGTAATGGCTTCTTGTTGCTGTAGTTGGGGAATGAGGCGAGAAATTACCACTCCACCAATTAAGCCACCTAAAACTAAACTGCTGATAATTAAACCAGGATTTGGGGATTTTCGGCTAGGAATGGTTGGCGCGGGAGATATTGCTTGGGTATGCTGAGTGGATGCAATATTGGTAGGACTTGGGTTGACTGTAGGCTTAGTCAGGGAATGGGAAGTAATATCATGGCCAGATTTTAAAGCATATAGCATTTTACTGGCGGTACTATAGCGATCGCTCACGTGGGGCTGAATGGCTTGATTAATTACTTTGGCTAAATGTGACGACACATGGGGGGCGAACTCTTCCCAGAGAATTTCCCCGGTTTGCGGGTGTGTTGGTAATTCTGGTGGGTGTTTTGCTGTGAGTAAATAAACAGTAGTCAAGCCTAAGCTATAAATATCACTGGCATAAACCGGTCGTCCTAAAGCTTGTTCAGTGGGCATATACCCCGGTGTACCAATCACAAGCGATCGCGTGGGATGAGGTGAGGAACTAACTACTGAACGTATAGTTTCTTTCACAGCGCCGAAATCAATTAAAAATGGCTGATGATCACTTGAGCGCAAAATAATATTATCTGGTTTGATATCCCGGTGAATAATACCTTTACTGTGGACATAATCTAATACTGATAACAAACTAAATAGAATTTCCCTAACGGCAGTTTCCCCCTGCTGTTTTTTGGTTTCCACAATATTGGTTAAAGTTTGCCCTTCAATCCATTCTTGAACCAAGTAAAACAGTCCATTCTCGCAAAAGTACGCATATAATTTGGGGATTTGGTCACTACTATCACCCAAATATTCTAAAGTAGCCGCTTCCCTCTCAAAGCGCTGTTGAATGATTTGGTAGGTTTTCTGGTCATTGGCTATGGGTTTGAGTTGCTTGATTACACAGCGACGGCGAGAAGGCATATAAGTATCTTCTGCCAGAAAGGTTTGCCCAAAGCCACCAGCACCTAAAGTTTGAATTACTTGATAGCGATTATTCAGCAGTGTTATGGTCATGAAAGTCTACAAGCGATCGCCTTTTGTAAATGTACATCAAATACTGAGACGGGTATTACATCGGTTATTTCACCTCACTAACCACCCATCTGCTATTGCTGGCATCCCATAAAAGGTAAAAACGCAGAGAACCAGCAACTCGTTTTCCAGTCTTCATCAAGTATTGAAACTTAGCATTCACGGTGGCTGTGTTTCCACTGGCTGCTAATAAACTAACTTCTTCAACACTCACACTGTCAACTTCCCCTCCCCACCAGTTGATATAAGAAAGATAACCTTCTGGGTGAAGGCGTTGATTATTTTGCAGACTGGGAGCTAATAGATTCCAGGCGGTTTCATATTTACCCTGATTAATATTGACATAATAATTCTGCACTGCTTCAGTTGGTGATGATCCAAGTATTTCTGACTCCACCACAGAAGGAGAAGAGGACGGTTGATCAGGATTGAAAGGTGATGTTACTGGATTTGATGCAATGGGACTTGGTTCTGGAATCTCCTCAGATGGACTATTGACCGGTGGTGTAGTACCGGGTACTTGAGCCTGGTTAATATCTGGTGCTTTCAATGTTTCCGTTGACTGTTCCCATTGACCGGGTGGTGTTACTGGATTTGATGCAATGGGACTTGGTTCTGGAATCTGCTCAGATGGACTATTGACGGGTGGTGTAGTACTGGGTACTTGAGCCTGGTTAATATCTGGTGCTGTCAATGTTCCCGTTGACTGGGTAACTGGTTGAGGTGGTCGATTGAGGGCAAAACCAATAATAATGGCAGTACCTATTAAACCACCCACAATTACACTACTCAGAAAAACTCTCTGTGCAGGGACTTGAGTGGGGGGTGGAGAAGTAGACCCTGGACTAACTGTAACCGTGGGTTGAGATGGGGGCGCATTTGCTGCTAGGGGGTGTTGATAAGGTACTGTGGGAGGTATGCTACTTGACCCCAATTGTAATGCTAAGAGCATTTCTCTAGCACTGGCAAAGCGATCGCGGGGATGATAGGCAATAGCTCTGGTTATCACTTCTGCCAATGTGGGGCTAATATTGACAGCGTGTTGATACCAGATAATTTCACCGCTGCGAGAATCCAACTCTAACTCTTGGGGCTGTTTGCCAGTTAATAAATAAATTGCTGTCAAACCTAAACTATATAAATCACTAGAATAAACTGGTCTGCCCGCGGCCTGTTCACTGGCCATATATCCAGGTGTACCGATGACAATGGAACTGGTGGGATGACCTTGGGAGTTAACCACTGTAGCCATAGATTCCCGCACCGCGCCAAAATCAATTAATACTGGTTTACCGTCGCCATAACGCAAAATAATATTATCTGGTTTGATATCCCGGTGAATAATGCGCCGGAAGTGGATGTATTCTAACACTGGTAACAAATTTAGTAGCATTTCCGCCACAGCACTTTCCCGCCATAACCCCTGTTTTTGCAGTTTGGCTGTGAGGGTGTCGCCAGAAATCCACTCTTGTACTAAATAAAATTGTCCCTCTGCTTGAAAGTAAGCATACAATGTGGGGATTTGGTCACTATTTCCACCCAAATCTTCTAAAATTGCTGCTTCTCTTTGAAAGCGTTGCTGTACCAGTTGGTAAATTTGGGGATTATTTTCTATTGGTCGTAGCTGTTTAATTACGCAGCGACGACTAGAAGGCATTTGGGTATCTTCTGCCAGAAAGGTTTGCCCAAAGCCACCAGCACCTAAAGTTTGAATTACTTGATAGCGATTATTCAGCAGCATTTGTATCAGTTAACGCCATATGGTAGAAAAACTATAGTTATATATTTTACAATTTTTCTCCACTAGTCAACCGGGCGCACTTCCAAGGATGTCTGAGAAGTGCCAAAATTCATCCAGATATCCCCTGACCATAGCCTATTGGCTCATTTTTTGTGCTTCAATTCATTTTAAATCTAGCAATCCTGCTTCTTTTAATTTAGGATTAAACCGTAATTGTTCTTCTAACCCCCGGTTTTGTAAGATACTTAAAATCTCTGCTTCTACTCGCCGGGCAACACTTTTAATTACTTTGATTTGCGCCAACTCATCATTAGTTGAATTTTCGTATTGTTCCTGTTCATCTGGGGTCATGAATGGTTTAACATTTATGGGTTGTGTCCACTTTTCTTGATCATCTCCATTACCTAATGGAAGCATACCATTTTCAGCAATCCAAGTATTTTGTATTTGTTCTAAAACTGTACGGCTAGGGCGTGAGATGCTTTGGAACTTGACCCAGTAACATTGTTCAGGTTGACGGACTAAATGCTGTTTTAAACTCAGGTAAATATCCCTGGAGTATCCGACAAATTGAAGGTTTTTCTCTTGGTTAAAGATGGCGTATACTCCTATTTTACTAGCAAATAATTCTGGGATTTGACCATGTTCAATGTAAGGAAAAAACTCCAAGTTTGCCAAAGCTGAAATATTAACTTCACCATTCATATATCTTAACTCCTGTTTGTATAATTAGCCGATGTTTACAAGATTTTTCTGAGAATGAGGGAGCAGGGAAAATTAAGGCAAAATAAAAAACGGGGTGTATGGTTATACACCCCAAAAATATGCTCAACTCAATCCTGACTAATCATCAAAATCTTCCTCCTCTTCAAAATCCTCGTCATCCAACAAATCATCTACTTCATCAGTAATCAACTCATCGTCATCTAAAAAACTCGACCTAGACCCAGAATGAAAACCACCAACCCCCACGCCAGTATCTAAATCATAGGCGCGGGCTGTGCGGTCGTCTAATACCATGTCTAAAGTGTCCTCAACTTCATCAAAATAGGGGCTACTTTCCACTACGGTAAATTCATCAATTACCGGTTCTTCGTAAGAGTGATATCCTGTACCGGCGGGAATTAATCTACCAATGATTACATTCTCCTTTAACCCACGCAACCAATCAGATTTACCTTCAATAGCTGCTTCGGTTAACACCCTGGTAGTTTCTTGGAAGGAAGCGGCAGATATAAAACTATCAGTGTTTAAAGATGCCTTAGTAATTCCTAATAACACTGGGGTGTATTGGGCTTTGGCTCCGCCGGTGATGGCCATGGCTTCGTTTACTTGCTCTACTTGACGTAGTTCTACTAACTCCCCTGGTAACATGGTGGTGTCTCCACCGTCGTCAATTCTGACTTTATTGGTCATTTGCCGCACAATTACTTCTATGTGTTTGTCGGCAATATCAATGCCTTGGGACTGATACACCATTTGGACTTCATTCACCAAAAAAGTCTGAACTCTTTGCAGGGCGTAACTGGCACAAGCATAAACTCCGTCTTCTGAACCGAGGTTAAAGAATACCTCTAAGATTTCATGGGGGTTGCATGGTCCATCGCTTACCCGTTCACCTGCTGCTACCATAGCGCCATCAGTGACCATCAAATTCTGCCCTGGACCTAGATTATAATCAGTGACTACTCCGTTGGATTCAATGATTTTGGCTCCTATAGCCTCGTCTCCATCGCCATAAACTACTTTTAACTCTCCGCCTCGTTTAGCTAAAACACAAGATTCCTTGGGTTTGCGGGCTTCTAGTAGTTCCTCAATTCTGGGTAAACCTTGGATAATGTCCCCGGTTTTAGCGCGTTCAAAGACTAGTAACACCAGATTGTCGCCCCGTTGTACCAAATCGCCATTGTTGACTTGTAATACTGCTCCTTGGCTCACTCGATAAGGACGACCCAGACGGATTTCTACTATATATTCTCCCGACGTGAGGGCTGTTTCTTCTAGTTGGGCTGGTGTGGCTGTTTTTTCCAATACTGCCAATACTTGCCCAGATTCTGCTGCAGTTACACCGGGGGCGATTTGGTCTCCTTCCACTAATAGATCGCCGGGTTTTACCGTGGGTTTAATAGAGGATGTGACTGTGATTTTATCTGTTTGACGTAAAATTAAACAGCGCCGCACTGCTTCTGCACCGTCGCGAATACCTCTGACTATGCCACCTTCTTTACCGAGAATTTGGGTACGGGATACCACCGCGCCTGGTGCTATGGTTTGTCCGTCTTGTACTTCTAGAGTAGTGCGGGTGCTGCCTTGGGTGGCATCAGCTGCTATGTCCCGACGCAGTACGAGGGATTCTAATATGACTAGTTGCAGTCTTTGGATGTCTGAATCTTCTCGGTCAGGCACTAATTCTATGTCAGCAGCTAGAGGGGAACCGCCATGATCTTGTTCTTTATCTTCTTCGATTTCTAATACTAGTTGTGTACGTAGTAAATCGACTCCTTCCACAGACTTGACTCGTTCTGAGTCTTTGTAGGGTAGTCTTTGTACAGCCCGCAGTTGAATAGAACGCCCGGTTTGGGGACTGATGGAGGTGGTGGAGGGTATGTCGGGATGATCTGGAACGACAAACTCAACTACAGGACGACATAATAAAGCAGGACCCTCTGGAGTTTCTACGTACTGGATGTAACGCAGTTCGGTGGCTGTGGTTCCTTGCAGTTCTTCACCTGGTTGAATGAAAGTATCGTCACGACTCATAACCGCTTCTGGATCGTCTACTAATAGCAGTTCTCCGGGTTTGACTACTATTTCTCGTAGTATGTCGTTTTTCTGGGTTATTTCTATGACACCGTTGGTTTGACAAAATATGTCTTTGACTATTTCTGTGCCGGCTTCAACAAATTGACCTTCTTCCACTAATAGTAAGGATATGTCTTTATTGACTTCATGGGTTTCTTCTTGGATCCAGAGTATGGTTCCGCCCTTGACTACTTCATAACCTTGTTTGGCTTTGCCTTTTTTCTGTACTTCTACACCTCCAAATTTAACTAGCCCGCCGGTGGTGGTGCGGTAACGTTCGTCTATTAGCTCTGCTATTACTTGACCGTTTTGGACTTTGGTTCCTGGTGTGGCTCGCAAGTTAAAAACTTGATTTTTGCCTGTGGTTATGAGGTAATGGTTACGCCCTTGGCTGCTTTCTACTGTGACGGTGGCTTGGTCGAGTACTACTGATGCTGTGATTATTTCTATTTCTCTGGCGTTTTTACCGGGGGTGATTTCGGGTAGCCGGACTACTCCCCCGTGAACGGAGGTTAGTTTGGTTTCGGCTAAGACTCCGTTGGTGGGGATTTGGTCGTTGTTTTTGACTACTAGTTCTGCTCCTGGGGGGAGGTTGTAAACTTCTCCGGAAAGTACCCAAATTAGTCCGCCCCTGGCTGCTGTGACTGTGGTATTACCTTGGCGATCTGTTTTTTGTTCTGGTACTACTTCGGCAAATAGGGTTTCTCCCGCCAGGTCTGTGGCTACGTCTTTGACGGCTTTTTCAGTGTTGGCTCTGGTGGTTCTTCCTCCTAGGGCTACTTCTGCTAGTAGTTGACCAATTTTAACTTGGCTACCTGGTTGGACGTATAGAGTGGAGCCTTGGGTGAGGTTGATTTCTTGTTTTTCTTTTTGTGCTGTCTCTAGGATCAGCACACCATCAGCTTCTACATATAAAGCGTCTTCTCCGTGGCGGGTGCGGTAGGGTCTGGTTTTTAGTTGGCGGGGAAAGCGGACAGTAGCTTCAATTTTGCTGCGGACTTGTTGAGCGACTTCTCCGGTGAATACCCCCCCGGTGTGGAAAGTCCGCATAGTCAGTTGGGTTCCGGGTTCGCCGATACTTTGAGCAGCAATAATGCCCACAGCCTCCCCCAGGTCTACCATTTTCCCGTGGGCTAAACTCCAGCCGTAGCAGTGTTGACAAACTGAACGGGCGGCTTCACAGGTGAGGGGCGATCGCACCACTACTTCTGTAACTCCAGCTTTTTCAATTCTGATGGCTAGTTCGTCATCCATGGGGGTATTACGGGCTGCTATTGTTTCTTTTGTGGCTGGGTGGATCACATCTTGGGCGACTACCCTGCCCAATAAGCGGGAACTGAGGGGTATTAATATTTTGCTACCTTCGGTCATAGCCCGGATAGGTATACCTCTGGTGGTTCCGCAGTCAAACTCTCGGATAATCACATCTTGGGATACATCCACTAGCCGGCGGGTGAGATAACCAGAATCTGCTGTGCGTAGAGCAGTATCTACTAGTCCCTTACGGGCACCGTAGGAGGAGATGATGTATTCAGTGACCGTTAGTCCTTCCCGGAAGTTGGTTTTAATGGGGATGTCGATGATTTCTCCTTGGGGGTCTGCCATGAGTCCCCGCATTCCCACTAGTTGCCGGACTTGGGATATGTTGCCCCGCGCTCCTGAGAAGGCCATCATGTACACAGAGTTGAGGGGGTTTGTTTTTTTGAAGTGAGCCACTACCTCATCCTTGAGGCTTTCGCTGGTTCCGTTCCAGGTGTCTATTACTTTTTGGAATCGTTCTACTTCGGTGATTTCTCCCCGTTGGTAGCGAGTTTCTGTGGCTTGGATTTCTTCTTCGGCTGCGTCAAGAAGCGATCGCTTGGTGGGGGGGATCATTAAATCATCTACACTGATGGACACTCCTGCTCTTGTAGCGTAACGAAATCCTAGTTCTTTGAGTTTATCTGCCATCACAGCGGTACGGGCAGTACCGTAATGAGTGTATGCCCAGGCGATGAGCTTTCTCAGTTGTTTTTTGTCTACTACGCGGTTACGAAATATGGCTTTTTCTTTATTTTCGTTAATCATGGATTTCGTCCTTAATTAAATTTAGTCATCGAAAGCGGGGGATGTTGGATTGTCCCCTATTCCCTTGTTAATAATTTTCTAAACCACTAGGGCTTCTTGTATGGCTTTGTTGTAAATTACTCGCCCTGGTGTGGTGCGGATGTACTGAGAAATAAGATTACCCTGGGCATCTTGCCGCACGCGCCGGGTGTTGTATATGAGGGTGCGGGTTCCGTCGGGGTGAGATATATTTTCCAGAACCTCGTCGTCTGGTTGGTCTAGTTCCACGTCTCCGTTAAAGCGTACCCAGATGTAGGCGTGTATTTCTACTTGGTTAAGGTCAAAAGCCATAATCACATCATCTAGAGAAGCGTAGTATTTACCTGCACCTTTAGTTGCTTGGGGATTTTCGGCAGTCAAATAGTAGGCTCCTAGTACCATATCTTGACTAGGGGTGATAATAGGTCTGCCAGTAGCCGGAGATAAGACGTTATTGGAAGCTAGCATTAATAACCGTGCTTCTGCTTGACTTTCCAGGGATAGGGGAACGTGAACAGCCATTTGGTCTCCATCAAAATCAGCATTGAAAGCGGGACAAACCAAAGGATGGAGTTGTATAGCTCGACCTTCTACTAATACAGGCTCAAAAGCTTGGATACCCAAACGGTGGAGGGTGGGAGCGCGGTTGAGCATGACTGGATGTCCTTCAATGACTTCTTCGAGTACGTCCCAGATACAGGGGTCGTTACGAAAGATAAGTTTTTTAGCGGCTTTGATATTATTAACCATGCCGTTGCGGATGAGGCGGTTGATGACGAAGGGCTGGAATAGTTCTATGGCCATTTCCCTGGGGAGTCCGCATTGGTGAATTTTTAGCTTAGGACCAACCACAATAACAGAGCGACCGGAATAGTCTACACGTTTACCCAGGAGGTTTTGGCGGAAACGTCCTTGTTTACCTTCGATGATGTCTGAGAGGGATTTTAGGGGGCGGTTATTAGCTCCTACTACTGTCCTTCCCCTCCTTCCGTTGTCTATGAGAGCATCCACGGCCTCTTGAAGCATCCGCTTTTCATTGCGGACGATGATTTCTGGGGCGAGAATTTCTTGGAGCCTAGCCAATCGGTTGTTACGATTAATAACCCGACGGTAGAGGTCATTGAGGTCACTAGTGGCGAAGCGTCCGCCGTCTAGTTGCACCATGGGGCGGAGGTCTGGAGGGATAACTGGAATAATTTCCATCACCATCCACTCTGGTTTAGAACCGGTGGCGATGAAGTTGTCTATGACTCTGAGGCGTTTGATCAGTTTGGCGCGCTTTTGCCCTTTGGCTGCGGCGGTTTCTTCTCGCAGGTTTTCGGCTTCTTGTTCCAGGTTGATGTCTGAGAGGAGACGCAATAGGGCTTCTGCTCCAATACCTACTTCTACGTTTTGGAGTTGGGAGTCTTCACTATATATTTGGTCTTCTATTTCTAGCCATTGGTCTTCTGTGAGCAGTTGTTTGTAGGTGAGGGTTTCGGCGTTACCGGGGTTCAGGACTACGTAGGAGTTGAAGTAAACAATTTGTTCTACGTCCCGGAGGGGCATATCTAGGAGAATGGCGATGTAACTGGGGATACCTTTGAGATACCAGACGTGGGCGACGGGGGCGGCTAGTTTGATGTAGCCCATTCTGTGACGACGGACTCGGGATTCTGTGACTTCTACTCCGCAGCGTTCGCAGACGATACCGCGATGACGGACTCTTTTATATTTGCCGCAGTGACATTCCCAGTCTTTGGCGGGTCCGAAGATGCGCTCGCAAAATAGCCCGTCCATTTCGGGTTTGAGTGTACGGTAATTGATTGTTTCTGGTTTGGTGACTTCACCTACTGGAGTTCCGTTGGGTAGGGTGCGCTGTCCCCATTGTCTGATGCGCTCTGGTGAGGCTAAACCGATTTTTACGTAGTCGAATTGATTGGATGCGGAGGTTTTCATGATGAATTTTAGATTTTAGATGTTGGATTTTGGATTTGGGGAGTTGGGATTAATAGCAATCTCAAAACTCCCCGATTTTGTGGAGGATCAAAAGTTTTGGTTTTTAGTCTTCCTCTTCTAAGGACTCGCGGGAAAGTGCTTCGTAAGTGGGTCGAGAGGGGGTGCGTCGGGGTGATTGATCCGCCATTAAATCCACTTCTACATCCAAAGAATTACCGTCTGCTTGGGTTTCTACTTTGTGGACGGCGATATCTAAACCTAATGATTGCAGTTCTCGCATCAGGACTTTAAAGGATTCGGGAGTGCCTGGTCTGGGTATGGATTTGCCTTTGACGATGGCGTTTAAAGCTTCGTTTCTACCCTGCATATCGTCTGATTTAACGGTGAGTAGTTCTTGCAAAGTGTAGGCTGCGCCAAAGGCTTCTAATGCCCATACTTCCATTTCTCCGAAGCGTTGACCGCCTTGTTGGGCTTTTCCTCCTAGGGGTTGCTGGGTCACTAGAGAGTAAGGACCAGTAGATCGGGCGTGAATTTTGTCGTCTACTAAATGTACCAACTTGAGGATATAAGCTACACCTACGGTAATTTCGCGATCGAAGGGTTCGCCGGTGCGACCATCAAACACTTGGATTTTGCCGGGGTTGTCTGGGTTAAATACCCAGTTTTTACCAGTTTCTTCTCGCGCTTCTAGGAGTTTTTCATGTACGATTCTGCGGGATGATTCTTCACCGTACATCTCATCAAAAGGAGTAATTTTAAACCTCACTCCCAGGTTATGGGCTGCCCAACCAAGTAAACATTCAAATACTTGCCCAACGTTCATCCGACTGGGTACACCCAGGGGGTTAAGCACAATATCCACTGTGGAACCATCTGCTAGGTAGGGCATATCTTCCACTGGCAAGATGCGGGAAATAATTCCTTTGTTACCGTGGCGACCTGCCATTTTATCCCCTACTTGGATTTTCCGTTTTTGGGCTACGTATACCCGCACTACCATATTGGCCCCTGGTGGTAGTTCGTCTCCTTGTTCGCGGGTAAATAAACGGACATCAACTACGCGGCCTTTTTCTCCGTTGGGGACTCGCAGGGAATTGTCCCGGACATCTCGGGCTTTTTCTCCAAATATAGCCCGGAGGAGTTTTTCTTCTGGGGGTTGGTCTGACTCTCCCTTGGGTGTAACTTTACCTACTAGGATGTCCCCAGATCCTACCCAAGCACCAACGCGGATAATTCCTTGCTCGTCTAATTGACGCAGGGCATCTTCCCCCACATTGGGAATTTCTCTGGTGATTTCTTCTGGTCCAAGTTTGGTTTGTCTGGCTTCTATTTCGTATTTTTCGATGTGAATAGAAGTGTAGATATCATCTTGCACTAGTCTTTCAGAAATCAAGATGGCATCTTCGTAGTTATACCCTTCCCAAGGCATATAGGCAACGACTATGTTTTGACCTAGTGCTAGTTCTCCTCCTTCGGTGGATGAACCATCGGCGAGGACTTGCCCGGCGACGACGCGCTCACCAATTCTGACTAGGGGTTTCTGATTTAAACAGGTGTCTTGGTTGGATCTTTGGTATTTGGAAAGTGGATAGATAATTTCTCTGGTTTCTGGGTTGTTTGTTTGGGGAAGGACACGAATTTCTGTAGCATCTACATAAGTAACTTGTCCGTCGGTCCGGGAAACTATCACCATACCGGAGTCTCTTGCTCCTTGGGCTTCTAGTCCTGTTCCTACTAGGGGGCGCTCTGGTTTAAGTAGGGGTACTGCTTGCCGTTGCATATTAGAACCCATTAAGGCGCGGTTAGCGTCATCATGTTCCAAGAAGGGAATCATACTAGTAGCAACGGAGACTATTTGCACGGGTGACACGGCTACATAGTCCACTTGTTCGGGGGTGGTGGTGGTCCAGTCTTGACGATAGCGCACTGGTACTTGTGGTCCTTTGATGTAGCCATTTTCATCTAAAGGAATGTCACCTGTGGCGGTTCGCAAATCGTCTTCTTCGTCTGCGGTCATATAGACTGGGGGAAGGTCAAAGCGCACCCGCCCGTTTTCTACCGGACGGAAAGGTGTTTCTAAAAAGCCGTATTGATTAACTCGGGCATGGGTGGCTAGGGAACCGATTAAGCCTGCGTTTGGTCCTTCTGGGGTTTCGATGGGGCATATTCTCCCGTAGTGGGAGGGATGAATATCTCGCACGGCAAATCCAGCCCGTTCACGGGTTAAACCACCGGGTCCAAGGGCGCTGAGGCGGCGCTTGTGGGTCAGTTCTGCTAGGGGGTTGGTTTGATCCATGAACTGACTTAGTTGGCTGGATCCGAAGAATTCTTTAATTGCTGCTACTAGTGGTTTAGGGTTAACTAAGGATGCGGGAGTTAAAACTTCGGCATCTGATACTGTCATGCGTTCGCGGATGATCCGTTCTAGGCGGTTTAATCCTACCCGCACTTGGTTTTGTAATAGTTCCCCTACGCTTCTCACTCGGCGATTACCTAAGTGATCTATGTCGTCTATGATGCCAATGTCGTATTCTAGGTTGATCAGGTAGTCTACTGCGGACAGGATGTCGCTTGGGGTGAGTACGCGGACGGTATCTGGTACTGATAGGCGCAGTTTTTTGTTGAGTTTGTAGCGACCGACTCGACCCAGGTCGTAACGTTTGGGGTCAAAAAATCGGGAATCTAATAGTTGTTGTCCACCAGAGACTGTGGGGGGTTCTCCCGGTCTGAGTTTACGGTATAGCTCCATGAGGGCTTCTTCTTCGGAGAATTGCCCTTCTTTTTCAATGGTTTTTTGGAAGTATTCGTGATGGCGTAGGGCATCAAAAATTTCGTTATCCGATAAACTCATGGCTTTTAGTAGCACTTGGGCTGAGAGTTTACGGGTTTTGTCGATGCGTACCCACACTAAGTCGTTACGGTCTGTTTCAAATTTCAGCCAAGCCCCCCGGTTAGGAATTAAGCTGGCTGAATAGGTGCGTCTTCCGTTTTTGTCGATTTCTGATTTGTAGTATACTCCTGGAGATCGTACTATTTGGTTAACTATCACCCGTTCGGCTCCGTTGATAATAAACGTGCCTCGGTCTGTCATTAGGGGCAGATCCCCAATAAATACTTCTTGTTCTTTGATGTCCCCTGTTTCTTTGTTTAACAGGCGTGTGGGTACATACATTTGTACGGCATAAGTACTATCCCGCCGTTTTGATTCTTCTACGCTGTACTTTGGCTCTTTTAGTTTGTAGTTCTCTGCCAGGAAGTGCAGTTCTAGTTTGCCTGTGTAGTCTGTAATTGGACTAAAGGAGTTGAGTTCTTCTATTAGCCCTTCTTCGAGAAACCAGCGAAAACTGGAACGCTGAATTGCTATTAAGTCTGGCAATAAAAAGGCGGGTTCCATAAATGTATCTGTAGTCATGCCTTTACCTTAGTCAACCTGGTTAAACTTGTTTTGAGGACACTGCTTGAGTTGGTTTTGCCTGTTGCTACCGCTTTGTTTTTGTCGGTGGTTTTTTGGGACAATTGGGCGATCGCGGCTATTGAAACTGCAAACTGTAATTTTGGCAAGGGGTTAATGGCCTTTTTTTCTGGCTACCTGCGCTAAAATCCAGATAAGTTGATTGTTCAATAATTTATTTGATTTTTGGTTTTTTTCTCATTTCCTTTCCCATGACCCCCAATGATTACTGAAATAAATATGTGATTTTTGTCCCTTGGTTACCGAATTGATGGCGGTTTTCCCTTTAGACACGGGGAAAGAGCCGTTTAGTTGTTCGGCTCTCACTTGTCTTTTTTTTGATTTTTGGTTTTGCCCACAGGATAATTTGGTTTTTTTTAACGGTTTTCTATAGGTTAAGTACGCTATAGATGGGTTTTGCTTCAGTCTGGGTGACTATCGCTGGTTGACATCAGTCATAATTTGAGAACATCCGCTTGTGGAGATGAGGTGGATGATCGGTTTGATAACGGTACAAAAAAAAGTTTTAAATTCCTTCCTTTTATATTATGGCCTATTGAAAATGTTTTTGAGGGAATAATATTAACATAATTTTGTCCTCCTGGGGTTTTATTTTTTCTCCACCCATGGGATATGGATGTTCTGACTTTATAGTGCTAATCCAAATAGTTCACAGGCATTTTGGGTGGTTTGAGCGGCGATGGTTTCTAGTGTCTCCCCCCGCAGTCGAGCTACTTGTTCGGCTACATGAAGGACATAAGCTGGCTCGTTGCGTTTTTCACCCCGTTTAGGTGTGGGAGACAGAAATGGGCAGTCTGTTTCGATTAACAAGCGATCGCCGCTCACCATGACTGCTGATGCGTGGATGGATTTAGCGTTTTTGAATGTGACAGTACCGCTAAAGCTGATGTAAAAACCCAGGTCTAGAAACCATTGAGTTTCTTCTGGTGTTCCTCCCCAACAGTGCATGACACCTTTGACAGTTTTTCCTGTGCTTTGCTGCCATTTTTGTAAGATTTCTCTCACTTGTGGGGCAGCATCACGGCAGTGAATAATCACTGGTAAATTCAGTTCGCAGGCGATGGCTAGTTGAGCTTCAAAGGCTATGCGCTGTTGTGCATAGTTATCTGCTTTATAAAGATCCATACCTGTTTCCCCTATAGCCACTACTTTCCCGTCTGAACTGGCTAAGGTTTTAATTTCCGTTGCTGTGTTGCTATGCCATTTGTCAACATCTAAGGGATGTAAGCCAACGGCGAAGCTGAGTTCTGGAAACTGGTACGCTAAGGTTCTGATGCTGGAAAATTCTGATGGTTCGACGCAAGAATGTACGAGATGTACTACCCCAGCTGCTTGCCATCGCCATCGCACTGCGGCTATATCTGGTTGGAATGTATCAAAGTTGAGATGAACGTGAGTGTCAATCAGCTGCATTCCAGTTATCCATCATCAGTCGGTGGTTGTGGTTTTCTATTCAGTAACCAGTTGTATTGAGATATGGCTAATTTTGATCAAGTGAGGTATATTTCCATGGGCAAGACTTGTACTGAGCGTAGTCTAGGTATGCCTGCACCATAAGAATTTTATCATTTACTTTTGTACCTCACGTGTTCAAGAAAGGCTAGATTCTCTACCGATTACTGAACAACGGGACTACTCAGCAGATGCTTGAGTGAGTGGCTTTAGTCTGCTCGCCAGCCTTGATTTTTTTCTAGCGCCATTGTTAGGATGGAGTACGCCCCGCTTGACTGCTTTGTCAATTTTGCTGAAAGCGGCTGACAGGCGGAGTTGTACCTCTTTTTCTGATTCTGAGTTAGGATTGGCTGCATAGACTTCTACAGCACTGAAGTATTTCTTCATCAGCGTTCTAACTGCTGATTTATAAGCTTTGTTACGCAGACGATTGCGTTCTGCGATTTGGGCGCGTTTGAGAGCAGATTTTGTATTCGCCACTGTCGGTTCCAAAAATACTATTAATATGTACACACACTACTAGACTTACTAATATAGCATTAATGATGCCAATGTGAGTATTTGTCAAAAAAAAAGTTTTTGTTAAACAGTCACTGGTGAAAGCATAAATTATCTGCTGGCTGGTCTGGGAGTATAAAAAATCCGGGTTAAGATAGAGAGGAGAATTAGGATTAGCTGCATCAGTTGGCTGGTGAAAAGTTCAGACTAATTCTCATGTGGGAATATTCTAAATTTTGGCACTCTCCTTACTCCATGCTGCGAATCATTACTCAGCAGGCGGATGTTGTAGCTGAATTACAACGGATCTGCCATCGGACAAGCGATGCACAAGTGCTGCACAAAGAAGCAACTGTGCGGGAGGTATTGCAAGCTGTGCAGCGCCAAGGCGACAGGGCTGTTTTGCATTATACGGCTGAATTCGATAACCAAATTCTCAAATTAGAAGAATTGCGTGTTAGCGGGTCAGAACTGGATGCGGCTTACCAACAGGTGTCGAAGGAGTTGCTTCAGGCGATTCAGTTAGCAAGCCGCCAAATTGAAGCATTTCACCGCCAGCGTGTGCCTAAAAGTTGGGTACATTTTGGCGATGATGATGTGGTGCTGGGGAAACGTTACACCCCTGTAGACCGGGCGGGTTTATATGTGCCTGGTGGTCGGGCTACTTATCCTAGTACTGTATTGATGAATGGTATTCCGGCTAAGGTGGCTGGTGTGCCTCGCGTGGTGATGGTAACTCCACCAGGGACGAGAAGGGCTATTAATCCGGCTGTGTTGGTGGCAGCCCAAGAAGCGGGGATAGAAGAAATTTATCGTGTAGGGGGGGCGCAGGCTATCGGGGCTTTAGCCTACGGTACTGATACGATTCCTAAAGTGAATGTGATTACAGGACCGGGCAATATCTATGTGACTTTAGCCAAAAAACTGGTTTATGGCACTGTGGGCATTGATTCTTTAGCGGGACCTAGTGAGGTGTTAATTATTGCCGATGAAACGGCAAATCCGGTGAATGTGGCGGCTGATTTGTTGGCACAGGCGGAACATGACCCTATGGCGGCAGCAATTTTGTTAACTACTGATACTGCTTTGGCTAAAAATGTGCAGGTGGCGGTGGAAAGACAATTGGTGGATCATCCCAGACGGATAGATACAGAAAAGGCGATCGCTCATTATGGCTTAATTGTGGTGGTGGAGTCTTTGTCAGCAGCAGCAGAGTTTTCTAATGAATTTGCACCGGAACATTTGGAGTTACAAGTTAAAGATCCTTGGTCTGCACTGGAGGATATTCGTCACGCTGGGGCAATATTCCTGGGACACTCAACGCCGGAGGCGGTGGGGGACTATGTGGCCGGACCTAACCACACTTTGCCTACTTCCGGTGCGGCGCGTTATGCTTCGCCTTTGGGAGTGGAAACATTTCTCAAGCATTCCAGTATTATTCAATACTCACCAACGGGACTACAAAAGGTAGCTGGGGCAATTGATGCTCTGGCAAGTGCTGAAGGTTTACCATCTCATAAGGATTCGGTGAGGCGCAGAATTCAGCAGGAAGAGTGATTGAGAACATTGATTTTTGTTATAAAGTGTTGCAGAAAACTACTCGGAGGCTGGAATATATAAAATTGGACGGTGAAAGCCGGGAGTAAAGGCTAGAAAGTAACTGTTGAGAACTTATATCAGGTAGTTGTATTAAAGGGTGTACCTTTGAGGAGATGAGCAGTGCTAAAAAATGTTTTGGTGGCTGTTGACGGATCGGAAATTGCAGAACGAGTGATGGAAACTTTGAATGATTTGGTATTTGCTAGTGATGCCAGGGTGATTCTCTGTCACGTGTTTCCGACTTCTGAGTCAGAGAAGCAACCACCGGCGGATCGCCCTCATCCACCATCTGTAAAAACTGTTGATTTTCATATAGAAAAACAGCTGTTAAGCTATAAGGAACAGTTATCATTTAAGAGTGAATTAGAGTTGGTGACTGGTGACCCGGCGGAGGAAATTATTCGTCTGGCTAATATTTACAAAGCTGATTTAATTGTCATTGGTAGTCGCGGTTTAACAGGGATGAGGCGAATTGTATCGGGTTCTGTGAGTACACAAGTGGTGGAAGAGGCTAATTGTTCTGTGTTAGTGGTGAAACCAAGTTAAGGTGAGTTGAACAGGTAGCCCCCAGCCCCTCTGGGATGAGGGGGGAAGAGGCATTTCTGGAAACATTATTGGGAAGTGGATTTTTGAATGGCTAAAAAGTGGCGCAAACTTAATAAGTTAAGGGTTTGTCCGAGGTTGAGGGGGAGTAAGGAAATACCCTCTAAGCGGGACTGAACCCATCCTTCTCCCCAGTACCATTCATGAAAGCCGTCAATACCTCCACTGAGTAGCAAACGTAAGCAGTTTGGTTGTGTTACTTGTACTTGATGATGAATTGAAATTAGCCCGGTTTTGGTTGTAAACTGAAAGCCGGTGTGTAGTTGTTCTGGCATTCCGGGGGGTAAGGTTTGCCCTGGTAGCCATTTGGCTAAGTTTTGGGGGTTTTGCAAACTTTGACCAATGGTATCGGCGGATGCGTCTATTTCTATCCGTAGTTGACTTTGTTGATAATTGCCCAGCATTTTTTAAGAATTGTTTAAGCTTCAGGTTAAAACTTGGGATGGGTTGTATTTCTAGTATTGCAAATAGGATGGGCGATGGCTGTGTGGGTTTTCTAGTCAGATAAGTATTTAGAATAGAGATTGTATACTTATTAAGAGATGTAAGGTTTTTCATGGCTGATCAACTAATTCGGGCTACAGCTGCGGACGGTGGAATTCGTGCGGTGGGTGTCATTACCAACCGTTTAACAGAGGAAGCACGCCAACGTCATGGGCTGTCCTATGTAGCAACTGCAGCACTGGGGCGGAGTATGGCTGCTGGTTTGTTGATGGCTTCTAGTATGAAGCGACCAGGTTCTAGGGTGAATGTGCGGGTCAAGGGCGATGGACCTTTGGGCGGTATTTTGGTGGATGCTGGCTTAGATGGTACTGTGCGGGGGTATGTTGGTAATCCTAGTGTGGAGTTACCTCCTAATGACAAGGGTAAGCTAGATGTGGGGGGTGCTGTGGGTGATGGCTACCTCTATGTGGTGCGGGATATCGGTTATGGCTATCCTTACTCTAGTACGGTGGAACTGGTGTCAGGAGAAATAGGGGATGATGTAGCTCATTACTTAGTTAGTTCGGAACAAACGCCTTCGGCTTTGGTTTTAGGTGTATTTGTGGGGGCTAATGGTGTAGAAGCTGCGGGAGGTTTGCTGGTCCAGGTTTTACCTAAAGCTGCTAGGGATGAATCATTAGTGGCAACGCTAGAATACAGGGTGGCTAGTTTATCTGGTTTTACACCGTTGTTACAAGCCGGGAAGACGTTACCGGAAATATTCCATGACTTATTAGGAGATATGGGTTTATCTATATTCCCTGAACATCAAATGTTGCGCTTTCACTGTGGTTGCTCTTTTGAGCGTGTACTGGGAGCTTTAAAAATGCTAGGACAGGAGGAGTTACAAGATATGATGGTGAAAGATAATGGCGCTGAGGCTATTTGTGAGTTTTGCGGGGAGGTTTATCAAGCAAATAACAACCACTTGGCGCAATTAATTGTTGATCTCCAAATAGAATCTTCTGCTTCTAATTAAAGTAGAAAACAATACGAAATTATGTTCATATTTATGGTATTTGTGGGGGGCAGGATCTGTAATAAACTAGCTTCTGGACCTATGAGAAAGTTGCTATAACAGGAAGGGAATCATCAGCCGTGAAAGCATGGCTATTCAACTATTTTGGTGTGAGAGATGACAGATCGGGATATTCCTAAAAATTGGACACCATCTAGAGCGGGAGAGCCAGATGACATGAGAAGATTATCCGGAGGCGGACAATTGGGTGATAGTCAACCATGGGCTGTCTCGGCTACTGGTTCTGGTTCTAAGTCAGTGAAGGGAAAAAAAGACCATTCCGAATTACCTTTAAATCATCAGTCAGAAGAAACTGCTTTGCCTGGTAAAAGATCAGGGCAAGTTCCTGGCTGGATGAAAAACTGGGTTATAGGGGGGTTCATGTTAACGTTAATTCCTGGTAGTGTGGGATTTTTGGCTATGGCCATCCTCCTAAAGTTACCCAGCGCTCCCAATTGTCCGGCAATTTCCCGACCTTTTGTCAGTGCTGCTGTGAGGTTACATTGCGCCCAGATATCAGCTTCTAAACAAAATGTCAAGGATTTACTGCAAGCCATGGATTTGGTGAGTGGGATATCAGATGATCATCCGCTGCGGGGGGAAGTTAATCGTTTTTTGGAGGAATGGTCGCGGGATATTTTGCGGTTGGCGGATCAAAGTTTTCAACGGGGAAATTTAGAGGAAGCCATAGCCACTGCCCGTCAGATACCTAAAGATTTGCCTGTTTATCAGATTGTGGATCAACAAATTATTAAGTGGCAGTCAATTTGGAATCAAGGAGAAATCCTATATAAGGATGTTGAAGAGGAACTGAAAGAGCGGCGTTGGAATTCGGCGTTTATGCTGTCGGCTAAGTTGCTGCGGGTGGATAATGAATATTGGTCAGGGCTTAAGTATGATGAATTAAATAATTTGATCACTTCGGCACGGGAAGATGGTGATAAGTTAGCCAAGGCTGAACGCTTGGCAAATACTCGGGTTGTGAGTAATTTACTGGAAGCGATTAAAATATCTGAATCTATTACCTCCCAAAGCTACATATATGAAAAGGCACAGGAGTTTATTCCCAAGGTGGGGCGTAAAATGCTGGATTTGGCACAGGCGAGTCTGGATGAACGGGATGCTAACACGGCTGTGGATATTGCCAGACGAATTCCAGACAAAACCGGACTGGGGGCGGAGGTGGAAGATTTCATAATTTTGGCTGATGCCTACAGAAGTGCTTGGATTGGTACGGTGTCGGGTTTGGAAGCGGCTATTTTGCAGGCGCAACAAGTTGATATTTCTCGACCAATTTATGATAAAGCACAAGAATTAATTGCTCGTTGGCACTTGGAAATTGAAGATGTGGCTCATTTGGAAAGGGCTAGGTCTTTGGCTAGCCAAGGGACGATTGAATATTTAACGGCGGCGATTAGTGAGGTGGAGTTGATTGCTGGCAATAATCCCAGGGGTGACGAAGCTAGAAAGGAGATTAACCGATGGCGCAATCAAGTAGAGACTATCCAAGATAAACCAATTTTGGAACGGGCCGAAGAATTAGCATTGTTCAATGATATTAGTTCTTTGCAGGCTGCTATATCTGAGGCTAGGCAAATACCCAGGGGGCGGGCATTGTATTCT